>ERZ795048.183-NODE-183-length-68077-cov-29.246479_pt1 | contig 68077 bp, 49 predicted proteins | sample MGYA00375132_ERZ795048 | MGnify/ENA primary metagenome ERZ795048 (study PRJEB30177, sample SAMN05720225) | activated sludge metagenome | isolation source: Anaerobic digester | place: Hong Kong | collected 2014-12-17 ...
CCAAAAAATTGTGATTGAGGATGATGGGGTGAGGCTTTTGTAAACCACAAAACCCGTTGGAACGCCTTTAGCGGACAGACGGAGAAAGGAGAGGAGGAGTTACTTCACCCTTTCCTCAAATAGTTTTCGGTAGGTTTGCCCAATGGGCAAAAATAGTTTCCCAACTTTTACGCGGTGTTTTTCGTACTGCTCAATCTTTTCAAGATTTACTATATACATTTTATGAATCCTGATAAAGTTATCGCTGGGCAATGAATCCAAAATTTGATTTAAGCTGAAATATGCCGTAATTACCTTGTCGGCTGAGTGAACCTGAACGTAGTTACCAAGGCTTTGGATGAAAAGAATATCATTTAAGTTAAGCTTGTAAACGGTTTTATTGCTCTTTAAATGGATAAACTCATTACTGCTTTCCGATGGCAAATCCTCTTCTTTTTTTACTTCCTTAGGGATAAAACTTTTGTAGGCTTTATTGGCTGCCTTTAAAAATCGTTCAAATTCAATTGGTTTAAGTAGGTAGTCAACCACGTTAAAGTTGAAGCTTTCAAGCGCAAACTCGCTGTAGGCGGTAATAAAAATTACCAAAGGGTCTTTGTGTAGCGATTTCAGAAATTGCAAACCGCTAATATCGGGCATGTTAATGTCTAAAAATATTAAATCAACATCGTTATTTTCGCAAAAGTGGGCAGCTTTAATTGCGTTTTGGAATGAACCCTTAAGGTTAAGAAAATCGATTTTTTTGATGTAGCTATTAATCAGATTAAGCGCATTAAGCTCGTCGTCAATGGTTATGCAGTTCATGTTGTGTTGTTAGCAAACAATTTTTAAATATACTTCAAAAGTATTTGGTTTGTCAATAATTTTTAACGTATGCTTTGACGGATAAAAGTATTCTAGTCTCCGTTTGGCATTTTCCAAGCCTATTCCGTAATCAATGTCATTCTCGGTTTTATTTTTAAAGTTTGATATGTAGAAATCCACCGAATCGGTTAGCACATCAATTTTTATTGTAATTATTGATTCGTGGTTAAGGCTAATTCCATGCTTAAATGCATTCTCAATGAACATAATGTAAATAAACGGAACAATCATTTTCGAATCAACATCCCCTTTGACCACAAAATCGATTTTGAGATTATAATCTCCGGTAAACCGAATTTCTTGTAGCTTAATATAGTTGTTTATGTAGTCAACCTCCTTTTTTAGTAGAATCCTGTCGGTTTTGTTGTTATAAAGGTTGTATCTCATTAATCCCGAGAGTTTTGAAATTCCACTGGCTGTCTGCTCATCGTTATTTTCAATTGCAAGTGAGTATAAGTTATTTAAAATATTAAATAGGAAATGTGGGTTTATTTGGTGTTGGAGAATTTCTAGCTCGTTTTTAAGAATCTGCTTTTCGAGAATCACTTTTTTATGCTCCGAAAAATACCACTGCTTCATAATTTTTATGGTTGAAGCTATGGCCATTACCGCAAAGTTCTCAAAAGCAAAAAAGAGTAAAGGGATGGAGAAAAATGCAACCTCTCCCTGAAAATCAGGGTTTTGTATTTTAAACTGGATAATTACGTAGAGTCTATATATTAAGCTGATTGAAAGGGGAATCAGAAAAAAAGAAATTGAAAACAGAAATATCCTCTTCTTATTCAAAAACCATGGAATAGCAACGTAAAGAAGCAGATAGGTTGTGGCCAGAATAAATGGAAGGATTCTAATGGTTTGCGATAAAATTTGTATAGGTTTCGTTGAGTACAAAACGCTATATAAAAATAGCGCAAAAAGAATGTAGACAATCCAGAATAGTAGGTGAAATCCAACTCTTTTAAAAATGTGCGTATAGTTTATTTTGTTCATTTTTATTCGATTAGAGTTCAAAGATATTGATATTTCACGTTAGTAGAGAGGTTTTTATATGAAACCAATGGTTGTTTATATAAACTCATTTAAAATAAAAAAAACAGCAGTTAAAATAAATCTTCAGCTCATTCCAATAAAATATTTTTTTTCGAAATTAATAGGCGGGAACTTTGGGCAAATTATAAACTATTAAAGTTATGAAAAAGTTACTTTTAGCTGTATTTGTTTGCCTATTTGAATTAGGAATTACATTTGGCCAGCTCAGCTTTACAGAGAATGTTTTAACGAGTAGTGAGCAAAATGTTTCGGGTCTAATTATTGCCGATTTGAATAATGATAATTCCAATGATATTGTATGCTCTTCCATTAACAAGGAAATTGTGTGGTGGAAAAACAATCAGAATACGAGTTTTGGTACTAAGAAAAATATTGATAATTCGTTTAATGGTGGCATGTATTTACATGTAGCTGATATAAACAACGATGGATTTAAGGATGTTGTGGCCTCAGGCGCAGGAACTGACGGTGGCAGCGTGGTTTGGTATAAAAGTAACGGAACAGATTTTGAGTCGTGGGAAAGAATACCCATCACAAATTATTTCTATTATAGCCATGGTGTATTTGCTGGCGATATTGATAACGATGGTGATTTGGATGTTGTATCTGCTTCAGCGCAGCTAGGTAAAATTGCTTGGTTCGAGAATACTGCCAGCAATGGTGATGGGTCTAGCTGGACACAGCATGGGATAATCTCAAACTTTCCTGCATCCCAAGCAGTTTGCTTAGCCGATGTGAATAAAGATGGAAATTTAGATGTAATAGGCGCTTCGTGCGATAATAACATAATAGTATGTTTTATTAACGATGGTAGTGGCACCGATTGGTCGCAACAAGTTACAGTCGATAATCAAATACAACTTCCCCATTGGCTAGGTACTCTTGATTTCGATAATGATGGCGATACTGATATTTACGCTACAGGATATCTCTCGGGAGAAATTTCGTGGTACGAAAATGATATGGAAAATAGCAGCTGGATCAAGCACAAAGTAATTACCAATTTTTCGTACACACTTGCAGTTAGCGCAGGAGACTTAGATAAGGATGGTGATATAGACTTTATTGGAACAACCGCAGGTGGATCAAAAGTTGTTTCTTTTGAAAACAAGGGAGATAATTTGAACTTTACACGGAAAACTATCGGATACAGCTATGCAGGAGCGTGGCCAGTTAGCATTGGCGATTTAAACAACGATGGGTATCTAGATGCTGTTGCCGGAGCAAATTCAACTGGGAAAGTTGCCTGGTTTAAAAATAACCTTACCACAACAAGCCAGCCATTTTTACGTGATACTAACCAGTCGCTCAATGTTTTTCCTGTTCCTAATTCTGGCTGTTTCAAGGCAACCGTTGAAAACGATTTTATAGGGGAAGCAACGGCCAGAATTATATGTATTAGCGGACAAACAGTTTATTCTGAAGAGATAAGCAAGAACCAGAAAACCCTGAACCTTGATTTCAGGAACCTTGATTTACCTCAGGGATTATACCTTCTAAACATAAAGTGTGGAAATGATTTTTTAACAAAAAGATTTGAGGTTATCCGTTAGTTCTTGGACGATTAAAACAAAACCTGCAACACGAAAATATGTGACGCAGCCCATGTGAAACGCTATTGATATGAGAAGATTTAAAGTTAATCAGATTTATTCCTATAGCTAAACTCAAGTAGAAACTATTCTTTCTCCGGTAAAAGATCAAGGTTCGTTTATCCGGTGTGTGGCATTTAGAAAATTTTAAGCTAAAAAAAGAGATAAATGGGGGAAAAAATAATTAAAGTATTAACGGCAATTATTGCAATTGGAACTTTAAGTGGTTGCCAAATCGCAAATGGACAAACCAGTTCAAAAAAAACCGATAAAGTTGTAGGGTTTTGGGAACATAAAGCTGATAGTGTATGGAAATATATATATGAGTTTCGCACTAATATTGACCAAACATTATATGGGATTGTTCACAGCTATTATTATGGGATAAAGGATAACGAAACCCGAATTGAAAGAATAAAAATGCTTTTTCCTGAAGTTATATTAAAATTTGGTGCACCATCAAATATGGAGCAGGTATTTATTATTGATACATTGAAAAACACAATGGTAAGTGAGATGGAATTGCCGGATCAGTCAAAAATAAAAATGGTTTATCACAAGTTGTCATCTTCACAATTAAATGGTGTTTTTCCACGAAAATCACACTTATCTGTCTACTCTCCACCTGCATTACTCAACGATGGAATTTCTGTTAAAGACTTATCAGAAAACAAAAATATTACACAAAGCATTGATAGTGCTATTTCTCAAATTATCAATAAGGATTATGGGATCATTTTTTCACTATTAATTTCACATAAAAATCAACTGATTGTTGAAGAATACTTTTACGATCACGATGTTAATACATTGGAAAATCAAAGCAGTGCAACTAAAAGTATTGTAGCATTATTAACAATGGCTGCTATTGATGATCATTACATTAACGGACTTGATGATAATATCAATACCTATCTGGATTTCAATCCATCACAGGCAATAACTATTCAGAATTTATTGTCAATGAAAGCGGGCATGAAGTTAGATGAAGAAGAAGCATGGCGTTATAGTGATGACAGGTTGAGTACACTTTTAAACAGGGAAATTATTAGTAAACCCGGAACCGTTTTGTCGTATGACAACGGAATTCCAAACATTCTGAATGCCATAATATTCAATGCAACAAGTAAGCAGGCTGATCGGTATGCAGCTGACAGGATATTTAAAAAAATTGGGATAACTGAATATAACTGGGAAATTGACAAACAAAATGGCTTTCCTGACGGTAGCGGCACGCTTCAGCTATCATCAAGAGATATGTTGAAAATTGGATTACTGGTTTTAAATAAAGGTAAATGGGATGGAAAAACAGTTGTTGAAGAGGAAAGTATCAAAAAGTTATCAGAGCGTCATACCTGGATTGATGAATACAAGATGGGTTATGGCTTATTGTGGTGGATCAAAGAAATTGAAGTTAATAATAAACAATACGAAGTAATATATGCCAGTGGTTCGGGAGGGCGTTTTATTATTGTAATTCCCGAATTACAGATTGCTGCTGTATTAACAGGGGGTAATTACGATATGTCTGAACATTATAAATCATGGGGGCTATTGAAACAACCCATATTACAAATTATAAAAAATTGAAAGGATTAAGAAACCACATTAAAAAGGTGGTAACAAATTTTTTATAAATGGTTTAATCTGGAGGAACGGTTCGCAAGGAACAATTAACTAGGATAAATCCTAAGTCCCCCGATATCAGCCTGTTCAAACGCCAAATCATTACTCGTATCTCAGCGAATTAACCGGGTTCTTTCGCATTGTATTAAAAACTTTGGCTCTTATGATTACATAAGCCAAAACAATCATAATCCCAATAGGAATTGCAAAACTTGCAGTTGAAATGGGTACGTGAACTGGCCAAAGACTTTTAAGAAGCATTTTTGATAGGTAGTATCCTCCAAATCCCCCAGAAATTGAAGAAAGGCCAATAATTATTAGGAAAGGTTTGCTAACTAGAGCATTAACACCAAAATGCGTAGATCCCAAAACTGTTCGAATTCCAATTTCTTTCGTTCTTCGTAGAATGTTGAGGGAAACCAGCGTGTATAGCGCAATTAGCGATAGCACAATTGCTACAATTGCCAGGAAAAGGTTAATGTGCTTGATATGCTTGTTTACGTCGTGCGACTCCTGATCCACATCTATCTGTTCCATGCCAGAGAAGGGAGCGTGAGGTACCTGTTTCTCCCATTCAGCCTTAAGAAAATCTAAAACTTCTTTCTTGGCTTCGCTTTCGGTTCTTATGGCAAGCAGGTAAAGGGGTTCTGCGGTTCGCATCCAGAAAACAATCGGAATGGGTTTGCTCCAGAAATTCATCATGAAGTTATCGGCAATGCCAACCACCCTGAGGTTTAGAGTGTCAAGCCGGATTACTTGACCAATCGGGTCGGTAATATCAAGTTCATCAACAGTTCTTTGATCGATAACTGCTGCATTTGCAACATCAGACGCTTCAAATTCAGCACTAAACCCACGACCCTCCTTTATTCTTACACCCATAGTTTCAAGATAGCCGGTTCCGGTTTCCATCACTCTAACTTCTGTTTTTTTGTCTTGAAACTCAATGGTTCGTGAGTAGCCTCCCCATCCTATGTGGTTGTCGGTGTAAACAACGCTTTTTACATCGGGGTTGCTTTCGTAGGTAGCCTTGAGGGCTTTTATATCCATCCCGGGTGCTGATGGAACAAGAAGAATCTTGTCCATGTCGTATCCCCTGTCAATCGTTTCCTGAAACTTTGCGTTTTGTGTGAATACAAAACCAGCAATTAGGGCAATAATTGATACGGTCATTTGGAACCACAGAAGAATTTTTGAAAGCCAGCCACCCTCCTTCAGCTTGTAGGTTCCTTTAAACACATCAACGGGCTTAAACGAGCTAATGTAGAATGCAGAGTATGCTCCGGCCATAATAGAAGTGAAAGCCAGAAGAAAGAGCAGGAAAAGCCAGAAACGGATGTTCCCCGAAAAATCGAGCTTCAGCTCCATGTAGCTCCACATTTTGTTGTACTCGTTGAGCAGGAATACCGAAATAACGAGGGAAACCAGAAGGGCTATGAAGCAAATCATTGCATTTTCGCCAAGGAACTGAGCAATCAGCTGCCGGCGGCTGCTGCCCATGGCTTTCCTCACGCCAATTTCCCTAAGCCGGGTGTTGGCAATTGATATAGAGGTGTTCATGTAGTTGAAGGTGGCTAAAAGCATAATGAGGATTGCCATAATCAGTGGCCCAATAATTTGAGCAGGATGCATGTTTACCCCAATCCAGTTCGCCCAAATATCGCGGCTTGCCTTGGTGAAATCGTGTAGGCTCATAACCTCAAAGCGAGTAATCTTCCAGTCTTCACGGGCTTTGTTTTGTATTTCAACAAACCCGTTAATCCATTTCTCTACACCAGCAACATCATCAGGATTTGGAATGGAAAGGAACGTTCCGGACACCCAATTTTTCCAGTCCAGCTCGTTTATCTCGTACATCGAAACGAAGTTGCTAATTAGCGTAATGGCGTCGAAGTTTACCAGGTTGTTAAACTCTATCTTCTCCAGAACTCCTGTTATGGTGAATTCAATGGGTTGCCCCTTGCCATTGAATAGGGTGATGCTTTCACCAACCGGGTTTCTGTCACCAAAAAATCGCTCCGAGGTTTCTTCTTCGAGAATAATTGAGTTAACATCGTTAATAGAGGTAACACTGCCCCATTTTACTGGGTACGAAAGAACGTCAAAGAAATTTGGATCGACAAAGGCTACCCTGTGTGCAAAAACCTTCGAGTCCGACTCTTTCCCCTGCCTTATCGACACCTGGTTAGTGGCGTAACGAACAATGTTTTCAACCCCTGCAAAACCTTCCCCAAGTGAAGGTGCAAGTGAAATGGGTGTAATGCCGTAGCGTTGCTCCCTCCCGTTCATTTCCCGGAAAACGTTAACCTTGTATATTTTATCGCGGTTAACATGAATATAGTTTGCATCAGCTTCAAAACGGAAGTTGAAGTAGGCAACAATGCAGCAGGCAAGAGTAGTCCCTAGTCCAAGAACGTTAACTAAAACAAAGAACTTGTTTTTTTTAATGTTGCGGAAGGCAAGTAGGAAAAAAGTTTTTATCATGACTTTTTTGGTTTTTTACAAACATAAACGACGAAGATAAGGCTAAACTTGCTGCAAGCAGTCAAACTTTTTGCCAACACTGTAAAATTGATAGATAATATATGAAAAAAAAGGATTGACACCTGGCCAAACCTTTATCTAGTATCTATAGTTTATATCTGTCAGTTTATATTAATTCCAACATTTATTCCCCACATCCAGTTTTTTACCCTAATGGCATCGTTATTTACCAGGTAGCCTAAATCAAAGTTTTGTTCAACCTCAATGAAGTAATTGTGGTTAAATGTTATGCCTAATGCGTTTACAACACCATAGTTAAAGCGACTAAAATCTTTGTAATCATTCTCGGAGTTTTGGGATGGCTTGTAATTAATGGTTTTTGACAATAAGGCATCGCCTCTAAAACCAGATTGGAAATAAGGATTTATCTTTCTGTCACGTGGAGATTGGATTTTTGCTAGCATATCGAGGGAAAGGTAATGGAATTGATTTTTATATGTTGTTGTTTGCTCAATATAGTAGTAATCTTGCGGCGAAGTAATCGGCTGAATTTCGGGAATTTCGTTGCCCCTGCATCCTTTCCTGATATAGCTTACTTGCGGTTTTAATTCGAAGTAGCGATTCAACCTCTTCGATACTCCAATCCCAATGCCAATGCTCGGCAAATATCCTTCTATGTACTTGTTCTGATCTTCTGTTCCAACGTATGAGAAAACCTGGGATGCCATGCTCATTCTGTAAATTAGAGCGTACGTAAGTCCTGTTGAAGGGTATTTGTTTTCGGAAGCAGAAATAACATCTGAGTCGCTAATCATTTTGTTGGGAGTTTCCCCCTTCTCGTTAAGGGTATAGAATGCCGAAAAACCCACCCAGCTGCTCTTCCATATTTGGAGTCCTGATGACATAACGTCGGGAAAAACGATTAGGTGGTTCAGGGTAAAGTCGTCGGTTATACCTGCATCGTATGCAAAGCTAAACGACCAAGTGCTTGCGGGGTGGTATTTTAGCCCAAGTAATATTCCCAACCTATTCATCGACAATGTTTTGTCGTGCCAGTCTTTAACCCACTTCTCTGCTCGTCTGTATGTATATTCTGCACCAATAAATGGAGAAAAATTTCCTAAAATCCATTCCACTCTAAAAGGGAAGGAAAGTTGGTGGTAGGCTGTAGCGGCTTCAGAATCTCCAATCGAGCCCCAGAGTTCAGGGTATAAATTGACTTTATATGAGTAGTTGCTGGCAAGGTAGCTGTATTGCAGCTCCCATTCAAAATTTACTTTATTTTCAATTACCGGTTTGCTGATGAATGCCCCCAGGTTAAAGGTTGGAGCAACCTCAGTAACGGCATTCTGGGCTATTCCATGTGCCCACCAAACCCCTCCTCCTGCAGAAATCCCATATTGTAGTTGTGCGTAACCTGCTATTTGAGATGTAATAATGGCCGCAGTTAAAAGGTGTTTTGCTTTCATAGATTCGTTGTTTTGTTTGTTAATATTGCTTTTTGAATCTATGATGCTGTTTTGGAAAATAGTTGCAGCTGGAAAGAGAATATTGTTCTGATGACAAACCTTTTTTTTGGGTAATATTTCAGAGAAAGAACGCTTTACAGGTAAAATAATTTGAGGAACTTCTAAAACTTTTCTTTTAGGTTTTACCAATCTTACGGTATCGTAAACAACCACCTCCTCATAAATGTATATTGTATCAGGAGCAACTTGTTTCTGTCCACGAGCGCCTATTCCCCAGAAGATTAGAAATGGAAGAAGTAGTAATAATTTATTGGTTATCCTCGTCAACATAAAGATATACAGTGTCCTTAACAACAATCTGTTTTTTTACAATAACTGGCTCTTTTTTCAAAATTACTTTTTTTTCGGGTTCAGAAGAAGGGCTTGATACTGTTTGTGAGCTGTCGGGAAGATTGTTTAATATAGGTTTTACATCCAATTTTTCTTCGTTTTCGATATAGTTTACGCGTGAAGTAGGAGGGTTTGCTGCCTCCGATTCAGCATTTTCAGTTTTGCTATAGAGAATGACAGATATGGTTACAGTAACAACAATGGTTGCAGCAACAGCGATGCTTTTTGCAGAAAATAGCATCCCCCATTTGGGGAAAGTAGTTAGGTGATTAGTTCCAGACAAAGCGCTAAATGTGCTGCTGGGGAAAATACTGAAATCCGAAAATCCATCAGCAAAAATTTTGTCAACATAGTTTTTGGCTCCCCCAAATATCGGGATGTGCAAAACGGCCCTTTTTCTTCTTTTTTTTCTCCTCTCTTCCATTTCTTGTGCCCGGTTTAGCAACATGGCCTGTAATTTTTTCCTTGCCCGTGCAAGATGTGATTTTGATGTATTCTCACTTATACCAAGTAACTGTGCAATTTGGCGGTGGGTATAGCCATCAATCACGTAAAGGTTAAAAACAGTTCGGTGATGATCTGCAAGCTTGTCAAGCATTTCAAGCAGTTCCGAGTGTGTAAAATCAGCCTGTTCAATTATTTCTCTATCATTTTCGTGGCTGTAATCACTATTTTTTTGCTCACTGGCATTATCTGGCTCTTCAATGCTGAAGGCTTCCAAATATTTCTTGCTTTCTCGTAGATGCATCAGCACCGTATTCACGGTTACCCTATGCAACCAGCCTGCAAAAGAACCCTTGCCAGTAAAAGAATCCTTCTTCTCCATGGCCTTGACAAAGGAATCGTGCATCAGGTCTTCGGCTAAAGCCAAATTCTTGACGTACCTCCTGCATACCCCTAGCATTTTTGGAGCAAGGGTGGAGTAAATTTCCTCCCAAAATTTTTTGTTCTCGGCCATTCCTCTTTCGTACAATATTATGATGCAAAAATTAAAAAGAGTTGCAGCTTATAAAGAAAAGAGTTGAATAATTCTTGAATTTTTAACTGACTGATTTTATAGTTGACTGATTGGAGGAAGAGCCATGTAAATTTAAAAAAAGTCTGGTTGTGTTCAACGAAATTTGAACCAAATCATACAATCGAACATTCAATATAAATACTATTCCTAAAACTCGTTCCCTTTTCCCTTTGGGTAGTCAAGAGAGTAGTGCAGTCCACGGCTCTCATGCATCATCTGAGCGTTTTTAATGATGAGGTAGCCAACATTTATCATGTTGCGGAGTTCGCAAAGGTTTTGGGTAAGAATTGACTTTTTATAGAGTTCCTCAGTTTCTTTGTAAATAATTTCAAGCCTGGTAAGTGCCCGTTCTAACCGCAAGTTCGAACGGACAATGCCAACGTAGTTGCTCATAATCTGCTGCATCTCCTTGTAGTTTTGGGTGATGAGCACCATCTCCTCGTTGTGTTTTGTCCCCTCATAATCCCAATCGGGTACCTCTTGGTTTATTGTTAACGTTTTTGCTTTCTCAATAGCATGTTTCGCGGCTCTGTCGGCGTAAACAATTGCCTCAATAAGCGAGTTGGAAGCAAGTCGGTTCGCTCCGTGTAGACCGGTTGAGGAGCATTCGCCTATGGCGTATAGGTGGCTAATTGTGCTTTGTCCGTTTAGGTTTACCTTTATTCCACCACACAGGTAGTGAGCAGCAGGAACTACCGGAATCATTTCTTTTGTTATATCAATTCCAACCGAAAGGCACTTGTCGTAAATATTTGGGAAATGATTCTTTATATCGTTGGCTTCCTTAAAGGTTACGTCGAGGTAAACGTAATCATCGCCACGAATTTTCATTTCGTTGTCGATGGCGCGGGCAACAATATCGCGGGGAGCGAGTGAACCCCGCTCATCGTACTTGTGCATAAACTCCTTGCCGTCGGTGGTTTTTAGGATTGCGCCAAAACCCCGCATGGCTTCGGTTATTAGGAACGATGGACGTTCGCCCGGGTGGTAAAGGGAAGATGGGTGGAATTGAATAAACTCCATGTTTTCAACCTCTCCTTTTGCCCGGTAAACCATGGCAATGCCATCGCCGGTTGCTACAAGCGGATTGGTGGTTGTGTGGTAAATGTTGCCAATTCCTCCGGTGGCCATTACGGTGCTTTTGGCAAGAAACTTTCCTACTTTCTGTGTTTTGAGGTTGAGTATGTAAGCGCCAAAGCATGTTATGTCTGGATTCCCTCTTCGAATGTCAATTCCTAAATGGTGTTGAGTTATAATATCAACAGCAAAAAAATTTTCAAAAACTTCGATATTTTTATGTGCTCTTACTTTTTGCGAAAGAGCCCGCTGAATTTCGTGGCCAGTGTTGTCCTTGTGGTGAAGAATTCTATGCTCAGAGTGGCCGCCTTCTCTTGCTAAGTCGTAGTGGCCATCAGTCTTTTTGTCGAATTTTACACCCCACTGAATTAGCTGCTTTATTTGATTTGGAGCTTCGCTTACAACAGCTCTTACTACCTCTTCGTTGCAAAGGCCATCGCCGCAAATTAGGGTGTCGTTTATGTGTTTTTTAAAATTATCGGGGTCGTATGTAACTGCCGCAATTCCTCCCTGAGCATACACGGTATTTGTTTCCTCAAGGTTCGCTTTACAGATAACGGTAACGGTTCCAAATTCAGCAGCTTTAAGTGCGAAACTAAGCCCGGCTATGCCGGAGCCAATAACCAAAAAATCGCTTTCGTGGGTAATCATATATTCCTTATTTCGTAGTACAAAGATAAGGAATATATGGTAAAAGAGTTGTGGGTTCTACTTGCTTTTCAGAATATCGCGAATCTCTGTTAGCAGAATCTCTTCTTTGGTTGGAGTAGGCTCAGGGGTAGGTTTTGCTTCCTCCTTACGCTTAAACTTGTTCATAACCTTAACGAGCAGGAAAATTACGAGAGCGATGATTAGAAAGTCGATAACTGTTTGGATAAAAATGCCATAGTTAATGGTTACAGGTTCTGCTCCTTCTTTCAAAGCTTTGAAGCTTATTTTGAGGTCAGAGAAATCAACTCCACCAATTATAAAACCAATGGGAGGCATTATTACATCCTTCACAATGGATGATACGATTTTTCCAAAAGCAGCTCCGATAATTACTCCAACTGCCATATCGATAACATTGCCACGAATGGCAAACTGTTTGAATTCCTTAACAAATCCCATATCGCTTGTTGATTAAGTTTAGCAGGAAAGGCTAGAATTTATAGGAAAACCCAACTCCCAGCACTTCCTTAAATTGAACCTTCGATTTCACTGATTTTGTAGGGTTCCCTGCTGCGTCCTCCTCTACTACAATGGCAATATCATCGTCGTAAAGCAGATGAGTTGTTATGGTTGCCGAGATGTACTGGTTAACTTTCATTGAAATCAACGTTTCCCAGCTTACATCGATGTTTTGCGGATTATTCAGGTAGTTCGAGAAGAGGTCGAGCTTGGTTTGCAGGGTTACATTCTTCATTATATCGTACTTCCAGAAGAAACGGGCGTAACCACCAATTTCCGACCGAGTCTTTTTACCGGGGTCAACGCCAAAGGCTCCGGCATCGGCAAGGGTTTGGTCGTTTACAATGGTAACCTTTGCTGTAACGGGTGCAACAAACGCCGTAAAGTTATCGCTGGGTTTGTAGTCCATACCAACTGCCCCCAGAAGGTATCCGGGTGCAAGGAACTTCGAGATAACATCGGTTGTATTGGGGTAGTTGTAGCCAGCCGTCATCTGGGTTTTTAGGTTTATTAACCCGGCGTAGTACCAGTGCTTCGAGGCTTTCTGGCCAAACTTTGAGGTGAAATCGAACTTGTCGTCGGTTTTAATCCAATCGGCATCGCCCTGCTTCATGGTTCCGTAGGCAAGGTCGAGGTAGTTTTCCCACAGCATCTTCTCCTTCTTGTAGTTGGCAAAAAGGCTAAGCAGCCCGTTAACCGACATGGAGTTTTGCCCTCCTGCCGACCAGTTCGAGAGGGCAACCTGCGAAAGGTTTGTTGTTATGGTTCCTCCCTTTTTCCAACCCTGTGTGCTATCGGCTACGTGGGTTTTTAGCTGCTTTTCGGCTTCGGTGGTTTGCGAGTAGGAGATAACAAAAAAAGTTAAGCAGAGTAATGTAAGTAGTATTTTTTTCATTGTTTTAGTTTTTAAAATTAACCAAAAGTATTAGTAACAAACAGAAGTTTCTTATGTTAAGCGGTTGAAGTTAAAACTTCTGTGAAACGGCATTTTTCCCAAGCCACTCTTCCAGCGTTGAGTAAATGCTGTCGCGGGTTTCCTTCGGAAAACTTTTAATTCTTGTAGAATGATTGCCCTTCGGGTTGATAAATCTGCGTCCGTTGGTTTCTTCCCCGGTTTCAACTGCAGTTGCGGTCCATGGGTCGTATTCACCGTAAATGTACAGCATGTTGTTCCCGTTTTTCTGTATCCATTCGTGAACTTTCTTCGAATGTTCGGGGTTGAATGTGGGATAAATCCCTGTGGGCATGGTAAAGTCAAACGTTATGTTCGTTGTGTCTGAAACGAATTCTCTCCAGGCTTCAATGTTATACCCATACATTCCAATTTCGGTCATGGCCTGGTAGAAGAAAGGGCGAACGTTTTCTATCCCGCTATCCTCGAAGAAATCGAAGGGGGCTACCCGAACCCAGCTGTAAAACATAGCAGAGTCGGAAACTGATGGTTGCGGAATTTGTTCGCACGAAACGCCTCCCCACTGCCAGAAGGCAAAGCCATACTCAAAAACGTTAAGATCGTAAGCTCGATTTAGTCCAATGGAAAATGTGTAATTATGCCTTTGGGCGTAGTCTTCAAGCAGGGGCATCAGTTTTTCTTTCCTAACAAAAAGTTCATGTTGAAAATTCTTAATTCTTTCGCGGCATTCCTCGGGTCCAACATTTTCAAGAAAATTATAGAATCGTTTATCCTCGCTTGAAAAAGCGAGCGGGGCAACGTACGGGATGCTAACATCAACGTCGTTGGGGTAGTAGTACCGATGCGAAATGGTTGCCTGTCCACCCTTGCTAATTCCGGTGCTAACCCATTTATTTTTGTAGAATGGTTTAAACGCTTCAATAATTCGGTGCTGGTCGGTGGCTGCCTGGTAGGTGTTTAGGTAATTCCACGGTATGCTATCCTTGGGTCTGCTTCTGTCGAAGAAACGATGCTCAATGGTTATTTGGTTCGCATCTAGCAACTTTGTTGGCTCATCGGCCAACGGAGAGAAAAGGGTGTAGCCCTCAATAACCACCACCATTGGTTTCGAAAAATCCTTGTGGTTGTATACCACTTTTTGCGGGAAATGTGGGCTATTAGGATTCTTATGGTCGATCGGTTGCGAAAACCAGAGTTCCCAGGTTTCAGCGAAAAGGGTATCGCCCTCAATTTGCTTCATGCTATCGATATATGGAATTTTTGCTAGAACCTCCTGTGCCGATTTTGGGGCAGAAGCACAGGATGTGACAAGAAACAATACAACGAAGCAGAAGGAGATTGTAAGGAACTTTTTGCCGTTTTTTACGAGTATTAAGTTGTTCATATCCCTTAATATTTTATACCAAAGCTAAAACTTTTTTATAAACTGGAGATGAAAAGGGGAAAGATTTATAACCCAGATAATACTAGGGTTACTAAAAATGGTACCAGAATGGTGAGGATTATACCATGAAACAAAGAAATAATGGCATACTCGTTACCGGAACTTTTCGATATAATTGGCAAGGTTGTGTCCATGCTTGTGGCACCGCCCGAACATATGGGGGCAATTTTACCCAGGTAAATGGCAAATAATGGCGCAAGTAGAAGAGTAATAATTTCGCGCATTACGTTCGACAGAAGGGCCACCACTCCGAGCTCCTCTCCTCTAATTTCTGTGATAAAAATGCTAGAAAGGCTGTAGTAGCCAAATCCGTAGCCAACCGAAAGTAAATCCTGAAAACTGTAATCGGTTACAAAAAACCAAAGTATAATGGTTCCAAGGGTTGTTCCCAGTATGGTAAAAACTGGAACCAACAAGATTTTAAGGTTGAAGCTACGAATAGCTTTCAACGAAGCCGTGTCGGCTCCAATGCTTATGCCCACCAGAAACATAAGCAGGTATAGCGCCCACTGGCTGTAGTCGTTTTCAGTAAGAATACTGGGAATAAAATCAGCGAACCCTGCAAGAACTCCTGCAGCAAAGAAAAGAAGGATAATTATGCTGCTCTTCATTCCCGATTATTTTTGGGTTTGAACCAAAGCAAGTATCCCAGCCAGGCAACCAGAACGCTTCCAAGAATGGTTGAAATGGAAATTAGGAATGCGTTAAACCCAAGAGTAGGAAGGTTATTTAGAATAACCTGGTTGGTGCCTATGGCTACACCTAACAGAAAAAGCAACAGGTATATTGCCCACATAACAAGCTTGTTGTTAATGAAAACCAGTGCTTTTTTCTTTCTGATGAGGTAGCCTAAGGCTATGCCCAGAACCATTATTGCTACTACTGTTAGCATACTTTGCTAAAACAGAGGAGTGGGATACTCGTTGTTCTCAATTAGCTCCAGAAGCCGTTGCTTCACAATTGGCTTGTCGCCAGGGTATGTAACTCCAAACCATTGAGCGCGAGTAGGTAGCACTTCACAGGATGCAAGGTTTGTTTTTATAAGTTTGTTTACAACCGTAGGTATGTAGAATTCTGCCTTTGGATTTGCCAGAGAACCTCCCAGAAATTCGTGAAGCATGGAATCGATGTGGCCAAAGAAGCTTGGGCTGAAACCCCAAAAGTTCATCGAAACGAGTGATTGCTCATCAACAGCAACCAGCTGGTTGCTTTCGTCTTTGTACTTAACAGCTCCGTCAATTCGTTCAATATGGGTTCGCTCAACAACATCCTGTAGGTATGAGCTGTTATCAACGCTGCAGATTCCCCGCGAAACTGAGCCCTGGTCGCTAAGCGTATTGGCTAACCTGTAGCCAACCATATAGTACTCGTTGTGCTTGAGGTTGGGGTTTGTAAGCGCTTTGCTTAGAACTTGGAACGAGTCGGCTCCGTAAAAATCGTCGGCGTTAATAACGGCAAAGGGCTCCTTCACCACATCGCGACAAACCCACACGGCGTGTGCTGTTCCCCAGGGTTTTACCCTTTCAGGCGGGCAATCAATTCCCTCGGGAAGCATGTTTAGCTCCTGAAAAACAATTTCGTAAGGAACTTTCCCGTTGAACCGTTTCCCAAAAACATCCAGAAAATCCTTCTCAATGTCCTTCCTGATTACGAAAACTATTTTGCCAAAACCTGCTCGCAGGGCATCAAAAACGGAGTAGTCGATAATTGTTTCTCCGTTCGGACCAACAGCATCAACCTGCTTAAGGCTTCCATAGCGGCTGCCCATTCCTGCAGCAAGAATTATTAAAGTGGGTTTCATACAAGCAACTTTATGGTTTTTTAGAGTACAAAAATGGTGTAAATGAATCAATATTAAAAGCGAGAACTTATTTTTTTGTTTACAGATTTTTTATGTTCGCTACCGCACATTATTGTTTCACAATAAAACATTTGGATTGCATTAGAAAATAGGAGTAAATTTGTTAATTGCATAATAAATAGTAATTTATGCAACTGGGAATGGGTTTTGTCAAAGAGGTATGAAAAAGAATTGATATTATGTTCAGAAACTATTTAACGATTGGAATAAGAAATCTTGTACGACAGAAGTGGTCTACAGTAATAAGCATATTTGGGCTTTCGGTAGCCATGGCTTTTTTTACCCTAATATCGTTGTACGTATGGTACGAAAGTGAATTCGACCAGTTTCACGAAAAGAAAGATAGAATTTTTTTCTTGAATGGTGATAAATGGTCAACAACGCCGGCTCCTCTTTCACGTTTTCTAGCCGATGAGTTTGGTGAGGTTGAGGGCGTAGTTCGGGTTTTACCTTTCCGAAACTCTTTTTTGATGGGAGAAAAGGGCGAGGAGCTAGTGCCCCTGAAGGATGTTCTGGTTGCCGACTCAAACGTATTCAACGTTTTTAGCTTTCAACCAGTAAAGGGAAGTTTCGATAACCCTTTCCCCACTTGGAACAGTATTGCTTTAAGTGAGACAACTGCGCGAAGCTTATTTGGGAAGGAGGAGCCTATTGGCAAAACCATTACGCTGGAAACCAGTTTGATTTATACTGTTACACAAGTTTACAAGGATTTGCCTAGCAACTCAAGCTTAAAGGCAGCAGCGGTAATTCCTTTCAACGGTCTCGATAGGATTAATAACGATGATGATGTTTTTGAGTTCTGGGGCAACTGGAATTACTATACCTGGATTCTGCTTCGAGAGGGAGTTGAGGTGGCACAGGTCGATTCTGCGATTAGCAACAGAGTTTTCAGCATGCTCACCAATGATTTGGGATGGAACGTGGAGGGAACCCAGCATTTGCATCTGGTTCCGTTTAACGGCCTTTACTTTAACAAGAATTTGAATTTAAACATGCCCAAGGGAAGCAAGAATCAGCTGGCGTTTCTTTCCCTCGTGGCATTTTTTATTCTGCTCATTGCATGTATAAACTTTGTTAACCTTTCAACTGCCAAAGCGTTTAGGCGGGCAAAAGAGGTTGGTTTAAGGAAAACAGTAGGTGCTTCAAGAAAAACGTTAGTCGTCCAATTTTTGGTTGAGGTTTTTATTCTCTCGCTGTTTTCTGTAATGCTGTCGGTTATGATAACCGAGGTTTTCCTGCCAGAGTTTAACAGCCTTGTGCAGGCAAATCTTTCCGTATATGGCTTTGGTGTAGGCCGGTATTTGCTGATAGTCATCGCCACGCTTCTGTTCGTTACGCTAATGGCTGGCCTTTACCCGGCACTGATGCTAACATCGTTCTCACCGGTTACTATTCTTAAGGGCGAGCTAACCAAGGGAGCAAGAGGAACCGTACTGCGAAAAGTTCTTATTGTTTTCCAGTTTACAGTAGCCATAGCACTGAGCATTGCTACCATTGTTGTTTACATGCAAATGAAGCACATGAAAAACTTCGACGTTGGTTTCAGCAAGGAGCAGGTTCTTTACTTCTGGCAAGGCAATGTGGACAGGGATTTACTAAAAGAAAAATTACTAAAAATTCCCGGAGTGGATAAGGTATCGTTTGCATCTGCTGTGCCCGGCGATGTGGGTATGTCGTGGGGAAGGGTTGTTGATGGTAAGGAGGTTACCTTTTCTACAATCGTGGTTGAACCGGAGTACCTGGAGATATTTGAAGTAGATTTTGCGGAAGGGAGAAACTTCTCCTACGATTTTGCATCCGATACTATGGGGGCAATGATTTTTAACGAGAAAGCCATACGGGTTTTTGAGCTGGACGATCCGCTCAGCAAAACAATGAACTACATGCCCGAAAAACCAGCAAGAATTGTTGGTGTGGTGAAGGACTTCCATTTCGAATCGTTACATAACCCCATAGAGCCCCTTGGCTTTTTCTGTGGGAATCTAGGCTGGGGATACTATACGTGCGTGGTAAAGATTAGTGGTAATATCCCCGATGTTGTAAAAAGCATTTCGCGCTTGATGCAGGAGTTACGCCCTAGCATACCGTTCGATTTTCGGTTTGTTGATCAGCTTTACGATAGCTTCTACAAGAAGGAGGAACGGTTATCGAAGTCAATCGCATACTTCTCGTTGCTTGCAATTGTAATTGCCTGTTTGGGGCTTTTTGCCCTGGCATCGTACTCAGCCGAGCAAAAAGTTAAAGAGATAGGGGTAAGAAAAGTGCTTGGTGCAAGCGAAGGGCAAATAGTCCGCCTAATAACCACCGAGTTTGGATTATATGTTTTAGCTGCAAATATTATTGCTTGGCCAATTGTTTACTACGGCCTTGGCGAGTGGCTAAAAACATTTCCTCAAAGAATTGCTCCCAGCCTTACTGTTTTTGCAATTGTGGGGGCTGCATCCTTTTTAATAATGCAGCTTACCATTCTATATAAAGCCGTTAAGGCTTCCCGTACAAATCCTTCAATTACTTTAAAGTACGAGTAGCTATTGTTAATTTAGGTTTCAAAGGGGCTGTATTAAAGCCCCTTTGTTTGTTTCTAGAAATTCCCTTTTCTTACCATTAGTAGCGCGATAATATTGAAAATTTCGAGCCGCCCAAGTAGCATGTTTAGGGTTAACACAAATTTCCCGGTTGATGGTAGGGTTGAGAAGTTTGCAAGTGAACTAACATCGCCAAATCCTGGGCCAACATTGCCAATGGTAGCAATTGATGCGGAGAATGCAGTGTACAAATCCACATCGAGAGATGTAAGAACTAGGGTAGTTACAAAGAATGTAAAAATGTAAAGCACCACAAAAACCATGGTAAGGGCTTCGAGCTGTTCGCTAATAACACGGTTGTTAATTTTAACAACAACAACTGCTCTTGGGTGCTGAATGAGCTTTAGTTGTTTTCGTAACGATCTGAAGAACAGGTAAACTCTGTCGAACTTTAAACCTCCAGAGGTTGACCCCACCATTGCACACTGTATGGTGAAGTATATTAGAATAATGTGGGTGAATGCCGGCCAAGGGTTGCTATCGGCAGTGGCAAAACCAGTAGTTGTTCCAAGCGAAATTACCTGGAAAGAACCAAAGCGTAAGGAATCCCATATGTTGTAATATCCAGAGAAATACAACTTTGCAGAAACGAGTAGTATGCCCAAGAGGAGTATCACAATAAAACTTTTTGCTACGGATGATTTGAAAATGTTTTCTGCTCGTCCAGTAATGGTTCCGTAAAGCAATCCGAAGTGCATTCCCGATAGCACCATAAAAATCATGATAACAATCTCGATGGAAGGGCTCTTAAAAAAAGCAACGCTACTATTTTTAGTTGAAAACCCGCCTGTTGCGATGGTTGCAAATGAGTGGTTGATTGCATCAAAAAGGCTCATGCCTAAAGCCCAAAGTGTTAGGGTTTGAACCGCTGTTAGCCCAACGTAAACAATTATAAGAACGTGAATTATTTTTCGGGCTTTGTACCTGAAGTTGAGTTTGGAGAGCTCGCTCATTTCTGCGTTTAGCAGGGTAAGGCGGGAACTTGTTGACTGAGGCAGGATTAAAAGCACGAACATTACAATTCCAATCCCCCCAATCCAGTGGGTTGCTGAACGCCAAAAAAGCAAACCTTTGGGTAAGGCTTCAATGTTATTAAGTATTGACGAACCTGTTGTTGTAAATCCCGAAACGCTTTCGAACCATGCGTTTACCAGCGAAAATTCGCCTCCCCACATAATGTAGGGTAGCATACCAATAATACAAGTTATTACCCAACCACCAACAACTATAGCCAACCCTTCCGAAAACGAAACGTTATCCTGATCCTCTACGAAAATAAATGGGAATGCTCCAAATATGATGCAAATTAGCCCGCTGAATAGTAGCGGTATGGTTGATGTTTCGCCATGAAATAAGGAGATGAAAAATGCGATTAATAAGAAAAGTGCATTGAAAAGCAGTACGTAACCTGTAAACTTTATTACAACCTCGGTGCGCATTGGTCTATTTTTGAGGGTAGTTGTTCTTGTTAAGCCGGTCAATTAGATTGTTAACCTCAACTTCTAGCTGTTTTAGGTCATCTTCAGACTTAATGGTTGTTCTTAGCACCTTATCCCTCGGATGAAATGTTTTAATGGCTTGAATTATTTGGTTAATGGGTGATATGTAGTACTTTGAGATGAAGAAGCTCAGAAGCAACGAGAACACCAGAGCACCAACTATGGCTACAATTCCGGGCATAATGGCTCTGTGCGATTTATCCTTTAAAATAACCGCTTCGCTGTGCATGCTGTTTTGGTTAAGCGACATAAGCTCGTTCACGGCATGTTTTACCTCCAGAAACGTTCTATGAACATCGTTCGAGTAGAATTCAATGTCATCGTAAGCGCTACTCTTTAAAAAGAACCTTTCCTGCCATTTCTGCTTAAATGTATGGTATGATTCTTCAATCCTTACAATCCTTATATCTTCACCCGATTCGGTAATGTTGTTTTTTGCAGTTCTGAATGCTGCCATAAAGGAGCTGTCCGCAGAAAGTATTATGCTTTGGCCTTTTGCTGTTTTTCCAAGCATTATCAGGAGTATACCGCTATCCTCTCGCTCAAGTGCTTCGAGCATGGTTCTTGATGCTTCAATGGTTTTGTAGTTGTCCTCTATAAGCTCGGTGAAGGAATTGCTAAGCTTATTGAACTCAATAATTGATTCGGTTCCTGCCACAAAAAGCAGGGCAACCAGTAGTAGGAAACCCGATAAAATTTTAAGTTTCAGACTTTTCTTCATGGTATTGGAGCCTAGTAAGGTGAAATTTCAGTGTAAAAGTAATATAAACTAGCGCCCATTGTAATTTGATAATGGCATTTTTTAGTTTCTACAGGTTAATGGAGTATGTTACCCCAACAATATTAACCTCATCAGGGTAATCGGGGTCAATGCCACGTTGTAAAAGGAAGTAAACTCCAATATCGTTCCTCTTGTTTATTTTGTAATCAACACCAAGGCGGTACCGTTTTTTTGTCCATGTATTGTTGAACTCCGTTTCTCTGGCATCAGAAATTTGGTAGTAAACCTCTGCGCCCACATAGGGCGAAAAGCGTTTTATGGAGTATTCAACGGTGAGCCTATTCCGCCATTCCCACGAGGGTGTTTTACCGTTTTTACTACTGTTGAAGTTTTTAACCTCCGATTGGATTCTGCTCCGGTAAGAAAATTTCAAGTTATTAAAGCTAAGGCGGTACGAAGCGTCGAGTGCTAGCCGGTGCCGGAAGCTTACCTCGTTTTCGAGCGTTTGGTTTGCGCTGAAACGATATGCAAACGACAGTTTTACGGGTTTTATTGGTTTGTAGTTTGCTCCTATGCTCGAATGAAAAACATCAAAGTGCGACAGGCTCTGGTCGAAGCGGAACTCTTCCTGTAGCTCCAGCGAGAATTTCTTCGAGAAATCTTTTTCCAAGGAAAACTCGTTCCATAAACCGTAATCGGGTTGCGATATTACCCTTATGGCAAAGGCCAGAAATAGGTAAAGAAGAAGGGCTGCTCTTTTCATCTAATCGTCGTCGTCGGTACTGTTCGATTTGCCGTAATCAGAATCGCTTGAGTTAATACTAAGCCTTGATTCTTCGTGGTAAACTTTAAGTTGGCAGGTATCGTTCAGAAAGTTAATTTTGCCTACTTCAACGCGTTTAATGGTATCAATTCCGGTTCTCTCCTTTAGGTCCTGAACCATTAAGTTGTAGTTTTCGGGCTTAATCAAATCAATCTTTTCGTATACTACAATTTTTACGGATTCGTGCTTCAGCAGCCAGCGCTTCTCGAAACCGTAGGAGAGGGCAACCACCAGCAGGTTGGCGAAAAGCACATCGGCAACTCCCACCTTTTTGTTAACCAGCGCGTTTATCATTGAAAGCGAAATAACCAGAAAAAGGTAGGTCATTTCTCGAATGGGAATTTGGCTGGTTCGGTATCGAATAATGCCAAACAGGGCGAAAAGACCAAGCGCAAATCCCAGCTGTAGCTTCACATTCTCCAACAGGTAGCATAGTAGGAAAATGATAGTTCCAATCAGAATGTAGGTAAAAAGGTAGTCCTTTCTGCGGGTAACCGAGTAGTAAATCCAGCGAACCAGCAGAATGAGCACCAAGGAGTTGAGCGAAAGCCTGAAAAGGAACTCGAAGAAATCTTCAAATTCAATAATTTCAAATCCGAAAAGCTTGATTTTATCAAGCAGAATAAGCATTGTATTCATTTTCTATTCTTTTTAGTAGCAAAAGTTTAGGTTTAATGCTGTTGGGTTTTGGGGCTTCGCCGAGCAAAGTTTTCCCAACACAGTACTTGCTGAAACCTGTACTACGAATCAGCATTTTCTTAAGTAGCCCCTCTAGGGGCGAGTGGTGTGAACTTTGTTCCCGCTTAATTTCAGCAATGGCAAGGTGCGGTAAGCTAATCCACTGGTTGCGTTGGTTGCTGAATTGCAAGTTAAAGTCGAGGGTTACCCTTTCTTTGCTGCTTGTTCCAACCAGGGTTACCCTACTAAAGTGTGTTTCTATGCTTGGCTCAAGTAAACGAGCAATGTTGTTTAAATGGGTTGCTAAAAAAGCTTGGGACTTAGTGCTGTTTAGCTCAACAGGCTGGTTTGCAATTCTCCACTTTTGGGTTCCCTTCTGGGTGTTCCTGAACTTTACCTCAAGAAACGTATTGTTTGTAATTTTGTAGGTTCTGTACCTAGCCTTGTATCTTTTTGAGAATCCTCTTACATGTTGGAGGTAAAGTAGGCTCTCGGGAGTGTCAAGATAGGTGGTATGGTAGGGAAGATTGCGATTACCTTCAATCTCTAAAACCCTGTAGCTATCGGAAATGCTCTGGAGTATGAATGGTATATGGAATGAGGGAAACGGAAATTTCGTGTCCACACGGTCCATAAACTTATACTCATTCATTTGAGGCAGGCTAATCGGGCTGAAAATGTTTAGTAAATCTTCCAAGTTAAAATCTTTACTGTTGAACGTTAGGTTTCTACTATGTTGCAAATGTAACAATCGGAATATGCCAAGAGCAAAAACAATCAACCGGGGATTTTATTTTACCTACAGAAACCGCTATTATTTCATCAGAAGGTGATACGGTGCAATATGAGATCGATGTGAAAGTGAAATTTACCACAAATTGTTGGTTAATGTTGAACTTCAATTGTATGCTGGTACATTTGGATTACCAATTTTAGTATAATGAAATTTTTGAGAGAAAAAATCCCAATACCATGCGTGGAATTGGGACTTTTTTTAGTTATTCACTCGCCTTATATAATCAGCATAGCATCGCCGTAGGTACCAAACCGGTACTTCTCGGCAATGGCAACTTTGTATGCTTCAAAAAGAAAATCGTATCCTGCGAATGCCGAAACCATCATTAGCAACGTTGATAATGGAAGGTGGAAGTTTGTAACCATCATGTCGGGTACGCTGAATTCGTAGGGAGGAAAAATAAACTTGTTTGTCCATCCTGAGAATGGCTTCAGGTACCCATCAGTTGAAACGGAACTTTCGAGCGTGCGCAGAACGGTGGTGCCCACAGCACAAATTTTATGCTTATTCTCCTTTGCTGAGTTAACAACACGAACCGCTTCTTCAGGAATCATTATTTGCTCCGAGTCCATTTTGTGCTTGGTGAGGTCTTCAACATCAACGGTACGGAAATTACCTAAACCTACATGTAGCGTAATCTCAGCAAAGTTTACTCCTTTTATTTCTAGCCGTTTTAGCAGCTCGCGGCTGAAGTGAAGCCCGGCGGTAGGTGCGGCAACGGCTCCTTCGTGTTTGGCGTATATTGTTTGGTAGCGTTCCCGATCTTCGGGAACAACCTCACGGCGAATAAACTTTGGGAGAGGAGTTTCTCCTAGCCGGTATAGCGTATCCTTGAACTCATCGTACGAACCATCAAACAGGAAGCGTAACGTTCTACCTCGGCTGGTGGTATTATCAATCACTTCGGCAACCAGCACGTCGTCGTCACCGAAGTAAAGCTTGTTGCCAATCCTTATTTTTCTGGCTGGGTCAACCAGTACATCCCATAAACGTTGGTCCTTGTTTAGTTCTCTTAGCAGGAAGACTTCAATTTCTGCGCCAGTTTTTTCTTTGTTGCCATATAGCCTTGCGGGAAAAACTTTGGTGTTGTTAAAAACAAAAACATCCCCCTCGGACACGTACTCAATAATGTCTTTGAATGATTTATGCTCAATCTTTCGTTCCTTCCGGTTAAGCACCATCAATCTCGATTCATCCCTGTTGTCGGCAGGGAACTTGGCAATCAAATCTTGAGGAAGATTGTACTTGTACTGCGATAGCTTCATACGATTAAAAAATTATATATGTGATTAATAATTATTTGTCTGACCTTTAGAAACAGTTTCTAAATGAAAAAATATTGTTTTGGATACTTTGTTGGGTGGTGTAAAAAACTGAAAGTCATGTGTTTTTATAAAAATATTTGCAAATTAAGCACTGTGCACCTTATACGTAGAAAAATGCGATTAGTTACAGCTCTTCAATTTTTTTCTCAAAAAAATCTATGTCCATCGCGTCATCAACCGAAAAGTTGCCGCTAGCCGTTCTCCTAAGTTCCACCAAATGAGCCCCAGAACCTAACGCTTTCCCGAAATCGCGAGCTAGGGCTCGTATGTATGTTCCCTTGGTGCACCCAATTTTAAGGGTTACGTTGGGCATTGAGAAATCAGTTACATTCATATAGGTAATTTCTATGGGAGCGGGGTCAAGCTCCATGTCAACACCTCTGCGAGCCAGTTTGTATGCTCTCCCTCCATCAACGCTTTTTGCTGAGAATAGGGGAGGAACCTGCATTTGTTTGCCAACAAATTTGGCAGCGGTTTTCTCAACAAGTTCCCGAGAAATATGTTCAGTTGGGTATTCGGTGTCAATCTCGGTTTCCAAATCGAACGATGGGGTAGTTGCGCCCAGCCTGAAGGTTGCAATGTACTCCTTGTTCTGTAGCTGAAATTCGTTCACCCTTTTAGTGGCTTTGCCAACACAAACAATAAGCAGCCCTGTAGCAAGCGGATCGAGCGTGCCGGCATGTCCTACCTTTATCTTCTTGTAACCTAGCCTGTATCGAAGAATTGATTTTACCTTGCTCACAAGGTTGAAAGAAGTCCAGTGAAGGGGCTTGTCAAAAAGTAGAACAACACCCTCGTTCCAGTCGGAATTTTTATCGTATTCAAACATTTATTAAAATAGTATTACCGATGAAATTGCAATCAATCCAACTGCGGCACAGTAAATTGCAAACCATATTAGTTTCCCCTTTTTTACAATAGAAATCATCCATTTACAAGCCATCAATCCGGTAACAAATGCAGCAATAAAGCCTACCGCTAGTACAAGGAAGTTTGGTTGGCCTATACTTGTCTCGGTGGAGGATGATAGCCCGTCAACCAAGCTCAAAAAATTTTCGCCAAGAATGGGGATTAGAACCATTAGGAATGAGAATCGTGCGACCTCTTCTTTTTTAACGCCAAGAAGAAGACCAGCTGCAATGGTTGCTCCGGAACGTGAAATTCCGGGAAGTACTGCAACCGTTTGGGCAATTCCGATAATGAAGGCATGAATGAAACCAATTTTTTTCTCCCCCGATTTTCGGTAGTAGGCAAAACCAAGTAGCAATGCAGTAATTAGCAGCATGAATCCAACAATTAGGATAATGCTGGGTGAGTTGAAAATGACCTCAACGTTTTCTTTGAAGAAGAATCCGACAACAGCAATGGGAATCATTGATATGGCAATGGCCAAAATATACTTTGTTTCATCGTTCCAAGCGAAACGAAATAATCCGAGAAAAAGCGAAACGATATCTTTACGGAAAACAACCAGCGTGCTCAGAACGGTTGCGCCGTGAACAACCACCGTGAAAAGCAAATTGTCAGATGTTTCAACACCCAGCAGGTGCTTCCCAATTTCAAGATGCCCCGAGCTGCTTACAGGCAAAAACTCGGTTAGCCCCTGAACAATTCCAAGGATAATAGCTTCTATTAAACTCATTTTTAGATAAAAAGGTAGAGGGGTTATTCTTTTGGTTTTTTCATAATTGCATAAACCTCAAATATGAAACCGAATAGAACAACTAACGGCGCCAGGGTAATTCTGCGGAAGCTGAAAATATCTTCGCTGAAAACATTCGGGTCGTCTGAACCCCCTCCAATCATAAGAATAAAACCAAAAACAATTATGGCAAAGCCAATAATTAGCAACCTATAGTTTTCTTTCCCAAGGGGGAAAAGATTTATTTTTTCTGCTTCTTGCTGAGCTACACTTTTTTTTGTCATAGCATTATTTTCTTGAATGGTATTAAAAGTAAAGATCGTCGGCTTTAAGCCTAAGGTACTTGTTTACTGCAAAGTATGTTGATGTGAAGTTTATTAAAATTCCTAGTATTAACACAATGCCAAAAATACCTCCCAGTAGTTCAACCTGCTGGAAGTTCAGCAGTTCATAGAACTCAGACTGAATGATGTACACCAGTCCGCAAAGCAAACCAATGGCCAGCCCCGAGGCGTAAATTCCATGTCCAACACCTTTGGCAAGCAGCGGCTTGCGAATGAACCCCCAGGTTGCTCCAACCAGCTTCATGGTGTTAATTATGAAACGTTTTGAGTAAACCGAAAGTCGTATGGTGTTGTTTATTAGCACAATGGCTACGAAAAATAGTAGCGCGCTGAATAGCAAAATAATAGCACTTATCTTGCTAACGTTCTCGTTTATCAGGTTAACCAGCGACTTCTGGTAAAAAACCTCTTTAACTGGCCGAAGCGCCATAAGTTCGTCCTCAATTTTGCGAATGCTGTCGGGGTTTGCGTAATCGGCCTTCAACTTCACTTCAATGGATGATGAGAGCGGGTTGTACCCGAGAAACCCAATGAAATCTTCTCCAAGTTCTTTCTGCAGCTCTGTGGCTGCAACTTCCTTTGATATGTACTCGGTTATGCGAACGTAGGGCGAGGCATCGAGGGTTTTTCGTAGGAAGTTGGCCTCAACCTCACGAACATCGTCGTGGAGAATAACCGAAAAACCAATATTTTCCTTAACAAAAACCGATAGCCTGTTTGCGTTAAAAAGAAGAAGCAGCAGAACGCCCAGCATGAATAGAACCAATGCGTTGCTTATAATTGAGGAGAGGTAGGAACTCCTCAGCCTCCATTTTGTACTTCTTTTTTCAGTTTTCATAATTCAGCTGCAAAGGTAGCTTAACAAAAGTAAAAACGAACGGCAAAACCGTTATTTTTTATTAATCAGAGGTTTAAAGTAGTCGAGAGCAACCCATGCAAGCGTTACAACAATTAGCAGAAGCGATGAAACAAGGTCGATGGTGTAACCAGCATTGAACATTTTGGGCTTAAATTCGAAGGTAACTTCGTGCTTGCCTTCTGGGAGAATCATTGCGCGTAGAATGTAGTTAACCCTGAAGTGATCTGCTTTCTCCCCGTCAACGTAGGCAGTCCACCCTTTAGGGTAGTAAATATCAGAAAAAACGGTGAACCGCTCCGACGATGCTTTGTATTTGTAAGTTAACCTGTTGGCGCTGTAGGAGGTGAGTTCAATCAAATCGGTTGAGTCAACCGGGGATAAACTTTCATTCGGAACGAATTCTGCAAACCTTCTATCAACAATGGCTTCCCTAGCAGGGTTGAAATTATTGAGGGCTTCAATCTCCTCGTCGGCGTTTTCAACCATACTGAATGAGTCAACAAACCATGCATTTCCAAGGGCTCCAGGATTTTGCATTGCAACAATGCTCTCTCCACGGCGAGCAATAATGTACCTTGTGTTAAGCATATCGACAACCTTCGGATTCTGTTTTGATAAGTGATGATCGATAATTTCCTGGTAACGACGAAGTTTTGCTCCATGGTATCCTCCTAGCGACTTATGAAAGTACGATGTGTTCGCATCGTTAAATGTGCTAACAGTTAGGTTGAAGACCCTGAAGTATAGGGTAGTGTCGGCAAGAATTTGCTTGTCAGCATTGGTTGGAGTAAACGGAACTTCAACTCTGGTTATATTTTCAAAATTATCGTTGTTGAGGTAGCGGCGGTTAATTACCCACATGTCGGCAACAATGAGCACGCCCAGAATGGCGATAAAGTAGGCTGGCTTAACTTTTTTGTACTGAAGCGCATAAATTGAACCTGCGCCAAGAAGCACAAAGGCGAGTGAACGGATGGCGTCGGCACGAAGCAGCGCTGCGCGGTCGGTGCGGATAGCCCCGAAAAGTTCAGGTGGGTAGCCTGCCTGAATGTACATTTGGTCCATCTCGGCTTCGAAGTGAAATAGTGTACCGCCCATTAGGATGAAGAGCAAGCAGATTCCTCCAACAATTCCCAGCGACCACTTCAGCCCATTCATGAACCGTTCGTTGGTAAGCTCCCCATCATAAACCTGTTTCACGGCCATCATGCCCAGCAGGGGCATGGTAAACTCGGCGATATAGAGAATCATGGAAACTGTGCGGAACTTGTTGTAGCCGGGGAAGTAGTGCAGGAAGAAATCGGTTAACGGCATGAAGTTTTTGCCCCAGGCCAGCATAATTCCCAAAATGGTAACGCCTAGTATAGCCCATTTAAACGATCCTTTAACAGTGAATAAACCTAGCATGAAAAGGAAAACCACAATGGCACCAATGTAAACCGGTCCCGATGTCATGGGTTGGGGTCCCCAGTAAACCGGTAAACTCTGAACAAGTTGACGGGCTTGTGCCTTGGGTACACCATTATCTTGAAGAAACTGGTAGGTGTGCGAATCGGTTCCCAGATCGCCCATGGACGAACCGCCCATAAGGTTGGGAATTAGCATATTGAATGATTCAGCAATGCCGTAACTCCAGTCGGTTGCGTACTTCTTGTCGAGACCAGTGGTTCTGTCGTCCTCTCTCGATGTTAGCTCGGTTGCTCCCCGAATGGAGTCTTTTCCGTAGTCGTAGGTAAAGTATAGCCGCGAGAAGTTGGCTCCAAGAGCCAAAATACCAGCAATGGCAAGTACACCAATCGCTTTGCTAAACCTAATGTACTCCTTCCGAATAGCTGCATCAATAAAATACGCAATAGTCATTGCCACCATTACGAAGCCGGCGTAGTAGGTAATTTGAACGTGACCAGCGTTAAGGTTCAAACCCAGGAAGAGTCCGAAAAGGGCAAGCCCTCCCAGGTATTTCCCCCGGAACGCAAGAACCATTCCGGCAATCATTGGTGCCACGTAGCTTATGGCGTGGATTTTTGCATTATGCCCGGCTGCAATCACAATAAAAAAGTACGACGACAAACCGTAGGCAAAGGCACCAACAATGCTAAGCCATGGGTTAACCCGCATTACCAGCATTAGAATGTAGAAGCCAAGTAGCGTAAAAAAGATGAAGCTGGCAGGTCGTTTCCCAAGCTGCAGAATATGATCGACAAAGGTAAGCTTATTCCCTTCGAACCGGGTTGATATAAGGTAGGCAGGCATTCCGCTAAACATGCTGTTGGTCCAAAGCGGCTCCTCGCCGGTTGCCTCACGGTAATCCATAATCTCTTTGGCCGAGCCCCTGAACTGTTCAATGTCGTGTTGCTTGAGGCCCTTGCCCTCAATTAAGGGCGAGAAGTAAGCGTAGGATGCAATGAAGAAAATTGCAACCGCAACGATATGAGGTAAACTTTGCTTAAAAAGTTGTTTCATAACTCTTGTTTTTTAGTAAATGCAAGGTCAAAAATAGTGGTTTTTTGCTGGTTATGGCAAATTAGCATTGAAAAAAGAGCAAATTGAAAAGGTGCATGCCTGAATAGGCCTATTTGTTTGTTTGGGTTTCCCGGTTTATAACCAGCTCGCCAAGGTTCCTGCCGGTAAGGTGAAGCGGGGAAACCAGCTGCGAAATTCCGGCTTTGCGAAGCTCATCGGCCTCATCGTCGAAATAGCAGTAGGAATCAATTTGTCCACTGAATCCAAGTTCTCGAATTTTTTTTACAGCATTCACCTTTTCATCCACTACGGGAAGGCAAATGCTTATGCCCTTTAGGTTGAAAATTGCGCAGTTCTTCCAGAAAGAGTTGTCGAGTGCATTTGCGTAAACAACCCTTCTGCCCTGATTTCGGTGCTCAAGAATTACGTTCGGATCCGAATCGATGCCCAGTACACTTTTCCCCTGACTTTTAAGAAAGTCGTATGTTGAAGTACCGCACGTGCCCATTCCAACAACCAGGAATTGAGTGTGCCCAATGCTTGATGGGAGGTGATCGGCTTGTTTGCTGTCGGGCTTTTCTACAGAAATGAACTTGAAGTACCGTTCAAAAATATCGCTTGCTTTTCGGCTAAAGGCACCCAGCAGGGTGAACGAAGCTGCAACCAGAAGAGCAATCATGCTTAGGAAATCCTGGCTCAGCAACCCTGCTGAAACAGCGCTTGCGCCAGCAATTAATCCAAACTCGCTGTAGCAGAAAAGCACCGATGAGCTCCAGAAAGCGGTTCGGTTCCTTAGTCCAAAAAATTTCACTGAGAAATAGTAGATAGCGCTTTTCAAAGGGAGCAATGCCATAAAAATTAGTGCAAACCACACCGCTTTTACCGATGGTAAGCCAAGCAACCCTATTTGGAGGAAGAAGGCTACCAGAAGAATTTCTTTAAGGCTCCAGAGTAGCTTTCCAAGTTCGTCGGATTTTTTTTGTTCGGCTATTAGTATGCCAAAAACCAGGGCTCCCAGCTTATCGCTTAACCCAACTGTTTTAAAAATCCATGCTCCTGCAAATGCAAGCAAAACGCCAAAAACGAGCAGAAGCTCTCCATGGCCGGTTCGGTTTATTGCTGCTTTGAATACTGGGATTAGTAGCGGAAGGGCAAGTAGCGACAATGCCCAGTAACTTGGCTTATCAGCCCCACTAAATCCGAGCAGAACAACAGCCACAATATCCTGAATTATTAGAATTCCGATGGCAATACGCCCGTAGTACGAACCCAAATCGTCGTTATCGTCGAGAACTTTTGCTGCAATCACAGTGCTTGAAAAGCTGAGGAGAATTCCAAGGTAAATGGAGCCCACAGGGCTAACGCCCAGCAAGAAGGCTAACGCTCCAAAAATAAACGAGTTGGCAGCAAGTGAAATGAAACCTCCGCCAATAATTACTGGGTTTAAAATATTTTTAAACTTTATTTTTAGGCCAACTGTAAATAGAAGAATCATTACCCCAAGGTCGGCAATGCTTTTCAGGGTATCGTTCCCTTCAATACCGAATGCAGCCAGCGTAAAGCCTGCAATAAGGTACCCAACCAGCGGCGGGAGCTTAATCGATTTTGCGAACAGCCCTAAAACGTATGCTGCAAGAATGTATAGGATTTCCATTTTACAGATATCTTATTGATTCCTGTAAAAATAGCAACATTTTTTTACAATTAATACTTGGGAGGTTGCGCTAGTTACATGTTAGCCAGAATACCTGCAATTCTTTCGGAAGCTTTCCCATTCCCGTAGAGGTTTACTGAGAAGTTGGGGTTCTTGCTTAGCATCGTTCTCCACGATTCGTAAATGTCCTCGATTCCAGGGTTGGCAAGTATGTTTACGCCATTTTCAACCAGCTCGGTCCATTCCGTCTCGGCGCGCATGGTAACGCAGGGCTTTTGGAAAAAGAAGGCTTCCTTCTGTAGTCCACCGCTATCGGTAATTACAAGCGCACAGCGCTTAAGTAGCTCAACCATATCGAAGTAGCCAACCGGGTCGATTACAGTGAATTTTGCCGGAACCGACTGCGATGCTACAATCTTTTTAGTTCGTGGGTGCAGTGGAACAATAACCTGCATTTCGCTGTGGATTTTATTGAGCGACTCGATAATGCTTCGTAGCTTCGCTGCATCATCAGTGTTTTCCTGCCTGTGGAAGGTTGCCAGCACAAACTGCTTGTTCAAATTTAGCTGGTTTGCAACCTTCGATTTTTCTGCCGACCGCGCTCCGTAGTACATTGCAGCGTCCTGCATAACATCGCCGGTATTTTCAATGCGGCAGCTAAAATTTTGAAACCCTTCGTTGGTAAGATTTTGAACTGCGGTTTGGGTTGGGCAGAATAGGTAGTTCGAAATACGGTCGGTGAGAATCCTGTTTATTTCTTCTGGCATTGCCATGTTGAACGAGCGTAAACCAGCTTCAACGTGAGCTACCGGAATGTGTAACTTCTGCGCTGCAAGCGCACCAGCAATGGTTGAGTTGGTGTCGCCGTAAACCATTAGCAGGTTGGGTTCTTCTTTCAGAAGAATTTGCTCAATGCCTTCCAGCATTCGTCCGGTCATAGCGCCGTGGTTCAGGCTGTTAATGTTGAGGTTGTAGTTGGGAACCGGAATCTCCATCTCATCGAAAAAAACCTGCGACATATTTTGGTCGAAGTGCTGGCCGGTGTGAAGAATAATCTCCTCTAAACCAAATTCTTTTAGTTTCCGGCTTACTGCTGCGGCTTTAATAAACTGTGGGCGAGCACCCACAACGGTTAAAATTTTCATGTTTACTTTTTTTCTGCCGTTATTTCGTTAAGCAAAATAGCTATTCGTTGTGTGAGCGAACGGCGCGAATACTTTTCAATATTCTGCGGGTTGAATTCTTCCCAATCCTTTTGATACCAGTCCCACAGTTTTAGCAACCCTTCTTCAACTCGGGAACTGCTGTCGAACGGAACAAAAACTCCCGAACTGGTTGAGTTAACTAGCAATTCAACGTCGCCACCTGACGGACCCAGCGCAAGTATTGGCCGCTTGGCGGCCAGGTACTCGAAAACTTTTCCGGTAAGAATGCTCCGGGCGTTAGGGCTATTATTCACCAGCAGCAGAAGTACCTGCGATTCCTGCTGGTAATTAACAGTATCGTTGTGTGAAAGGTAACCTGTAAACTCGCAAAATTCAGAAAGTTGGTATTTTTTTAGGGATTCAATAACCGTTGCATCAACCTGCCCAACGAATCTTAACTTTAGCTTTTCAGCAAATTTCGGGTTGCTTTGAGCGATTTTTCCGATGCTTTCCCACAGCAGATTGCAGTTGCGGTTTGCTGTTAGCGTGCCAACGTGGGTTATTGAAAAATGCTGGTCAAGGGTTGATGTTGATTCCTCAAAATCTTTTTCGTCGTAACCATTTTCAACCACTTCAATTCTTTTAGCGCCAAGTTCCTTGAATTCAGGTTTACTCCCGGGAGTTACTGTTACTGTGCAATCAGCAGTGCTAAGCACAGATTTTTCCAATCTCTTATGACGCCTTACTGCGTGAGCAGAGGGATTCAGGTCGTTAAAAAAATCGATGTTTGTCCACGGATCCCGGAAATCGGCAAGCCAGGGGAAGCCTGTTTTTTTTGCAACCCTTTTCGCAATAAGGTGCGTTGAGTGTGGCGGGCCGGTTGAAACAATGGCATCAACCGAATTGCTTAGTAAATATTTTACCAGAAATTTTGCTGAGGGACGAATCCAGAACATGCGGGCATCGGGGATAAAAATATTTCCCCGAATCCAGATTGCAAGTTTATTTGCAAAACTCCATTTCGACTTTCCCTGCGAAGATAATCCGGCGCCAAACTTTTGGTTTTTTCTTCCGGTAAAAATCCTAAAAAGTGAGTATGGTTCCCAAACAGTTTTTCTTAAAACTTCAATACCTTCAGGAACTTCCTTTAATAGATTCTCATCGTAACCGGGCGCTTCGGCCTTTTCGGCGGTGTAAATTACTGGTTCCCAACCAAACTCGCGGAGGTACTTGGTGAACTTCAACCAGCGCTGTACCCCGCTACCACCAGCAGGTGGCCAGTAGTATGTTATGATTAGGACTTTGGGCATCTTTTTCAGTCTTCAGTCTTCAGTCTACAGTTCTCAGTCTACAGTCCACAGTCTGCCGACTGCCAACTGCCCACTGCACTATATACTCATCAACAACTTGCGCATGCTCACCTTCTCCTCCATAATTTCGCGAAGGCGCGAGGAGGGAACCCTTTCCTGCTCCATGGTATCGCGGTGGCGAATGGTAACCGTGTCGTCCTCGAGGGTTTGGTGGTCGATGGTAATGCAGAATGGTGTTCCAATGGCGTCGTGCCTGCGGTAACGTTTCCCTATGCTGTCCTTCTCCTCGTACTGGCAAGCAAAATCGAATTTCAGGTCGTCCATAATTTTGCGGGCTTTCTCGGGTAATCCATCCTTTTTTACCAGCGGGAAAACAGCAAGTTTTACAGGCGCGAGAGCAGGAGGAATTCGCAGAACAACGCGCTCGTCGGTGCCGCCGTCGTCCTTGGCAATTTTCTCCTCAGTGTATGCCGATGAGAGAATAAGCAGGAACGTACGGTCGAGACCAATTGAAGTTTCAACAACGTATGGTACGTAGCTTTCGTTGGTTTCGGGGTCGAAGTATTGTAATTTTTTGCCCGAGAATTTTTGGTGATTCCCCAAGTCGAAATCGGTGCGGGAGTGGATTCCTTCAACTTCTTTGAATCCGAATGGGAATTTGAATTCAACATCGGATGCAGCATTGGCGTAGTGTGCCAACTTTTCGTGCTTGTGGAAACGGTACTTTTCGTCGCCCAAACCCATGGCTTTATGCCAACGCATGCGTTTTTCCATCCAGAACTCGTACCACTTCTTTTCTTCCCCTGGACGAACGAAGAACTGCATTTCCATTTGCTCGAACTCGCGCATACGGAAAATGAACTGGCGTGCCACAATCTCGTTGCGGAAAGCTTTTCCAACCTGAGCAATGCCGAATGGTAGCTTCATGCGGCCGGTTTTTTGCACGTTGAGGTAGTTCACAAAAATTCCCTGAGCCGTTTCGGGGCGAAGGTAAATGGTGTTTGCTTCCTCGGTTACCGAACCAAGTTTTGTGTCGAACATAAGGTTGAACTGGCGCACATCGGTCCAGTTGCGCGAGCCAGAAATGGGGCAAACAATTTCGCAATCCTCAATTATTTTTTTTACTTCAGGAAGATCGTTAGAGTCGAGGGCTTTAACCATGCGGGAATTTATGGTATCAATTTTTTCCTGAATTTCAAGAACCCTTCCGTTAGTTTGGCGATACATTTCCTCGTTGAAGCTTTCGCCAAAACGCTTAGCAGCTTTTTCGATTTCTTTATTTATTTTTTCTTCCTGCTTGGCAATCCATTCCTCAATAAGCACATCGGCACGGTAGCGCTTTTTGCTGTCCTTGTTGTCGATAAGCGGGTCGTTGAAGGCTCCAACGTGACCCGAGGCAACCCAGGTTTGCGGATGCATGAAAATAGCAGAGTCAAGTCCAACAATGTTTTCGTTAAGGCGGGTCATGGCTTCCCACCAGTAGCGGCGGATGTTGTTTTTCAGTTCAACACCGTTCTGGCCGTAATCGTAAACAGCGCTTAAACCGTCGTATATTTCGCTGCTCTGGAATACGAAACCGTACTCTTTGCAGTGTGCAATAAGCTTCTTGAAGAGTTCCTCTTGTGTCATTGTAAAATATTAATAAGTTATGTAATTGCAGTAGTGAAAATTGCCTCCAAAAATAGTTGATTTAATTCAAAGTACACAATCATAATTTCATAGGTGTACACTAGGAAGTTCATTTAACTTTTCAGCTAATAATTTGTTGAACGGCAGTAAGGGTGAAAAGGGTAACTAAAATAATACTAGGCCAGTAGCGACTTCGCGAGGAGGCTAAAAATTGTGAAATTTGAAACGAAACGGGTATGGCAATAATATAAATATTTTCAAAAGAGCATGTTGGAAGAACGAATACTGATACGACTGAAATTAGAGAGAACCAGATAAGTATTCCATGAAACTTTCTGATGTTTATTTTTTGGAGCTGAAGCATATTTAGTAGGTAGGCTAAAGAAATAACTATAATAACTCCAATTATTGCTATATGTATGTATGTGAAAGCGTTATGGTTGGGTTGTGTGTTGCTGTTAAGTGCTGACTTGATTATCTCAACAGGAGCCGCCGGATTGCTCATCCATAAATAATGATATATGAATACAAAGAACCAGGGTGTTATGAACCCAGTTACTGGAATTAACCAGAAACGGTAATTTAAAGTGCCAGTAATAAGTAAAGATATAAAGAGTACTAACATGAACGTTGTTGCTGATATGTAGAATAACGATGCCAGCGCACAGTAGAATCCAGCCATAAAAATGCTGTTGTGCGGTTTTTTTGTTTCGTAAATTTGGAAAGTATGGTTTAGCGCAAGGGCTAAAAAGAATGATGCAAAAAGTGCAGGGTTTAACCCTTGAAAAACCGGGAAACTTGCTGTAAGCAAAATGAAGATTAATGCAGGGAAGTATGTTCTGCTCCTAATTAGTATAAACTTTGAGCTGAGTTGAACTAAGTAAAAAGAAGTAATCATCATAACAGCAAAACTGATAATTTTGCCGAGCAATCTGTTTTCGCCCAGGTGCCTGAAAATCAAATCAAAAAAAGGCATCTGGTTTGTGTTTAAAGCAATGGTATTTACAGTTAAACCAAGAAACGGTTTAAGCCAAAGCAGAATACCAATTCCAATAATTGTAGCAAGAACCAGCGGTAAAGGCCTTTTGAAGAAGTTGATAATCATTGATTAGAAATTTATTATTTAAGCAAATCCTGTCCAATGTCCTTTCTGTAATACATCCCATTAAAATCAACGCTCTTTGCTGTTGTATAAGCTTTTTCAAGCGAGCTGGTTAAGCTGTCCGACATGCCAACGGCTGCAAAAACTCTACCTCCGGAAGTTTCCAACTTCCCATCTGCCTGAAGTTTCGTCCCAGCATGGAAAAGAAGGGTTTTAGGAGGAGGACAGGTTTTCGTAATTTCCCTGCCTTTTGAGTAGCTTCCCGGGTATCCCTCGGAGACTAGAATAACCGCAGAAACACAATTGTTATTAAACTCTATCTTTGCGTTTGTTAGTTCCCCTTTCGATGCTAAAACAAGTAACTCCAGAAAATCAGACTTAATGCGTGGCATTACAACCTGCGTTTCGGGGTCGCCCATACGAGCGTTGTACTCAATTACAAAGGGATTGCCATTAACATTCATCAACCCAACAAAAATGAAACCTAGGTAAGGAATTCCTTCGGATTTTAGCCCGGCGACGGTTGGTTTTACAATTCTTTCCTCAACCTTTTTCATGAATGTTTCATTGGCAAACGGAACCGGTGAAACCGACCCCATGCCACCAGTGTTGGGACCGGTATCGCCCTCGCCAATTCTTTTGTAATCTTTTGCTTCAGGTAGAATAACGTACGATTCACCATCGGTGAGAACAAAAACAGAAAGTTCTATTCCAGTTAAAAACTCTTCAATTACAACTGTTTCACCAGCTTTGCCGAATTTCCCTTCAAAAAAATCATTCAAACTTCGTTTCGCTTCCTCAATTTTATCGCAGATAATTACGCCTTTGCCCGCTGCTAACCCATCGGCTTTCAAAACGTATGGAGGTTTTAGCGACTCAAGAAAACTATGCGCAGCATCCTTTTCGCCTGCAGTAAAACTTTTGTATGCTGCGGTTGGAATCCCGTGGCGAACCATAAACCCCTTGGCAAAATCCTTACTTCCTTCGAGCATGGCTCCGGCTTTGCACGGACCGATTACCGGAATATGCTTCAACAAATCGTCATTCAGAAAAAAATCGTGAATTCCGTTAACCAGTGGATCTTCGGGGCCAACAACAACAAGTTCAATGCTCTTGCCGAGAACAACTTCCTTTACCCTTTCAAAATCCAGCGGATTGATGTCGATGTTAATACCAATTTCTGAGGTTCCGGGATTCCCCGGTGCAATGTATAGCGTGTCGAGTAACCGACTTTGAAATAGTTTCCATGCTATTGCATGCTCTCTTCCGCCTGAACCAATTAGTAGAACATTCATAATTAATGAGAAGTGGTTTTGAATTCGAGCATAAAAATAACCCATTACTACGTGATAGCAATGGGTAAAAAGAGAAAAGGGACAAACTGTCCCTTTTCTCTTTGATTAATAGCGCATTACTTTACAATTAATTTTTTGGTAACGGAGTATTTACCGTCGCTTACGGTGATAATGTAAACGCCTTTGGCGTTGTTGCCAATATCAATGAAATCAATGAATTTATTTGCAATTTGCTTGTAATCATTTCTGATTATTTGCTGTCCAACGCTGTTGAAAACTGAAACGCTTACTTTTTCGGCATTAAATCCATCGAGCGAGATAAAGAATTTTCCGGAGGAAGGATTTGGGTATATGCTCATTGTCCATGGAGTATCCGTGTTAATTCCAACTGTGCCAACGCTTACAACTGCGCTGTCGCGCAAAGTGCAGCCATACTCATTGGTAACTTCAACCCAGATATCGAATACACCCGTACCCCATGTTTCGCCATCGAAGAGGTAGGTTTGCTCTGTTGACTCATCGAACCATAGGTAGGAGGCAAAGCCTTCGCCCGCATCGAATGTGAAGCTTCCGGTAAGCGAGAGGTAAACGGTATCCGTTGGGAGTGAAGTTTCTGGCAATGGGTTTACAACAACCTCTAGCTCGTTGCTAATTCCGGGGCAACCATTCACTATAACCCCAACCGAGTACAATCCTGCTTCGGTTGCGGTAAAGGTAGCGTTCGTTTCGCCCTCAATGGGCGAATCGTATTGAAACCACTGGTATGCATCTGCAGAAATATCAACTGAAAATTCTATAGCAATTTCATCACCAGAGCAGTAGGTAAGACTATTTTCGGTGGAAATGGTTGGTAAAGGAGTTGGGTTAACCAAAATTTCCATCTCGTTGCTAACACCAGAACAGCCGTTTACAGTTACTTCAACAGAGTAGATTCCAGCAGAGGAGGTTGTAAGAGTTGAACTGGTTTCGCCGTCGATAGGAGTTTCTCCAATAAACCATTGGTAAGTTGCATCAGCAATATCAACCGTAAACTCAACCGAAATTTCATCGCCTTCGCAGTATGTTAGCGCATTTGAAGTTGAGATTGTTGGAAGAGGTAAAGGATTTACAACAATTTCCATCTCGTTGCTAACACCAGAACAGCCGTTTACAGTTACTTCAACAGAGTAGATTCCAGCAGAGGAGGTTGTAAGAGTTGAACTGGTTTCGCCGTCGATAGGAGTTTCTCCAATAAACCATTGGTAAGTAGCATCGGGAATATCAACAGTGAACGTAACCGAAATTTCATCGCCTTCGCAGTATGTTAGCTCATCGCTTGTTGCGATAGTTGGAACTGGCAGAGGATTAACGACTACCTCAATTTCGTTCGAAGTTGCCGAGCATCCGTTTACGGTTACTTCTACAGAATAGCTTCCGGCCGAAGTTACTGTGAAAGTATTTCCGGTTGCGCCTGATATTTCTTCAGTTCCCTTGAACCATCTGTAGGTTCCATCGGATGGCGTTGCTGTGAGCGCAACGCTTACGTCATCGCCCTCACAGTAGGTTAGCGCATCGTTTGTTGAAATTGAGGCATCGGGAAGAGTATTAACAACAATTTCTTTTCCTTCAGAAATACTTGAACAACCATTAACAGTAACTTCAACTGTATAAATTCCTGGAGTTGTTGCTTGTAGCGTTTCGCCGGATTCGCCATCGAGAATGATATCATTTTTAAACCAGGTGTAGGTTCCGTCGGAAGGCGAAGCGGTGAGTAATACATCAATAACATCCCCTTCGCAGAAGGTTAACTCGCTGGTTGTTGAAATTGCTGCATCGGGTAAAGGATTTACGGTAACTGTTGTAAAGTCAGATTCCTGCGCTTCACAACCACCGCTCTTCACAACTGCACGGAAATGGGTTGTTTGGGTTAACACATCGCTTGTGTAGGTTTCTTCAGTGTTTTCTATGTCAATCCAATCCAGCTCGTTAAAAGAGTGTTGCCATTTGATAATATCTCCAGTGTAACCGGAAAGTGTTAGCACTCCGCTTGTTTCACCTTCGCAGATTGTTGTTCCGCCGGAAACTGCGCCACCAACTGTTGGTGGGCTTATGGTAACTTCAGTGTAATCGGAAATTGCTTCATCGCAAACACCGCTCTTTACAGCTGCTCTAAATCGGGTTACTTCAGTTAATGGACCGCTAGTGTAAGTTTCGAGCGTGTTGTCGATTGTTGTCCATGTATCAAATGGTGAAACTGAACTCTCCCAGCGAACTACATCGCCAGTATGGCCCGTAAGCGTAAGCAGCTCACTGGTTTGTCCCGAACAAACAGAGGTTCCGCCGGAAACTGCTCCGCCAACTGATGGAGGATTAACTGTAACGGTTGTGTATTCTGATGTAGCTTCGCTACAAGGTCCACTCTGGACAACCGCTCTGAAGTGAGTTGTTTGGGTGAGAACTTCGCTCGTGTAGGATGTTTCTGTGTTTGCAATTTCTATCCAGTCGGTTTCGTTCTCGGAGAATTCCCAGCGAACCACGTCGCCAACATTTCCGCTAAGCGTTAGCTCGCTGCTAGTGTTGCCAGAACAAATGGTTGTTCCGCCAGAAACTGAACCGCCAACAGAGAGAGGTAATACAGCAACTTCGGTGTAATCGGAATTTTGCTCATCGCAAACGCCACTCTTCACAACAGCCCTGAATCGGGTTGTATCGGTCAGTGCTTCACTGGTGTATGTGGTTTGGGTATTTTCGATAGTTGTCCATGTGTCGAATGGTGAAACCGAACTTTCCCACCGAACTACATCGCCAACGTTACCGGAAAGTGTAAGCAATTCGCTGGTTTGGCCGTAGCAAATTTCTGAACCACCTGAAACAATTCCGCCAACCGTAGTTGGTGAAACGGCAACTTCAACGGACTCAGTTGCAAACTCATTGCAGAGGCCGTAATCTAAAATTACTCTGAAAAGGGTGTTCTCTTCAAGCGGATCGCTGGTATAGGTTTCGAGCAGGTGTGCAATTTCTGTCCACTCGGTAAAAGGCGAAACAGAACTTTCCCAGCGAACAATGGTTCCAGAGTAATCGGAAAGTGTAAGCAGTCCGCTTGGTGAACCGTAGCAAACCTCATCGAACTCTGCTGCCGGAGCAGCAAAAGGAACGGTAGTAAACTCAAATGCTCCCAAATCGGGGAACGAAGCGTCGCGGGTAACATCATCGAAGTCGGTTGTTACCTCAGCAATTGGTGTTCCAACGCCATCCAGCGGGCAGTTCATGTTGTTTATCAACCTTAAGTCGGTATCGGAAGTGAAGTAAGGCAACAGGTTTAGGCTGTTAGCATCCTTGCCAGTGCCGGTTTGCCAGTTTGTCAGAGTGGTGCGCACAAAGGTGATAAAGCCAATGGCTGTGGGAGCGTGGTAGTTATTATAGTTTATGTTGGTAAAAACTGTTTTCGAAGCTCCACAGTACACAGCATAGCGTGTTCCAATGGTTTGTGAGTTAACTATTATGTTATTTCGAACATCAAGAGAACTGGCTGCAGTTATTGTCGATGAAATGTTTAATCCAGCTGTTCTGGAATTAGTGCTAGTTTGGTTGGTATTTAAATGTATTGTGTTGTAGTAAATTCCATACCCACCGCCATTAGTGATTACAATTCCATATCCATTTCTGCCAACATCCCAGTCGCTGTATCCATACGATGCAATATCAGAAATAACGTTGTTGAAAACTTTAATGTTTGAGGATGTGTTGGATGAGTTGACCCATATACCATTGCTACCATAACCAGGCAATAGGGTATTTTTTATGTCCCGAATTTCATTTCCAGTAATATTCCCATTAATACTGGCACCAGAGATTTTTATTCCCGATGAAGTTGCTGTAGTCCCAGATTCTACTCCAATAATTCTATTGTTATTAACGCTGAAATTTGAAGTATTTTCAACAGAAATAGCGTTTGTGTGAATTTTATTTTCAGAAATTGTAGAGCCAATCTCGTTGTTTGAAATATTAATCTGACTGGAATTCCCTTTTACCTGAATGCCATAAAGTAACTTCGAAATGTTACAGTTTAATACTTCAGAATTGCTAACGCCATCGAGAGTAATACCGTAGCCGGCAGAAGAAGCGCCTCCTATTCCGATTAAATTTCTGAAAGAAAGATTTTCTAAACCATTGTTGGATAGAATAATTCCGCTCGATGCCCCTGTTCCGTTATTGGTTATTGTTAAATCTCTAGTAGCTCCTTCAACGGTGTTCGACCCATCAATCCCAAAGTTGTTGGTATTGATTACAAAAATTGGATTATCACTGTCTCCAATAATTTCGGGTGTAATTCCTGCGCTGGGCTTAATGGTTACGAAGTTGTCCTGATTTGAGTTGAGAATTTCGTTTACTGTAATTGGGAAAACCTCAGCAGTGGAGTAATTCTCGTCGGAAAGCATGAAGTTAACAGGTGCGCTAACTCCAACAAGGTTAAGGTCGGCAATGGCTTCAGTAATAGTAGTGTAATCGCCACTAGCTCCAACTAAATAAGTTCCTGATAGGAATGAACGAATAATCCTGCTCCCCGCAGGAGCAGAAACCGAAGGATTATATGGAACTCCTCCAGCAGTTATGCTTGTACATTCTGCGTCAACGGTATTCTTGTCAGTAGCGTTTTCGGAAATATCGTAAACCAGCCAGAAGTAGTTGGTTCCCTCCAGAAGATCCTGCGAAGGATTTATGCTGAATGTACTTCCGGGCGATGAGATGGTTGCGCCAACCTGAACATCGGTTGAAAAAGTAGAACTTGTTCCGGTGTAGAAAAGTTTTGCGCTGGCAATATCGGTTAAATCCGAAGAGCCGTTAGTGCTAAAATCAATATTAGAAACCTGCAGGGCAGGTGAGTTACCTGATGTTACAATTTCTATTTCAAGGATTAGCTGGTCGGTTTCCCCTGTCATAACAATGCTCAAATCAGGCTGAGTGGTATTTGATGATTGGTAAACCTGCGATACCTGCTTAACACCAATAGCAAAATAACCAAGTTCGGTTATTACATTCGATAAAATGGAATTTCCATCAGGTTGGTCTGTGCTAACCAAATCGTATACTCCAGCTAATGTTGACGATTCCGCTAAACCGCTTTCGGTAGTTAAAGTGGGATTATCCTGAGTTACCCGAACGGCGGTATTTGTAAAGTTTTCGGCTCCGGAGATGATTTCGGTTTTCCAGTATCTGTTCTGTAAACTACCTTCCTGAATGTTCGTGCCAGCAGTTCCACCAGAATTCTCGTCAAAAACCTCGGCCTTAATAACAACGTTCCCTCCAGCGGATGTTGTTGGGTTGACCAGCTCAAGAAAACAATTTTCACTCTTTTTTATGGGGAACAGGTATGTTTGTCCAGCCTCCAACGAATTCGGAAGGGTAAGGGCCATAGGTCCTTTTAAAAACCCAGAGTTTCCTGAGTTGATAATTAAGTCCGTTGTTTGGGTTCCTGAAATAGTAGGGTAGAAAAATTCTGTGGTAATTAAGTTCCCTGTATTTGATGAAGAAAAACTCAACTTGCCAACTGTAGCTTGTTTCCCGAAGGTAACATCAACATTTGAAGAAATTTCAAGGGTTCCGGTAAGTATGTCGGGTAGTTCGAACCCTGTAGTGAATGGCTCAAGTGCCGTTGAGTAAACAATGTTGTAGGTTGATTCCGTGCTAATTGTTGGAGCCTGATCAAATGAACCAGCAATGTAAGAAGAGTTGCCACCTTTTTGAACTAGTGGGAAAGAACCCGCTCCGTTTCCTAACGTAATGTTGTTTGAACCAGATAAAATTCCGTTTAGCAAGTTTACTCTGTTGATTACCAAGGTGGAGTTAAGTGTAACACCCGAAGGGTTTGATATAGCAACACCAGCAAAAGGAGTGGTTGCATCTCCAATGGTTCCTGTACCAGTTAGGTTTTGTGATCCGTGAGCACCAATAAATGTTAACAGATTAGAGCCCGTTGATGAAGTATTTGTGATTAATCCATCGTTTTGAATGTTACCAGTATTGCTGGGGTTTCCAATAAGTTGAATCGTGTAACTTTTGGTATTTAGTATTGCTCCGGCGTTAATCGTAATATCACCATAAATATTGGTGGCTGCACTTAGCAGAACCGATTTTGTGTTTGTTGTGTTGTCAATAACTAGGTTCGGAGTATTCCCTTGAATCCTAAATTCATAAGGCGAAGAGGTTGCTTCGGTGCCAGCCTGCAAAATTCCACCTGTAATGTTTGGTGATGATCCGCTTACGCTGTAATCTTTGGGTGTGACTGCCTCGCTGGGTTTAACCAAGTTTATAGTTCCGCCTGAAATGTTTATCGAGTTCCCTGAGGAAACCAAGCCAAAAGAAGCGGTCGGTTCACTATTCCCGAAAAGGTTAACATTTATAGTTCCGCTCAATAATGAAAAGGAAATTGCGTTAGCAGCGTAAAACCTGCTGGCCAGGTTAAGAGTTCCCCCTTCAATAATAAAAGTTGACCCTTGGCCCGCCGAAAGGGAATTGTTTGCAGTGTTTCCTACGTTATAAATCCCGTTCGATATTCTTAAAAGGCCATCGACTGTGGTTGGGGCATTTTGACCAAGTACTTCAAAATTTGGATTATTTAACCAAAATCCGCAGGTGCTGCCAATTGTATATCCTATTGATGGGAATACGTTATTTGAAACGGATGCTGTACCGGAAATTTTAATTGTCCCGTTGGTTAGGGTAAGGAAATTTGCTGTTGAGCCATTTTTTATACCAAAGGTTCCATTAGCAACTATTTCAACAATATTATTGTGTGAAATGCCCTTGTTAACAACCACAAAGCCCAAATTGGTTGTGCTGTTTGCATTAAAGGTTTGGGCGTTTGTACCGGTAAAAGTTATTCGGCCAACAATAACATCTGAGGAATAGAAATCCATTGTGCCATTATTGGTAATATTACCGGTTACCGAAAGATTTGCATTAGTGCCCGATGTTACGTTGATAATCCCGGTTTCTGTAATGTCTACATTTGTTCCGCTAAGCGTGTACGATTGCATGGCTAACGTTCCGTTTGTAGTAAGGTTGTTGAAATAACCTGCTGTATTTAAGGTAACAGTGTGCCCTGTTTCAATTAGTACGTTGTCGGAAATCGTAGGAATTGTTCCAGAACTCCAAGTTGCTTCATTGTTCCAGTTACCACTAGCAGTTGAAACTATTTGACCGGCCTCAAGGGTTGTTTGATTCCCTGTAAGGTAGTCTGATTCAAGTTCGTAGTATGCAGAAATTTTGAAGTAGTAGGTTGTACCGGGAAGTAGATCTGTAATTTCCTGTGAGTATTCAGTCCCTGTTTCTGCTTGGGTAGTTGATGCTATATCGTTTCCGTATTGAGAATAGTTAATGTCGTCGGTAGAAATGTAAACCTTAAAACCGGCTTCGTTTGTAGAGTTGTCGGTCCATTTAATGGTCATCCCAGTTTGTGAAATTGCTTCGGTTAAAAAGTTAACAGGAGGGTTGTTTGCTGCTTCGGGCAAATAAATGCGAACCTCATCAACAAACATGTTCATTCCGTACTTACTGGTTGCTTTAAGCAGAATGTAGTTTTCTGAACCGTTGTATGTTGCGGGGATATCAAATTCATACATATACCAACCGCTTACCGATTCCACCGGTTCGGCTGTAATTGGACGGTTAATAGTTCCAAGTAGCTGGGCGTTGGTTAGCGATGCGCTTGTGTTAATGTAGTAATCAACAACATCAAGCGCTGATGTAATTCCGTTGTCACGGTACATCCAGAATTGCAGCCTAAGGTTTTCAGTTCCGGATAAGTCAACAGCGGGTGAAACGAGAACCGCACTGGTGTTAGTTGGGTAGCTAACGCTTCTATATCCAGCCATCCCTGCTCCTGAATAGGGCGAACAGGAGGGGAAGTTGCCTGTTTCCCATCTCTCCCAAAGACCTGTCCCTGATACCTGGGTTTGTGTCCATCCTGTTGGAGGGAATGTTTCACTGTCGAACGATTCCGAAAAATAGGTCTGACCGTTTACGGTTCCTGTCAACAGAAGTATAACCAACAGAAACAGTATTGTTCTATTCGGCTCCTTCTTTTTCATTTTATAGTTTTTTGTAAAGCCCACAAAAATAATACAAGTTATGTACTTAATTTCAAGAAAATGTTAATAGTATACGTTTTTTTGGGTAAAATGTTTTTAATTCTATTACTTAAACCGATTACATCGGGAAAAGTTTATCGGATTGGTTTAAAAATTAAAAGTTCTAAATAAAGTTATTGCATATTCTTATAAAATAGAAAATTAAGTAATTTTTTTAGTTAGCTGGCAGGAAAGTTGATGTAGTGATATGAATTCACATGGTTTTATGGAGTATGTTTTGTATTTTAACTTAAATTTTGAGATACTTTGTAGAACATTGTGGAATTTGGAATTTATTTATTGCTTGCAATCAGTTAGGTATGGGAATTATATTTACTTGCTTTTTAGAAACCCAAAGCCTACTTTTGCGTATACAAATAATTAAATAAACACTTTTATTTGTTCGTTATGTTCTATTTTATTGCGGTGTAAGATACAAGGTAAACAATGTTAACCCATTTATTGTTTGTACCTTTGTTAGTTGTGCTTTTTAAATAGATAAATTTTATGGCCATGAAAAAAATATACGTTACCCTATTTGCACTGCTTGTTAATGCAGCATTTTTTAGCACCTCACTTAATGCTCAAACAGCAGATGCACCCTCATCTGGTGATGGTTCTTCTGGTAGCCCTTACCAAATCGCTACGCTTAATAACCTCTATTGGATATATGCGGATAATAGCAGATGGGATAAATATTACATTCAAACAGCAGATATCAATGCTTCTGATACAGAGAATTGGACTGGAGGTTGGTTTCCAATAGGAGATAGAACTACTAATTTTACTGGTAGTTATGATGGTCAAGGGAATGATATTTCTGGTTTGTATGTTAGTCGATCTAGTTCACGAGAAATAGGATTATTTGGACACCTTGGTTCAGATGGGGTAATAAAAAACGTTAACCTTAACGGTTTCAATTTAACAGGGAGAAGAGATGTTGGAGGTATTGTAGGAACAAACGAAGGTAGTGTGACTAATTGTTCCGTTGCTGGTTCAACAGCAAATGCGACTGCAGAGCATAGAGTAGGAGCACTGGTTGGCTATAATGATGGAGGAACAATTAGCTATTGTACTTCCTCTGGTTCCGTAAAAGGTGTAGATGATTTTGGAATAGTTGGTGGGATGGTTGGGGTAAATGAAGGAACAATAACCTATTGCTATTCAACGGGAACTGTTTCGTTTACTAGTAATTACGAAGAAGTGTATGCGGGGGGGTTTGTGGGTGTAAATGCAGGAACAATTTCAAATTCTTACTCTTTAACAGGGGTAAGTGGGTCAACAGATTCTTATTCTATTGCAGGTGGGTTTGCTGGTAAAAACACTTCTTCATTAACAAATTGTTATTCCAAAGGTTTAGTTACCGGGTTTGATAAGGCAGGTTTTGTAAGTAGTAATAATGGAACCATAACCCATTGTTTTTGGGACACTCAAACATCAGGAATATCAACAGGTTCCTACGGTACTGGAAAAACCACGGCCCAAATGAAGACCAAAACCACCTTTACCGCTGCAAGCTGGAACTTTTTGGATGTATGGGCCATTCAGGCTTCTGAAAACAGCGGTTATCCATTCCTCCCCTCATGGGTTAAGTGGGAGGGTGATGACTCTTCCTTTCCTACCTTCTGGACCACAGCAGCTAACTGGAGTACAGGATCGGTTCCGAGTAGCAGTGATTACATAAGCATTTCAGACCAAACTAGTGATCCTGTGATTTTTAGTAACACAACCATCAATTACCTTGTGATTGGAGATGGTGCTCAGTTAACTGTTGCTTCTAACACACTAACCATTAGCGACGATGGAGTACTAGTTGTGAGTCCCGGAGGGAAACTTTCTTCTCAAGGAACAGTTACCAACAGCGAGGGCGTAAGTGGCCTGCTTGTGGAATCGGATAGCGATGGTACGGGTTCGGTTATTCTTGGTAACTCTGTTTTAGGAACCGTTCAGCGTTACATAACCCCTTCTTCAACCAGTGTACTATTCCACATTGTTTCAACCCCCGTTTCGGGTCAAACAATTGCAAACTTCATAAGTGAAAACTCTTCCGTTATTGCTTACAGCTCCTCGGGGAGTGTTTATGCCATGAGAACATACAAAGCCGATGGCACTGGTTGGGACGATTACTACGATGGAACCGAGCTAAGTAACGTTATTCCTGGAACATCATACTCGGTTGGAATTAAAACGAATGCTACTACCCTGGTTTTTAAAGGAACGTTAGTAAGTTCGAACCAAGCAAAAAGTATTATTGGAACAGGCACTGGCTTCGGTTGGAACAGCATCGGTAATCCGTTTGCTTCCTCACTGAATGTTAAAGCCGATGCAAATGGCTTCCTTAACAAGTACAGTAACCAACTCGATGCTTCGTACACCGCTCTATACCTTTGGGATCCGGCTACTAGCCAATACACAGTTATTAATAGCACCACGGGGCAGACATACATTGGCCCAGAACAAGGGTTTATAGTTAAAGGGAAATCTGGCGGAGGCTCTATGACCTTTGAAACGGGTATGCGTGCCCACCAAACTCCAACATTTTATAAGTCAGCTAATGCCGAAGGTGATTGGAGCACACTTGTATTACAGGTTAAAAATTCCTCAGATAAAATTGTTTCAAACAGCATAGTTTTTAGTTCAAATATGACAAATGATTTGGACGTTAGCTACGATGCTGGCCTATTAACAGACAATGAATCGTATAGTCTGTTTACAAAGATGCCCGATGTGGCGAGCGATTTGAAACTTATGGTTCAGGCATTGCCTGATACTTGGCAGGAACCATTAGCAATCCCCGTAGGATTTCAGAACGATGCGGGAGGATTGGTTGAGTTTTCTGCTACATCAACATCAATTCCCTCAGATGTGGTGGTGTGGCTAGAGGATAGAGTTGCCAATGCTTTTACCCAAATTACAGCAGAAAGCTATAGCGTTACTATGCCTGCCGAAACCGATTCTTTAGGACGTTTCTTCCTGCACGTTGGGAAAGCAATTACTAGCAACGTAATATCCACACCCGATAAGTTGGTTTACTGTGAAAATGAGGTTGTTGATGTAACCTTTACTGCAAGCGCCGAAGGAACAGTCTATAAGTGGTACAAGAACGGAGACCTTATACCTGATGCTACCTCAAAAACATATAATGCATCCAGCGCAGGTAGTTATACAGCATTAGTTGCAGTTGGCGGATCGGAGGTTGAATCGAATGCAATTAGTATTATTGTGAACCCACTGCCCGATGCTCTGGTTTCTACAGATGATGCGTTAACCTACTGTGATGGTGAGAATGTTGAGGTAGAACTAACCGCATCGCCTGCAGGCGGAACCTACCAATGGTTTAAAAATGGAGAACCAATTGCAAATGCTGCTGCTGTAGGTTATACTGCTATCGATGCGGGAGAATACAGTGTTGAGGTTACAGTAAATGGCTGTTCTGCAGAATCAGAAATCAAGGAGGTTGTTGTTAACGAACTTCCTACACTTACAATTCCGGAGGATTTCTCGGTATGTACTGGTGAAACGACTACCATTACCGCAACCGGTAATGCCGACAGCTACGTTTGGGACAACGATATCGTTAATGGGGAAGAGTTCACTCCAGGAGAAACGCAAACATACTCAGTAACGGCAACAATTACAGAAACTGGCTGTCAAGCTACCGACGAGCTAACAGTTACCGTTAACCCATTACCCGAGGTGAATGTTCCCGATGATTTTGGCGTTTGCTTGGGTGAAGATGTAATGCTTATTGCTACGGGTAATGCCAACACTTACACCTGGGATAATGGTGTGGTTAATGCGCAGGAGTTTACTCCAACCGAAACGCTAACCTATACGGTTGTTGCCGCTAATACAGCAACCGGTTGTGAAGCAACCGAAAATGTTACGGTAACAGTGAATCCGCTACCAACAGTAACCGTTCCCGATGATTTCGCCGTTTGCGATGGCGACAAGGTAACCCTAAACGCTACAGGCGATGCTGATGCTTACATTTGGGACAACGATGTTACCAATGGCGAGGAATTCGTTCCTGAGGAGACCGAAACCTACAACCTTATAGCAACCATTACAGCCACTGGCTGTGAAAGTGTCGATGAGGTTACCGTTACTGTTCATCCTCGTCCGCAATTCACCATGTTGAACGATTCAATGTTACTTGCAGTTCAGGATCAGTACCTTTTCGATGCTGGTGAAGGCTACAGCAGTTACCTCTGGTTCGATGAGTCGGATGAGCAAACATACCTATTTGTAGGAACCGATTGGGGAGTTGGCGTTTACGATGTTTGGGTTGAAGTTGGCAACGAGTTTGCCTGCACAACCCGCGATACAACCGTTGTTGATGTGAAGGAAACAACCAATGTTGATGTGGAAAATCTTTGGGATATGAGTGTTTATCCCAACCCAACAAGCGGTGAACTAAACCTTGAGATTAGTGGTTTAACCTCGGCCAGGGTAAATGTTACAGTTGTTAGTTCGTTGGGGCAAAAGGTTTTCCAGAATGATTTTTACGTTTACGGTGGAGAAATTAAAGAAAAAATTGATCTACATTCCAACGCATCTGGGATATACATGATAATTGTAAACGATGGGGAGAACAAATTAACCCAAAGAATTGTTATTGAATAGGTTGGTTTTTTAAAATTTTGAAAGTAACTTTAGGTTTATTAGTTGAACTATTTGAATTGTTTGTAAACATAAATTCTTTATTAGTAAAATAGTAGGCAATTCAAATATAAAAAGTTTCTATATTTGTACCATGAAAAAGGAAGAAAAGGCAAAAACAGACAGAAAGTTGGAAGAGGAAACTGATATTTCCCGCAGGAAGGCCATTAAAAAAATGGGTTATGCTGCTTTTGCTGCTTCAACAATGTTCTTGTTGCTCAATAACCCTACAAAGGTTCATGCACAGAGTCCCGGTGACGACAACCCTGGCGATCCAGGTGGAGGCGATTGGGACGACTGGGGTTAAACATACTAAACCGTAACCTGTTCGGTGTCTTACCTAGTTAAGAAACTTGATAATGCCCACATTGTATGGTTCCAAGCCAGCAACCAGTGGGTACAATTCGATGAGCCACAATGGCTCATCTTTTCATTTTATGTAAAGGGGACAGAGTTAAATGAAGCTGCAAACAAGTTTGCTAAGAAATATTCAACTTCCCAATCCGAAGCAGCTCAGCTAGTAGGTAGTTTTTACAAGTCATTAGGGAAACTCTTTAATCCAGATTTCGACATTCCCGATTTCTCAGTTGATTCAAATTTAGTAAAATTATACCAACCCCTAAGAACCCGAAAACGCTACTACTCGTTCAAGAATAAAGCTTTTTCAATTGTTTATGGCTCTCCCTCCCTCGAGAAGTACATCCACTTACCCATAAAGAACCTTGAGACAAAAGGAGTCACCACTGGTCAGTGTTTTGAGGTTTTCATTCATGGTAGTAAGCATTTTTTAAAGGTTGGTGAGCAGAGTCCCAAATATTTTGCTGCGCAGGACTCAGGCCAGCTTAAAAGGTTGCTGTACATTGAGATGGCAAACTTTTTCTACGAAAAGAAAACCAACGATTGGCTGGCTTTTATTCACGGATCGGCAGTAAAAATGAATGATGAAGTGCTAATTCTTACATCCGAGGGTGGCTCGGGGAAAAGCACAATGGCGGGTCTTTTACTCAAGCATGGGTTCGAACTTTTCTCTGATGATTTTATCCCCGTCGATTCAGTTTCTCCAAAAGTTTTCCCTTTTCCAGCATCGCTTTGCGTAAAGAATGATGCAATTTCCATGCTGAAAGAACAGGGGTATACTTTATTCGAACCGGCAAAGAGTAACCTTGCATACGTTGTTCAACATAGAGGGAGCGAACCAACCAAACCGTGTAAAAAGTTAAAGGTTGTTTTTATTAAGTACAATTCAAACGTTGATTTTCAGCTAAACCCAATATCAACCCTTGAAGCGTTGTACCATTTCTTTCAGGAAGGTTGGGTTGGAAACGATTTAAAACGTGCACGGAAATTCATTTCATGGTTTTCGAAGCTTGAGTTTTACAGGCTCGAATTTGGCAATAATAGTAAAGCAATACAAGCACTTACTGATTTGGTTGGGAAACATGAAAAGTAGGCACTTATTCCATCTTATTACAGAAATTTTATCTCTCAGGGTTTTCCCTGAAAGAGCACCAGAAGTGGCCTTACTTTTTCCTGCAGAAAAAGATGAGTGGCAGCGTTGGGTTCAAATTGGTAGCAGGCATTTGGTGTTGCAATCGCTCTACGTTACGCTTAGAAAGGCCAACTTGCTGTCGAACCTTCCTTCCGATTTGGTTGAGTACCTGGAGTATATCCATAGGTTAAACTTTGAACGAAATGAAAGCATTAAAAGTCAGGCCGTTGAAATTAATCAACTTTTCAGCGAAGCTGGTATTGGTTGCATTTTTATGAAAGGAACCGGAAACCTGTTCGATAGCTTATACTCCGATCCGGGTGAACGTATGCTTTACGATATCGATATTTTGGTTGAAAAAAACCGAATGCTTGAAGCAGCAGAGTTGCTAATTGCTAATGGATACCAAACCCAGAAGCCGTTTAATCCCAAGGCGCTGGCTTCAACAATGCACTACCCAATTCTGGTTAAAGAGGGGTGTGTTGCTGGCGTTGAGCTGCACCAAAATGCAGTGCGACACCAGTACCTGAAATCGTTCAGCACCGAAATGGTTTTTTCTTCGAAAAAAGGTTCTCTTACAAACGAAAGTATTTTTGTAATGAGTGATAGTAACAAGATTATCCACAATTTTATTCACTCGCAGCTAATGCATAATGCCCATTACCATGCCGACGTGTCGTTGAGGAACCTTTTCGATTTGCTGCTGCTTAGTCAGAAGGTGAATGCCTATGAAGTTATAAGCGAGTTTGGCTTTTACAGGCGAAAAGCGTTGGCCTATTTTTTCTTAATGAGTAAGGTTTTCGGACTTTCAAATTCGGGTGCTACACAATCGTTCACCAGTAAACTATTGGTTTTTAGGCATGGGTTTACAATAAATCTTTCTAATAAGCAGCGAGCATTTTACCACTTTTTAATCACCTTTTTTATTAAATATATTGCGCTACCATTTCGTACAATTTTCGACAGAAGTGCTAGGAACTACGTTTTTTCTCGACTTAGAAACCCAAAGTGGTACGGCCAGCATTTTAAAGCGTATAAAAGAAAATTTACGGGCAATAGAAAAATTAATTGAAACCAATTCCTGTAGTTAGCAGCATTACTTTATTACATCGAATTTAAAACCTTTATTTTTGGCTTCTTCAAGAACTCTGGGTAGTGCGTAGCGTAAATTTTTTTCGGCTTTTTTCGAATCGTGGAAAACAATAATTGCCCCGGAATGCATTCCGTTTTTTACAATGTTGGCGCACCTACGGCGTGAGGTGTTGCGGCTGTAGTCCATGCTGAGCAAATCCCACATTATTATTTTGTAGCGTTCACGAAGTAACTTCGATTGTGCCGGTTTTATTCGTCCGTAAGGCGGACGGAATAGCTTGCTCCCAATAAGATCATTTGCAAAATCTACATCCTGAATGTACTGTCCGGTAGGGGTTTCCCACCCTTTTAGGTGGCTGTAGCTGTGGTTCCCCACAGCATGACCTTCATTTTTAATGCGTTCAAATATCTCCGGATGCATCTCCACCTTTTTGCCAAGGCAAAAAAAGGTTGCCTTCACATTGTGCTTTGCTAGCAGATCCAATACCCAAGGCGTTACCGTTTCGGTTGGTCCATCATCGAAAGTAAGGTAAATGTTGTTGTTTTCGTTAGGAATGCTCCAGATGAAACCTGGAAACATATTTGTGAAAAACTTTGGGGGACTTAGGTTTATCATTTAATCCTTCAAATATTACATTTTACCTCCGATTGTGTTGAATAGCTCCTCAAGTTCAGCCTTATGCTCACCCTTCTCGTAAGTTTTTGCCATGCTGTAAAGCTCCTGAAGGATATATAAGCTGAGTTCAGTTTCGTTTCTTATGTTGCTAACGTAGCTATCGGGTAGGCGAAGGAAATAGTCGAGTTCCTCAGCGCACTGTGTCATGTATTGTTTCGAGTATTCAACACCCTTATCTATTGCTCCAGCTCGGTAGTACGATTCGATGAGCGTTAGTGCAAAAAAGTTGAATGGTACATTCTCGGGAGGAATTACCTCCATGCATTTATCTACAACCTCAATAGCCTTGTCCATTTTGTTTTCCTCAATAAGTTGTAGTGCTAAACGCCCAAATATATTGCGGTAGTTCGATATAATTCTGGCGCTATTCTCATTGATGTACACGTTTGGATCGGCTATGCTTCTCCAGCGATAAACATTCATGAGGTTATTATACATAATTTTAGATTCAACGTTTCCATAGCGTCCGCTAACACGTCTTGCTTCAATCGGAACTATTCGGTATGTAAGCCCTTCAACCTGGAAGAATTTATCCAAATTCTGGTAGGTATCAGAGCTAACGGTAATTACGAAGTACATTGGGCGTTCCCAGTTATTATTAGCCATCAAATCCATAAGGAAGAGACCGTCCTTTAGCAGGTAGTTGCTTGAAAGTCGCCACTTCATGGTGTCAACCACGCTGCTCATTTTCTCAGAACTAACCACTCCCTTCTTCTCAATTAGCTCTTTGTCAACAGGAAGCATAAGGCTTTTGGAAGGGAAGAAGTCGAGCTTTTCGTTCATATCGATGGGAGAATTAACTTTTGTAGCAGCGTCGTCGCTAAGCACAAAGTCGATGGCTTGCTTAACGTTTATATGCCTGTTAATACGGTCAACCGCCAGCACTAAATCGCGGGTTCCGGTAACGTATTTTTCGTTGGTCATGCTAACCGGAATTGGTTCTGATTCGTATGCTTTTCGTTTCATCTGGTCGATGTACCAGTCGGCTCGAAGGTAGCTAAGATTGCTAACCCTAACATCGGTTCTAACTCCTTCAACCTCCTGCGCATACCAGAGAGGGAACGTATCGTTGTCCCCGTAGGAGAATAGTATTGAGTTTGGTTCACAGGTGTTTAGTGCGTTGTAGGCAAAGTCATTCGCAATAAAATTCCCGGAGCGGTCGTGGTCGTCCCAGTTTTCGGCAGCCATAATTCCGGGGACAAATACCAAGCAAACAGCTGTTGTAATGGTTGCCCCAACCGGATTGTCGAAAGCTTTCCGAACGACTTGATACAATGCCAGAACACCAAGCCCGATCCAAATGCTGAAAGCATAAAAACTTCCGGCGTAAGCATAGTCGCGTTCACGGGGTTGGTAGGGGGTTTGGTTCAAATAAACAACAATGGCTATCCCAGTAAGGATAAATAGAAGCATTACAACCCAAAAATCTTTCTTGTTTCGGTATAGTTGGAAGAACAATCCAGCCAATCCTAGAATAAATGGCAACATGAAGTACCTGTTGTGAGCTTTGTTCTTGTAAGTTGATGGTAACTCATCTTGTGGTCCAAGTCTGGTTGTATCAATAAATGGGATTCCGCTAATCCAGTTTCCTTTGAGTATTTCACCATGTCCCTGAATATCGTTTTGCCTGCCGGCAAAGTTCCACATAAAGTATCGCCAGTACATGTGACCCAGCTGGTACGAAAAGAAAAACCGCAAATTCTCACCAAAAGTTGGAACATGTAACACCTCCGATTCGCCTGAATAGTTATTTACCCGAATGGGTCGTCCGGTAAAGTTACTCCATTCTTTGTATGCTCTTACATGGTTGGGTTCGGAGCTGTACATACGAGGGAATACGGTTGTAAATCTGTCGTCGTACTTAAATTCGGTTTTATGGGTTGCAACAACGTATTTCCCATCTTTCTGGATGTACTGCGGGCTTCCGTTTTTTCTTTCAACCATTGGGGCGTTAAAGGTTTGACCCGTAACCAGTGGCCTGTCGCCATACTGCTCCCTGTTAAGGTAGTACAGCAGCGAGAACATGTTGTCGGGGTTATTCTGGTTCATTGGTGGCTTTGCCGATGAACGAATTACGATTAGTGCGAACGAACTGTAACCAATAAGAATAACTGTGAACCCTAGCAGAATAGTGTTAAGAATTGGCTTGGATTTTTTGTGGCTGTATATTATTCCCCAGGTAATTAAGGCAATTAGCGCTGCAATGTAGAAGAATACTCCCGACTTGTACGGTAATCCAAACCCGTTAACAAATAGCAGCTCAAATTTTGAGGCGAGTACAATTACTCCCTGAATTATTCCATACATCATTGTTCCTAGGAGAATTACGCTAAGAGCGAGCGCTTTTACAATTCCCCAGGTGGTAACTTCGTACTTCTTAAAGTAGTACACCATAACTATGGCCGGAATGGCTAGCAGGTTCAGCAGGTGAACACCAATGGACAGCCCCATTAAGTATGCAATAAGTATCAACCAGCGGTTGGCATGGGGCTCGTTGGCTACGTTCTCCCACTTAAGTATTGCCCAAAAAACAAATGCAGTGAAAAGCGATGAGGTAGCGTAAACCTCACCTTCAACAGCCGAAAACCAGAAGGTGTCTGAGAATGTGTACGCTAATGCACCAACTAGCCCGGATCCCATAATCAGAATTACTTGCGTGAGGGTGAATTCGTTATTGTTTATGTCGAAAATTTTTCGGGCTAGGTGGGTTATACTCCAGAATAGGAATAGTATGGTGAAAGCGCTTGCTAACGCTGACATCGAATTTGCAAAAATTGGAATTAACTCCTTGCCGGGGGCAAGCATGGTGAAAAAACGCATCAGGAGCATGAATATTGGGGCTCCGGGAGGATGCCCAACCTCAAGTTTGAAGCCACTGGCTATAAACTCCCCGCAGTCCCAGAAGCTGGCTGTGGGCTCAATGGTTAGCAAGTAAACTACTGCAGCAATTAAAAAGCTTACCCATCCAACCGTTAGGTTGATGGTTCTATAGGATTTCTGTCCAACTGTTTGCATCGGATTGGTTTTGATTTTCAGATTCCAAAAATACTACTTTTTTACTATTTGGGGCAAAGCATGTTGCACGAATCAATATGTCAACCAAAAATCCTACTTTTGTAATCTAGAAAAATGTATTGAAATGAAAAAAGTTTGCGCAGCGTTGCTTCTTCTATTACCCTATTTATCAATGGCTCAAAGTTCTAATATGAGTGTTGAGAATGATTCGTTATCAGGAAGTTTTTACTTCGATATATCGAGCGCAGCATTCTTCGACAACCTTGAGTTTGCAAACTATATTGAAAAGGGTTACACGCTTACTGGTTTTAACATTGAGCCACGCATAGGCTTTGCTGCAAACAGCAAGTATTCAATATCTGGGGGCTTTCATGCGTTGTACTACTCAGGTGAACCCGGTTTCACAAGGTTTGTTCCGGTAGTTACCATTAACGCTGCATTAACCCGCAATATTGCAATGAATGTAGGAACCATTGATGGAACAAACGCTCATAACCTTCCCGAGCCATTGTTTAGTCCCGAACGCGAGCTGATAAACCAGCCCGAAACGGGTTTGCAGTTTCTTTTTAATGGCCGCTACTTTAAGGGCGAAACGTGGATTAACTGGGAGAAATTCCTTTTCTTTGGCGACACCATACAGGAGGAGTTTACTGTTGGGGTTTCAGGAAAAGTTAGGCTGTTGGAAGGTGAGAAAATGAACCTGAACATACCAGTTTACGCCTTGGCAGTTCATCAGGGAGGGCAAATAAACGAAACCGAAAGCTTGGTTTCAACTCTGGCAAACTTCGGGGGCGGAGTGAACCTTTCATTTCCTGCCGCAAACGGCAGAGTTGGAGTTGAAGCGTTAGGTTTTTTAGGCAAGGATATGTCGCCCAATCCACATCATATATACAAGAATGGTTGGGCTGTGTACCCTAAGTTTTATTACCATAACAAAGCGGTAAAACTAGATGTTGGCTACTGGCGTGCCGATTCGTTGATGCTTCCCCGGGGCCAGCAAATTTTTGGTTCCCTATCAACAGTTCATCCCGATTACAACTCTCCCAAAAGGGAAATAGTTACCGGAAACTTTATGTACTTGAAACAGGTTGCCAGGGGTTTTTGCCTTGCGGGCAAAGTGCAACTCTACCATGTAGTTACCGAATCGCAGCTCGATTTTCGTTTTGCGATAGTGGCACAATTTAACGAAATATTCTTTCTAAATTTTAAGGGTAAGTAAGTTTCGTTTGTAAAAAAAAACCGTCAAAAAAAATGACGGTTTTTCTATTACATATTTTTTCTATTTTTTTTCCAAACTTCCACAGTACATTTTTAGCATGGGTTCGGCAGGCTTATAGCCTAAGTCAACGGCTTTCTGAAAATCGGCGCAAGCCTTATCGGTTTCGCGTATGTTCATTAATGAGATGCCTCTGTTGTAGTATGCTTCAGGGTTATTCTTGTCCTTCTCAATAATAAAATTATAGTCGGGAATTGCTCCCTTGTGGTCGTTTAAAATGGCTTTTGAAACGGCACGGTTATAGTATGCTTGAGCAAACTCTTTATCGAGGTCAATAACTTTCGAAAAGTCTGTAATGGAATTTTTGTAGTCGTTCGATAGAGCCTTGGCAATTCCTCTTCCGTAGTATGCTTTTGTGTATTCCTGGTTTAGCGAAATGGCTTTGGTGAAGTCAGCAATTGCTTTTTTAAAGTCTTTCATTTGTATGTAAACACCGCCACGGGTACCGTAGGCCAAGTCGAAATTAGGGTCGAGTTTCAACGATTCCCCGAAGTGCTCTAATGCTTCTTCGAGTTCCCCGAGTTTGTAATTTGCTTGCCCTAGCTGGAAGAAAATTTCTTTGTCGTTGGTTTCATATTTTGCTGCCTCGGTAAGGTCTTTCTCGGCTCCTTCGTAATCCTGAATTTTTAGCTTAAATATTCCCCGCTGCTTGTATGCTGTAGCTGGTGCTTCTGCGTTCTCAATCATTTTATCGTAGTCCTCAATGGCTCCCATAAAGTCGTCGAGGTTGGCGCGCGATTCCCCACGGCTATAGAATGCTTCAAGGTTGCTGCCATCGAGTTCAATACTTCGGTTGTAGTCCTTTACAGCATCTTCGTACTGCATCTGTGTGGCTTTAAGCAATCCACGTTGATAGAATGCTCTGGAGTTGGAGTCGTTAAGTTCAATGGCTTTATTAAGATCGGCCAATGCCTGATCCATTGATTTTAACTTTCTGAGGGTTACTCCTCTGTCGAGGTAGTAGTTTGAAATGTTTTCGTTCATTGAAATGGCTGTGCTGAAATCGGTCAGAGCTGCTGAGTCCATCTCCAACTTCTGTTTTGCAATACCACGTGCATGGTAGTAATCGGCTACCTTCTTGTTAAGCCAAATGGCTTTGTCGAACTTACTTATGGCAAGCTCGTAGAAAGCCGAGTCGGAAAGCAGCAAGCCTTCAGTATAGGCATTGCTAGCAAAACGTGGACGAAGCATTTGCAGGGTTAATGCAACTGCAACAATCAAGATAATAACGATGATTATAGCCCTTTTCATAACTTTTGGATTTTTTGAAATTCTACACAAAGTTAATCATTTTTAAGATTGATTTGCCTGCAATAAAAAAGCCCGATGAAAAAAACATCGGGCTTAATAAAATGGAGATATTCTAGTCCTGAACTTTAGCCGCAATAAACTCCCGGTTAAGCCGTGCTATGTGAGTAATTGAAATTCCTTTGGGGCACTCAGCCTCACAGGCGCGTGTGTTTGAACATCCACCAAAACCTAACTCGTCCATCTTTGCAATCATCTTTTTAACCCTCTCCTTTGCCTCGGCTCTGCCCTGGGGCAGCAACGCCAGCTGTGAAACCTTTGCAGAAATAAACAGCATTGCCGATGAGTTTTTGCAGGCAGCAACGCATGCACCACAGCCAATGCATGATGCAGCATCGAATGCTTCGTCAAAGTTTGCTTTGGAAACGGGGGTGCTGTTGGCATCGGGAGCAGCTCCGGTATTTATTGAAATGAAGCCTCCGGCTTGCATTATTTTTTCGAAGGCGTTGCGGTCAACCATTAGGTCTTTAATTACGGGGAAAGCTGCAGCGCGCCAGGGTTCAATGGTAATAGTATTTCCATCCTTGAAATCGCGCAGGTGAAGCTCGCAGGTTGTTGTTTTACCGTGCAAACCGTGTGGGCGACCGTTGATGTACAAACCACAGCAACCGCAAATTCCCTCGCGGCAATCGTGCTCGAAAGTAACGGGGTCATCGCCTTTTAAAATTAGCTGGCTGTTCAGGTAGTCGAGCATTTCAAGGAACGACATCTCGGGTGATACGTTGCTGAGTGGGTAGGTTTCGAACCTTCCTTTGCTTTTGGCATCTTTCTGCCTCCATATTTTGAGCGTAATATCCATCGTTGTTTGTTTTTCTTGTTTCAAAATCAGTTTAAAACTACTTATAGCTTCTAACTTGTGGTTTTACAAATTCGAAGTTAAGGGGTTCCTTGTGCAGAACTGGTTCAGCCTCTTTGCCTGTGTATTCCCAAGCAGCAACGTATGAGTAGTTTTCGTCGTCGCGCATTGCTTCCCCGTTTTCGGTTTGGCTCTCCTCACGGAAATGTGCCCCACAACTCTCTTTCCTGTTTAGGGCATCCATGCAGAGCAGGCGGGCTAGTTCAAAGTAATCGGCAACGCGACCAGCTTTCTCCAACTCTTGGTTAACGCCCTCAGTTGAGCCGGGTACTTTTACATTTTTCCAGAACTCTTCTTCTAACTCCTTGATCAAGCTCAACGCTTTTTTCAGGCCTTCCTCGTTTCGGTACATTCCGCAGTAGTCCCACATAATTTTTCCTAACCTTTTGTGGAACGAAGTAACTGTTTCTTTGCCGTTTACGGCAAGCAGCTTGTTAATTCTTTCTCTGGCTTCCTTTTCTGCCTCCTCAAATTCGGGAAGTTTTGTTTCAAAGCGAGGAACTTTAATCTGGTCGGACAAGTAATCGGCGATTGTATAGGGAATAATGAAGTATCCATCACCCGCACACTGCATTAGCGAGCTGGCTCCTAGGCGGTTGGCACCGTGGTCGGAGAAGTTCGATTCGCCAAGGGCGAAAAGCCCCGGAATTGTGGTCATCAGGTTGTAATCAACCCAAAGCCCACCCATTGTGTAGTGACCGGCTGGGTAAATCCGCATTGGGGTTTTGTATGGCGATTCGCCGGTAATCTTCTCGTACATTTCGAAAAGGTTCCCGTACTTATCCTCAATGGCTTTCTCTCCCTGCTTCTTAATGGAATCTCTAAAATCGAGGTAAACCGAAAGACCTGAGTCACCAACTCCGTAACCTGCATCGCATCGTTCCTTGGCGGCCCGTGAAGCAACGTCGCGGGGAACGAGATTCCCGAATGCGGGGTATCTGCGCTCGAGGTAGTAATCGCGTTCTTCCTCAGGTATCTCGTTTGGCTTACGCTTGTCGCCTTTTTGCTTTGGAACCCAAACCCTTCCATCGTTTCGCAGCGATTCGCTCATTAGCGTGAGTTTGCTTTGATACTCGTTGAGAACCGGAATGGAGGTTGGATGGATTTGAATGAAGCTTGGGTTTGCGAAGTATGCTCCTTTCTTGTGGGCTTTCCAAGCTGCCGAACCGTTTGAGTTCACGGCAAGGGTTGAAAGGTAGTATATTGTTCCATAACCTCCGGTTGCAAGTACCACTGCGTGTGCAGAATGCCTTTCAATTTCACCTGTTATCAGGTTGCGTGCAATAATTCCGCGAGCCCTGCCTTCAATCACCACAATATCGAGTAGTTCCCTCCTGCTGTACATGGTAACCGTTCCTGACTGTACCTGGCGGGTAAGCGTGCTGTATCCCCCAAGTAAGCATTGCTGTCCGGTTTGTCCCTTTGCGTAGAATGTTCGGCTAACCTGTACTCCGCCAAACGAACGGTTGCTGAGTAATCCACCATAGTCGCGGGCAAATGGTACGCCAATGGCAGTGTAGTGGTCAATAACCTGATTGCTAACTTCGGCCGCCCTGTAAACGTTGGCTTCGCGGGCGCGGTAGTCGCCACCTTTTAGCATATCGTAAAAAAGCCTAAAAACGCTGTCGCCATCATTCTTGTAGTTTTTGGCAGCGTTTATTCCACCCTGTGCGGCTACTGAGTGTGCACGCCGGGGGGTGTCCTGGTAGCAAAAAACTTTCACGTTGTATCCTAATTCTCCCAGCGACGATGCTGCCCCCGAACCAGCCAAACCTGTCCCAACAACAATAATGTCGAGTTTCTTACGGTTGGCGGGATTTACTAACTTCATGGAGTTCTTATGCTTCAACCATTTCTCAGCCAAAGGGCCTTCGGGTATCTTTGCGTCTAACTTGCTCATATTTTGATTTTTTTAATTTTCGAAGAATTATCTACTTAACAAACCAGAAAAAGAGTGGAATAATGGTAAACCCAATAGCCATTATCACAGAGTAGATATAAGTTGCGTATTGTAAGCGTACCATCCATTTGCTATTGTTCAAACCTATGGTTTGGAAGGCACTCCAGAAGCCGTGACTTAGGTGTAGCCCAAGTAGAATGGCTGAAAAAATATAGATAACATTGTACCACCAGTAGCTAATAAAAAATTCCGAAACCAGCTGGTACGAGTTATGAATGTGGGTTATACCTCCGTCGTACGAAATGTCAGGAACCTGACCAGTTCGTATTTTCAGGAAAAAATTTATGAGGTGAAGAACAAGAAAGGCGAGAATTGTAAATCCTAGTATATACATGTTTTTCGACGACCAGGTAGTAAGATCATTCGATGATGCTTTTGTGTAACCTACCGGTCTGGCCTTCCTGTTTTTTAGCGTAATAATTGTTGCGTACACAATGTGAAAAAAGAAGCCGAACGCAAGCAGGTACTCAACTACTTTTAATGCTGGGGTTGATGCCAGAAAGTGAGCGGCCTTGTTGTAAAGTTCACCGTCGCCAATTAGAAGCAGAAGGTTAGTTGTTAGGTGAACCACAAGAAAAAGCATTAGGAATAGGCCGGAGATACTCATTATGAGTTTTTTGCCTAACGATGAACTGAATATTCCACTCATATGTTTGTATTTTTAGTTATAAGCAACAAATTACTGTTTTTGTAGTATTTGAAAATAAAAAAGGACAATTAATAATTATGTTCTATAACATATGTCTTCTTGTTTGGATACGTTTAGTATAATCTCAACCCCTTGTAGTAAAGATACATGGGTTTCGAAAGGGTTGGTTCGGAAAGGGAAAACTAAAATGAGGAGAATCGTAGTTTTAAATGCACGTTAGCTTAATTATGCCAGTAGTTTAAGGTACTTCTCTCTTATGGAGGTTAGCTTGTCGGGAGTTAAATTTTCTCTATATATTCTTACAAGTTCAACTATTTTCCCATCGTTATAAATAAAAGCCTGTGCTGCATCGAAGTATAGTAGTGATGTGTTATACTTAACTTTTGCTGTAAGCAATTTAAACTCTTCCCACGCTATGCTTTTGGGAATTTCAAAGTAACCTATGTTTGGCTGTCTGTATTCGGTATACAAACCAACGCTCACTTCAACTAGCTTAAAGAACCGCCTTAACTTAATAAGTGCCATTTCGTTGTTAATAGATCTACTCTTGGCTTTTAAGGTTATTCCTTTTTCAATATACAATTCTTGTAACCTGGCAATTTGACTGTAGTTTTTAAGGTTAAAGATTCGAATTGCCTGTGAGGTTTGTGTTTTGAACGTAACGCTTCCTGGCACGGAGTCAAGGGTGAAATTAATTTCGCCCTGAATTGTCTGGTTAGCTCTTACAAGCTGCTCAAGGAAGATATTCCCTTCAATCAGCAGGTAAATAAAATGAGGCTTGTTTGCCTGTGGCACCTCATTGTAGTATCCAAAGTAAGGCGACACTGACTCTAAAACACAGGTGTTTTTAAGCAGTATTTCATTGTTTACACAGGTTAACGGCTCCTCTTTGGTTAGGCCTCCGTATTTTTCGGTATATTCAATTTTGCTCATTGCTTTTTCTTTTTATGCCTAATTTACGATATTTACTACCTTAATTTCCAGTATTTTTACAATAAATGCACAATCTATAATTCGTTTACTGATATGGGAGTAGTTAGAACAACCATTGGAGAAGTCAATTTTTCTGATAACGGGAAGGGGAAAGCCGTTGTGTTTTTGCATGGTTACCTCGAGTCGATAGAAATATGGAGTGATTTTGTGGAAACTTTTTACAAAAAATTTCGGGTAGTCCTCGTCGATTTACCAGGCCATGGAAAGTCAACGGTGAACAACGATTCTGTTAGCATGGATGAGATGGCAAATGCCGTGAACGAGGTTTTAAATCACTTGGGAATTTCGAAGGTAGTTTTGGTTGGCCATTCAATGGGAGGTTACGTAACGCTGGCATTTGCTAATCGTTTTCCCGAAAAGGTAAAAGGAATTGTGCTGTTTCATTCACACCCAAACCCCGACCCTCCCCAGAAGTTGGCAAGCAGGCTTTCGGATATTGAAAAGGTAAGCTCGGGTTTTCTTGCCAAAATTGTAGAAGCGAGTATTCCGAACCTATACGCCAATGAGAACGTGAAACGTTTTGAAGAGTACGTTGCCCGGTCGAAGAGCATTGCTCTTAAAACTTCTGCTAAGGGTGTTGTTGCTGCTTTAAGTGGGATGGTGAACAGAGACGATCGGAACGATGTTATCGAAAGAATATCTTCCCCAGTGCTTATGATTTTTGGAAGAAAGGACAACCTAATCCCATCGGATGCAGCAGAAGAAATTGTACAAAAACATCCAGCCAGCAGGGTATGCTGGCTGGAAAATTCGGGTCATATGGGTTTTATTGAGGAGAGGAATCAGGCAACTGCTGCAATCGCATCCTTTCTGACGGAAGCGTTTGATAACGACTGAACAAGTGTTCTGAAAGAGATTCTCCCTTTGGATTCGAGGGAAATGAGCTGGTTCAAATCCTCCTCGTCAATAATTTCTATGGCTCTCTTCAGGGTTGTGTCAATCCGGCGAATTATTGGGTAAAAGCCTTCATTGTCTATTATATTTCTTGCAATGTAGGCCATTAGCTGTGTTTCAATAATATCACCAGAAATATCTATTTGCTCTGCAACGGGTTCAACGCCATTGCTCTCTGCAAATTTTATGAATTGTTTCAGGATTTTTTCTCTTTCCAAATAGTTCACAATTTGGTTATAATCCTTAAACGTTGAAAGCTCCTTACGATGCTGGTCGGTGTATCGAAATGCGAAACGGTATATCAGGTTCCGGTTTGCAACTCTATTGAAGTAGGGTGTTACGCCTGTAGTATCGAAAGGTACAAAGAAATCGGGCATAATGCCGCCGCCACCGTATACAATTCTGCCTTTTGGGGTAACGTACCTCAACGAGTCGGCAAAGTGTATGCTGTCCTGCTCCTGGAACTCCCCGTGAAGGAAACGGTTGCTTATATCGTAGTAGTAATCATCGTTACCTGGCTGGTATGGTTTCTGAATACTTCGCCCTGTGGGCGTATGGTAGCGGGCTATAGTAAGTCGCAGCGCCGACCCGTCGGAGAATAGTATCTGTTCCTGAACCAACCCTTTGCCAAACGAACGGCGACCAATTACAACCCCACGGTCGTTGTCCTGAATGGCTCCGGCCAGAATCTCGCTTGCTGAGGCTGAAAACTCGTCGATAAGGATTGCTACATCGGTGTTTAAACAGTGGCCTTTTGCGCTGGAGTATATGTTCTGGCGCTCCCTAGCTTTGCCCTGAGTGTATACAATTAGCTTGCCTTCGGGCAAGAACTCGTTGGCAATGTTTGTGGCTGCATCCATGTAACCGCCATTGTTTCCTCTTAAGTCGATAATCAATTCCGTCATCCCTTCACGCTGAAGTTCATCAACCGCTTCAAGAAATTCGCGGTAGGTAGTACGAGCAAATCGTGTAATTTTAATGTAGCCCAATTTTTCGTTCAGCATGTAGCTAACGTCGATGCTGTAAAGAGGAATTTTGTCGCGGGTTATTTCAAAAACAATGAGTTCTTCCACATCCTCTCTGGCAATTCCAACGTTTACCTTTGTTCCCGTTGGGCCCTTAAGCATTTTTACAATGTCGTCCTGAGGAATTTTCACTCCCGCCACTACCGAATCGTTAATGGTTACAATTCTGTCGCCAGCAAGCAACCCAATTCTTTCCGATGGGCCTCCCTGAATTACGTTTATTACGATAATGGTGTCGTTGGGCATGTTGAATGAAATGCCAATCCCATCGAAACCTCCCTCCAGCGGTTCGTTTACCTCCTTCAGCTCCGAAGCCGGGATGTAGATAGAATGTGGGTCGAGATTCTTAAGAACGGTAGGAATTGTGTTTTCTACCAGTTCGGTCATCGAAACGGTGTCTACGTACTGGTCTTCAATATATTTCAGAACGTTTGTTAGCTTGTCGGAACGAGGATAGATAGTTAGGCTTGTCCTGCCCGGTTCCCTTTTCAGCGTAACTCCCAGCAGAATTCCTACCACCAGAACCAGGGCTAAGGCTATTGGATATATAATATCGCGCTTACTGTTGTTGTACTTCATGTTTGGTAAGTGTTGTGTTCAACCTTCAAAGTTATGGTTTATACGTTGTGTTGACCACTGAGTTAAGGTTTAATTATTCCTTTTAGCTTTTTTTAGGATTAATTAGTCTACTTCAATTTTTACAATTTCTATTCCGGCACGCTCAAGCAGTTCAATCCCATCAAACGATCTGTAATCATCACTATAAACAACCCTTTTAATTCCTGCTTGAATAATTAGCTTTGAGCATTCTAAGCATGGTGAAGATGTTACGTATAGGGTTGATCCCTCGCTGCTGTTGTTCGATTTTGCCACTTTGGTAATGGCGTTTGCCTCGGCATGAAGAACGTATGGTTTGGTTTTTCCAGTTTCGTCCTCGCAAACATTCTCGAAACCGCTGGGCGTTCCGTTGTAACCATCGGAAATTATCATCCTGTCTTTAACAATAAGCGCTCCAACCTGCCTTCGCTGGCAGTATGAGTTTTTCGACCAGATATGGGCCATCTCAAGGTAGCGCCTGTCGAAGTCGGGCTGCTTTTCTCCGTATGGGTATAACTTTGATTCGGTATTCATGTGAGTTACAATTATGATATTCAGCAATAAAGAGTAAAAAAAGGGTTTGGAAAGATACAAAAAAACCCTCAAATACTTGAGGGTTTAGTTTTTTGTACCCGGAGCCGGGGTCGAA
>ERZ795048.186-NODE-186-length-67722-cov-12.064803_pt1 | contig 67722 bp, 72 predicted proteins | sample MGYA00375132_ERZ795048 | MGnify/ENA primary metagenome ERZ795048 (study PRJEB30177, sample SAMN05720225) | activated sludge metagenome | isolation source: Anaerobic digester | place: Hong Kong | collected 2014-12-17 ...
TATTATACAACTTATGGATTTGATTGTAAATCTGTTTTAATCATTACATTGCATTGTTTATGTGATATTTAATAGGAAAATTATAATAACTAATTAAATTATCATGTTTATTCATATCATAAGTGTCATTCATAATATCCTTTGTACTCTTCAATGTTAAGAGCATATTCTCCATAAGTAATATCTTTGTTATTAGTAAATGAAAAATAAACCTGCATTCTTTCTGATAAACACCCTTTTATATCATTTAGTTTCATTGGCACTTCCTGCTGTTCAGTATCATCAGCAGTTTTATATAAAACACGAAGTGTTAAATCAGTAAGGTCATCACCTTCAAATACGAAGCTTACATTGTCAGTAGTCATGTATTCCTTTGTAATTTCTTTTTCTCCTGCTTCTTCTCTTGCTTCATTAAAGAAGATAAAGAATTCTTGCCATCCGTCTGAATGGATGTTATTACCAAGAAGCGCTGGAAAATTCATAATAAGAGTCCCGTCTATTTCAGAACCAATAATCATGTTAACACCCTTATTAGAAACTGTTGTTTCAAAAGCTGTAAAATATTCGCAGGAAAACAGATAGTAGTTCATCTGCCGTATCTCATATGACTGATAAAGCTGCTCGTTCCTGTCTTCAACAGGATCTCTTCCAACCATTTCATTAAAAGCGTTTAATCTTGCATTAAGTGTCTTCTGTCTGCTGATATTGTTAAACTGAGATACCATGGGCTTTTTGATAGGGCCCCCTCCATATGTAGCAATGTCGTATTCTAATTCTTTAATAACATATCTGTCTTCTAAGGCATTCGCATTATTGATTGATGGTGAAAACCTATCTCCATATGGTGTACATGATGTTGTGAGCAGTAATGATAGAATTACAACTACTAAAAGGGATAAGCTTATTAATGTTCTTTTTTTCATAGTCTCTTACATGATTATCTGTTATAAATCATGATCTCCTTTCAAATTTGTTTACTTCTTAGCCGGCTGATTACTCTAATTAATTGTTCAAGATCCCGCTCGTTTATATATTGAATTCTGTTTGACACTTAAATTATAAATCTCATAAAAATTTTAGGAAACGCTATTTATGTGACATATTATAGGAAATTAATAATTCATTAAGCTATTTTCACTGTTGTGTATATCTTTTTAATACAAAATATGCAAAAAGACATGCGTTTTTGCATGTCTTTCTGCCTGGCGCGCCCGAGAGAGTTCGAATCCCCAACCTTTTGATCCGTAGTCAAACGCTCTATCCAATTGAGCTACAGGCGCACGCAAATGTATATTAATACTTTTTCCATATATTTTCAAGGTCAATTTGCCAAAACTCTTTATGCTGGCTTTTCTAACCTACATATATGCAAATTAAGACTCTATCAAAAACTGCTTTTATCGTGATGTACTAATTAACACAATTATGTATTAGGTTTTTAATTACAGTTTACTTAAACAATTTTTTTATATATAATAATCAAACGAAGGAAATACCTATGAAAGAAAAGTTTGACAGTAAATCCATATTGTATTCAGATACGTTAATACCTGACATATTCATATCCGAATATTTGCCTGTGTTATCCTGTGAAGCTGTAAAAGTATACACTTTCTGCTGTTTTTTGGATAAAACAGAAAGAAGCCTTGATATATTTAAAATCGTACGAAGGCTTGATATCGAAGAAAATGTACTGGTTTCTGTACTTGATGAACTTACCAAAAAGCATCTTTTAACTTTGAGTGGAAGAGATATCTTCTTAAATGACATAAAAGGTATTGAGATTGACAGACTATATAAAGAACGCACTTCCATTAAACCAGAGGACTTAGGTGAAAAGGAATCTGTTATCTCTGCTATAAATAATCAATTCTTCGATGGCAATATGCCAATATATATGTATGGTTGCATAGAGCAATGGTTTAAGAAATATCGTTTTGAAGATCCTGTCATGATGATGCTATTCTCCATCAGCAATGAAAAAGGCGCATTAACACAAAACTATATAGAAGCCGTAGCCAAAGACTGGTTCGAAAACGGAGTTAAGACAGTATTTGATCTTGAAGCTCTTTTTACTGAGCGTGAAAAGATGAGGGATATTCAGTCAAAAATACAAAAAGCTCTAAATAGAAAGAATCCGTTTACCCAATATGAAACAGACATAATCAATAAATGGTTCAACGAGTATCATTACAGTTTTGAAATTATCGAAGAAGCATTAAAGAAAACTGTAAAGATTTCAAATCCTAATATTGCATATGTAGATAAAATACTATCTTCATGGTATGAGAACGAATTTAAAAATATCGATGACATAGAGTCAGAAAAAGCTATTAAAGATTTAACTCCAAATGAACTTAGAATGATTGTCCAGGAACATTACCAAAAGATAAATATGAGAAACTCCATGCTTTTCGAAAACAGGAAGGTTGAAGTTTTCAAAAAAGCTCCTGCTATTGAAACTTTATATAACGACATAAATGATTTATTGTTCAAACAGGCATTTTCTCCAGATAAAAAGGCAATTGCTGAGGAAATTAAGAATAAGAATTATGAAATGACTCTTCTTTTCAAACATCATAATATACCTGATGATTATCTAACCAGACAGTATGATTGTGAGTTATGTAAAGATACCGGGGTTAATAATGGAAGAGATTGTTCCTGCAAAATGGAATTTCTAAAATCTTTGTCTGGCAAAAAGGAAAAATAGCTTTTTAATCTGTTAAGTTAATAATATTAATCTCTTTGTTTTTAATAAGGGCATCTTCAATATCTGTAGCAAAATATATTATCTGTGTTTTAGTACTCATTTCATAAAGAAAATCGAACGTGCTCTTTTTTCTTTCTTTGTCATAATAAACTAATGCTTCATCCATAAAAACAGGAGCTACTTTCTTATTGGAAAACACATTTGAAGCAGCTAATCTGAATGCAAGATACATCTGTCTCAAGGTGCCTTCAGAAAAATTATTTGCTGAACGTATTCTGTCTGAATATTCAGTATTTAAATCCATCTGACTGCCTGTTAGCAGATTATCGTGTTTCTTTGCAGTTATGCGATATAAATAACTGCTCATTTTTTCGTTCATCTTTGGGATTATTTCCTCTTTTATCTGTCTGGATGCTTCTTCAATACCTAATATTGCATAATCGATTGCTTTCTGCTTATTTTCTAAATGTATAGTCTGTTCTTCTAAAACTGCTATTTTCTCCTGTTGAGAGGCAATTTGATCGTCTGATTTCAGATATTTCTCAATCTGTGCATTAATTACGGCTAATCTCTCTCTTTTCCTTTGTATCTGTCTTACGCATTCATCATGACTTATTTGAGGATATGCTACTTTAGGACTGAATACTTCTGCTTTTTCTTTAAGAGCCTCAAAATCTGCAACATCCTGATTTATTAGTATATCTGACATAAATTTTTCATATGTTCTAATAAGATCTTCTTTTGATTTGTTTACTTCCAGTTTTGCTTTAGTCTTTTCCAGATTTACTTTTTTGTGATTTATTTCATCTATTCGTTCAATAATACTGTGATTTTCTCTGTTTTTCTTTGATAACAGAAATAGTCCTATTCCACAACCAGCTGCTATAAGAGCTAGAAGAAGGAACCACATGTCTACAATTATAGATAATATTATACCTGCTGTAAGAATTAAAACTCCTATAACAATAAGAAGAGTAATAATAAAATTATTTATTTTAATATTTTTATACAGATTATCTTTATCTTCTTCATTAAAATTTACAGCTTTTATTTCTTCATCAAGAAGCTCTTTGCTTTTTTCATATTCTTCTATGTCAATTACAGATAATCCTTTTTTTAATGAATCAGCTTCGCACTTATTTTTTTCATAATTTTTAATATCTTTAATTGTATCTTGATACACCTGCTTTTTTACGCACAGTTTTTCTTCATGTTCCAGTTGTTTTATTTCATCTTTTAATAAACTAGCTTCTGAAAGATATTCAATGCAATTCTGGTTTTCTATCTGCATTTTTACAAGTTCTGCTTTTTCTATTCTTATATTGGAAATAAGATTGTTGTATCTTCTTTTTGATGTTCTTTCATTACCTAAAAAAGTCTTTCCATCCTTAAGTATTTTTATAGAGTCTGCTACTGAAACATCTTCTTCCGCTGACTCACTTATGTTCATAAGTTTTTGAGCTATATTCTCTTTATCTTCAGAATAAAGTATACTTTTGTCCTGACATACAAATGCAGAGTTCATAAAACACTCTAAATCCATACCTAATAGGTCCTGTCCGAGCATACCGTTTTCTTTACTAAAAGAGAACTCGCTGGTTATATCTTCATTATTTTCGTTATATACCGTTAGAGATTTGCTGTTGAAATCTCTTTCAATCCTAAGAATTCTTCCATTATCTGTTTGTACTATTAAATAACCGCCATATTTATCGGTATTCCATGGTTTGTATTTTTTAACCTCTGGTAATGAACCGTCTTTTCCTTCTCTTTCATTTTTTTTATGTCCGTAAAGCATGGATTTAACAAACGACATAAGCGTACTCTTACCTGTTTCGTTATAACCTATAACAGTATTCATGCCCTGGTTGAAATTGAATGTCTTATTTATAAACTTACCATATCCATAAATATGTGCTGTAACAATCCTCATTCTAAATCCAAACCTTCATTCATTAGTGCCTTCAACCCTAAGTCAAGAGCATCTTTGTATATTTCTTTTTCCTCAGTTGATGCTTTCATAATTCTTTCATTCATTACCTTTTCAAAACGTCCTTTTATTCCTTGTGAAACGGTTTCACAGTTTGCTCTTTTTGGTAATTCTCTTTTATCTATAATGTGTAAGTAATCATATCCTTCAATTGGATTTACAATATCATTTTCGTTTTTCATACCTGTAACTTTTATGCGATATATAGTGGATTTATCTGGGTATTCCTGTTCAAATGTGCTTAATTTCTCATAAGGTATAGTTATATCAGCATATTTTCTTGATCTGCTTTCAACAAATTCGATTGTTTTTGTTTCGAGGTCTCCTTTAAAATATCCATGTTCCCCTTCATCATCAACCTTTAACTGGCATAAACTCCCCGGATTATAAATGTTATCCTTGACATACATTTTATGATTATGTCCCATCGCTACATAATCAAATCCAATATCCTTTAACAACTCTGAATTTACAGAATTATATGTCGAAATACTTAAATCGGCATCTCCATGTAACATTAGAACATTAGTATATCTTCTATCTGTTTTTATTGTTTCCAGTTCTCTAAACTGTCCACCACCGGTATCATATCCTATACCATATACACATACTTTTTTTTCTTCAAAAAACATATATGGGTTTTTCCTTCCTAGTATAAATACATTGGATGCCCATGGATAGCTGCTATAGAAAGAGTTCTTGGATTCTGGGTCATGATTCCCGCAAATAAGGATAACTCGTCCTTTTAGTTTACTGAAATATTCATTTATCTCTTTTATCGTTTTAATTTTAGTATATTCATGTTCATACATATCGCCACTTATAAACAAGAAATCCGGTTGTTCTTCAATTGCCTGCTTTAATATACGTTTAAATTCAGAAAATATTTCCTCTCTTCTTTTTGAAGGAAATCCGTCTACTGATGCTAATGTTGAAAATGGCTGGTCAAGATGGATGTCAGCCAAATGATAAAAACTTATCATTATACTACTCCTCTTTAAATGTTATTACAGCATATGCTACCGAATAATCATTGCAATGCGACAAACTGATACTAATTTCTGTTATATCAGGAAAATCTTTTTTCAAGTCTTCTCCTAGTACTACATAAGGCTTTCCTTTTTCGTCATTAAGTATTTCTATCTGTACAGGCTGGACAAAACCAATAAACCCTGTACCCAAAGCTTTAGCTACCGCTTCCTTCCCTGCAAAGCGTGCTGCAAGGCTTTGTGCCATAACTGCCTTTTTTGATTCGCAATAACTGATTTCTTTCGGTGTGAAATTTTTCAAAAGAAACTTTTCTGATCTGTTTACTGCATCAAGTATCCTTTTATTCTCAACTATATCTGTTCCACAGCTTATTCTCATGAAAGGCCGCCTGATGTTTTTGTTATATATATGTCAATGTATTTTTTTGCTAATTCAGCATATGCCATACTGGCTTGTTTCATCTCTTTGTAAACTGCTACTGTAGCCGAGCCTGAACCTGTCATAAAAGCTGAAATCGGTTCTGTTTTATTTAAATCATCCAGAGCCTCCTGTATAGAAGGCTTATGCGGAATTACTACATTTTGAAAAATATTTACAATTTTACCCTTTAAACCGACTAGATCTCTCTTATCCATTGTTTCCTGTATTAAATCCATGTCCGGCCTGTCTGGATTCTTGCACTTGTCATATTCTCTATATGCCCATGATGTATCAACACTTTCTTTTGGCTTGATAATAACAAACCACACATCTGAAAAATCTTTCAAACATGTAAGGACTTCACCTTTTCCATTAACTCTTTGTGTGCCTCCTCTTATGCAAAAGGGAACATCAGAGCCTATTTTCACTGACATTTCTTCTAATTGTTCAAAAGAAAGATTTGTTTTAAAAATATAGTTAAGCCCTCTTAAAACAGCAGCGGCATCAGCGCTTCCCCCTCCTAGTCCTGCAGATATGGGTATTGTTTTGTATAAATCAATTTTAATGCCTTCTTTAATGTCCATTTCTTTCATGAAAAGGTTAGCAGCTATAAATGCAGTATTCTCGTTCTGTTTTATTGAAGGGGTATCACACCAAAATTGTATGCCTTTTTCTTTTTCAGTAAAAGTTATCCTGTCTCCAAGTTCAACAGTCTGCATGATGGTATCAATCTCATGGTATCTGTCCTCTCTTAGTCCTTTGATATCTAAACCGATATTAATTTTTGCATACGCTTTTTGAACAATCATCCTTAAATTTTTAACACAACCTTTACGGCTTTACTGTCAGCCATCATTTTAAATCCTTCATTTACATCTTCCATGGGAAGTTCATGAGTTATTACATGGTCAATAAAAGAAGCATTGCTTTTTAGGAAATTCTGGCACTGATACCATGTATCAAACATCCTTCTGCCATTAATTCCTCTTAATGTTATTCCCTTGAAAATAACATACTTACCCATATCAATATTCAAGTCTTCAGAAGGAATACCCAATATAGCCATATCTCCTCCGTTTTCAATAACCTCAAGTCCAAGTTGGAAAGCTGATGGAAAACCGCTCATTTCCAACACGACTTCTGGCTGATGACCATTAAATGCTTCAAGTATCTGGCCTTTTGGATCATCTCCCAAAGGATTTATAACTACATCAGCCCCTGCTTTCATTGCAAGTTCTGCCTTGTATGGCTGTGGTTCGCTTACAACAAGTCTGGCAGCTCCAAATCTTCTTGCTATTGCGGTTGCAAACAATCCGATTGAACCTCCTCCTGTTATAAGAACATCCCTTGAGGATATAGGCTGAGCCATTACTGTATGCATTGCATTTCCCAATGGATCCATTATCGCTCCATACTTATCTTCAATTTCATCATCAAGAGGCCAGACATTCAATGCCGGCATTTTTATGTATTCTGCAAAGCATCCGTCTCTATCCACTCCTATGATTTCAATATCATTGCATATATGTGCTCTGCCAGTTCTGCATAACTTGCACTTCTGACAGGTTATATGACCTTCTGCCGATACCCTTTGTCCGATATGAAAACCTTTTACGGCTTTTCCCATGTCTGCTATCTCACCTGCAAACTCATGTCCCATAATCAAAGGAGGTTTTATTCTGTTCTGAGACCACTTATCCCACTTATAAACATGAAAATCGGTTCCGCATATGCCGGCTTTCTTTACTTTTATCAAAACTTCATTTTCGTTAATTTCCGGAACAGGTCTTTGTACTAGCTGTACATTTCCCATTCCTGCTTCAGCCTTTATAATCGCTTTCATAAACTCTCCTTAACAGCATCTTGATTTTATCATATTAGAAGGTAAATGTTAATTGATTTGACTCATTTGGGAAACATTTTCGTATTTAGCACGTCATATAAAGGAAGATATAAATGAAGGAGTACGATATGAAAAAAATACTTACTTTAATAATCGCTATAATTACAATATCAATTCTTGCAGGTTGCAGTACATATAATTATATTAACTCATATCCTGTAAATATAGATGACCTGACTGTTGAGTATATACGTACTAATGGTTATTATGAAGATATTGAGTATCCTCTTGTCTTTGTTATTAAAGACAAAGACCAGCTTGAATCATATTTTAATGAAAAGAAAGACAAATACAATATGGAATCTGACGGTGAGGATAGTTTTAGCAGCAAAATGTATAAATATGACAGTTCCTTTTTTGAATCAAATATACTGATAGCTTTACTGATTGAAGAACCTAGCGGGTCTATAAGGCATGAGCTGACCTTGGTAGAAGAAGAAGATAATAAGATAACATTCGGTATAACTCGTGATGTACCTGAAATTGGAACAACAGATATGGCTCAATGGCATATACTTATAAGCATGCCTTCGCATTTATACAATAATCAAGATATCGATGTGGAATTTAATTAATTTAATTTATGCTGTCTCTTTGCTCTTGTTTTTATTGATGTACATCATTTTATCCATTTTTCTGAAGAAATCGGTAACTGTCTCGTTTGAAACATGGATTCCATAGCCAACACTTGCCGTTATTTTAAAAGGAAGCTCTTTCGTTGAGTTAAACTTTTCAAATCCATAATTTATTTTATCAATATACTCATATGGTTCCTCTTCATCGCTGACTTCTATTACAACAACAAACTCATCTCCGCCATATCTTGCAATAAAATCTTTTTCACTAAAGGTTTCTCGTAATATCTGAGCAGTATATTTTAGTGCAAGATCACCATTATCATGGCCATATAAATCATTAATTTTCTTGAATGAATCTATATCAATCATTAATCCTGCTATTTTTTTATTGCTACTGTTAATTTTTGCTCTTATGTAATTATCAAACTGTCTTCTGTTATATAAATCTGTAAGATAGTCCTTATACAACTGGCCGTTTTGAATATTTATGTAGATGATAAGCAATGAAAGAGTCGCACATATCCACAATAGTGTTATTCCATAAACTAAAATCTGTATAACACCACCTATAACTGCTGGTACTATGAATAATGCAAGCGACAGGAATTCCCTCTTATTGATCATTTTTCGTTTAACAATTAGTAAGATATATGCATATGCTATGTATAAGAAACATATAAGAACCATTACAAGAAAATATCTGCCTCTGTGATATATGTTATCTGCATCTATGTAATATATGACATCAGCAAATAGACTTATAATTGCCATTATAGCAACTGCAAAAAAAGGAACACCAATAGTAAATATTTGTTTTTTAAGAGCAACCTTGTTTCTGTATATAAAATAGTGAACATAAAGGTACCAGAACAAACATATCAATGTATTAAATATGTAGTACAGAAAAGTAGAAATATACATAAAAATCCTTGCATACTGACCTGGTACTCCGTCAAGCAAAACCATTGCTGAGTCAAGCACTAGTAAAAATATATTGCTTATGACCATAGTGATAAAAAGTTTCTGATCAAGAAGAAGTCTGCTTTTTTTACTTCTTATAAAAATAAGAAGCACTAACATAATTGATACAGCAAATAAGTTAAGTTCAATATAAAGGGTGGATGCAAAAGCTGCTCTATCCATCTATGGCCTTCCAATGTAGTAATAAATACATTATAGTACAAAATATCAATATTAACCACGTTATGTTTATAATATCGGCTTTTTTAGCTTTTTGTTTAGTTTTTTGTTGTTCTGCCTTATTTATAAAACCCTTTTATTACTTTTATAGTATAATATTACTTATGAAAGATTTATTTGAAAAGCTTATGCAGCGCAGGCTTTTTAGGGAATTGTTCCTTTTATTTAAATACGGGCTTGTAGGCATCATTAATACCTGCATTACGACAGGTATTTTTTTGCTCTTAAGTTACTTAGGCCTTGAATATGTTCTCTACACAATAATCGGTTATGCTGTTGGCATTTGTATAAGTTTTTTACTCAACAGAAAGTACACTTTCAAAAAAGAGAATGAGAATGCAACACGTCAGATTATACTTTTTTTCACAATAAGTGTATCATTGTTAGCCATTGTTCAGCTTATACAATACCTGCTTATAGACATATACAACCTTCAAGAGTGGCTTGGTGTAGGGATAGGAATGGTGTTTTACACTGGTACAGGCTTTATTCTTAACAGAAATATTGTTTTCAAATATACAGATAAGCCGGAGGAATAAATTTTGACAGACAGAATTATAAAACAGATAGAATTTATAAAAGAAATAGATAAGATGAAAAATATCTTAAGAATGACTCTTGTTAGCGAATCTGAAAGAAGAGAAAATGATGCTGAGCATTCATGGCATCTTGCTATGATGGCGATGCTTTTAGAAGAGTATTCAGATAAGCCTGTAGATATTTCTCATGTTCTAAAGATGACTTTGGTACATGATCTTGTTGAAATATATGCAGGTGACACTTTTGCATATGACATGGAGGGGAATAAGGACAAAGAAGAAAGGGAAAACAGAGCAGCTGAAAAACTTTTCTCGATGCTTCCGGACGACCAGAAGGATTTAATAATGTCTTTATGGAAAGAATTTGATGCTATGGAAACTGATGATTCTCTTTTTGCTAACGCTATGGACAGGTTTCAGCCGTTTTTAAGTAATGTTATGACATCGGGACATACTTGGAAGATTGGAAAAGTCACCAAAGAAAAAATTCTTTCAAGAATGGACCCGATAAGAATCGCTACTCCTGCATTGTGGCCATATATTTTAGATACTGTAGAACAATTACATCAAAAAGGATATATCTATAAATAACTATTTAATCTTTTTTACCAAATAACCTGCTTCTTTTACCGCTTTTGTAATTGCTTCATCAGATTGTTCAGTTTCAACAAATGCTGTTTTCTTTTTTAAATCAATTTTCGCATGTGTATTTTCTAAACGGTTCAAAGCATCTTCAACTCTTTTTGAACAATGAGAACAGCTCATTCCCTCAATTGTAATTTCCTTTTTCATTTTTGCTCCTTTTTCATTATTTGGTTTAAATCTTTTTAATCTAAGAGCATTAGCAACAACACTTATTGAACTCATGCTCATTGCAGCAGCTGCAATCATTGGGCTCAATGTCCACCCGAAAACATTATAAAAGACACCTGCAGCTATAGGTATACTTATTGTGTTATACAAAAAGGCCCAAAAAAGATTCTGTTTAATGTTTGTAAATACTTTCTTGCTTAGTTTTATTGATGTTACTACATCCATAAGGCTGCTTTTCATAAGTATTACATCTGCAGATTCTATTGCTATATCAGTTCCTGCTCCTATAGCTATTCCAACATCACTTGCAATTAATGCAGGTGCATCATTTATGCCGTCACCTACCATTGCAACTATTTTTCCTTTTTCTCTAAGAGCAGATACCTTCTGCTCCTTTTGTACAGGTAAAACGCCTGCAATTACATCATCTACTCCCGCTATATCAGCCATTGCTCTTGCTGACCGCTCGTTATCTCCTGTTAACATTATTACATTTATACCTAGCTTCTTTATGGCTTTTATTGCTTTTATACTTTCAGGCTTAAGAACATCAGCAATTGCAATAATTCCCATTATTTCATCATTTCTTGCAATGTATACAGGAGTATATCCTTTATCAGCATAATCATTGTAAATCTCAGAAACACTTTGCACATTTATATTGCTATTCTCCATAAGTCTTCTGTTTCCGACTTTATATATATTAGGACCAATACTTCCAAGCACTCCTTCTCCCTGAAGCGGTTGGAAATCCTTTACTTCCTCTAGACTTAAGCCCAGTTCTTTATTTTTGGTTAATATCGCATCTGCAAGGGGATGTTCAGACATCTTTTCCAAAGATGCTGCCATTGATAACAGATGATTTTCTTCACCTATTACTGCATGAACTGCAACAACTGTTGGTTTTCCTTCTGTAATCGTTCCTGTTTTATCTAAAACGACAGTATCTACTTTATGCAGTATTTCCAAAGCTTCTCCTGTTTTTATCAATATATTATGCTCAGCAGCTTTTCCTGTTCCAACTATAACTGATATAGGTGTTGCTAAACCCAAAGCACAAGGACAGGATATTACAAGAACAGATATAGCTATAGAAAATGCAAAATCAAAACCTTTACCTGCTAAAAGCCATATTACAAATGATGATAGAGCAATCAATGTAACAACAGGCACAAACCATCTGCTTATCTCATCTGCTAGTTTGGCAATTGGAGCTTTTTTCATTGAGGAATCTTCAACAAGTCTGACTATCTTTGCAACTGTTGTATTTTCACCAACCTGTTCTGCTTTGAATATAAAGTATCCCGATTTACATATGCATCCTGATATTACTTTATCCCCTTCCAGTTTTTCTTCAGGTATGGGTTCACCAGTCACACTGGACTGGTCTACATAGCCCTGGCCTTTTACAACTGTTCCATCACATGGAATCGAGTCTCCCTGTCTTATAATAACCAGATCATCTAACTGTATATCTTCGCTTAAGATTTCAATCTCCTGGTCATCTTTCAAAATAACTGAGACTTTTGGAGTTAAATCCATAAGCTTTCTTAAAGCTTCACCAGTTTTCTTTTTCTTTTTTGTTTCAAAATACTTCCCCAATGTTACCAGTGTTAGAATCATTGCCGCTGATTCAAAATATATGTCATGAACATAATGAGCATTAGGATTCTTTTCTATAATAACTCTTACAAAAATATATAACCCGTAAATTATAGCAGCTCCTGCTCCTGCTGCTACTAATGAATCCATATTTGGCCTTAGTTTTATTATCTGCTGAAATCCTTTTATAAAGTATGACCTGTTAAGTATTGCAATTATTGCTGTCAGAACCAAAAGAATGGAAAAAAACAGTACTATATCTGTCGTGAAAATTTTTGGTATTGGAATATTTATCATAGGCCCCATTGATAAATACATCAAAATTACGAGTATTACTACAGATGAGATAATCCTTATTCTCATCTTTTTTTCTTCTTCTATATACTCGTCACCTTTTTTAATTCCATATCCTTCTTTTTTTACAGCTTTTTCTATATCTGCTTCTGTAACTGATGTTTCATCATATACGACTTTTAGTGTTCCGTTGGAAAGATTGACGCCTGCCTGCTTGACGCCTTTAAGTTCTTTTACTGCAGTTTCCACATGATTGACGCAGACTGAGCATGTCATCCCTGTTATATAAAATTTCTTTTCTGCCATGCTAACCTCTCTATCTGTTAATCTAAGTTATTGATTCCCATCCCCTGAATTCATTAGGGAATGTTATTTTTATGGTAGTTCCCTTACCAAGTTCGCTTTCAACTTCAATTACGCCCTGATGCAGATCCACAATCCTCTTTACAAGAGCTAAACCTAGTCCTGCTCCCTCTTTTGAATGAGAGGAATCTCCTTTAAAGAATTTTTCAAACATCCTGTCTTTAGTATGCTTGTCCATTCCCATTCCTTCATCTTGTATTTCTATAACTGCTTTTTCTTCTTCTTTGTACTTATACATTCTTATATGAATTGTACCATTTTGATATGAATATACTATTGCATTATTTAAAAGGTTAATCCATACCTGCTGCATAAGATCTTCATCTGCCAAGAATGATATATTTTCCATATCAATATCAAAATCTATATTTTTTTCACACCATTTAGGTTCAAGCAGTAATATTACTCTTCTTATCTGCTCATCTAGACTATATTCTGCTTTGTTGAACACTATATCCTGACTTTCAAGCTTTGATAACTTCATTATATTTGTAGAAAGATTGGAAAGCCTTTCCGATTCTTCAACAATTATTTCGAGATATTCCTTCTTTTCCTGGTCAGTAAGATTCTCGTTTTCCAACAATTTTGCAAATCCCAATATAGAAGATATTGGTGTTTTGAATTCATGTGATACATTGGATACAAAATCTTTTCTTAAGTATTCAATGCTTTTCAGTTCCTTTGCCATTTTGTTAAAACTTTCAGTAAGCTGTCCTATTTCATCCTGAGAATCATTGAAAACAGCAACATCAAAATTTCCTTTAGCTACTTCCTGTGTTGCATTATTCAACTGAATAATAGGTTTCATTGCCTTATTGCTTATACCCATTATTATAAGCATAAAAACTATGATTGAAAAAAGAAGCGCATATGCTAAAAGCATTGCATAATTTCTAAATAGATTATTCTCAGGCTGATATCCTACACGAAGATAAAACTCGTTTGTTTTAATAACAGATATTCCAACAGGTATTACCTTCTGTTTAATGAAGACAATACCTCCTTCCTCCAAAATGTTTTTATCTTTATCATTAAGATTTAAATCTTCTATATCCTTTGATATAACTACAGGATATAGGGCATTATATGTTATTGCTATAATTCTTTCTAATGGAAGATCAGTTTCCTCATTTGCGGCAATTATTGTTTCTGCAACATATCTCTGGTTTTCTTTTATGTTGTCAATAAAACTTCTGTTAGATGTCAGAATTGCCCCCATGTATGCAAACATGGAAGCTATTATTATTATTATTAACAGAAATATTGATAATTTAGACTTCAGTTGCATTTTTCTTTTCCGCCTTATATCCCAATCCCCTTACAGTTAATATCTCAAATTCTTTAATATCAGATAATTTTTCTCTCAGTCTTTTTATGTGTACATCAACAGTTCTTTCATCTGTCTCTGTGTCAAGTCCCCAGATTTCATCCATCAACTGCTGTCTTGTAAATATCTTTTTTGGGTAACTCATGAGTTTGAATAACAGCATAAACTCCTTTTTAGGAAGTATGATTGTTTCTTTCGAACTCTGAACACTTAATGTATCATAATCTAAAACCACATCACCTGCTTCAAGTCTGTGCTCTGTTGAAATTTTTGATCTTCTTAATAATGCATTTATACGTAGCAGCATTTCATCTATATTAATTGGTTTAACCATATAGTCATCTGTTCCTGATATGAATCCTTTTCTTTTGTCTTCCATTGTATCCTTTGCAGTAATCATAAGGATGGGCATATTGTATCCTGCATCTCTTAGACTGCTTGTTAATTCATAACCGTCCATATTTGGCATCATTATGTCACATATGATCAAGTCAGCTTTTGTGCTTTCAAGAATTTCAAGCGCCTGTTCGCCGTCATTTGCACTGAACACATTAAACCCGTTTTGTTTCAGTACGGTCCCTATAAGCTTTCTTAAATTTTTATCGTCCTCAACTATAAGTATGTTAAACATAAAATCACCTTCTAATTTGTATTATATCATTAAATATGAATCTGTTATGAATTGAAGGGTTTATTCAACTGTTACACTTCTTAATCCCGCAATTTGATCAACTGGAATGGAAAATGCCACTGCATGAGCCTCCGTATCAGTACCAGCCCTTTCCATAATGGTGCCCATTATATTCTCCCGATTTTCCTTCTTGCATAGTATATATATCATTTCCTTTTCACTGGCTATAGAAACACCGAAAAATCTTTCCTTTATATCTTCCCCTGTTCCTTTCGCCTGAACTACTGTACCACCTCTTGCATTTGCGCTTCTTGCTGCTTCCATTACCAGATCAGAAGATCCTCTGTTTGCTATAACAATAATCAATGAATACTTTATATCGTCCATTTTTTCACCTTCTCCTTTAATATTCTGTCCTTTTGCGAGATATTTCAAACATGATTCTCCACCTATACTCTCAAGAGGAATTGTAAAAGCTATACCATTTCCCGGTACTTCAATTTCCATCTGATTTATAAGGCCTTTCATTATCTCATTTCTGTGCTTGCAGTCAGCTATAGCTTGGAACATTATTTTTTCTGTTTTTTCTATTCCTAAATAGTCAAGTGTTTTCTTTTGAGCAGTTCCTTTGCAAAACTCTGACAAGACCATGAATATCTCATTTTCCTTAAAAAATTCATGATAAGCTTCTTCATATTCTCTTTTTGTGATTACTATCATGTAAAACATGTTTCCCATCTTATTTGTCCTCATTCAAAATTTATAATTTTTTCTCTCTTCCTTGCTCTGGCTTTCTCTTGTTTCTCTGTTGATTTTACTTTAACTCTGTAATAAACACCCAGAGCTTGTATTGTTATCAATGGAGTCATTGCAACCATTGCAACAAGGCCAAATGCATCTACTACCACATTACCGCCTACTCCTAAACATACCCCTATAGCTAAAGGCAGTAGAAATGTTGCTGTCATCGGACCTGATGCTACTCCTCCTGAGTCAAAAGCTATTGCAGTAAATACTTTTGGCACAAAAAAGGTAAGTGCTAGTGATATAGCATATCCAGGTACTAAAAGGTACATTAAAGGCAACCCTGTTAGTATCCTTACCATAGATAAACCTACAGAAACGGATACTCCTATAGACAGACTTGTTGTTATTGCCTTTTTGGGAATGGCTCCGGAAGTCATCTCTACTACCTGTTTATTCAATACATGGACAGCTGGTTCAGCGATAACAATAAAATAACCTATAACCATACCAATTGGAACAATAATCCAGTTGTTCGCAAGAGAGCCTATAATCTGACCTAAATAACTGCCTAAAGGCATGAATCCGACATTTACTCCTGTTAAAAACAGAACAAGTCCAATATAGGTATATATAAGCCCAAAAACAATTCTTATTATCTGTCCTTTTTTTAACTTTAAAACAATTATCTGAAATAATCCGAAGAAAACAATAATGGGTATTAATGCTATAGCGACTTCCATTATTCTGTGTGGGAAATCCGAACCGAAAAGCATTGTTATCTTTTGTGTGTCTGCAGCATCAGGCAGAGGTTTGTATTCATAATTACTTGCTATCCCTTTGTAAATTACACCAAGTATTAAAACTGCTAATATCGGTCCTACCGAACATAATCCGACTAATCCAAAACTGTCACTTTGAGCATCCTTGTCGCTTCTTATTGAAGATACGCCTACACCGAGTGCTAATATGAAAGGAACAGTCATAGGACCGGTTGTTACCCCTCCAGAATCAAATGCAACTGCAAGAAATTCCTTAGGTATAAAAAAGGCTAGAATAAAAACCGCAATATATAGTCCTACAAGCAGATATGAAAGTCTTATCTTAAATATAATCCTAAGCATAGCTAACAAAAGAAACAAACCAACTCCAACGGCCACAGTCACTACTAAAACCATACCAGGTATTCCAGGTACCTGTTCAGCTAATACCGTAAGGTCAGGTTCAGATATTGTTATTGCAGTACCTACAATAAAAGCAACTAAGAGTATAAGCCAAATCTTCCTTGATCTGGTCATGGCAGAACCAACATGCTCCCCTATGGGCATCATGGCAATATCAGCACCAAGGGTAAACAGACCCATTCCAAGTATGAGCATAACTGCACCAATTATGAAAGTAAGCATCATGCCGCTTTTTATGGGGAAAAATATAAAAGAAAGAATAAAAACTATTATTGTTACAGGAAGTACTGATGAAAGAGATTCTTTCAGTTTTTCCAGCAATATAGTCCTATTGTGTTTAATAAATTCCCTGTTTTCTTTTGACATGTATTATCCTTTTGTATTATTAATAATAATATATCATATAGGAACATTTAATGTAATAGGTAACTGGATAAACAATAATGTAACGCCTGTCTAACTTTAAATTTTCCAGATATTTTATTTTTTACCAGTTTCCTTTCATACTTAACTTTATAGTTGCGTGAAATGCATTGTTTTTGTTAGAATAATCACATAAGACGAAATATCAGGAGGAGATTTAATAAGACGCATATACGGAATATTAAAATTCACAACACTTTTCACTCTTGTCTGGATTGCACTAAATGAAGAGCTTAGTATTTTTAATGTTTTAGCAGGTCTTATCTTATCTGTCATTACTATTTTATTTACAGGTAGTTTATTCTTCAATAAAGGATATATTTCCACATATCAGATTCCTTTTTACAGAATGATTGTTTATCATCTTTATGTTGTGTTCTTAATTTTTAAGTCAGGTATGTCTGCTATACCAAGAATTATAGCAGGTAATGATAAAACAAAAACCATTAAATACCTTTCTGGTTGCAAAGATGACTTTGCATTAAGTCTTCTGTCAAATGCAATCACTCTTACTCCGGGTACTGTCACTTTGGATTTAACAAAAAATGAATTGACTGTATTGTGTTTTACTGATTCAAAGAATAATGCCTTGTTTGATATAGAGAATGCAAGAAAAATAGAAAAAATACTGGAAGGGAGATGAGATGGCTTTTTATAACATTGCCTTAATACTATTAGCAATAATGTTCATACTGGTAATTATACGCTCTGTAATAGGTCCTACTATATGGGACAGATTATTAGGCTTGAGTATGCTTTCTGCAAAAATAATTACTTTTATATGTCTGTTTGCTTTAGTGTCAGGTAAAACAATGTTTTTAGATGTTGCGTTAATCTTTTCTCTTTTAGGATTTATAAGTAATGTCCTGATATCCCGATATGTAAGGAGGAAAAGCAATAGTGATTAGAACTATAATTTCTTCAATAATAATATCAGCTGGTCTTTTCTTCATGACTTTCGGAATAATAGGAGTTTACAGATTCAGTAATTTTTATGCACGTATTCTAATTACTGCCAAAGTTGAAACAGTAGGATTTTTAGCGGTTATGATTGGTATTCTTGTTCAATCTGGTTTCAGTTATTTCTCCTTCAAAATAGTATTAATTACTCTTTTCTTTATGTTGACCAATCCTTTGTCTACACATGCAATAGGAAGATCTGCTTTTTACAGCAATCTTTCAGAAAAGGAGATGGATAATGATTGAAAAGATAATTCTACTTTTGCTTCTGGCATTAGCAATAATAACTATTATCTGTAAACAGTACAAAAGAACAGTTATCTTTCTAGGTATTTTCTCATTATTAAGCGCTCTTCTTTATGTTATTTATTCAGCACCTGATGTAGCAATAGCAGAAGCTGTTATTGGATGCGGTTTATCAACTGTTTTTTATCTTGTTGCAATCAAAAAAGCTGAGATATTCAAAGTATGTATCATATCTGAAAACCAGTCTTCGAATGAAAGTACTGATCTCAATAATTTATTAGGAGGTTTAAAAAAGGATATTGAAAATAGAAATCTTTTATGTGAAATAAACAGCACTGTTAAATCTGTAAAAGAAGCCATGGCTTCTGAGTCTGATCTTATAATTCATGAGCAAGTAGACAGAATAACTATTTATGGATTAGAAAATGACCATATCTTTGAAGGACTGTGTGATGATATTGACAAAAACTGTGTAATCAATAAAAAAATATTAATCACAAAAGTTTCTGATGTTAAACGAAACAAGGAGACGGTAAATGAGTAAATTTAAGACAATAGCTGTTATCATTTTAATGCTTGCTCTGATTATAACTATTTTTATCCTGTCTGACTTCAGTGAAAGTAATACCTCTACTGCAGATTATTATATTGAAAACAGCGAAAAAGATACTGCAGCTATTAATGCTGTAACAGCAATATACCTTAACTACAGAGTTTATGACAGTATTTTCGAGACATTAATATTATTAGTAAGCGTATCTGCTGTAATACATTTTTCTTGGAGGAAAGATCATGAGTGATAAATCTTATCTTATGTCACATTTCATAGGCTTTATGTATCCGATTATCCTTCTTATTGGTGTTTACATTATCGTAAATGGTCATCAGTCACCAGGTGGAGGGTTCCATGGAGGTGCTGTTCTTGCTACTGTTTTCATATGCAGATATCTTGAAAATCCGAATGAAGATTTGAGAATACACTCCCTTGAAATACTTGAGAAACTGTTATTCTTTCTTATTCTTCTTTTACCTGTTGTTTTGCTATTCAATAATATCTCCATGAGTATTATTTCGAACAAGCTGTATCTTTTAATAATGAATATACTAATAGGTTTAAAAGTATGTACGGGCTTGTCAATAATATTTTATAGATTCGTGTTTTATGAAGGTGGTGGCATATGGAACTGATTACTGGTGAGAATATAAGCATATTGATATTTTTTGCAGGCTTTTCTGGTCTTATGTTAAAAAGAAATGTAATTAAGTCAATTATCTGCATTGGTATTATGCAGGCTGCTATAATCATTTTCTTCTTGTCTTCAGGTCTCTCACCTGACAATGTGCCACCTATTGATGCCACAGGTTTGCAGAATGTAGCAGACCCGTTACCTCAGGCATTAATGATAACTGACATAGTCATAGGTATTGGCGTTACAGCAATGGCTTTATCTTTGTTTATTCATATGTATCATCAATTTGGAACAAGTGATTGGGAAAAAGCATTCAAATTGAGAAAGGACTCCGAAGAATGAACAATATTTTAGTATATCTAGTTCTTTTTCCAATACTTACAGGTTCTTTTCTAGGATTATTGAAATGTAACAATACCCGTAAGCGTAAAATTCTTACAATAGTAACAATATTTATACAGTCTTTATTATTAATCGGTTCTTTATATGTGCTTACTTATGTTAAGGATTTTGGAACAACCGCTCAGAATATAGGTAACTGGCCTGACTTTATTGGAATTACACTTAAAGCTGATATATATGCTGTTTCATTTGTACTGATGAGTATATCTCTATTTACCTTTGCAATAATATATCAACTTACAGAAAATGATATTGAATCAAGAGTTTTTTCTTTACTCATAATTCTTGAAGGATTAATAATTGGTATTTTCCTATCAAATGATCTTTTTAATATATTTGTTCTTATTGAGGTGGCAACTATAGTTATTAGCCTTTTAATAATGTATAAAAAAGATACTATTTCGACATATGATGGCATGCTTTATCTTCTTGTAAATATAGCAGCTATGAGTCTTTTTCTTTTTGGTATAGGTATGTTGTATAAAATGACAGGAGTTATAGACCTGACAGGTCTTAAGGATGTTTTATCTGTATTTCCTGACAAAAAGGCCTTAATAGTTCCATATGGTTTGATGCTTACTGCTGTTTGTTTAAAATCCGCTGTTCTTCCTTTATTCAGCTGGCTTCCACATGCACATGCTACTCCCAGTGCTCCTTCGGCAATATCAGCTGTTTTATCAGGTATATATGTAAAAAGCGGCATATACCTTTTCTTACGCCTTCAGAATGTATTCTCTGACGTTTTCGATACCTATTATCTCTTCTTAATACTTGGGTTTGTTACTGCAGTGGCGGGTTTCATGCTGGCTGTTTCACAAAAAGATATTAAACTTATTCTTGCATATCACACAATTTCACAAATCGGAATGATAATGATGGGTTTGAGTATGAACAGTGAGTCAGCATACTTAGGCGCTGTATATCACATTATAAACCATGCATTTTTTAAATCCTGTCTTTTTCTGTCTGCAGGGTTGATTATTTCTGCATATAAAAGCAGGAATGTATATAAAATAAAAGGGGTATTTAAAAATATGCCTATAACTGCAACAGCCTGTGTAATGGCAATTCTCGGTATAACAGGAGCCCCTTTGTTTAATGGAAGTATTTCCAAGTACTGGATATCATATGGTGCAAAGGGCGGATGGGCGGAGTATGCCTTAATTCTAATTAATATAGGAACAATGATTTCCTTCATTAAATACTCTGGAATGCTTACTGGTAATTATGATAGTACTTTAGTAAAAATATCGAAAAAGCGAAGCGTTCCTGTCTTAATTTTAAGTGTAATGTGCCTTTTGGGAGGAATCTTAAGTGAACCTATAATATCTTTCCTATTCAATGTACAAATGAGCCCCAATCTGCTTGATTATCTTGAAAAAAGTCTTCTGTTTTTTGTATCATTAGGTATTGCGTACCTTCTATATCGCTATGCTATATCAAAAGTTAATTTATACAAAATTGCTTCCCGTTTGGAACTTGGTTTTAACGGAATCTGTATAAGTATGGGCGTATTTTTTCTGGTAATGCTTTTATACATTCGCATATTTGCAATGTAAATAGTTTGACTTTTATATGTTATTTATATATATTTCATATAATTGATTTTTAAGGAGCATTATGAATAAAGTAATTTTTTGGGATTTTCACAACACACTTGCATATAAACATAATTTTTTTATAGATTGCATAATCATAGTTTTAGATAAATATCAAAAGGGGCACACAGTGACTCATGAGTCTCTTTATCCACATATGCAGACTGGTTTTCCATGGCTGGAACCAGATAAAGAATACCATCACTTAAAAAATCCTCAAAAATGGTGGGATAACTTATATCCGGTTTTCATAAATGCTCTAACATCAAATGGAATAGATAAAGACAAAGCATTACTTTATACAAAACAGGCTCATAATATTATGACCGGTCCTGATTACTATACTCTGTTTGATGATACTTTGGAAACACTTAAAAGAGCAAAAATCAATGGATATAGAAATATTATATTATCCAACCATATTCCTGAGTTGCCGCAAATGGCTAAACAGCTTGGCGTTATGGATTATATTGATATCTGCATATCTTCAGCAAACATCGGATATGAAAAACCAAACAGAAAAATTTATGAATATGCCGTAGAAGCTGCAGATAATCCAGACACTGTGTGGATGGTAGGAGATAATTATGAAGCTGATTATTTAGGCGCTACCTCCGCGGGCATAAAAACTGTATTAGTTAGAAACCCGTTAGATGAAGTTAATGATGTAAGCAAAACAGAAAAAGAAACTAAAAAAGTTGAATATTACTCTGATGATATAAAAGGTGCTTTGGATATAATACTTCAACAATAACTCTATCAATTGAATGTATTTAATTAATCAACAACAAATCTCAATGTTTCTACAGCTGCAGCACCTTCTTTGAAATCCTCGCTTTTTGCATGTGTATTGTAAAATGCTACTTTAAGTTCAAATATGCTTTCATAACTTGCGTCACCTATGAAACATAGAATATTCGTTCCATCTCCTCCTGCATATCCGTATCCTCCTATAAGACTGTTGTCTATGTAGTAGAAAGTTCCATTTACGCCTCTGTGTAATATCTTATCCTTTCCCGTATATTCAGCAAATACTATAAACGAAGGATGATAAGTATCATATTCTGACTGGCTAATAAAATATGTAAATCTGATATCATTTATTTTTTCTTCATATTTATCATACCCTTTATTTTCTGATATAGAATAAATTTCTGAGTATTTTTTTTCATTATCCTCTTTATCTAAATCGATTTCTGTATAACTGCAAATAGGAGGTTCTACTCTATTCTCTTCATTTCTGCTAATAATTGCGGATACACTGATTATTATTCCATAAATAATTATTACTGTAAGTATAGCTGCCAATATAAAACTTGGAAGAGACGGAATATTTCTTTTAGTATTATTAGGATCATTTAACCCTTTGTTAATTAGCTTCTTGTAAATCAAGTAATATGCAGCTATAAGTAATGATACAAACACTACTAGAGCAAAAAATAAAATTATAACTGATGCAATTGACCTCATTTTTCCTCCTCTATATACCTAGCTTATCTTTGAATATGTAATAATAGCTTCTTGTAACATCTACTATATTTCCATTTTTCAATTTAAGCATGAACTTCTGTGACAATGCTGGTTTAATACTTTTTATCGCTTTCTTTGATACTATTACTGAGTTGCTTATACGTATAAACTTATCAGGATCAAGTAAGTTCTCTAACTGCCAAAGTCTTTCTTTGATTCTGTATATTGCTTCACTTGTATGTACAAGCACGTCATGAGCAAGACTTTCAACATATATGACATCTTCTACATTTACTCTGTGGAGTATATCTTCAAGCTTTCCGTTAAGATGATTGACATAGGCATTGTCTTCTGAAAATGTAAATTCTGAGTCATCATCTATATCAATACCCAAAGCTTTAAGCTCTTTCTCAATTTCTTCATATCTTTCCTTACTAGCTAATAATTTTACTTTCAATATTACCCCCACCTTGTAATAAAAGCATTTTTACATTAAACCCTTCAATTATCAATAATTTTTGAATAACTTACACATTTGTGCACATAACTTGCATACTCTATCTTTTATACTTATATTTATATTTTTATCGTTAATCAAACAGTTCTTTTATAATCTTTGGAAACAGAACCCGTCTGGTATGCCTTCTGTAATCCCTTTCCGCTTTAGTCCTGCCGGTTATTAATGATTTTCTTGTAACAGTATTATCTGAAACACTGAAAACAGCAGTTATTGGTATATTTGCTAGTTTTGCTGCCTTAAATGCAGCAGCTGTTTCCATTTCTATCACATTACATCCAATTTCTATAATTTCATCAAGGTGATAAAACTGAGCAAATATCGTATCTATACTGAATGTCTTTGCTATATGCCATTTTACATTATGCTCTTTACATAAATTTTCAGCTATTTCTTTGCTCTTATTAAACATTGACTCATCAGGATATTCCTTTTTCCCGAAGATATCCCCTTTTGTTAAATTATCCGAATCAATATATCTGCTTGCGCCGTCACCACATACTGAGTATTCGGGTATAACTATATCCCCTATACAAATATCACTATCCAAAGCCCCTACAGAACCTATAAATACTATTTTTTCACATGAAGTCATCCCAAGCGATAAAACAATATCCATAAGTACAGATGCACCGATGCCTGTTTTTATATATGTGAATTCACAATCATCATTACATATATTCCATACTTTTATGTGATCAGAAATTGACTTACTTATATATTCCGCTGTTTGAAAGTCTGGAAATAATGAAGGTTCCCACCATGGAGCAATTACCACATTCTTATGTATATGCTCTTCTTTTACACCAATACAATTTATGCATATATCTTTTGTTGAAATGCCATACTTTTCCATACCGAGAATTAGTTTTTGGTAATCCATGCTTTTATCATCCTTTACTATTATTAAGTAGTTATTGTATGTTATTCATTCATTTTACACTATCTATTGACCTATTTCATAATTTTCTGTATAATCCCAACGACATTGAATAGGTTTTATTGATAATTTAAAAAGTTTAAAACAGGAGACAAGACAATTACAGATATATCAAATACAATTAATAATGAGGTAACACGCAGAAGAACTTTTGCAATAATATCTCATCCGGATGCTGGAAAAACCACACTAACAGAAAAACTTCTTCTTTACGGAGGAGCAATACGCCTTGCTGGAGCTGTCAAGGGAAGAAAAGCTAGCAAACATGCTGTTTCTGACTGGATGGAGATTGAAAAACAAAGAGGTATCTCCGTCACTTCCAGTGTAATGTTTTTTGATTACAACGGATACCGCATAAATATACTTGACACACCTGGCCATCAGGATTTTTCTGAAGACACCTACAGAACACTGACAGCTGCTGATTGCGCTGTTATGCTTATTGACGGAGCTAAAGGAGTGGAAGCACAGACAAGAAAACTCTTTGCAGTATGCAGACTGCGACATATTCCAATATTTACATTTGTCAACAAACTTGATCGTTACTGCAAAAGCCCCTTTGAACTTATGGACGAGATAGAAAAAGTATTAGGTATAAGAGCATATCCCATGAACTGGCCTGTAGGCGAAGATGGCAGCAATTTAGGAGTTTATAACCGTAAAAACAAAAATATTGATTTATTTGAGGCAAAAGAACATGGTCAGCGTGCCCTTTCCTCTAAATTAATACCTTTATCTGACCCTCAGACAAAGGATATATTAGGTGCAAGGATATATAACAAACTGTGTGAAGATATAGAGCTTTTAGATATGGCTGGAGATGATTTTGATTTTGAGAAAGTTAAAACTGGAGAACTCACGCCAATGTTTTTTGGAAGTGCAATGACTAATTTCGGAGTAAAGCCTTTTTTAAAGGAATTTATTGAATTAGCTCCTTCACCAAAAAATAAAAATACTGAGTCTTTAAATGAATTACCGGATAATAATAATTTCAGTGGATTTGTATTTAAGATACAGGCAAATATGGATCCTGCACATAGAAACAGGATAGCATTCTTTCGCATATGCTCGGGAAAATTTGAAAAAGGAATGGAAGTCATTCACGCAAGAACAGGTAAAACCATTCGTCTTGCACAGCCTCAGCAATTCTTCGCTCAGGAAAGAACCGTTGCCGAAGAAGGATTTGCAGGAGATATAATAGGTGTTGTCGATAATGGGTTACTAAATATTGGTGATGCTCTTTATACAGGTAAAACACCTTTTGTTTTTGATGGTATTCCAATATTCCCAGCAGAGCATTTTGCACAGGTCAGAACACCCGATGCTATGAAGAGGAAACAATTTTTAAAAGGAATCAATCAGATATCTGAAGAGGGTTCCATTCAGATATTCAAACAACCCAATATTGGAGTTGAGACACTGATAGTTGGTGTAGTAGGTGTACTTCAATTCGAAGTACTTGAATACAGAATGAAAAATGAATATGGAGTAGATATAGTAATAGAAAAACTTCCATATAATTTAGCTAGATGGGTAATGACTAAGACTGTAACAAGAGAAATGCTCGGTTTTGCAGACAGCGCCAAAGCTGTTGAAGACAGATTAGGAAGACCGGTAATACTTTATAACAATGAATGGACACTTAACAGGGCTCAGGAAAAGAATAAAGATGTTGAATTTCTTGAGATTCCTCCGATAATAAATCAATAATGCCAACTATATATGCTAAGCCATTCTGGATAAATCCTCTAGATTTATCTCTGTTTTCATTTTTTCACCTGTGTTAAGTCTTTCCATCTCTTCACATATATGAAGGGCTATTCTTTTACATCCGTTATTTACAGCTCCTGCTATGTGAGGAGTCATTATTACATTTTCCATATATCTTAATTCATTATTAACATCCGGAGGTTCAGGATTTGTAACATCAATGCATGCAAAAAATCTGCCTTTTTTCAGTTCTTCTATTAAATCTATCTCGTTTACAACAGTTCCTCTGGCTGTATTTATTAACACTGCTCCATCTTTTATAAGACATAGGTTATCTTTATTCAGCATATTATCCGTAGCTGGAATTGATGGTGCATGAATGCTTATAACATCAGAATCACACAAAAGTTTTTCAAGCTCAACCTTCTTTGCTCCTAAATTTTCAATATACTCTTTGCTCAGTGTAGGGTCATACATTAAAATATCAACATGAAAGTTTTTCAGTAATTTCACCATATGACGTCCTACAAATCCTCCGCTTATAACTCCCACCGTAATATCATAAAAATCCTTAACAATAGCCTTATTCTCACCCCATAAACCCTTTGCTGTATCTTTTCCAAGATTATAAAATCCTTTACAGGCAGAAATAGCAAAGGCAAGAGCGGTTTCAGCGACACCTTCGCCTAAAGCTATTGCAGAACTTGTCACTCGAATTTTACGCTTCAACAATTCATCAGATATTATCGGTTTAACTGAACCTGCAGCATGAAGGACAGCTTTTAAATCAGGACACACGTCAAGAATTTCTTTCGATAAGGAAGGTGTACCCCATGAAGTTATAATTATTTCAGATTCTTTTACAAAATCAATAACATAACCTGAATCTACAAAATCGTCTTTATCATATATAAAAACGTCACCTTGTTTGCCAAGTCTGTTTATATACTTCTCATTAAACACTTTTTCCTGCATTGCTTTATTTACCAGTATTGTGATTTTACCCATTTTAACCTCTTATCAATAGTTGTTTTTACTCATATAGGCTAATTACAAATATATGAATATATTAGTCTTTATAAACAATACCTTGTGAGTGGCTATAAAACTTTTCAAATTCATATCCGTCAAATTTGTCATTATCAGTAAGATTATCAAGATATACTGCCGTTCCATTCAATTCATCCCTGGATTTCTTGCCGCATAGCATTATTTTTGTACAGTTAGTAAGAGTATATATGTCTGAAAAAACATTATTGCGACCTTCCATATAATCGCAAACAGCTTCTAGAAGGGTACGATACAAATCATTGGTGTCTATTACAAAACTGAAAGTACCTTTTGTCGTCATAACAGTAATATGGAAAGGCTGCCATTTACCTATATGAGAATAATAAACCCCTCTTATTCCGTTTTCATATTCGATACTGTACATTTCACATATGGCATTATCCCCATCTGTTCCTTTTCCGATATATTGACAACTTATTCCCTTTGCTCCTGCAAGTGCTGACATAGCTTCAACTATATGCACAGAATAATTAAATTCATCAACTCCACTCGTTCCGAATATACTGATTATATCTCCCCGCTCTTCAACAGGTTTTGACAAAAATTCTTTTATTTCCTTTGAATATCTTAATGAAGAAGAACCTAATATCTTTGCTCCTTCTTCAACCAGTTTCTCAATTCTTTCAATATCCTTCATGCTTCCAACAATCGGCTTGTCAATAAATACAGGCTTTCCTTTGCTTATAAATGGCATAGCCTGATCAATATGTTTTTCCCAGTTACAGGACTGTATAAACCCTATGTCTACCTTGTCTGCCATTTCTTCAATTGAACCTGCTCTTGATTTTAAGTTGAACCTATTTATAAACCAGTTAACCTCTTCATCTGACCGGAAACCATCGTTAAAAATATACTCATACCTCATATTAATATTATGAGATTCAAGATTCGATGCAAATGCTTTGGGATGTGATACATCAATATTAACTCCACCTATTTTTATCATAACAAATACCCTTTCAATAACTATCAGTCTATTGAATTATATAACCGAAACAGAAAATTTTATATATGAAAATATTGTCTTCTTGATGATAAATAATTTTATGAAAAACAGTTATGTAAAATTAACTTCCTGTATTTATGTTCTTTTTGTCATATATGAAAGGATTATTTATCTAGTAAAATAATGTAAACACAAACTTCTCTAATCCCTATAGATGATATATACTACTTATAGCGAATAGAGATATTCAAAAAAGATTCCACATTTATCATGCATATTTTGACATTTGAACACAAGGAACTGTTTCCTATAACATTAAAATTAGTGATAAAACAGCAAAATACTTTTAGAAGGTGATTAGATGATATATTACACAGCAGATCAGCATTTCGGACATTCTAACATTATATATTTATGTAACAGACCCTTTAAGGACATATCAATAATGGATGAATCATTAATAATGAACTGGAATAATACTGTAACCTCTGAGGATATAGTATACATTCTTGGAGATTTAATTTTCCGAAGCGATAAGCATGCTGCTTACTATATTGAAAGATTAAACGGCTTAAAACATTTAATTTTAGGTAACCATGACCATAAATGGATTAAAAACTGCAACTTGAGCAAATATTTCGCATCTGTTTCTGATTATCTGCAAATAAAGGATGGTGAAACCCATATTGCACTTTGTCACTATCCTATGCTCTCATGGAGTGGTGCAGCACGAGGTTCTCTACATGTCCATGCCCATATACACAATATAAGAGAAGGTCTTGTTTTTGAAACATTAAGGAAAATGGATAATGCTTTAAATGCTGGAGTTGAGGTAAACGGATATAAACCTGTCACACTGAAAGAGTTAATTCTAAATAATGCTAAATTTAAGATATCAGATTGAATAAAAATCTACTCTTTTTTCTTTTCTTTAATAGGAAACAGTAAATCCAGTTGCATTTCTTCGTTTTTGAACTCTGCATTTTTAAGATTATTCAAATAGTTCAATTGTTCCTCAAAGCATCTTTCCATATCCATTTCATATGGCGAACAGCGTATTGAATGCCAGTCATGTTCATATTTGTCATTGTTCATAACCCAGTTTCTTAATAAAATCCAATGGTCAAAGTCTCCCATCTTAATCATATGCGCAGCATAAAGACCTCCATCAAATATTCGCTTAACCAAAGGCTTCGGTACAACCATATCTTCAGGGATTGAAACCCACATCTGATATTTATATGAAGATTCACCTACTCCTGTTTTTCCTGCTGAACAATCAAATCCAAAGTGTCGAATATCGGGTTTAATTTTGAGTAAATTGTTTTCCATTACAAAACGATTAATCATATCTGCTGCTTTTCCTTCACAGTTTTCACCTGTCGCACTATATGCAGCTACTGTCATTGGAGGTAGATATATAATCCTTATGTCATTAAGCTTGCTTATCTTCTCGTTTGCCTGATTTAGTTCCTCCATCGATTTTTCCTCCTTAAAATTTATTTTTGAAACAGTTAGGGAATTCACAATTCTTAACAGACTATCACCATTAAGTAACCATAATTTATCTGTATGAACCTGTAGTCGCTCCAAAAAGGCTTGAATTACATTTTTTATCGTAGACAATGCGGTAATTTCATCTTCTATATCAATAAGATTTTGTTGAAAAACTTTAATTGTTGCAGCTGTATCTTTTCTTTTTAATATTTCAACAATTTGCTTAAGTGGGATTCTGAGTTTACGTAATATAATGATTTGCTGTAAATAAATAACAGTATTTTCATCATAAATACGATAAGCATAATCATCAGTTCTTATAGATTGTATTAACCCTATTTGTTCATAGTATCGTAAAGTCCGTGTTGAGATATTAAACATCCTTGATACTTGGCTTATTGTCTTTAATTCCATGATCTGTCCTGCCTTCAATTCAAAGTATACCTGTTGACGCGACGTAAAAGTCAAGAGGCAGTTATTATTTTTCTTTATTCTTTTACTTTTTACATAGGTTTTAGATTTCTGTTAAGTCTTTCAATAATTTTCAAAAAATCTCGTTCCCGGGCTTCATCTGTCTTAAACGAAAGAAATCTTCTTATGTAAATAGTCTTAACAGATTGCGGCATATTATTATAATTCTCATATGCAGGCGATATTCCTTTTAGTTTGTCTGTAAAAGTTTTTATCTGTTCGTCAGTAATCGACTCACTCTTAGGAAGGTCCCAAATACCATTTACCTTTGCTGTTTCCACTGCTTTTTCGCCTAATTCTGTCATTAACCCTTTTTTCTGTAGGCTTCCCACAGTTAACTTGTTCTTTTCAGACCAGTTACTTTTAGGACGTCGTTTTGAAAAATATTTAATATACTTTGTATTGTCTATGCTCTTCATCTGTCCGTCTATCCATCCAAAACATAATGCTTCCTCTAAAGCATCATTTGCAGATAAAGTGACCATCTCTTTTGTTTTGCTGAATACAAGAAACACTCCATCACTTTTTTCTGCGTTTTTGTTAAGCCATACTCTAAATTCATCACGTGATATAAATAGTAATTCAGGAACATCTTTTCTCATTACAGCAACTCCTTTACATTAAAAATCTGATGTTAATGTATTTAAAATCCTTCTTTTTCTAATATTTTCTTTATTCTATCTGCAGCGTCTTTCATAAATACTTCCAGCTCTTCAATTGTAAAATACCTTATTGGGTTTTTGTGCCTACTTACTTTTGTGTCAAAATATTTTAGTGTATGACTTTTCCAAGCCGTTATTTCGCTTTCCTCTAATAACCCTTCTACAAAAAAGCTTTCGGATTTTTTAAGCAGACTCCATATACTTTCACGCCATTCACTATTTTTATACAGTTCAAAGTCAAGCTGGTCGGTATCATTGTAATATGCTGATTTTAAATCCTGTACTGGATTTTGATCCTTTATATATTCTTGTTTAAATTTAATATATACTGTTTCCCACCAAATAATATCGGTTAATATATGAATTCCATAACCTAATAAAAAGTTATAATTCTTTTTATTTCTGTTCTGTTTTAAAAAATTGATTACATTATTTTCCCACTCAGGTCCTTCTGCATGTAAATGAGTAATCCTTTTATCTTTTTTATCGATATTTCCGCGTACATGAATAGCATCAGGTGATATACAGCCTAAATAGTATTCTGGACAATGTAACAATTCAGAATAATCCTTAGCATATACCCTTGCTGTACCAAGATGCACCATTGGAAGCGGCATTCAGATAGTCTCCTTATATTCATTAAGTAAAATTATATATCTAATAATCCCAAAAAGCCAATATTCCTTCAATAACACTAATTAAATCAGCATTTCTTAAAGGTGCTTCATTTTTGATTGATAATAACTGTAAGGGATTAACTAAATCTCTAAATAAGGATAACTCATACCAATTGGAAGGAAGCTTTTTATCTGCATATGTATTATATATTTTCTCAAATAAACGAATATCATCATTACTGAAAAATGTGCGATATCTGAAAAACTGTCCAATATCCGCTAAAGTATGTCCCCACAAAGCTGCTTCCCAGTCTATATAGTAAATACTATTCTTTTCATCAACAAGCATATTTAATGGTCTGAAATCACTATGTATAAATGATTTATAGCTATCTATTTGCGCTATTAACTCATATTTATCTGTTACAAGCCTATGTATTCTCTTACAAAGATTCAAACCTAACCTGTCTCTTACTGTCGGGATATCTAAGAAAACCTGATACCATATTTCATAGGGCGGTATGTCCAATTCTGCTAACTTTTTGGTTTCTTCTATTGGTGTACTATGTATAATTGCAGCAGATTTCGCTACTTGTTTAAGTAGACTTTTATCACATCTTTTGTTATCAACAATATGCTTCTGCAAAGAAACACCATTTATATACTGATATATATGATAAATATATTCACCCTTTGTTTTATAGAAAAGCAACTCTGATACATTAATCCTTCCTTTTACTATTTCAAATGCAGTAATTTCGTTATTAAAACTACTTTTATCAGATATTCTCAGCAGATATTTATCTTTACTTGTGTTTACAACATAGTTACAATTCCTGCATCCGCTCTGAATAGGAGAAAAATCAATGATTAGAATATCATTCTTATACTCAGAAAAAATATTTCCTATTTCATCAACATCTATATCTAAAATCGGTTTTGAACGTTCCCAGTCTAAATCATGCATTCTATATGCTCCATTGTTTAAGTATATACTATTTTTAAATTTATTACTTTCATCTGCAGTTTTTACTTTAAATGTACTAATAACAACTTATATTAAACCCTTCACCTTGCATACAAGGTACAACAGTATGTTGGTAAATCCTCTGTCTTATTGTTTCAAACACAGTATAATACATCATTCCTGGGTTTTTAACAGAAAAAAACATGTTTTTTAGGTTAATAGTTAAAAATAAATCTGATTCATCAAAGATGAAACAATAAAGGATTGAATTTTATGTCGCAAATGTTATATAATACTTGCGACAGGAGGAATTGTTTTGGGTAATTTATCATACAACAATTTAATATATAACCGAATATTATCCTTGCCGCCTGAAAGTGCTTTTACAGCAACAGATTTTGTTGATATTGCTGATTACAAAGCAGTAAGCAAATCACTTGAACGGCTTGAAGATGAAAAGAAAATCCGCAGAGTGATCCGTGGTGTTTATGACTGTCCAAAATACAGCAAACTTCTTGGTGAATTCGAGGCTCCGTCTCCTCATCACATAGCTATAGCTATTGCCAGAAACAACAACTGGACCATTGCTCCAAGTGGAAATACTGCTCTTAACCAATTAGGGTTATCGACGCAAGTTACTGCATATTGGCTGTACATCAGTGATGGTCCCTATAAAACATATGATATTAACAATGTAAAAATAGAGTTCAAGCACCGCAATAACAAAGAAATATCTGGAATGTCCTATAAGGCCGCAATGGTAATTCAAGCAATAAAAACTCTGAAACAGCAATATGTGAGTGAAGGCATCATAAAACATTTGAAACAGAGCCTTACTGACGAAGAAAAAGCTAAATTACTGGGTGAAGCAAAACAAACTACGACATGGGTTTATTCAATTATAAAAAAAATATGTAAAAGTGGGGAATAAATATGTATGAGGTTGCCAGAACCACGATAAATGAACGGCGGGCATTATTCAGAAATACATCTCAAAAAATGAATGTCCATGAAGCCATAATAGAAAAGGATTTTTGGGTGTGTCTTACTCTTGATTACCTGTTTCAAAGATGTATTTACAAGAGCCATCTTGTTTTTAAAGGTGGGACATGTTTATCAAAGGTCTATAATCTCATTCAACGTTTTTCAGAGGATATAGATTTGATTCTTGATTGGCGTGTTCTGGGATATCGAATGACTGAACCTTGGGATGTGCGGAGTAAAACCAAACAGGAACAATTTAATAGAGAGGCAAATGAAAGAACTATATTATTCTTACGTGATACTTTGCTTCCTCAAATAACTGAGGAGCTATCAGACATAATTGGTGAGAAGGCTGAATTTTCAATTAATAATGATGACCCTCAAACAATAATCTTCAATTATCCTCATATATTCAACGCTGAAGCTATCTTGCAAGGGATAAAACTTGAAATTGGAGCATTGGCTGCATGGAACCCTGTAAGCATGAAAACAATTACTCCATACGCAGCAGAAAAGTATAGCAGAGCATTTAAAAAACCAAATACAGAAGTTTTGACCGTTGAACCGGAACGGACATTTTGGGAAAAAATAACTATCTTACACCATGAAGCAAACCGTCCGGTGAGCTCATTAATGCCACAAAGATATTCCAGGCATTATTACGATTTATACTGTATTGCCAAAACAGAAGTTAAAGACCGGGCAATAAGCAACATTGCAATGTTAACAAATGTTGACGAATTCAAAATGAGGTTTTACCCAAGAAGCTGGGCTAGATATCAAGACGCAAAGCCGGGTACATTAAAGCTCTTGCCACCTGCTCATAATCTAAGACTGTTGGAGGAGGATTACGAAAATATGGGAGAAATGATTTTCGGACCACGTCCGGGATTCAAGGAAATGATGGATGCAATTACCAAACTTGAAAATGAAATTAATGCATCATAGAATGCATGGAAAATACTTTAAATGCAGGTGTAGAAATAAACGAATACAAGCCAATAAAATTAGTTGAATTTATTTCAAATAATATAAGTTATTTGAATTAAAAGCATATATTAAAGCTTGGCATCATTTTGCATAAATCAGGGCATATATCGAAAAGTAATATTATTTAAAGAACATAAAAAACCCTAGAAACTTTGTGTTTTCATGGGTTTTGGCGGAGAGAGAGAGATTCGAACTCTCGGACGGCTTCCACTGTCACACGATTTCCAGTGCAGTAAACCAGGAATTTCTTCTTATATTGTCACATAACTCTTTATAACTTCCCTGCTGAAAGGCACATAAAAAGCTGGTTATTTTATATTTTCTTATATCTCTTTACTTCTTTATATATATTGGTTTTGTAAGGTTCGTCACCATTTTGTCACCCCTGGCGCCATGAAAATTTGAAGGAGGTTTTACAATGTATAATATAAAAACATCAACTGATCTGAGTCTTCTGCATGATAAAGGTATTTTACTTTCATTCGGGGAAATATGCTGGAATAAAATCAACCTGATATCCGGAGCAATGACTGCCCCACTTGTTGAAGCAATATGGGCTTTTACTGAGAATGACGCTGAATCTATGGAAAGAATTTTGGTTACCTTAAACCATTTATATCATAATGATCATAAAGTTGAAATGATAGCTGTATTGCGTATCTTATATGATGTTTCTGGGTTGCAGTTTCCGGAAGATGTTCAACTGCTAGCAGAACACCCTAAGACAAGGCAATACTTTCTGTTCTCATTCTTGCTGGACATGGATGACTGTATGCAGGAATTTATGACTGAAGAATTAAAAGGATAAAAGCAAACGATATAGAGAAATATGCCTTTTCTAGCAAACAATTGGGTTACATACAACAATCAAATACACCATACAAGATATATTATTACCAGAATATAGAATTATATGGTAATATGTTGGTGTGCTTAAAGTTATTTCAGGTACACCAATACTAAAAATATGGGTGAGGAGCGTTACTATATGGAATTTAATATTCTCTCTGTAGACTCATTGATGTTATCAATAGTTGCAAATTCTTTGCATAAACACAATATTCATCGTGGCAGAGACTTCTTTGAAAAATGTTTAAGTGAAGAAAAAAGACGAAGTGACTGAGCAGTTACTGAAATGGATATGAGATGTATATAAATATGATAGAAGAGTTGATCATTGGTTTACAGGAGGGTTTATAATATGCATCAAATAAGCATATTTTCATGGTTCGGATTTCCTATTCCTATGGAGGAACGATTTAAACTGATAAAGGAAGTAGGGTTTGATGGGGTATTACTATGGTGGAGTGATGAATATGCAGAAGTAGATGGTGATAAGTTACTGCACCCGGATTTAGCAAGACAGAAAGGCCTATTTATTGAAAACATACATACTCCTATTTTCCGAAATAATTATTTGTGGGAAGACGGTATTGATGGAGATGTTTTAGAAAAGACTCTATTGGAATGTATTGAAGATTGCAAAAGGTTTGAAATTCCTACTGCAGTTGTCCATATTACACATGGCATCAATCCGCACCCTTACAACCAAATTGGTATTAGTCGAATCAAACGTCTTGTTGAAGTTGCAGAAAGAAATAATATCAATATTGCACTTGAAAATCTTCGCAGACCTGAGTACCTTGATTTTATATTTACACATATACACTCAGACAGACTAGGGTTTTGCTATGATTCTGGTCATGAGAAGTGCTATACAAAAGGTACAGACATGCTTTCCAAATATGGATCAAGCCTTATGGCACTTCACCTGCATGACAATGATGGAACAGAAGACCAGCATCTTATTCCGGGTGAGGGTTTAATTGATTGGGGTGTTGTAAAGAAAAAGCTTTGTGAAGTAAATTATTCAGGAGCAATTGCTTTGGAAATTACAAATGAGTTTTCAAAGAATATTGATAATCAAGATCCATGGGCGTTTTTGAAAAGAGCCTATGAAGCTGCAAAGAGATTGATACCATGACCTGAATGCTGTTTTAGTATTCAAGTTTTAGGTTAAGTACTGTATCTACTGTTTTTTAATAAAGGATTAATTTTTGAGCATAAGCCTTTTGGAGGGATATAAGATATGGAGAATTATAATATAGAATTCCGCCTGTGAGTACAACTATTCGTCAGTTTATCAGTCAAGCTAAATAGGAGTGCAGAATAGAAAGAGACTGTAATGTGCTTATGCTGAATGTGTAATTGGCAAATATGTAAAGGATTATAGGCCGTAAACAATATAAAGTAAGGATGAGAAGTAAGGATGAGTATTATAAAATCACATGATAATACACTCTATGGAGGAAATGGAGAATTTAATATTGAATTAAAGCCGCTTTGCGATGAACATCTGCCATATTTATATAAATGGTGCTCAGACCTTGATGTTCTGTATTGGACAGAAACCGATGAAGTAGGTGAACCATATGCGAAAGAAACAGTTCATGATATTTATGGTGGTGTTTCGCAAAATGCCTTATGTTTTCTCATTGAAGTGAATGGCATTGCAATCGGTGAATGCTGGTTGCAGAAGATGAATATGCCCAATGTTATTGCGATGTATTCTGAATATACAGATGTCCGCAGGATTGATATGGCAATAGGTGAAAAAGATTATTGGAACAGAGGAATAGGGACACAGCTTATTCAAATGCTTGTTGACTTTGCTTTTAACAGTGAGCAGGTTGAAGTCCTACATTGTTTTTGTGAAGAATATAATAAGCGCAGTCAAAGAGTGTGGGAGAAAAATGGATTTATACTTGAACATAAAATAAAGCATGCGTACAACCAAAAGTCGAATTATGAATATCATTATGTACTCACAAGGCAGCAGTATATGCAAAACCGTCATGTAAAAGCTTGTGATGTATAAGGTTTTATGCTTCCTATACTGGATATAGTAACAATGGCTATTAATGAAGAATTATTAAATTGGGGGGATAAAAAGAGTTTTCCATTGCCAAAAGAATTAATTAAGAAAGATCTGAATACATCAATTTTATATATAGATGAAATTCGTGGTGGAATTTCAAAACAGGTATATAAAATAACAACACAGCTCAATAAATATATTCTATACATATAGCTTAACCCCTATGAGAGTAAAATCACAAAAAAACAGATAAAAGGAATGGAATATCTGTTTCCAGATGGGTATAAGTATTTCAAACATAATACAAAATTAATGAACGATATAAAGATTCGAGTGCCATAAACTGTATTTTAACAAATAATAAATTTAACTAAATTTTAATAATATCTTCTCTTTTGGGGCCATTAGATATCCACTTTACAGGAACCCCTATAGAATATTCAATAAAACGGACATAGTTTCTTGCTGCTTCGGGTAAATTATGAAAATGCCTTATGCCAGATATATCGCATTTCCAGCCAGGTAAAACTTTATATACAGGTCTGGAACAGCTAAGAATGCTTGTGACCGGAAATTCTTCAATAATAGTTCCATCAATTTCATATCCTGTACATACAGAAATTTCATCAAGATATCCCAAAACATCCAGCAATGTCAATGCTGCTTCGGTAGCACCTTGAACCATACAACCATATCGTGTTGCCACTGCATCAAACCACCCCATCCTCCGAGGACGACCTGTGGTTGCACCATATTCACCGGAATCGCCTCCTTTTTCACGTAGTACTGAAGCTGCATCACCGTGGATTTCGGTTACAAATGGTCCTGCTCCTACACAACTTGAATATGCTTTTATTACTGCTGTTATTTTATTAATTTTATAGGGTGGTATACCTGCCCCAACAGCACCAAACCCAGCAAGAGGCGATGATGATGTAGTATATGGGTATATACCAAGATCTGGATCTTTTAATGCGCCTAATTGTCCTTCAAGTAGAATGTTTTTACCCTGATTAATAACTTTATTAAGCAAAATGGTCGTGTCACATATCATATGTTTGATTTTGTCTCCTTGAGATAATAATTCTTCAAATACCATATCCGAATTCAAAATCTCAGCGTTATATAAATGTTTGAGTATTACATTCTTTACTGCACAAATATTGAAAACTTTTTCTTTTAGTGTTTCAGGACTATATAGATCACATACCTGAATTCCAATTTTACTGTATTTATCTGAGTAAAAGGGAGCAATTCCCGACTTTGTTGATCCGAAGCTCTTGCTGCCAAGCCTTTCTTCTTCAAGCTTGTCAAAAGTAATATGCCATGGTGTTATAACTTGAGCACGTTCGGAAATATACAACTTTGGATCCGGAACATTTTTATCCTTTAGATTCTTCAATTCATCCATAAGAACACTAATGTTCAAGGCTACTCCAGGACCAAGGATATTGGTAATGTGTTTATGGAAAACGCCTGATGGAAGTATATGAAGCGCAAATTTACCATACTCATTTATTATAGTATGACCTGCATTGTTACCACCTTGAAACCTTACTACATAATCTGATTCAACTGCAAGCATATCGGTCATTTTTCCTTTTCCTTCGTCACCCCAGTTAGCACCTACTATAGCCCTTACCATATGATTTCCTCCTTGTAAATATAGTTAGTATTTGTATAAACCTATGAGGCATGAACACAACTGCATTATATATTCAAAGCTATTATAAGTAAAATTAATATTAATTAACTGATGCATAATCAATAATTATGTCTATCAGATATCTTTATTGCTTTTTCTGGTAATGCATTAAATAAGGAACTTATAGATATATTGTTATGAATTCGAAGAATGACTTCTGAAAAAAGTGGTACAGCAGATACTACTTTTATTTTACTAGATAAATTAATGCTTGGGTTGTATATGGAATCAGTAGTAATAAACATGCTTATTTCGCTACGGTCAAGCTGTTGTATGCTTTTTTCGTTACTAAGAATATGTGAAGTGCATGAAATTATTTTCTGAGCCCCAAGTTTTTTTAACTTATATGACAAGTCAATGAGAGTGCCTCCGCTGATAATGAAATCATCTACAATAACTATATTTTTTCCTTTAACATCACCTATAACATCCAGAATATCTGCCTTTTCATTATGTCCAACTCTTGCCTTGTCAGCGATAACAGTAGATACACCCAAATATTTAGAGTATTCCCGGGCTTGTTTTGCATACCCAGCATCAGGAGATACAATCACATAATTCTCTAAATTCAGCAGCTTTATTTGTTCACAAAATAGAAGCATTGCTTGCAAATGATCTACTGGTTTTTTAAAGAAACCTTGTATCTGAGGGCTGTGTAGATCCATGGTAATAATCCTATCTGCCCCTGCAAGTTCTATACATTCAGCACATACCCTTGCTCTTATTGAAACCCTCGGTTCGTCCTTCTTGTCTCCTTTTGCATAGCTGAAGTATGGGATGATTGCTGTTACTGATTTTGCACTTGCTCTTTTGAATGCATCCATCCAGAATAATATTTCAACAAATTCATCATTTGGTCTAAGTCCTATGGACTGAACAAGGTATACATCCTTGCCGCGAACTGGTTCATTGATTCTTACATAGGTATTGCCTTCAGAAAATGTTATTACGTCAGAATCACCCTTTATAATGTTAAGGTAATTACATATTTTGTTTGTAAAATCTACCGAAGAACTTCCGCAGAAGATTCTCATATCATATTTCATCTTGTTCCCCTCCAAGTATCTATTTATTTACATCAATATGATAACTCAAAGAGGATACCTAAATATAATTGTTTATTTTTATATATATTATAACCTTTACTTATCAAGCTTTACTATTTATCAACTCTGTAAATCTGACAGCAGCTGCAGATAGGGGAGTATTTTTAAGCTTTATTATACCTATCTGTCTGGGAGGGATCTTTTCTATCAGATCAAGCTCAAAAATACTTCCATTTTCCAGGTCATTTTCTGCGAAATTTTTTACTACACAGGATATACCTAAACCCCTGCGTGCAAACTGTACAAGAAGGTCACTAGTTGCAAGCTCTATTTCAGGGATAATAGTTATCCCATATGAATAAAGAAAATGATCTATATACCTTCTGGTGCTTGTGTTCTTTTCGAGCATAATTACAGGGTAATTTAATAATTCCTTCAGTGAAATATTATTTGAAGCTAAATGTCCGAATTTATAATTTGCAATAAAACAGTCCTGAATCTCCATAGCTTCAATAACATCTGTTGCACTGTCATCAAAAAGCGGTAAGCTGACTATTCCAAAATCTATTAATCCGTTTTTAAGACAAGCTACAGTTTCAGGTGAGGGACCATTTGTAACTTTTATCCTTACTTTTGGATAATGTTTATGAAATTCTTCAAGATGAGGCAGAAGAAAGTACTTGAGTGTCATGTCGCTTGCACCTATTCGAATTTCTCCTGCATCAAGATTAATGGCTTCTGAAAACTTGCTTTCTGCCAAGAGAATCATATTATAACCCTGCTCTATGTATTTATACAGAACCTCCCCTTCAGGAGTAAGTGTTATTCCCTTGGGTGTTCTTATGAATAACTGACCTCCAATCTTTGTTTCCAGCTGTCGTATGGACTGACTCACAGCAGGTTGAGAAATATAAAGCTCTTGTGAGGCCTTTGTAACACTTCCTGCCCTAACAACATAATAGAACACCTTATACAATTCCAGATTAACATCCATATAACTACTCCTTATATTAACAATGTCTAATATAATTAATAATGATGTATTATAATTATACTGTAACATACAGCATACTTCCATAGATTTATTTATTTTGTTTTTTTGTATTGATTCTAGTACTTATATAAAATAGTATAATTATTGAAAAACCAATATATGATTTGTTGGCAAAGTATTAGCAAATTCACCATATACATACAAAAAGACTTCATGTTAAAGCATTGAAGTCCTTTAGTCTGGCGGAGAGACAGGGATTCGAACCCTGGTTACTATTCCTAGTAAACACGATTTCCAGTCGTGCGCCTTAGACCAGCTCAGCCATCTCTCCAAACGCAAATCATATTTTATACACCAGCATATGATATGTCAATGAAATATTACGAGTAATAGTAATCCGTTAGCTTTTGGGAACACTTTTCTAGTAGCTCTTTGTCATATTTATTTAGATGAGTAAGAACTGTGTACTTGGTTGTGCTCATGATGTGGCCATATATTATACTGTCTTTAAATATATCTTCAGGAATGCCTAATGCTTTAGGGTCTGTTTCGCAGCCCGCATTCTTTAATATTTCTTCTATCTTTTCAGTTTCTATATCCATGACTTTTATTGGAAGCTTATCTTTTACAATATCATAAAGTCTGCAGATAACGCATAATGCTACGCCGACAGAATTTCCATGTAAAGGGTGTTCCCATCCTCTTTTTATGAATTCAACATCCCAGTAATGCACAAGATGATGCTCCGCTCCTGAACCAGGTCTTGTATTAGTATACATACCCATGGCTATTCCTGAAAGTATAAGCGCTTCCATTATATTTTCCACTGCTTTTTTATCTCTTTGTTTTAAAAGAGCAGCACTGTCTGAACATTTGTCAGCAGCTTTCCATATAAGCCCGGCTATTTCGTCGCAGTAATGCTCTTTATTAAGATCCCTTGAAAATCTCCACTCCCTTACCGCATTGTACTTTGACAATACATCACCAAATCCTGCTGTAAGCATGGTATATGGTGCATTTTTTAATATATTTATGTCTGCAAAAATTCCTATAGGGACCTGCCCGGGACAGCTTTCCTTAAGATTATTTATAATTAGTGCTGATGTAATTGAAGCATATCCGTCCATAGATGGAGCAGTTCCTATAACTACATACTTTTTTCCTAAATGATAAGAGATATTTCTTACTATATCATTAACAACTCCGCTTCCTACTGCTACAAAGAAGTCAATTTCTAACGGCATCCTTATTAAAGTTTCCCCAATTGTACTTTCATTAGGTACAACAGCAACATCATTTTTCTGAGGAATAATATAGCTTAGGGTGTCTTTGTTCTTTTCTTTTAGTTTTTCAAACACCCTTCCTCCGGCTATTTTGAATGTAATCTCATCAGATATTACCATTATCCTTCCTTTTGCTTTTTCAAGAATGAATTTGATAGCTTCTTCTATTCCGTTTTCTGAGATCTCTATTCTTTCCATTCCAGGGTCATGTACAAGCCCGCATTCACATGGATATGTGTTTTTAATTAATTCCTTAATTTCCAAATCTTTAAATTGCATACTCACCTCTAGTTTATCAATTTCAATAATTCATATAGTCCGAATCCCATAAAGTTACCGATAGCATAACCTAAAAGTCCAGTCGCTATACCTATAAGTATTACACCTTCGTTCTTAATCGCCTTAGCAGTCGGTATTATAAATGCCGGTCCAAATATTCCTGCAATAGAAGTAATGATAATGGTATCAACATCAATCTTAAACAACAAGGATATAATGAAATGTAAAAGCATTGTTGCAAAAAGAACAAATGCTACCATTCCCAGCACCTGAACAGATTGGCCGACAATAAGTTTTATATCTGCTAATGAACCTACAGCTATTGAAAATACATATATGAAATACTGTCCTAATGGATACGATATCTGATTTTGCCTTATCTTTTTAACAAATGATAATGTAACAGCAATAACTGATACAGATACCATTATTACAGCAACATTAGTCGCTTGTTTTGTAAGTAAAAAAGATATTCCTATACTGGCTCCAAGAGCTCCTATTCCGATAAGAAGTGCAACTACACCCTGCTTTATTTTTTCTTTAGTCGAAAGTGATGTTTTACTTATAATGCTTTCCTTTTCATAATTAGTTTTTTTTGCTGCTACTGATACCTGCTTAGTTAATTTGGTTAATATCGGTTTAGCCAGAGTACATATAAACAAGAAGTACAGTCCTCCCATTACCTGGTCTGCTAAGTTTGCAACAATGATTGTGTTCTTGTCGGTGTTCAATCCGTATCCTATTGCAAAAAGATTAGGAGTTCCTCCCGTATAGCACCCCACAAGCATTGATGCAATTTTAGTGTTTTCATATACATTTGGAAATACAACAACACTTAATGCTGCTATTGAAAGAATAGATATACATAATATCAAAAAAGATAAACCTGTTTTTTTTACATTCTTTTTTATAGTCAAAAAATCAGAATTTAACAAAATTAATGTAATAGCTATCGGAATCAGAACAGAAGAAACTGTATCTGACAGAGAGGCATCAAGAGGAAATCCGCTATTTGCCCAGATAATACCTACTGCATAACAAAACAGTATCGGTCCGATTGTTTTAATAAATTTAACTTTTTCCTGCAGATTAATAAGAAGATATGGAATTCCGAAAAAAATTATAAGCTGAATTACAGTCAATACCATAATAAATCCCCCTCTTACTGATTAATATATATTATATATTTATTTTTGTCCATTTTCCCATTTTGAATCTTATTCGCCCTGCCATTCCTCTTACTAATTGATCAGAAAACAAGCCTAACCATGCTCCTATTAATCCTAAACCAAGCGGATATGTGAGAAGATATGAAATTCCGGGTCGTATTACTGCAACAGAAATTAATGCCATTGTTGCAACATATCTTACATCACCCGCCCCTCTTAAGCAACCAGAATAAACAATCTGAGAATTTATAAAGAAAGTAACTGCAGCCATTATAATTAGTATCTTGCTACCGTTAGCTATAATACTTGGATCATCTGTAAATAATCCCATAAGCATCTTTCCTCCAAAGATAAACAGGCTTGAAAGCGCTATTGATATTATAAAAGCCATCCTTTGTCCTATTTTTACATACAAAACAGACAGATCACTCCTCTTTTCTCCCATAGTCTGTCCAACTAAAGCTGTTGTGCCGATACCTAAACCGCTACCTATATTTGTAGACAAATTCAATATATTTATACATACAAGATGAGTTCCGTAATCAACAGTTCCTAATTCAGCAATAATCTTATTATACATAAAGAATCCTACTCTTAAGCATAGTTCTTCTATTGCTGCATTACCAGAAATTTTAATAATGGATTTAACTAATTTCAAATCGAAGTTTTTAAGATTTTTAAAATTGAAAAAGATAAAAGTAGATTTTCTCAATGATAAACATGCCATTACAAATGCTGTTAGTATTCCCAAAAATGTTGCTATCGCTGCTCCTTTAACACCCAAAGCAGGAAATCCTAATCTTCCTTTAATAAGGAGAAAATTTAAAACCACATTGACAATATTTGCAGCTATATTTGTTTTCATGGCTACTTTTGTATTACCAGCACCTCTTTGAGCTGCGTTAATTGTCATTGTCAGAGCCATTAATACAGTTCCTGCAGTTACAATAATATAATATATGACTGCATCATCAATAATATCATCACCAGCACCTGCAAATTTTAAAAGGGGTCTTGCTGTTGCAATTCCAACAACCGTCATAATTATTGCAAGTATAAGGCAAATTAAAAGAGACTGCATCAAAATCTGATTGGCTTTTTTTGCATCATTTTCGCCTCTTCTTCTGGCGATAAGAGCCGTAACTCCTGTATTAAGAGCCATGAAGAGCATTAATATAATCATTCTAGGCTGAGTAGTGATTCCAACCGACGAAACAGCAGATATGCCAATAGCAGATACCATTATAGTGTCTACAAAACTTGTCAATCCTCCCAAAAGAGCTTCTACAGTGGAAGGAAATGCCATTCTGAACATCCTTCCGTAAGCCTCTTTCGCAGTGGGTACTTTTCCTAATAATCTTTGCTTTCTTAGCAAATACCGTGGCTGGTAAAGCTCCTTTATCATCTTTAACATTCTAACATATATTTCTCTTTTTGTTATCGGTATAATTAAATATATAAGGAAGTGATATAATTTAGTAAAACTACGAGAAAGGCTGTTTTTATGAAAATACAAAAAGTTTTTATGGATAATATGCAATCTTACACTGATTGTTTTAAAAAAGTCTTTGAAATTCAAGGAAGATATGTAAATGATCACTGTTTCATAATACACAATAATGAAATACATCTTTTCTATATAGATGGAGAAACTGGAAAAGGCTGTTATGATATTGGAAATGAAATCATTATCGGTCATGCAGTAAGTAAAGATTTAATATCATGGGAAAAAAAACAGCCTGCACTTGTTTACGATCAATCATTGTCTTTTGAGGAACGAGGAATTTTCGCTCCTTATGTATATAAAAAAGAAAGCAGATTCTATATGTTCTATTCCTCACATAACATAAAAAAAGCACAGTTTATTTGCCTTGCTTTCTCTGACAATCTTAACACCTGGCAGAGATATGAACGGAATCCTTTATTTAAACCGTCTTCTGATTGGATCTTTTGGGATGATTCTGTACCTTGCTCCTGTAGAGATCCTCATATTTTCTATGATGAAGATAAAAAAGAGTATATTTTATACTGGGTTGCAGACATAAAAGAAAATAATAAGCTTTCATGCATAGCATCGTCCATCTCAAATAATCTTTTTTCTTGGCAGGAAACCGGGCCTGTGTTGATTAGAGAGCATTCTTTTTATGAAAGCATTACCTGTAAAACTGAGTCACCCTGTTTAATTAAAAAAGATAATCTTTATTACCTATTTTACAGACATGGAAATGGAACAAAGTACTGCATATCGGATTCTTACACAAATTTTACTCACAGTGATTCATATTACTTAGGTCCTTCTCATGCAAGCGAAATATTTATGTTCAAAAATCAATGGTATATATCCAGCTGTTCAAGAAAAATTGCTGATCTCGAACACAAGACTGACCGTAGCAAAGGGCTTTTTTTAGCCCGTTTATCATGGAATGGTTTACACCCGGAAATATACTCATTATGAATATTATGTTTAGCAAGTTTAGAAAAAACAGAAACACATGATTTTCAGTTTAAAACACTATAGTACATAGTTGAGCTAATAATTAATTTATTTTAAGTTATCGTCAATTATTTTTCTTATATCAAGTTTCTTGTTGTTTCTTCCGCATTCATAAAAGTCTTTTTTATAAATAATTGATGCCCAGCTTATAGCTGAATCCATTATTTTTGTCTTTACACCCATTTCTTTTGCTAAACAGCTTATTGGAACACATCCTGTTTGAACATCTTCATGAATATACCTTGTATCAATATCAAAAGGAGCTAAAACGCTTGAATATGCATGAGTATTCTGTATACATTCATATAGATTATTACCGGTAGACCCATATCTTTCTTTAAGCCATTCACACACAGACAATAATTCAATTCCTGCTTTTCTCGCAGTCTCCAGTCTTTCTTTATCTAATTCTTCCAATATGTTTGCAACTAGTGGAGAAATTCCATCAATATAGTATCTGAACACTTCCTTTGCTTCAATTCGTGTAATATTCATTAAGGTTGGCAAAGGATGGAATATCACTCCAATATTGGATAATCCTGTATGGAGTACACTTGGTGCAGATTCCATGTCATGAAAGATTTCGTTCATTATGTCAGTAATTTCTTTTGTATAAGCCTTTTTATGACCTGCAATTTTAACTTTTTTCTTGATTTCATATATATGTGGATTCCCTGGTTTATCACAACGGCAGGTAAACACTAAAGTATCTGCTTCACCTAGTAAAATATCCGCATTACAGCCATTTTGTTCTAAAACCTGATTAAATTCGTATGTTCCAAACGTTCTGCCTGGATTCAAAACTACAACTTGCCCTGTTTTTAGATACAAAGCCATTTCTTTTGCTACAGCAAAATGATATTGTGCAGGTGTAGTCACAAGGATAAGATATGCATCTTTGATTACTTCTTCCATATCACAACTAATTAATCCTATGCTTGCTACATCATTGATAATGCCTTTAATGTGAAACAGGTTATTTGCAAACATATCAACACGCTCTTTCTCTCTAGCATACAAAGAGACATAATACCCCTTTAGAGCAATAAATGCGGCTATTGCTTGTCCGCCATTGCCTGTACTTATTACTGCTATTTTTTTGTTCAATCAAATTTCCTTTCCTGTAAGGCGAAATAGCCTTTGTTTCTCATTAAGAAAACATCTTTCTTTTGGATCATATGCCAGACATTTTCCTTCATAAACTCTTGTATTGAGCGTTCCGGTATATTTATCATTTTTTAATATATGTGGAGCATCTAATATTCCTTTTTTTATGCAATCTGTTAAAACCGCTGCATCTGCTAATGGATCTTCACTTTTATCTTCATATAGTTTTTCAATAAATTTTATTAAATATTCAGCTTCTATGATTAGCTCTCTTTTTCTTGACTGAACTTTCAAATCCTGTTTTGCATCAGCATTTCCATATAATACAGACCTTACAACTCCTCTTACTATCTTACAACTTTCAATTACAACATCAGCTGAAGCTGCTTTTAAACCCTCACTGTATCCAACAACATGTATTATATGTGGTTCTATTGCCATCGAGAGTTGCGTTGATGCAGCCAATTGCCCTTTTGCAATATCAATATCTGAACTTAAAAATGGCAATCCGGCTCTTACTTGCCGATAAACTCTGAATTCGTTTGTTTTAAGGGATTCTGTCATTTCCACTTGCGCTAGTACTTTAGCCAAGTCCATGGAAAATGTTAATGAATTAGGAATATTAAACATATACTGTGATATGTAGTCCTTAACACTGTTTTTCTTTGCATTATAGGCGCTTATGTATGACATAGCCACAGACACAACATCATGTGCATCCCTTAATCCCCAATGGTGAGGCTCATTAAGCTCAACTGGAATTCCCCGTTCCCCATGCCATCTCATAAGTCTTTGAGCGTCATCCATAGAAACATGAAGTTTTCTTGTTCCACGTCCATCAATTTCATTATACCAACATAGAGGTACTGCACACCAGGCATTGGATATTGACTGATGAAGCGTATCCGCGAAATTTATTACATCATCTGTTCCACTATAACATCTCATTAATGGAAAATTACCAAACCTAGAAGCTTTTTTTAAATCTTCAAACTGTTCTTTTGTTCTTACAGGCACACCCCCTGCACCATCCATATCCTTGTTCCTCATCTCCGGTCTGAAAAAGTACTGCTGTGTGTTTTGATCTATTCCTAGCGATATTATGTCAAGCACTTTTGCTTTTGCTATTGTTTCTATTCCTTTCTTTGTTTCTTCATATGAAGGAAGACCGAAATGGTGTCTAAGAAGAGGATATGGCTTTTTCTGCTCTATTCTTGACACAATATCCTGCGCATAATGCTCTATGTTTGTATCTTTTGAATATATACCTGTTCTTAAGAAACTTATACAATCATCAATATCTTCTGTCCCATCAAAAACAACATCAAAAAATCCTGATTTTTCTGCTATTTCGGCTACAGGTGGAGTACCACCGAAAACCCATAATGGTTTCTTTTCAAGTTTTTTGTTCAAATTTATGATTTCAGGCAATAATTTTTCAAAATTCTCTGCTGTAAGCCTATACCCGACTGCTACATATCTTGGTGAGTTGAGCTTTATTGCTTCAAACAGTACATCAGTTCTAACAGCTGGTCCTAGAAAAACCGTATCATATCCTTCGTCTTGTGCAAGGCTTAAAAAGTGTATTACTCCTGCTACATGCACACAATTTCCAACAGATGCTCCTATTATTTTTCCTTTTTTCATATTAAATACCTTTATTTATTTATCAATTTCTGTTGAATAATCGAAAGCATCAAGAACAAATACTGTTGCACCACCAACAACATATTCTACAGGATCCATATTTATATATTCACCATGTGAACCTATTGAATATGGAGGAATAGGATCTAAAACCCTTCTCTTTTTACAATTCTCTTTAATAATTCTTAGAGCTCCATCAACACGATTTTCTTCCACACCAAGCATCAAAGTTGTATTACGTGCTTTTAAAAAACCTCCTGTAGAAGCAAGCTTTGTTGCTTTATACTTTTTTTCAATTAATTTTGATAGTAAATTTTTTACATCCGCTTCCTGTATAACTGCTAGTATCAGTTTCATATCAATTACCCCCTCCTTGCAAAACAGATGTTTTGCCATTTATGTAATCAGCTGCTTTTTGCACTGCTTTTTGAGAACCGACTATTACAACTGTATCATTTTCATATATTTCTGCCTTTGGTCCTGGAGAAATAATCAAATTTTTTCCTCTTCTTATAGCAACAATTGTTGCATCTGTATTTTGCCAAAATTTTATGTCTTCAATGTTCTTTCCGACAATACTTGAATCTAGTGATACCTTTATCTCGTAATACGGGATATTTGGATTACTATATGATATTGTACTTTGCAATTTAATTATTTTTGCTAAAAGATCATGCATTTCCCTGTTTATTTCATCATTTTTTTCAATTAAATCCTTCAATTCTGACTGCATATCCATTTGATCCTTCATCTCATCAAAACTTGATAAATATCTTTTAGCATTATCTTTTGAAAGTATATTAACTCCGCTGTTTTTCTTAACATAAACAACTTTCATATCCACAAGTAGTGCTAATGCTCTTCTTATTGTTTCAGGAGATACCTTATATTCTGATGATAATAATGATCTTCCTGATATCATCTGGTTTTCCGTCCATTCATTGTCAGTTATTCTTTTAGCTATATCTCTTGCTATCATTTGATACTGAGGATTGATTCGTTGATTCGGCATAATAGTCACCTTTTAATATTTTTGGGTACAGATATATTTTACACTGACATATTATAAATGTAAATAGTATGTCGGTAAAGTTTTTCTACTTATCCACAGATTTTCTGTGGATAACTCGTTTTCTGTGGATAACTCTATTTTTTTTATAAATTTTCTTTAAAATTATTGAAATTTCCCCTTGTACTGTCTTAAAATCTTTGATATATTATATTCCCTTGTTGATAACATTACTTTTATCCACAGGTCACAAAAGATAAATCTGCTTAGGGTGGTATAATATAAATAGCAGTTTTATTTTTTTTATTTATTAGGGGAAACTAACATTTATGACTGTACAAGAGATTTGGAATGATGCATTAGTCAATATCGAAAGCGTTATGGGCGAACTCAACTTTAAAACTTGGATTCTTCCATTAGAACCATACTCTATAGATGGAGACAATTTTGTTTTAGTAACACAATCTGATTTTTCAAGAAATTATCTTACAAACTATAAACTTCTTTTAAAAAATGCAATATCTGATGCTGCAGCAAAAGATTTGAGTCCGCTTTTTAAACTGAAAAATGAAATAAGAGAGTACGAAGAAAAAGGTAGAACTTTTATGCCGAAGAATAATACATATATGGATTCTCAGCTTCTTGATAAATACGTTTTCTCAAATTTCATTACTGGATCCTCTAATCAGTTCGCACGTGCAGCTGCTGAAGCTGTTGTAGATAATCCAGGAACTACATACAATCCTTTATTTTTCTACGGAGAAAGCGGTATTGGAAAAACACACTTAATGCATGCGATTGGTAATGCAATTGCAGAAGAATTTCCTGATAAGAAAATTTTATATGTTCAAAGTGAGACTTTCACAAATGAGATGATTTCAGCTATAAAAACAGCAAAAAGCAAGGAATTTCGTGAAAAATACAGAAATTTAGACGTTTTACTTATAGATGATATTCAATTCATAACAGGTAAAGAGGGAACACAGGAAGAGTTTTTCTATACATTTGAAAAACTATATTCAGCTAATAAACAGATTGTAATTACATCTGATGTCCCTCCGGAAAAAATGAGCCGTCTTGAAGAAAGATTGAAAACAAGATTTCAACAGGGTCTTATGGCTGATATGCAAACTCCCGATTATGAAACGAGAGTTGCTATACTAGAACAGAACTCTTTAAAGTCAGAATATAATATTTCTAAAGATGTTATTGAATTTATTGCTAAAAACATTTCATCAAATGTCAGAAATCTTCAAGGAGCTCTGAATAAGACTGTTGCTCATGCAAGAGTTTTTGGAGATGATATTACAATTGATTTAGCAAAGAAAGCTCTTAAGGATATGATTGATGAAAATAACGTAAATGACATAACTATTCCCAGTATTATTGATACTGTTGCAAGATACTATAATATAACAACAAAGGATATAATATCTCCAACAAGAAAAAGTAATATTGCTTTTCCAAGACAGATAGCTATGTACATATGTAGAATTAAAACGTCTTATTCCTTGCCTGTTATAGGTAAATATTTTGCTGACAGAGATCATACTACAGTTTTATATGCCGTTGACAAGGTTGCAGAAAAAATTAAAACCGATAAAGAAGTTGAAAATAACGTAAATGAGCTTCTTGATAAGCTAAGTTATTAACAGCTTCCTGTGGAAATGTTAATAACTTTCTGTGGAATATTGTATAATAACAGAGTAATTAAAGTTTTCAATATTTATACACAAAAGTTATCAACAGCAAAAAAGCCGTTAAATAAGGCAGATTATGAGATATAAACAATGTACACAGGCCCTACTACTACTGCTGTTAGATAAGAAGATAAGAAAGAAGAGGTTTAAAAGATGAATTTCACATGTACAAGAAAAAAAATTCAAGAAGCTGTTAACAGTGTTTCAAAGGCAATTTCAAATAATCCTATAATGCCTATTCTTGGTAATATTTTTGTAAAGGCTAAAGATAGTCAGATAATACTTAGAGGGTATGATCTTGAAATTGGTATTGAACACATAGAAAATGCACAGGTAGAAGAGGAAGGAGAAGTACTTGTTAATTCAAGACTTTTTTCTGATATTGTAAGAAATATAGGAGAAGAAACAGTTAATATATATACAAAAGACAGTAATCTGGTAATAATATCAGGTAATGCAGTATTTAATATAAGATGGATAGAATCTTCTTCATTTCCGAAACTACCAGATGTAGAAAAAGAAAATAAAGTAACAATAAAAGCAGAATATCTTAAAAATATGATAAGAAACACAGTTTTCTCTGTTAGTACAAGCGAGCAACGTATGATATTGACAGGAGCTTTATTTGAAAGTGATGATAATTATTTTCAAATGGTAACATTAGATAGTTTTAGAATGAGTATAAGAAAAGAATATATTCTTGGAAATGAAGAAAAATTCAAGTTTGTTATTCCTGGAAAAACATTAAATGAATTATTAAAACTCATAACTAATGATGATGAAGAAATAAAAGTATTTTTTGAAACAACACAGGTTCTTTTTGAATTTGGAAACTGTAAATTTATATCAAAACTATTACAAGGTGAATTTTTTAATTATAAAGCAATAATTCCAAAAGATTTTGTAACTAAAATAGAAATTGATGTTAATGAATTCAGAGAAATAATTGAAAGAAACATGCTTGTATCAGATGATGGAAGAAGAGCTCCATTAGTATTAGATATAAAAGATAATATTTTAACAGCTAATACTCAAGGTGAATCTGGAAATGTAACCGAAACTCAAATTATCAAAAAAGATGGAAAAGATATGAGAATAGGATTTAATGCTAAGTATCTTTTAGATGCAATTAAATCGCTAGAAGAGGAGAAGGTAAGAATTTCTTTTATGGGAGAAACAAATGCATGTGTTATATCCCCATTAAATACAGATGAATTCCTATATCTGATACTTCCAGTAAGAATAGCCTCATAAGGTTGAATAATGTTCATTAATAATATTACTCTGAAAGATTTCAGAAATTACGAATATCAGGAAATATTTCCTAAAAAAGGCATAAATATTATTTATGGAAGAAATGCTCAAGGTAAAACAAATATCCTTGAGTCTATTTTTTTATGTTCTGCAGCAAGGTCTCATAGAACGAATAAGGACACTGATTTAATTAGAAATGATCAGAAAGGGTATTATGTGCAAATTGAAGGAAAAAGAGATGAACAGCCTTTTTCTATAAGCATAAATTGTGATAAAGTTTCATCAAAAACAAATAAAAGAGTTATAAAAGTTAATGATATAAGCTTAACAAGAACAGGACAGCTTATGGGAGTTCTTAATTGCGTAATGTTTTCACCAGAAGATTTAACAGTAATAAAAGAAGGACCTAGCGAAAGAAGAAGGTTTCTTGATATTTTAATTAGTCAGATTAATCCTTCATATTTTTATGCTCTGCAAGAGTATTTTAAAATAATTAAACAAAAAAATGCATTACTAAAGAACATATCAGAAAATGGGAGAAACAAAGAGTTGCTTGATGTCTATAATATAAAGCAAGCAAAAACAGGATACAAAATTATCAAAGAGCGAAAAATATTTATTGAACAAATTAATAAGAAGTCTAAAATTAACCATTCAGATATAACAAAAGGATCAGAAGAACTTAATATAAGTTATTCTTGTGATTTATCTGATTTTTCAGACGGTGAAGATGAATTTTATAGAATGCTTACAAAAAGTGCTGATAAGGAAATTAAGATACAAAACTCCATATTAGGGCCACACAGAGATGATATTGATATTATTCTTGATAATATGAGCATAAAAGAATATGGTTCACAAGGACAGCAGAGAACTGCCATATTATCCCTTAAGTTTTCAGAAATGCAAATAATAAAGGAAAAAACTGGAAATAATCCAGTATTATTACTTGATGATGCCTTAAGTGAATTAGATTTATTAAGGAAAAGAACATTACTAGATAAGATTAATACAAATCAGACTTTTATAACTTGTACTGAAAAAAGAAAGTATATGACCTTAGATAGTAATATAAGTTTTTTTAGTGTAACAAAGGGAACAGTTAAAAGCATATAGAAAAAAATACTTAAAAATGATATAATACAAAGAAGTATTACGAGAGGATTTTATGTTTTTACACATAGGTGATGATTTAGTTTTACGTGAACAGGATATTATCGGCATTTTTGATTTTGAAACGTCGACATTATCTAAACACACGAAAAAATATTTACAAGATAAAGAAAAAAAGCACAGTACATTAGCTGTAAGCGAACAGATACCTAAGGCATTTGTTGTAGTGCAAAAAAAAGAACAAAAAGAACCAAAAGTGTATTTTACATTAGTTTCATCAATAACACTAAAAAAAAGAGCAGAGAATAATAGATTAATGGAGTAATATATGGAAAACAATAAAAGACAAGAGAATATTAAGGCCTGTAACTATAATGAAGCACAGATACAGATACTTGAAGGATTAGAAGCAGTAAGGAAAAGACCTGGTATGTATATTGGTACTACATCAGTAAAAGGTCTTCATCATTTAGTATATGAAATTGTAGCGAATAGCGTGGATGAAGCACTTGCCGGAAGATGTGACAAGATAGAGATATTTATTGACAAAGACAACATTATTACAGTTGTAGACAACGGAAGCGGTATTCCAGTTGGAATTCATCCAAAAATGGGAATACCAACAGTTGAAGTTGTACATACTGTTTTACATGCAGGAGGTAAATTTGATTCTAAAGCATACAATATTTCTGGTGGATTACACGGTGTAGGAGCTTCAGTCGTAAACGCTTTGAGCGAATTTCTTGAAGTTGAAGTAAAGAGAGATGGAAAAATATACAGACAGAGATACGAAAGAGGAAAAACTGTAACACCTCTTGAAGTAATAGGTAAAACAGATGAAACCGGTACAAAAACTGTTTTCAAAGCAGATAATCAGATATTTGATACAGTTGAGTTTGAATATGATGCCTTATTGTCTAGATATAGAGAAATGGCATTCCTTAATAAAGGAGTTATGATTATATTAACAGACAGAAGAGGAGACGAAGAAGTATCAAACGAATTGTATTACGAAGGAGGAATTGTATCTTTTGTCAGGTATTTAGACGGTAATAAAGCAAGAATACACAAAAATACCATTTATATTGAAGAAACGAAAGAAGACTGTATAGTTGAAATTGCTATGCAATATAATGAAACATATAGTGAAACTCTGTATTCATACGCAAATAATATTGCCACAATAGAAGGCGGAATGCATGTAACAGGATTTCGATCAGCTTTAACAAAGGTAATAAATGATTATGCAAGAAAAATAGGGGCACTGAAAGAGTCAAATAAAAATCTTACTGGAGATGATGTAAGAGAAGGTCTTACTGTTGTAATTTCTGTGAAACTTCATGATCCTCAGTTTGAAGGACAGACAAAATCCAAATTAGGAAATAGTATTATAAGGACAATAACTGAACAGACAGTAAATGAAGATTTAGCTGCATATTTTGAAGAAAATCCACAAGAAGGAAAAGCAATAGTGGACAAATGTCTATTAGCTTCAAGAGCAAGAGAAGCTGCAAGAGGAGCAAGAGATCTTGCAAGAAGGAAAACTGCTCTGGAAGGAAATGCTCTTCCTGGTAAATTAGCTGATTGTTCTGAAACTGACCCAGTAAAATGTGAAATATTCATTGTTGAAGGAGATAGTGCTGGTGGTAGTGCAAAACAGGGAAGAGAAAGAAAATATCAGGCGATACTTCCATTATGGGGAAAAATGCTTAATGTTGAAAAAGCCAGAATAGATAAAATCTATAATAATGACAAATTACATCCACTAATTACTGCTTTAGGTACAGGAATAGGTGAAGATTTTAATATTGAGAAGCTTAGATATCATAAAGTAATTATAATGGCAGATGCTGATGTAGACGGAGCGCATATTGGTATGCTTCTTATTACTTTCATATACAGATATATGAGAGAATTAATAGAAAAGGGTTTTTTATACCTTGCTCAACCGCCACTATATAAAATTACTAAGGGAAAAGAATTTGTATATGCATTTAATGATGCAGAAATGGAAAGAATATTTAGAGATAAAGGATGGGATAGAAAAGAGTGTTCTCTTCAAAGATATAAAGGTCTTGGAGAAATGAGTTCTACTCAATTATGGGATACTACTATGAATCCTGAAACAAGGACAATTGTTCAATTGAAAATGGATAATCCATTTTTAGCAGATATTGCTGTGTCAGACCTTATGGGAGATGATGTACAACCTAGAAAAGAGTTCATCGAAAGACACGCTAAAGATGTACAATTAAATAGATTAGATATATAATGTTTCACGTGAAACATTAAATGAGGTAAAAATGGGCAAAGTAATGGCGGTTGCCAATCAAAAAGGCGGAGTTGGCAAAACTACTACATCGATTAACTTAAGTGCAAGTCTTGCATATATGGGAAAAAAGACATTACTTATCGATAATGATCCACAAGGTAATGCAACAAGTGGACTCGGTATTGACAAGTGGACTGTTGAAATGTCTGTTTATGATGCAATAATTAATGATATTGATATTAAAGAAACAATTTTACCAACTATGATGGATAATCTTTATATATGTCCATCAAATATACAGTTAGCTGGAGCAGAAATCGAACTGGTAAGCCAGATGACTCGTGAAAATAGATTAAAGAATGCAATAGCTACAATAAAAGAACAATATGATTATATAATCATTGACTGTCCGCCTTCTTTAGGACTTTTAACTTTAAATTCTCTTACAGCAGCAGATACAATATTAGTACCAATCCAATGTGAGTATTATGCTCTTGAAGGATTAAAGCAATTAATGAAAACAGTAAGTTTAGTACAGAAGCATCTTAATCCTTCATTAAAAGTTGAAGGAGTAGTAATGACTATGTATGATTCAAGGACAAATTTATCTTTTCAAGTTGTTGAAAGTGTAAGAGAACATTTTTCTGACAGAGTATACAGAACAATAATACCAAGAAACGTAAGACTTAGTGAGGCTCCAAGTCATGGTGTTCCTATTATTCTTTATGATAAAGATTCAAAGGGAGCTTTAAGTTATCTTGACTTAGCTGAAGAAGTAATTCAATGCGGAGGAAGAAATGGCTAAATACGGTTTGGGTAAAGGATTAGGAGCATTATTAGACATAAGCGATGATAATAATAAGAATCAGCTTATTGAATTAGATATTGATAAAATACAAAGAGATCCTAAACAGCCAAGAAAAGAGTTTTCTAAAGAAGAATTAGATGAATTGGCTGAGTCTGTCAGGGAAAAGGGTATATTACAACCTATTCTGGTAAGAAAAACTGGCGATGTATATACAATAGTAGCAGGGGAAAGAAGATTTCGAGCTGCAAAGCAGGAAAAATTAAAAAAAGTCCCAGTTATAGTAAAAGAATTTACTGAAAAAGAAGTTTTAGAAATATCTTTGATTGAAAATATTCAAAGAAAAGATTTAAATCCAATAGAGCAAGCAGAAGCATATAAAAGATTATCTGATGAATTTGGTGCAACTCAAGAAGAAATTGCAAAAAGTTTAGGCAAAAGCAGGCCTGTGGTAACAAATAAGCTAAGACTGCTAACTCTTAGTGAGAGGATTCTAAGTTATTTAAGAAGAGGGAAGTTAACAGAAGGACATGCAAGACTATTACTTTCCATAAATGATGATTTAAGAGAAGATATTGCTCAGGAAGCAGCTGAAAAAGGCTTAAGTGTTAGAGAACTTGAAAAACTTATTAAGAAAGCACAAACTGAGCCAAGAAAAAAGGAAGAAATAGAGAACGAAGAAGAGTTTATAAAGGTTGAGAACAGATTGCAGAAAAAACTAGCAACAAAAGTTTCTATATCAAGAAGTATTAAGAAAGGGAAAATAACGATAGAATATTATTCGCTTGAAGGATTAAACAGGATTATTGATATATTGAGCAAATAATGTTTCACGTGAAACATAATTATGGAGTACTTATATTACGGATTAATAAGTTTAGCAGTTTCGGCAGTTGTATCTTATTTAATTATACAAATTTTTCTTTATAATAAAAAAAGGAGAGACCTAAAGAAAGAAATAAAGCTTGATGATATTAAAACATATGAAGATATGCTTTATCAGATAAATAAACTATATAAAAAGGATCATGAAATAGAAAGTAAAATTAGATTTATAAATAATCGTTGTGACAAGCTTAAAGAAAATGCAACATATGCTATAAAGAATATAGGTCTTGTAAGATATAAGTATTCTGATGATGCTGGCGGAAACTTAAGTTTTTCTCTTGCATTAATGGATGATAATCAGAATGGTCTGGTTTTTACCAATATTTCATTAATTGATAGTAATTCGCTTTATGTTAGAAGAATTAGAGAGGGAATTTCTGATGTGTTATTAATGGAAGAGGAAAAAGAGGCAATTAAGCAGGCAATTGAGAAAGTTGAGCAAAATTAACAATTATTGTTAATTAAAAAAAGACTATTGACACAATTATTTAACTTTGGTATATTCAGTAAGCGCGTTTACGCCACGCACTTTGAAAAATTCATACGGAGAGATGGTCGAGTTGGTTTAAGGCACCGGTCTTGAAAACCGGCGTAGGGGTGACCCTACCTAGGGTTCGAATCCCTATCTCTCCGCCACACGGAGAAGTACCCAAGTAGGCTCAAGGGGGCGGTTTGCTAAATCGTTAGTAGGGGTAACCCTAGCATGGGTTCGAATCCCATCTTCTCCGCCAAAGCAGCTAATTAGCTGCTTTTTAATTTATTCAATCTAAAAACAATAGTAACCAATATAAGTGATGATAATAAATAGATATAATACGAAATAGTAATTGTAAAAGTATCTGAATTTATGGTAGCATAATCACATAAAAGAGATTATGTACTAATAAAACAAGGGGTAGTCATTATGTATGAGGTTATTGTAATAGGAGCAGGACTATCTGGTCTCACAGCTGGAGCATTGTTATGCAAAAAAGGTATAAAAACAGCAGTTATAGATAAAAACTATATGCCTGGTGGCTCTTGTGGAATATTTAAAAGAGAAGGCGTTACTTTTGATCAGGGATCTGCCATGCTTTTCGGTTTTGGAGAAAAAGGATTTAATGCTCATAGATTCGTATTTAACTGTTTAGAACAACCAATAGATATGATAAAACACGATCTTTTGTATGTTATGAACTTCAATGGACATAAAATTAGATTTTATGCTGACCTTGATTTATTTAAAGAGGAACTTTCCAGTGTTTTTCCAGATCAAAAAGACAATATTGTACGTTTCTATGATGATATGAGTACGATGTATCAGCATGTTTTAGTTGAAACACCAAGTTATACTACGCCAGACGAAAATGATCTAGATGATGCAAAGGAGGGCTTCAAAAAACACCCCTTATCATATATCAAGTTTCTAAGTTATTTAAACATAAGTGCTGAAAAGCTTTTAAAAAGATATTTTGACAATGATGAAATAATTAAATTTTTTGATAAGCTTACTTCTACTTACTGCTATACTACTACGAAAGAATCACCAGCAATATTAGCGTCAGTAATGTTTGTTGATAACCACACAGGAGGAAGTTATTATCCAGCAGGATCAACACTCTTTTTACCTGGATTACTAGAAAAATCTATTGAAGAAAACGGCGGAGATATGATTCTTGAAAAGGAAGTAACCAAAATTTTGTTTGAAAACAATAAGCCAGTTGGTGTTGAGCTAAATACAAAGGAAAAGATACATGCTGATAACATAATTTTTTCTGGTACTGTATGGGATTTATATGGAAAAATTATAGATAGTAATGAAACAACAGAAAAAAAGAGAAGAGGGGCTAGAAACATGATTCCTACATATCCATCAGTTGTTCTATATTGCTTAGTTAAAGATGATTGCATACCAAAAGACACACAACCAGTGGAAATGCTTGTAGGAAATGTTGACCAAATAGATGAAAGTGAAGTAACAGCATATATTTTTAGTATCGATGATAAAACATTATGTGAAGAGGGTTACCATGTAATAGCAGCAATTGGACCTACTTTTGTAAAATGGTCAGAGCTTAATGAAGAAGAATATATAACAAGAAAAGAGCAGGAAAAAGAAAGACTGATAAAGGTTCTTGAAAGAAGATTTCCTGATATTCGAAATTCTCTTGTTTATACTAATTTAGCAACATCCAAAACTCTTGAAAGATATTTAAATAAAAAAGATGGAGCAGTAGCAGGACCAAAGCAAAAACTTGGACAGCATATGTTTAAAAGACAGCACACAAAAAGCCAATGGGATAACCTTTATTGCTGTGGCGAATCAACTGTTATGGGAACAGGAACTCCTACTGTCACGACATCTGGTATTTCAGCTGCAAATGCAATACTCAAAAAATTAGGGAAAGACAAGTTTAAATATGATATAAATATTGTAAATTATGTTAATGTTATTGGTAAACCAGTAAAAAATGATGATTTGTTTTATAAGTATGATGATGAAACAGCAAAAATAGTAAAAAAAGCATTTGCATGCCAGCTATGTGAGAATCCAACATGCGCAGAACCTAAAGAGTTTGATGTAAGGGGTATTATGAGAAGGGTATGTGTTGGAAACTTTATTGGAGCCAAGAAACTTATTAATGAGGAAATATCAGTTGAAAAACTAAAACAATATGAAAAGATGTGTATTGAAAAGAAAAGAATAAACAAATCTGTGGAAATTAGTGATGTTATAGAATTTTTGAGGAAATAAAATGAATAATAAAAATTATGATGTAATAGTTGTAGGTGGAGGAATAGCAGGGATAACAGCAACAGCTTATCTTTCAAAATACAACATTAAAACAGTTTTATTTGAAAAAAATGAAAAAGTAGGCGGGTTAATAAAAACATTTGAGTATAAAGGATTTAAATATGATGGTGGAGCCAGAGCTTATGAAAATTCTGGTGTGATTTATCCAATGTTGAAACAATTAGGAATAGTTCTGGAAAATGTACATAATCCAGTAAGTGTCGGTATTGGAGATAATATTATAGAATTCAAAGACAAAAACAGTCTTAAGGATTATCAGGACCTTTTGAGTAATAATTATCCAGACAATGTTGATGAAATACATGAGATTATTAAAGAAATCGAAAAAGTAATTGACTATATGGAAGTTATATATGGAATAGATAATCCGATGTTTTCAGATAATTTCACAGACAAGGAGTATGTCTTCAAACAACTTCTTCCTTGGCTTATGAAGTATACTGTTAATATAAAAAAAGCTCAGAAATTAAATGAACCAGTTAACGAATACTTGCTTAAATTTACGAAAAACCAATCTTTAATAGATGCAATAACACAGCATTTCTTTAAAGGAACCCCAACCTTCTTCGCATTAAGCTATTTTGGGCAGTATCTGGATTATTCATATCCCATAGGCGGAACAGGCATATTGATAGATAAATTGTCAGAGTATATAAAGAGCAAAAACAATGAGATTTTAACAGAAAACGAAATTGTATCTGTTAATACAATTAGTAAAACAGTTACCACAAAAGATAATAAAGAATATAGCTACAAGTATTTAATATGGGCTGCTGACTTAAGAAGTCTTTATCTAAATGCTAAAATTGATAATTTGAAAAAAAGTGAAATAAAAAAGATTGAGAAAATAAAAAACAAGGTCTTGTCTAATAAAGGCAGTGACTCAGTACTCTCTGTTTTTATTAATACTGATTTAGAAAATGAATACTATAGAAAAATAATAGAAGGGCACTGTTTCTATACCCCTGATAAAAGAGGAATTGGAACATCAATGATGGATAAAAGAGATGTTTTTCTTAAAGATAAGTCAGAAAAAGATGAATTCGAGACCTTAAAAGAGATAGTATACGAATATTTAAAGCTTACAACATATGAAATTTCCATACCTTCATTACGAGATGCTTCAATGTCACCAAAAAACAAAACAGGTATTATTGTAAGTACCCTTATAGACTACGGTCTGTTCAATTATGCTAAAGAAAAAGGATGGTATGAAGATCTAAAAGAATACTGTCAGAAGTGTGTAATTGATATTCTTAATGAAAGTATATTTGACGGGTTTAAAACAAAAGTTACAGAAGCAACATGTTCTACCCCAATTACAATAGAGAAAGTGACAAATGGTTTTGAAGGATCCATAACAGGCTGGGCTTTTAGTAATAATATGCCAGTTCAAAGCGAATTAACAAAGATAGCAAAAGCTATTTATACAGAGATTCCAAATGTGTATAAAGCAGGACAATGGTCTTTTTATCCTTCTGGTATTCCAACATGTATTATTACAGGTAAACTTGCAGCTGATAATATAAAAAAGAAGATGAGGAAATAATATGAGATATAATATTGTGCTTATATCGGTGGGTCTGATTCTAAGTATAATCCTGTACTTTAGATTTCCGTTATTAGCAAAAAAAGAGAATATTGAAGGCAAATATAAAGTATCTGTAATAATACCTGCAAGAAATGAAGAAAAAACATTACCGTTTCTATTATCAGACCTAAATAATACAGATATGATATTGCACGAAGTTATATGCGTTGATGATTCTTCTACTGATAACACAAAACAGGTCATACTTGATAATAACTGTATACTTGTTGAAGTAAATGATAAACCAGACAATTGGCTTGGTAAATCCTGGGCTTGTCAGAAGGGTGCAGATAGAGCAACTGGAGATGTTTTTCTGTTTCTCGATGCAGATGTTAGAATAAACAAACAAGGTATAACAAAATTAATATCGCAATATGACAAGGATAAATCAGTTATTTCTGTGCAACCATATCATAAAATGGAAAAAATATATGAACAGCTTTCTTTCTTTTTTAATATAGTAGCAATAGGTGGAAATGGAGCAGCTTATGCTTTTAAAGATGGATCTGCAGGACTTTTTGGTCCAGTAATACTAATAAGTAAAAAAGATTATATTGCTTCAGGAGGACACCATGGAGCAAAAGAATTTATTCTTGAAGATTTAGCTATAGGTCAGGTTTTGAGGGCAAGGGGAATTAAATACAATCTGTACATTGGAAAAAAGGATATTTCTTTTAGGATGTACAGTCAGAATATACTGCAGATTATTGAAGGATGGACAAAAAATTATGCAGCAGGCGCTTCTATGGCAAAACCTGCTGTTTTTTTAATGACATTTTTATGGATTACATCTTTATGTGCGACAGCTGTAAACTTTATAACCTCATGGGTTACTTTTGAACCTGTCAAAATAATAATTTTTACAACTTTCTACATTATCTGGGTTTTTGAGTTAATACGTATATCAAAAAAAATAGGTAATTTCAGTGTTTTAACCTGCATATTATATCCAGTATTCATGTTATTCTTTGTGATGGTATTCTTATTTTCTGTATTTAAGAAAATATTTAAAATAAGAGTTACATGGAAAGGAAGGAAAATATAATGCGTCTATTAATATTGCCTGATATATGGACAATTCTTTTATGTATTCCCTTATGGTTTATTTTTCACACCTTATCAGCGTATATTTGCTTAAAGATACCTGATAAATATCTTAATCCAGATGGTTTTCTTTTTAAAACAAGGAAGTGGGAAAATAACGGATTAATATATGATAAGGTTTTTAAAGTTAGAAAATGGAAAAAGTATCTTCCCGATGGGGGAGCAATGTTTAAAAACGGCTACAGCAAGAGATATCTTAAAGACTATTCAGAAGCATCATTGAAGAAGTTTGTGGTAGAGACTTGTAGAGCTGAATTAACGCATTTATTAGCAATTCTTCCGTTCTGGATTTTCGGATTTATAGCTCCACCAATAATTATCTTATATATGCTTATTTATGCTTTAGCTGCAAATCTTCCATGTATAATTACACAAAGATATAACAGACCAAGAATATTATCATTTATAAATAAGATTAACGAAAAAAACACATAGCACTATAGTATAATTTATTATGAATAAATTATTAAAGGCAGATATATGAGTTTTAATTCACTACCTTATTTAATATTCATTATATGCGTATGTTTGTTGCATTATCTGGTGAGACCTAAATACAGGAATACCATTCTTCTTGCTGCAAGTTATTTTTTCTATGTTTACATTGATCCTAGATATTCAGTATTTCTAATATTTTCTACTCTTATGAGTTATATGTTTGCAAGATTGATACAAAAGGATATTCAAAAAAGGAAAAAATTCTGGTTTATCATTTCTATATTAGTTAGCATAGGATTACTAGTTATAGTTAAATATTTAGGATTTTTTACTTCAAGTATTTCAAGCCTACTTGCAAATTTACAACTGCCTGTTCTTCCTAATTTAAATATCATTGTACCAATTGGAATATCTTTTTATAGTTTTACTGTTACAGGATATCTTATTGATGTATATAGAAATAAGGTGACAGCAGAAAAAAATATAATAGATTACGCTTTATTCGTTTCATTCTTTCCACAATTACTCTCAGGTCCCATAGAAAGAGCATCAAATATGCTATTTCAATATAAAAGAACAAGAAAATTCAGTTTTGAGAATCTCAAAACAGGAATGATAAGGTTTCTATGGGGATTATTTAAAAAAATGATTATAGCAGACCAGTTAGCTATAATAGTTAATAACACATATTCGGTGTTACCTAATAGCTCTTCATTAAATGTTATTATTGCAATTTTTGCTTTTTCATTACAAATCTATATAGATTTTTCTGCATATTCAGATATGGCTTTAGGGTCAGCCAAACTTCTAGGTTTAGATATAATGGAAAACTTTGATAGCCCGTATCTATCATCATCAGTAAGAAACTTCTGGAGAAGATGGCATATATCTCTTACGTCGTGGTTTAAAGATTATTTATATATTCCTTTGGGTGGAAGCCGTTGTTCAAATATAAGGCATTTGTTAAATATATTTATTGTATTTGCAATAAGTGGATTATGGCATGGAGCATCGTTCACTTTTCTTATATGGGGAATAATAAACGGGATTTATTTGATTATTGGACAAGTTTTATCTCCTGTTTATTCAAAAATTAAAGAAAAGGTTAAAATTAATGAAAACAACAGACTATTTCTTTTAATAAAAGGGGTATTTACTTTCATGTTAATAAGCTTTAGCTGGATATTCTTTAGATCAGAGGATATTGAACAGGCTTTCTTGGTCATAAAAAAAGGATTTACTAGTTCACAGCCTCTTTTAAATTATCAGCAGATAGGTATTAGCCTTAGCAATATGATTGTTTTGGGTGCATCTTTACTTCTTCTGTCATATGTTGATGTCTTTACAAGAAAAAATGACCTTATTTCTGAGATAAATAAAAAACTATGGCTTACCTATGCAATATGCCTTGCTTTGATTATTTCCGTACTTATATTTGGTGTTTATGGGCCTGGATATGATCCTATAGACTTTGTATATTTCAAATTTTAACCAAAGCTTATAATGTTATATATGTCTAACATTATAAGCGTTAAGTTTACAAAAGCATAAAAGCTGAAACTTGCATTTGTATAATTGTGAATACAGGAACTATTGATATAATAATTGTGGTATTTTAAATTGCAATATGCTACATGTAGTGGTGTCATATAAATGAAATATATTTATTGCAACAAATATTTAAAAAACTTGACATACCTTATTATAAATATATATAATCTAATGCGCTATGCATGTTTTCATGTGAGCACAGGAAATGAAAAAAATTTATTTATATACAGGAGTTACTTATGAAAAGAACGTATCAGCCTAAAACAAAACAGAGAAGCAAAGAGCATGGATTCAGAAAAAGAATGAGTTCTGCTGCTGGAAGAAAAATATTGAAAAATAGAAGAGACAGAGGCAGAAAAAGATTATCTGCTTAGTTAATCCTTTTAGCTGTCTTTATTATGAAAGGAAAAATATGGAGACGCTGAAAAAAAACTATGAATTTTCACGTGTATACAGAAAAGGAAAGTACTTCAGCGGACAATATTTGACTATCAATGTACTTGAAAACATATATGGTTATAGCAGGATAGGTATATCTGTTAGTAAAAAAGCATATAAAAGCAGCGTTAAGCGCAACCTCTATCGTAGAAGGATCAAAGAAATAGTAAGAACAGGTTGCTTCAATCTAAAGCAAGGGTATGACTTGATATTTGTAGTTAAGAAGACAGAACAAATACCACCATACCGTGAAATAGAAAAGGAAATAATCGATTTGCTGGAAAAGGCTAAATTGATATTAAAGAATGAAGAAAATAATAATCAAGTTGATTAAATTTTACAGAATCAATATCTCCCCCAACAAACTGCCATGCTGCAGATTTGTTCCTACTTGTTCGCAATATGCTCTTGAAGCAGTGGAAAAGCATGGAGCACTAAAAGGATCTCTTATGGCGATTTGGAGGATATTAAGGTGCAATCCGTTATGTAAAGGTGGATATGATCCTGTTAAATAGGGAAAGGAAAACCTATGTTTGATTTTATCTACAATTTGTTCGGTAAGTTTTTTGAATTGCTCTACACTGGATTATGCGCAGAGAATTTTGGTGTAACACTTATAATTTACACTTTAATTCTTAAGCTTTTGCTCATGCCGCTTTCCATTAAGGGTACAAAGTCCACCATGCGAATGAGTGAACTGACTCCTAAAGTAGATGCTATAAAGAAAAGATACAAGAATGACCAGCAAAAACAGAATGAAGAAATTCAAAAGCTATACAAACAGGAAAATGTAGGATGTGCATCAGGATGTCTTCCAACACTTATACAGTTTCCTTTGTTAATAGCAATGTACAGGGTTTTGTCGCAACCATTAACTTACATTAAAGGTGTATCCAAAGAAGTTATTACTCAAATTGCTGAACGTTTAGGATATGGTGCGACAGTATTACAGACAACAATAAATAATGATCTTATTACAGATCCTGCTAAAATGGAACTTGTAAAAGATCTTATTACTCCGGATAAGCTAATAGATATGAAATTTTTAGGGATGAATCTTGGACTTGTTCCAAAAATTAATCCTTCAATACTCTTTGGTGCTGAAACTATAGGTGCATATCTTCCTATACTATTCCTTCCTTTGATTTCAGTAGGCTTAGTTATTCTTTCACAGTATCTGACAGAAAAGGCAATGAAAAGCAGAATGCCTA
>ERZ795048.187-NODE-187-length-67706-cov-14.452558_pt1 | contig 67706 bp, 61 predicted proteins | sample MGYA00375132_ERZ795048 | MGnify/ENA primary metagenome ERZ795048 (study PRJEB30177, sample SAMN05720225) | activated sludge metagenome | isolation source: Anaerobic digester | place: Hong Kong | collected 2014-12-17 ...
GTATTCGTAAGCATTCGCATGACGCTTTTTTCAAGGGAACGTTTTCAAAAAGGAAGATAGCGATAGACTTTCTTACGAACTATTTACCTGAAGATATTAAAAAGCATGTTGATCTTCAGAGCTTGAAAAATCAAAATGGAGAATATGTAGATAAAAATTTAAAAAAGGATTATTCGGATTTGTTGTATCAAGTAGAAATAAATGGACATGAAGGATATATCTATTTTCTATTTGAACATAAAAGTTATGAGGATCAAAAAGTGATTTTTCAGTTGTTACGTTATATGACAAGGATTTGGGAAGAGAGATATAACTCAAAAACAAAAAAAGTACCAGTAGTTATACCCATTGTGATTTATCATGGGAGAAAAGAATGGAAAATAGAAACAAGACTCTGGAAGTATCTGCTGGATATAGAAACAATGCCTGAAAGCATTCAAAAAATGTCTCCGGATTTTGAGTATAAAAGTTTTGATTACTCTCCTGAAAGTAAATTGGAGATAAAAGGAAGCGTAATCTTGCAGGCAGTTCTGAAAATATTAAAAGCGATTAGAGAAAAAGACAAAAAGAACTTAATAGATGGATTTATGGAATTCGTCTTACTATTAGACAGTGAGGAAGATATACAGCTTGGGAATGATATTTTTGATCTCGGATTGGAATATTTAATGAGTATAGAAGCAGAGATCACAAAGGAAGATTTAATACAAGCATCAAAGGAAAGGGGTGATGTCGTGAAGAGCTTGGCACAGAGGCTGAGAAATGAAGGCAGAGAAGAAGGCATGGAAATAGCCTTAATAAATTTATATAAGAATGGTTTTACTGTTGATCAGATAGTGGCCGGATTGGAAATAAGCAAGGAAAAAGCGCTTGAAATCATTGAGAAAGCTAAGAAGAATATAAACTGAGCAACGTAACGGTATGACTGATGAAGAAAAATTCTTGTTCGTATGGCAGGAAGTATAGGGAAAAAGTCATAGTATTCATGTGGAAGTGTTAAAACGATGAAAGTAGTTTTCTTAAAATATAACAGGGGGAATAATCAGAATAGCTCATTGATTATTCCCTGTTTTTATATTAAGGAGAAATTCTCAGGGGCTTTTATAAGGAGGTATTATGCAATACGATATTCTGTTTGAAACGTACCCGTATCTTGAAACGGAGAGGCTGATCCTGAAAAAGATCGAAGCGTCCGATGCGGATGGGGTGTTTAATTTATACAGTAATGATGAAGTATTCAGATACTGTGGAATCATTCCGAAACATAATTATGAAACGGTCAGGAAAATGATAGGACATTTTGAAAGAGACTATAACAAAAGGCAGAATATCAAGCTCGGTATCTTCTCAAAAGAGGATTCCGGAAAATTTACGGGAATAATAGAAATGATGAATTTCAAGAATAAAGTAAACATGGTAACAGTAGGCTATTTTTTGGCTGAGGAATACTGGGGCAGAGGGTTTGCCACGGAAGCACTGAAGAAGCTGAAGGGCCATTTATTTGAAGTTGCGGCAATCAACAGAATACAGGCGGAAATAATGCCCGAAAATACCGCATCGGAGAAGGTTCTCCTGAAAAGTGGATTCGTTTGTGAAGGGCTTATCCGGCAAGGGGCTTTCTGGCCGGGAAAAGGTGTCGTCGATTTAAAATTATTCGCCGTTCTGAATAACGAGAATCAGTAATCTGAAAAAGGTAAGTGGTAATAATTTCAGATAAGGGAGTGAAGTGATGAAAATAAAGATCAGAGATATAGACATTTATTATGAGATTTATGGCGAGGGAAGACCGATTCTGATGATTCATGGGCTTGCCCCGGATCACAGAGTGATGAAAGGCGCCTTTGAACCGGTATTGAAAGACAGTCGGTATAAGAGGATATATTTTGATTTTCCGGGAATGGGGAAATCTGAAACGAACGAGACCTGTTATTCCAGTGAAGCCATTTTAAAGGTCATCATAGAGTTTCGAAAAGCGATTATCGGAGATGAAAATTACCTCCTGTCCGGTGAATCCTATGGCGGTTATCTGTCTTATGGATTGCTTGTCAGGGAACCTGAGAAGATTGACGGTCTCTTTTTGATCTGTCCGGTAGTCAAAAACAGGAGAGAAAGTCGGATTCTCCCGGAATTTAAACTGGTAGAAAGAGAAGCGTCTTATCTGGAATCATTGGCTGATGATATAAAAAAAGAACTGGATTCCCAGGCGGTTATTCAGACGGAATACACGATAGAAAGGTTAAAAGAGGAAGTCATTTCCGGAGTAAACCTTTCCATGAATTACAATTTTGATGAGCTTGAGAAGAACCGGGATTTTTCCTTTCCCGTCGATGAGTTTGTCTTTGAGAAACCCACTGTGATCCTGACCGGATTGTACGACAACGTCGTAGGATATAAGGATCAGTTCGTCATGACAGATCAGTTTAAGGATGTTTCCTATGCGGTGATTTCGGATACCGGGCATAACATGCAGATAGAAAATCCGGAACTGTTTAACGCCTTTGTGAAAAGTTGGATCAAACGGATTGAGAGAGGAAAGGTACGGAATACAATCAAGAGATGAAAAATTCCCCTGCCCCTTCAGTTTTATAAATAGTCCATCGGGGCAGGGGTAGAAACAAACGATGTGGTATTTGTTCAGACGCTTTCTTTTATGAGAGGGTATGCGATGATGCGCGGGTCTTTCTCCTGTTTTTGGCCGGAGACAACGACCGGCCGATACAGCCAATTCCCACGGCGATGAATACGATCCTGCCGGCTATGAAGGGAAGCGTGAACGTAAAGGTATGGGTACCCTCATAAAGGGGGAGAATTGATGAACTTCCGATGATGTCGAGAAACGATGGAAGTGGGATCCTGAAGATCCCCGTAATGAGGATTACCGTCAATAGGGTATATATCAGGACCGTCTTTTTTTCTCCGAGCAGCATGGCAATTCCAAATACCAGCAGAACAGAGGGGAAAAGCATGATCAGAGCCGTGAGAATCAGTTCGCCGAAGGCCGTATAGTCGAAGATCACCCCATAAAACACGAAACAGATACCGATTGACAGGATGACGGCGATTGCAAAAGCCAATGCGATTGCACCGTATCGGATCGCCTTAAAGGTTTTGAGGGGCATGGGAGCGGCGTTGATGATGGGGCTCATCCCTCTCTCGGATGGTGTGAACTGTTGGGCACACATTGCCAACAGCAGGATATGCAGTAAAACGGTTACCGACGAGAGATAGTCGCAGAACGTCCATTGAGAAAACGGGGCGGTGTAGTCTGTGCCGAAGATGACGCTCGTTCGCAACAGGGAAACACAGTAAACCAACAGTGTTACCAGTAGTAAAAGATATTCCCGTGAACTGACGAGCCTCTTGAATTCATAGTTAAAGATTGTCTTTTTGCGCAATGTTTAGAACCTCCTCTGTCAATCCCGTTGTGGACAGGAAATCTTCGTATGTGATGAACCCAAACAAATTGTTTTGATAGAGTTCGGATAATTTCTTCATCAAGGCCTCTGATCCCCCAAGAGCCGTTTCGGCTTGCAGGATCTGAAGGGGCATGATGTTGTACAGACCGATGCTTTGCAGATTCCTCATGACGTTTGAGGCATCGCTTTTTGAAAGTTTTGCCAGATAATCGGGATGTTGGACGTAGAAGGCATTTTCGTATGTTTGCCAATTTCTTTGCCACACATCGATAAATCGCTCTTTTGCGTAAGCCTGTCCGTAATAATGCTCCAGGAAGCGGTAGGTGCTGTAGCAGGTAACGCCTTCGGCAGACCAGTAAGAATGATCGTCCGTCTTGAGAAAAGTGGCAAGACCCCACCATTGATGCGCGATCTCATGGATGATGGTGTCAATTCCACTTCCGTTGTCCGGATTATCCGTCTCACCCGGGAGAAACCCTGCCGCGGCAAAATGTGTCTCGTCCATTGCACTGGTGTTTCCCGCTGCGTACCCCCCGCTGAACGTGGCCGGAAGTTCCAGCATGGCAAGATGATCCCTGTAAACCAATGGCCCATAAACCTCCGTGAAATAGTCTATGGCCGCTTTCATGACCTTGATGGCATCCATGTTTGCCATCTCATTTTCGTGTTTTGCAAAGTAAATAAAGTCGATCGTGAGACCTCCCGCCTCAAAGGTCTTTGTATGATAATCAGCTGCCGTCAGACTTATGTTTCTGCGGTCGTTTTCGGTTCCCGACCACCGGACTTTCCCGTTGATCGTATCGAGTTTTTCTACCAGGCTACCCGAAAATTCGGGAACAAGCTGCTCGTCGAGTCTCAGTGACCACGTGAAGGCCAAATCCTCCACGGCGGAGATGTTTGTACTTGGTGAGAAACACGTGCGTGGGATCCTGACGTATTCACGACAGATTCCACTCCAGGGAGTTTGACTCAATGAACGGTTGTTTTCAATATGCCCGCCATATGTAACTTCCACCGTTGTCAGTTTATCGGCCGGTATATCGATGTACCATGTGGCTTCGTTATTCTGCTCAACACCATCTCGAATTGCCTTGACTTCCTGACCGTTTACCTTGGCCTTTTTTATTGTATATCCCGGATTTAAGGCCAATGAAAGAGTTTGTTTCTCCCCGGTGAGGTTTTCTATGCTATATACGGCCTCTCCGGTTAGTGTCCGATTATCGGTATCTATGGTGACGTCTGCCTTTTTGTCTGTCAAAAGCAGCTCCGTGTTTTCATCTTCATCGTCGCCAAAACTGAAAGTGAACAGACCTGTACCGGAATCTTGAACCTCTTCAGTCTTTCCAACGTATAAATCCATGGGAATGCTGTTGTCGAATATCGGTTCAGCGGACCAGCATATACCGGCCAACGTGATGGTGAGAACCAGGGATACCGGTGGCCAGATTTGTCTTGAATTTTCTATGAAGGAACTTAGAAAACCATGTCCGTATCGTCTGATTGAAGACAGTCCGAAAATCCATACCCCGAGTGCCACCGGAAAACAGAAGAGACGATTCCACTGTATCGTGTCGATCTGAAATTGGTTACTCACAAGATCCGAAAAGTCTTCGGCGTTTGTCTGAACCCAAAACAGCAGATAGCTGGGATTTAAGTCGTATCGATGGTAGTCAAGCAATCCCGAGAGAATAATCAGACCTATCATGATGATGAAGGCGGCTTCCACGCGTTTAAACAACATATAAAAACCGGAGGTTAACAGGATGGACAGTGTCAGAGCCCCAAAGAAGATCAGATACCAGGAGGCGAAAAAGGTATCCGCCTGGAAGTAAGCACCGGTCTTTATGAGGGCGTAAGGCAACGTGAAAACCGAAGAGAGAAGGGTTGTGATGGCAGCCATACCGATGAGTGACAACGTACGCCGCAGATGATAAAAGATCGGATTTGTGTACGAGAGAATGATGTTGTCCGTGTTGTTTCTGTAATCTCTGTGAAATTGTACCAGCGTGAGCAGTGTGAAGAGCAAGGCCCCGAGGAAGGCACTGTATTTGGATGGTATGAGAATGTAGGCATCGACAGCGGTTGTCCCTGAAGAGTTCAGACAAAACCATACGGTGATGGCTACTGTAACTGCCATAAAGAGAAGCGTTAATCGCTCGCGCAACATTCGCCTCACTTCATGCGAGAATGCCGAAAGAGGATTCATGCGATTTTCCTCCCGTCCATGAGTATCATATAGGCTTCTTCCAGAGATCTTGCGTTTTTTTCATTGATCAGATTTTCTGGTGTTCCCGTGTAGAGTATTTCACCGTTGTTCAGGATGATGATATGATCACAGGCGGATTGGACGTCTTCAATGATGTGTGTGGACAAAATCACGAGACGTCTTTTTGCGGTATCGGTGAAGAGCTTGCGAAAGGCCACCCGTTCTGCCGGGTCGAGACCAACCGTCGGTTCGTCGAAGATCAAGAGCCTCGGATCTCCGAGTAAGGCTTGTGCGATTCCAACCCGCTGCTTTTGTCCGCCCGATAGTGTTCGGATCTTTGCCCCACGTTTTTCCTGCAGATGGGTCAATGTGATGACCCTGTCGATTTCGGATTTTGTGCCCCTTTCATCGACACACTTGAGGGCTGACATGTAATCCAGAAATTGTGTCGTTGTGAGATTTTCAAAGAGGCCAAATTCCTGTGGCAAATAGCCTAAACCGGCCTTAAGTTTTTTCTCCTGTTTTACAAGTGGAATTCCATCGAGCAGGATCTCTCCGGAACTTGGCAGAAGGTTGGTCGTCAGCAACTTCATCAGGGTGCTCTTGCCGGCACCGTTTGGACCGACGAGACCGATCAAACTCGGACTGGTTAGTGTGAGACTGACATTTTTAAGGGCATGCTTCCCCCCCTTATACGTCTTTTGAAGCTCTTTTAATTCAATTTTCAAAAAAATCAACTCCATTCATTAGATATCGTCATGACTTTAACATCGATGAATGGAGGAGTGATGAAACGGATGTGTAGTGGATATGAAATCTCAGAAGTTCACGATAAAGCGCATGCCGTCGGGAGAAGTCATGGGTTTCAGACTGTAATCCAATCCAATCAGATGTAAAACGGAGTCCGTAATGTAGAGCCCGAGTCCGTTTCCTCCCGTATCACGGTTTCGAGATTCATCCGGCCTGTAAAAGGGTTCGGCCAATCGCGACAGCTGTTCTTCCGGGAGGGGAACACATTCGTTTTCCACGAAGAGACTGTGTTCCCGGCAATAAATGGACAGTTTACCGCCTGAACGGGTATATTTGACGGCATTTGAAAAGATGTTTGAAAGGGCCTTACTCAGGAGTTTTGGGGGAACTGTAACCAGAAAGGCGGCGCTCCAGTCGATGTAGAGGATCAGTCCCTTGGCACGGGCGATCAAGATGTACGGTTCCAGAATCTCATCGCAAAGGGTCTCGATGCTTTTCGTCACAGGCCCTTCGATTGTGTCCTCAAGATGGGAGGCGGTTAGAATTTCACGTAACATGGCTGAGAGTTGGTCCACCAATTCCTTACATTTTGGTAGATAGTCCTCATGGTTTTTATACTTGCCGATCTTTAGTATCATGTTGTCCATGATGACACTCACCGCGGTTACCGGTGTCTTGAGTTCATGAGAGGCAGCGCGGAGGAAATCGGTTTTTGCACGCTCGGCCTTGCTGACCTTTTCTAACTCTATTTCGAGCGATTCTATGGTTGTTAACAGATTTTTATAAAGTGTGTTGACGTTGAGCGCCAACGTACCGATTTCATCTTTTGTGTCAATCCTGCATCTTGCCTCCCGTTCCATGGCTGTCATATGCTGTGTCTCTTCCGAGATGGCCCGAATGGGACGCGTGATGGCACGGGCGTAGAGGAGCGAAAAGAAAACGGCAACAATTACACACATCAAGATGGATATGGGAAGTAGCGAGACGATGACCTCAACGGCCTCATCGACGGGAGCCAGTGTTACAATTGCCGTGACGGTTCCCAAACGACCTTCCATTGTGAAATTACGCCGGGTCTCGATCGTTTTCAGACCCTTGGCCGTTTCGCTTGAAATGATGTCTGTGACGGTTTGGCTATCGGAATTAATCATATTGTTTCCGGGAAATTGTACATTGCCATCACTGATGATGGTGACGGTGGTATCGAAGGCTTGATCACTTCCTGCTTCGATTTGATCGGTGGTGGCCGATCCTTCATAGGAATCGGCGTTGTTTTCAAAGATCACGCCACCGTTCCATGTCAGCAAGGAATAGTAATCGTTTCCTATGTTTACGATTAAATTGGTTTGAAAAGAGCTGGCATGCTGACTCATCAGATCAACAATTTCTTCACGTCTTGCCACTTCGAGCTGTTGGACAAATTGATTGGTCATCTTTGTCAATTCCTCTTGTTTCTGATCGGTGTAGATCTTCGGCATCAGCGTATAAATCAAGCCGTTGGCCAACAACGCGACCAAGAGTAAAAGCCCCAGCGTATACAGGAAGGTCTTGGTGAATATCTTCATATTGTCTCCTCCAGTTTATATCCAACCCCGGTGATTGTTACGATGCAGTCGAGTCCGAGCTTCTTTCGTAAGTTCTTGACATGAGAATCCACCGTCCTGTCAAAAACGGGCCGATCCTCCCCCCACAACTCATCTAAGATCCGTTCACGAGAAAGCACCCGGCCCGTGTGTTCCACAAACAAACGCAGGAGCATGATCTCCCTCGGCGTGATCTCTATGGGACCATTCGTGTCTTCTGCGGTGAATCCGTCAAAGTCGACTCGAATGTCTCCATGTTGCCACATACAGGGTGTTTCACCGGTCATTCTCCGGCGTAATAAGGCCCTCACACGCTTTTCGAGTAACACGATAGAAAACGGTTTGGTCACATAATCATCCGCCATTCCGTCAAAACTTGCAATCTGAGTGTATTCATCTTCGATGGCCGTTAGCATGATCACGGGGACATTGCTTATCTTGCGTAATTCGTGCAAGACAACAAGTCCGGTGAGCTTGGGCAGCATGATGTCCAACAGGATGAGATCAAAGGGTTCCTGTCTTATCTGTTTCAACGCCTGTTCTCCGTCGTATACCGGTACTGCTCCGTATCCGGCCTCTTTAAAATATTCACAGATTCCTTCACTTGTATCCAAATCGTCTTCGACGACGAGTAATTTCATCAACGATCACCACCTGCAATATCTTAACACGAAGATTTGTAACGGATGTGAATTTGAAATTGGCAGGATAGAAAACGGGTTATACCGTTCCCGTTAAAATTCTTTGTATAAGAGAGAAATAAGAAAAGACAAGGGGTATCGTAGAATACTGTAATACCATAAAAAAGGATGAAGTGAAAGAGTCCGTCCGGCCGCTGAAGATGCCCACCGTTTTTTTATTTCTTTAATTTAACGGATAGAGGAATAAACTGTTGTATTGTAAAATAAATGAAATGCTAATAACGTCAAAATCACAAGGAAACTATTCTTATGGGGCATTGCCTACCAGAACAAGTGAATAAGGAGAGTGAGTCAAATGAAAAGACATCATTTTGTGATCCTGATAATTATTAGTTTTCTATCGTTCTTAGTATTTGCAGAAATTGACCAGAATTCAAAGGTGAATAATTCTTTCTCAAAATCCATACTCCTTGAGTTTGATGAAACGGGAGCGGGTATGCTGAATTCCGAAATTTTGCCGAAAGGGGACAGGGATTTTTTTGCCGTTAATATTGAGGAACTTGGAGAGTATATTTTTAAGGCTTCTTCTGAAGATCCGGAGGCAAGATTTGGGATTAGGGTACTCGATTCAAATAATGAGGTGATACGTGATTGGATCTTGGGAGAAAAAGGAAAAGAGTTACTTTTAGTCATGGATATTACGAAAGTGTTCGTTGGAAAGAGGATTTATTTTGAGGTGATGCAATATGAGGATAACGCGGAATTTGAGTATACTGTAAGTGTTATGGAAAATCCCGTTAGTGATTATACCGAGCCTAATGATCGTTTTAGAGAGGCCTTTGATATTGAGTTAAATACGGTTACAGAGGCATATGTCTTTCCGCAGGGCGATCATGACTTTTTTAAGGTGATTATTCCTTCAGCGGGTAGATTTACGCTTAGAGTAGAGAGCGAGGATCAAAATCTTCAGATGGGGGCAAGAATTCTGACAGAGGAGAATCAGATTTATAACGATTGGAAATATGCGATTGATGCTGGAGAATTGTGTGAGATCGTCAATGATTTTAACGAGAAAACCGTCCTTTATCTCGAAGTTAACCATAAAGATGATAAAGTCAAGAGCTATAGTCCCTATACTATCGATGTTTCACTTTTTCAAATTGATGATAAATATGAACCGAACGATAGTTTTAAGGAGGCTGTTTCTGTTGAATTGAACGATAAAGTGATAGGCTATCTGTTTACTCTGAATGACAGCGATTATTTTAAATTTTCCGTTCCTCAAACCGGGCTTGTCAAATTCCGTATTAATGCATTTGACCAGGTTGTAAGACCTGCATTCAGGATATTGACGGATGAAAACCTGGTTTATAATGACTGGGTAACCGCTTCGGAATTTTCAAATACGGTAGAATTGGAAAAAGAAATGTTCCCCGGCGAGTATTATATAGAATTATATTCGAGTGGTGATTATTCATCGGTACTGCCTTATGAATTCGAGATTTTATTTGAGCCGTCAACTGATATTAATGAACTGAATAATGATTTTTCTACGGCGGTAGAAATTGACGATGATGTGGTGGTTGAAGGAGAGATATTCCCGAAAGGAGATCGTGATTTCTACAAGATTGATGTTTTAAAACCTTCTGAGATGAGAATCATTCTTAGATCGAATCCGGCACTCAGTATTGGTGTGAGAATTCTTGACGACGATAACCAGGTTGTGCAGGATTGGATCTATGCCTCAGAAACGGGTGATGATCTGTATATCAAAACGGATATTCAGAAAGCGGGGATGTATTATCTGGAAGTGGGAAATCTTGAGGATACACGCGGCATCATTCTCCCGTATACGTTAACGGTTAAGATCAAGTAGAAGGATGTGCATGAAAGAAAATGGGCTGAGAATAGAATGTTTTCTGTTTGCCATAGAGGATTTTATCCTCTATGGAGCAAAATAGTAGATTGAAGCTCTTCTAAAAAATCAGCTTGATTTTGTTGTAAAAACAATCAAGCTGATTTTGTTTGATTTTGTCATTCGACGTTCAGGCTCAGGGCATCCTTAACCCTCTTGAGAGGGTGTACAGGGTATACCATTCTTTTCTCGTGAGTTCCGTGTTTTCCGCATTTTTTAACTGTCTGATCCTATCGGGATTGCTCGTTCCGATAACCGGTCTGATCTTTGCGGGATGTTTAAGGATAAAAGCCAGTACAATACATTCCGGTGTTCTCTCTTTTTCTTCAGCAAGCCTGTAAACGTATTCTTTTGTCTCAAGGATAGTTTCATCGACATCCGAAGCCAATTCCCTCCCGGAGAATATTCCCCTTGACAGGGGGCTCCAGGATTGTATTTCTATCCCGTTCAGCATCATATATTCCATCAACCCGGGGGTAAATGTGCTTCGGAATCCGTTGTCGTTGTTGACGCCAATCGTTCCGTCCAGCCAATCGAGTTTTGAAAGACTGATTTCCAGTTGATTCGTCTTGATCTTTCTTCTCGTTACTTTTTCTATATATTCGATCTGATACTGATTCATGTTCGAGACACCCATCTTTTTTATCAAACCGTTTTCAAACAGATAATCAAATGCCTCTTTCAACTCGGATCCTTCCATCAGCGGATCGGGTCGATGAAGTAAAAGGGAGTCGATCGTCTTGATATTCAACCTTTTCAAACTGTCAACAACTGAATTGATGAGATGCTTTGCGGAAAAATCAAATCTTCCCGTTCCATCCTTATGAGGGAGTATGATTCCCGCTTTTGTCTGTATTTTTATGATATTTTTCAGATCGGGTTTCTGTTTCAGTACCTCACCGAAGACGGCTTCAGATTTTCCATCTTGATAAATATCTGCAAAGTCAAAGAAATCGATACCGATTTCCAGCGCTGCTTCAAAGGCCCTTGCTGCATCGTCAACCGCCTTAACGGAGACCTTTTCGGTATCCCAGCCACCACCGAGTCCCATCGTACCATAAATCAATCTGCTGTTTCCAAACATATCAACACCCCTTTTTCCCGATTAAACACATGAGATGAAATCAATTTTGTTTAAACACCTGCTTCAATTTTTCAGAATCAAACGATCGAATGTGTCTGATAACGCCTTTGCGAGTAAACAATTTTAAAAGCAGAACTCTAATAAGTATAGCATAATTCATGCGGAAAGGCGTCTCCGGTTTCTGAAAAACGGGAATTGATCATGTGTTTTAATTATTCGGCAAGCTCGTATATTTTGATAACGTCCGTTTTGTCGAGTTTCATGAAATTACCGACGGGTCCGAAAACCGTACACTTTTCCGCCATTTCCTCATATCGTTTTTCAGTGATACCGGCTTCTTTCAACGAAACGGGCATGCCAATGGAACGATAAAATGCCTTCAACCTTTTGATGCCTTCCTCGATCATGTATTGTGAATCATCAAATGTCGCTTCGACGTCAAAAACAGTGTGGAAGAACTTCATGATTTTCTCCGGATAGGCCTCAGAGACATAACTGATCCAGGCCGGAAAGATGATCGCGAGTCCGGCACCGTGTGTCAGGTCGTAAAGGGCACTGAGCTCATGTTCGATCATATGCGTTCCCCAGTCCTCTATTCTTCCCGTACCAAGCAGTCCGTTATGAGCCAGTGTGCCGGCCCACATGATTTCTGCCCTCGCATCATAGTTCTCAGGCCGTTCTATGACTAATGGCGCATTTTTGACGATGGTTTTCATAACGGCTTCACAAAGATGATCTGTCAGATCGACATGCCTTTCCCGTGTAAAGTATCTTTCCATGATATGGGCAAGCATATCCGTGATACCGGCAGCCGTCTGATAGGGTGGTAATGTGAAAGTCAATTCCGGATTCATGATGGCGAATTCAGGTCGCAGAAACATGCTTCCTGTTCCCCTTTTCAGTTGTTTTTCATCATTTGTGATGACGGTTGCCGTACTCGTTTCGCTGCCGGCTGCGGGGAGTGTCAGGATCACCCCGATTGGAAGTGCCTCCCTTATTACGGCCTTTCTGTCGTAAAAGTCCCAGACATCCCCGTTATATGGAATACCCGCCGCTATTGCCTTGGACGAATCTATGACACTTCCACCACCTACTGCGAGGATAAAATCCACCTTTTCCCTTTGGCATAGTTCTATCCCTTCACGGACCAAAGAAAGTGAGGGATTGGGCTTTACCCCGCCAAGTTCAATGTACTCCAGTCCGGCGTCTTTCAACACACCGGCTACCTTTTCATATAAACCGGTCTTTTTGATGCTGCCGCCCCCATAGTGAATCAGGACCTTCTTCTTGCCGAGGGCGTTTATCTCTTTCTCTATCTGATTCTCTGTCCCCCTTCCAAAAATGATCTTCGTTTTGTTATAGAATACAAAATTTTGCACTTCCATCCCTCCGTTTTTTAGTTAATCGAATAATAAGACGGAATCCGAAATATTATATTCCTGAAGAAAACTAATGAGAGACTTATATAAAAATTACATATGTCTTCGTTTTGTAACGGATATTATGGCTGCCACAGTGGTTTATAACGGGGGAAATGTTTGAAGGGCTTGGATTGTAAATAAAGCGGGGAGTGTTTGATCTGAAACACCCCCCTGCTTTATTACCAGCCATATACCGAAGTTCTGATCCCCTTTGTGTTTAAGAGATAGATTTTGTTGCTGAGATAATAGTACAGTTCCAGTCCGTCCCAGACAAGATCTTCTCCGTGTGTTTCTGTATAAATTCTGATTTTTTTCCCACCTTTAAGGAGATACGGTCCGAATTGATAGGTTTTGCCGTCCGAAGCGGAGATGAGCTTCCAACCATTCAGATCAACCCGTGTGTTTTCCGTATTTGCGATTTCTATATATTTTCCCTCTCCGGTGAATTTAACTGAATTGATCCTGATTGGACCCGATGATGTGCTGATAACAACGTTACCTGAATTATCAAAGACCGATTTCCAGATCCCTCTGATGTTGTTTTTGGCGGTATTTTCCGCTGTGGCGAACAGGTCCTGATAATCGTTTCTGTAAACTCCAGTCCGATCAGCGATTGCATAACCGTTTGCAATTGCGGAAAGGTTGTGGAGGATCCAACTCTCTCCGGATTTGTACCATATATAGCCATGAGCAATCCCATTTGAGTCGATCTTTTCTGAACTGAAGGTAATATAAATACTGCTTCCAACCGGACACATCTTTTCGAGAAAGTCCTTTCCCTCCTTTGAATAATCGGCGTTCAATCCCGGTGAGCTAAATGAAACGGGGTTGAGTTCTCCGGTGAGATACATGATATGGCTTGTTCCCTGATATTGAATCTGGAGTGTGTTGCTGCTGATGATCTTTTCAACATCCGCACGGTGGTAGGTTTCAGGGGATAGTGTATAATCCCAGTGAAAATTCAGCCCGTTTCTACTCATCGTTCCGGCAAAGGTACACAGGGGAATAAGGAATAATATCAAAATGAAGGATCCTTTCATATGGTTCACCTCTTTTTTTATTTGAATAATTGATTATATACCTTTTTATGTTATCATTTTGTGTTTTATATTTTGAACTGTTAGAGTGAGGTAGAAATGGCTTTTAAGAAGATAAACCGTAATACTTATTACATCGAAGGTGCAACGAATGTGGGGGTCTACGCCTTTAAAAACAAAAACTGTCTGTTGATAGATACGCCATTCAACCGTTCACAGGCCCATTCGGTGGATAATTTACTGAGGGAGAATTCCCTGCATCCAAAATACATCTTTAATACGCATGGTCATGCGGATCATTTTGGAGGAAATGACTGGTTTATTGGGGAATACCCGGGCGTTGAGGTGTTCAGTTCAACTGAAGAAAAGAATTTTATAGAAAATCCACATTATCTTTATTACATCTCCAACGCGGCTTTTCCTTCAAGAAAATTGAAGAACATAAAAGGGTCAAGTGTAAATTATTGTGTGGATGAAGGCGTTGAGAAGATAAACGATATCAAATTTTCCTTTGTGAAGAGTCCCGGACATACGGAAGGCGATATGATCATCATAACACCTGACAGGGTGGCCTTTACCGGAGATGCGATATTTTCAAGACATACGCTCGAAAAATATGCCCTGACCTATCTCCTGAACGTTGGAGAACGACTGAGGAGTCTTGAAAAAATCAGGGAGATAGATGCGGATATTATCGTGGTTGGCCACTCACCGGTTCTTGTTGAGAAGGGGGAACTGTCATCACTAATAGATGACAATATCAGCAGTATTCATGTCATGGTGGAAGAGATCCGTGAGATATGTCATCAGCCGTCAACGAGAGAGGATATTCTCCAGAATATACTGGTAATGCATGATATGGAATCGGACTACAAGGGATACCTTGTGAACTTATGTTCCGTCAGTGCTTTTTTAAATTATATGCTGGATGAGGGGATTCTTGATGTTTCGATAGAAGAGGGGAAACTGTATTACTATTGAAGGGTTAAGCCATTCCAATGAATTTCATGGGTTTATGAGCCTGTAAAGACAAAAGAAAAAGGGCGGTCAAATCGGCCGCCCTTATGATTATCTGAAAGATAGAATTACAGTTCCTCTATGGCTTTCATGAGATTAACTACGATTTGTTCTCCGACTCTGACCTGTGCTTCATATGTTGAGGCCCCGATATGTGGTGTGCAAATGACGTTATCGAATGAAACGAGTTTCTTTCTGAGATCGTCAACCGGTGGTTCCACTTCAAAGACATCAAGTGCCGCTCCCGCAACCTTTCCACTTTCGAGATTTTCACAAAGTGCTTCTTCATCGATGATTCCGCCACGTGCTGCGTCAATGATGAAGACCCCTTCCTTCATTTTGGAGAAGGCATCCGCGTTGATCATCTTTCTCGTCGCATCGATCAGCGGTGTGTGGAGTGTGATGATATCTGCCTTGGCATAGATTTCATCGAGTTCGACAAATTCTACATCGAGTCCGCCGTTGTCTTTTACGACATCATAGGCAAGGATCTTACAACCGAAGGCGAGAAGTCTTTCCGCTACCTGTTTTCCGATTGTACCAAATCCGATAACCCCAACTGTCTTCTGATAGAGCTCGTATCCCTTGAGTGTCTTCTTTTCCCAGAGTCCTTCCTTGATCCCGTTTGTTCCCCTCGGGATGGCCCTGAAAAGTCCAAGCATGAGACCGATTGCGAGTTCGGCAACACTGACGGAGTTGGCTCCCGGGGTGTTGACAACCTTGATCCCCTTTTCTCTTGCGGCAACGAGATCCACATTGTCAAGCCCTGTTCCGGCCCTTGCGATGACCTTGAGATTCGCTCCGGCTTCTATGATATCCCTTGTCGCCTTTGTGGCACTTCTGATTACAAGGGCATCGTACGCCGCTATTTTTTCAAGAAGAACGTCTTTTTCAAAATGTTCAGCCGTGATTTCATAGCCTTCGTATGAATTGAGTTGTGCCATGGCATCTTTTGAAAGTGGGTCGTTCACGTGGATTTTAAATGCCATATTAAATCCCTTCTTTTAAGAACACTTCTTCTGCCGCTCTGACTGCACAGCCCAGTTCAACCTTGTATCCAAGTTCGTTGAAAGCCATTTCGAGCGCGCTGAGTCCGATGATCGTATCGAATTTGCACATGTAGCCGAGATGGGCAATTCGGAAGATCTTTCCCTTGTAAGCATCTTGTCCGCCTGCCATCGTCACACCGTACTTGTCTCTCATGAGTTTTGTGAGTTTTCCCGTATCTATCGGTGAGAGAACGGCTGTTGTCACGTTTCCCGGATTCTTTGAAAGCAGTTCAAATCCCATGGCCTTGATTCCCGCTCTCGTTGCATCTGCAAGAATTCGGTGTCTTTCCCAGATATTTTCTATTCCCTCTTCTTCGATCAGATCAAGTGATTTGCTGAGCTGATACATCTGATTGACTCCTGCGGTATATGGGGAATCCGGATGTTTCTTTCCATATTTTTTAAGATCGAAATAGTATTTGTTTCTGTTGGAACATTCGTTTACCCTCGCCCATGCCTTTTCGCTGAGTGTGATAAGTGCGAGTCCAGGAGGAAGCATAACACCTTTCTGAAGACCTGTGGCAATGATGTCTACATGCCATTCGTCCATCTTGAGGGGTTCTGCAAGAAGACCACTGACGGAGTCTACAACCATGAGGGCCTTGTAATCTTTTACGACGGCCGCGATATCCTTGATCGGGTTGATCGTCCCCGTTGAAGTTTCACTCTGTGTTGCGAAAACAGCTACCGTATCGGGATTTCTGTCGAGTGCTTCCTTTATCTGTTCAGGTGTAACGGAATGACCCCAGTCGATCTTGATCAGATCGATTTCTGCTTCGAATGCCTTACAGAGTTCAGCCCATCTTTCACCAAATTTTCCGCCATCGACAACGATAACCTTATCGCCTTTTCCGACAACATTGGCGACTGCCGCTTCCATCGCACCGGTACCCGTGGAAACGAGTGCCATGACTTTATTTTTTGTCTGGAAGAGTATCTTTGCCCTTTCAAGAGTCTCTGTCTGAATGTTCATGTACTGTGGTGTTCTGTGATGAATCGTCTCCTGTGCGCCCGCAAGCAGAATATCTGTTGGCACCGGTGTTGGCCCCGGTGCAAGAATGTAATTCTTTTTGAACATATACCATCCCTCCGAATTTTGTTTAATCTATCATCTATTCCGAAACGCCTGGAATCTGCTGTTTCGGCCAATTAAGAACATGAAAACCGCGTTTCTTTAAACACTCCAATAATAACAAAAAAAAATTGCTTTGTCGAGTCGTGTTGATGGTATTTAAAGGACGGTGAGTGGGTGTATTTGGCGTTGAAACAGCTTGAAATCAGGATATCAGACAAAGATGAAAAAAGTTTTCAACACGGGGGCTTTTTATTTTTACAGATTTTCTGAAAATAGTATACAGATAAACCGGTTGGATAATTTGAAAATTATTGCATCAAAGGTAGTCGCTCTTCATTTATTCTAATTATGATATAATTCAGTGTATATCATTACTTTGGTTATACGTGGTTTTTGTGATTTTCGATGTCAGTTGCTTATTTTTTTTATGAAAAAGGAGAAAAAATGGATGAAAATAATTCATTGGATCAGTTAAGTCTGTTTAAGACGCTGCTCAATCTGGATATTGTGAATTCTGATGAGGGCGTTAATCATCTTGCTGAGGAGCTGGCATACAATTTTTCCACTAATGAATGTGCTGTGTTTATCTTTGAAAAAGAAAAACAGGCTTTCAGGTTGATTGGCCTGTCAAATCTTGATAAGTCCTCCGTAAAACAGTACAAGATAAAAGTGGCGGATTTACCGAATGCACGGGAGTTGAGAGCGGGGCATTCGGTCAGGATCGATACGGAAGAGGAATTAAAGAAATTTGATTTTATGTATTCCGAGAAGCTGACGTTGTTTCCCGTAGTGGATAAGAGGCAATTTGTGGGTATGATTGTCTTTGGGTATGATGAAGAACCGGTCAACCTGTGCAGCGAAAGTTTTGCGGATATTTTAAAGAGTATCGGAAGGGTTCTGAAACTCTCCATAGAGAACAGACTTTTCCGTGAAAACACCTATAAATTACTCAGCCTCGCCAGGCTTCATGAAATGATTAACAAATCGAGGTTTGAGGATGCCCTTTACAGGGATTCCATGAATATGACCTGCAAGATGCTGAATGTGGAGAATGCCTCTATCTGGCTGTTGAATGAAAATGATGAACTGGAGATAAAATACTGGTACGGTATCACTGAAGAACAGATCATGAGAAGAACGATCCCTTCACATCATGGGATGGTCGGATGGTGTTTTGACAACAGGGAGGCCGTTTTATCCATATCGGCCAAAAAAGATCCCCGTGCGGCTCTGGATATGCTTGATGTGGATATAAAATCCGCCATAGCCTCGCCGCTTTATCATGATGATGATATTTATGGTGTGATTATACTCATCAACAGAAAGGCACAGGATCTGTACAGGCCTTATAAACACTTTGATGAAGTCGATCTGGCCTTGCTTGAAGACATCTCATCGAGAATATCACTTGGTGTATCCAAGTTGAAATATCTCTCGGAGTTGTCCGATGAAAACAGGAAATTCAGGGCTCTGACACATACGAATGAACAACTTCTTGCCCAGCAGAAGGAGCATGTGAATTCCCTGAAGAATATGACTTACATTAACAGGGCCATGAGAGAAAGCTATGATGTGAAGAATATCCAGAGCATCATGATGCTGGGGATTACCTCGGAAAGAGGCCTTGGTTTTGACAGGGCGCTGCTGCTTGAAAAAAACAATAAAAATCAGACGCTTGTTGCGAAATACTGGATGGGGATCATGAGCAATCAGGAAATTGCCGCTACGATGGGAAGGAAGAACCGTGATTATTACTCCCTTGGCAATTTTACACAGTATCTTCGTGAGAAGGCTTTGACGATGAACATAGACGATTATACGAGGCACGAAATACAGAATCGTGTTTTTCCGTACAAGAGTCATATGGTTTTTGAAAAGGTGGTTGTCCGGAAAAAGATCGTCAAGGTCATTCCCGAAATCGTAGAAGAATGGGGGAATGAATACAGAGAACTCGCCACTCTGCTCGGAACGCAGGAGTTTGTCGTCGTTCCTCTCGTGGGAAGGTTTGAGACGGTTGGGGTTCTGATACTCGATAACCGGTTTTCCGGAAAAGAAATTACCGCAAACATGATAGATGTCCTGAAGATATTCTCGGATAACGCCGGGTTGGCGATAGAAAATGTTCAGAATTATGAAGAGCTGAAATCCAAGACGCTTTCGTTGGAAAGGCAGACATCACTTCTGAATTATCATAAGGACTTTACCCTCAGCATATTGGAGAGCCTCGATGTGGCGATTATCGTGCTGGACAGGGAGGACAAGATCAGAGAGTGGAACAGAAGGGCGGAAGGTCTGTTCAATTATACGAAGAAAAGGGTCCTTGGTATGGGATTTGACAATATCGCTCATGATTTCAGGGATCTTGAAAATGTCGCGGAGCGGGTTTATGAGATAAAAGATACCGTTGTCCTGACGGAATATCCGATGCATCTGAACAACAGCGACATGTTTTTTGATATCAAATTCACCCCCCTCAGGTATTCCGGCTCGGATCGGATTGAGGGAATTATCATCATGTTTGATGATGTAACCCAGAAGAAACTGATGGAGAACGAGATCAGAAGAAGGGAAAAACTGGCTTCTCTCGGTGAAATGTCCGCACGGGTTGCACATGAAATCCGGAATCCGTTATCTGTAATAGGCGGTTTTACGCAGAGAATGCAGCGCTCGGTTGAAAGCGGCAACGAAGTGAAAACGATGAAATATCTCAATATCATTCAAGGGGAAGTCAAGCGTCTCGAAAAGATCGTTGAGGAGATTCTCGAATTCAGTCGACCGAGAAAGAAACTTGAATTTGATCAGATAAATATTCAACAGGCGGTCAACGAACTTATCACACTGTATGAGGACCGGATCGATACGAGCAAAATTACCCTGGATGTGTCTGTTCAGCCTGTGATGGTAACCGTGGACAAAAGCCGTATGAAACAGGCGATGATCAACCTGATACAGAATGCGATAGAAGCCTGTAAGGGATATATCGAAATTTCGTCAGAACTCAGGGATGGAAATGTCAGGATAAAATTCCTGAACGATGGGGAACTGATAACGCAGGCAGTGGAAGAAAAGATCTTTTCACCGTTCTTCACCACAAAGACATCGGGAACGGGACTCGGGTTACCGATTACAAAGAAGATTGTCGAAGAGGAACACAATGGTAAATTAACAATAGAGAGGGCCGTAAAAGGCGAAAACGAGTATACGGTTTTCGTTATCGAAATACCGGTGAATTTATCGGAACAGGAGGAATGAACATGGAAAAGAACAAGATTCTCATCATTGAAGATGAAGACAATATGAGATTTTTGATTTCAGAAGAGCTGGAAGATGAAGGCTACATAGTAGATACGGCTTCCAACGCAAAGGAAGGACTTGAAAAGCTCGAAAACAGTGATTATGACTTGATTACTGTCGATATTGAGATGCCGGATATGACAGGTCTTGAACTCGCAGGTGAAATCAGAAAGAGAAATATTCCGATTAAGATTATTTTGCTCACAGCATACAGCCACTATAAGGCCGATCTTTCGTCCTGGGCAGCTGATACGTATGTTGTCAAGAGCTCTGATTTCAGCATCTTAAAGCAGGAAATACAGAAATTATTGAGCAAATAGATTTGTATTTGATTGATAAATTTTGTCATGATAAAAAAGTATATAGATGTGACAGGAGGTTACACGACGAATGGAATATAAAGCTACTTTAAATTTACCTAAGACTAAGTTCCCGATGAGAGCGGGACTTGCACAGAAAGAACCGGAATATCTTAACAGATGGAACGAGATGAGATTGTACAATTATCTTCTCGACCAGAGAGAAGGCGCGCAGGAATACATCCTGCATGATGGTCCGCCATACGCAAACGGCCATATACATCTTGGAACTGCGTTGAACAAGACGATCAAGGATATCATTCTCAAGTATAAGACGATGAAAGGGTTTAAGGCTCCTTATGTGCCCGGATGGGACACACACGGACTGCCGATAGAACACAAGGTATCAAAAACGCTTGGTGAAAAAAGAAGGGACATGTCAAAGCTGGAGATCAGGGAAAAATGTGCCCAGTATGCGACGGAGTTTGTCGACATACAGCGTGAAGAATTTAAGAGACTCGGTGTACTTGGAGAATGGGAAAATCCCTATCTTACACTGAATCCAAAATACGAGGCGAAGGTTCTTGAGACCCTTAAGGGGCTCGTTGTCCAGGGAAATGTATATCGAAGTAAAAAGGTCGTTCACTGGTGTCCTACCTGTGAAACGGCACTCGCTGAAGCGGAGATCGAATATGCGGATGAAAAGTCCGATTCTATCTATGTAAAGTTCCCGGTGAAGGATGAAGAGAACACCTATGTCATCATCTGGACAACAACACCATGGACACTTCCTGCAAACCTTGCAATAGCCGTTCATCCAAAGTTTGAATACGTTCAGTTTGATATGGATGGAGAAAAATGGATCATGGCAAGGGAATTGATCCCGGTCCTCATGAAAAAGATAAATAAACCGGAAGAGGTTACAATCGAAAAAAGCTGGAAAGGCTCCGAACTCGAAGGAATGAAGGCGATGCATCCGTTTATAGACAGAGAATCCCCGGTCGTTTTGGCCGATTATGTCACGCTCGATGCGGGTACCGGGTGTGTTCACACGGCTCCGGGGCATGGGGCGGATGACTACCTCACCGGACTGAGAAACGGTCTCGAGATCCTTTCACCGGTTGACGCGCAGGGAAAATATACGGCCGAATACCCTGAGATGGAAGGGCAGCATGTGTTCAAGGCAAACGGAAAGGTCATCGAATTACTGGATGATATCAACAAACTCGTTTACAACGAGAAGTTCAGCCATTCTTATCCACATTGCTGGAGATGTAAGAAACCGATCATATTCAGGGCAACAGAACAGTGGTTTATAGACATTGACAAAAATGACCTCAGAAAAAAGGTGCTTTCAGAGATCGACAAGACTCAGTGGGTACCTGACTGGGGAGAAACGAGGATCAACTCCATGGTAAAAGACAGGCCGGACTGGTGTATTTCCAGACAGAGGGCCTGGGGAATCCCGATTCCCGCCGTTTACTGTGAAAGCTGTGGAAAGACGATTCTGAACGAAGAGACGATGGATCATATCATAAAGATTGTAGAAAAAGAGGGGACAAATGCCTGGTTTGCCCGTGATGTCAAGGACTTGCTGCCGAAAGGTTTCAAGTGCCCGCATTGTGGCGGCGAACATTTCAAGAAAGAAGAGGACATCCTCGATGTATGGGTAGATTCCGGTGCTTCTTTTGAGAGTGTTGTCAAACAGAGGGAAAATCTCAGATATCCTGCGGATCTTTATCTTGAAGGATCGGATCAGCACCGAGGATGGTTCAATTCTTCCATATTCCTTTCAGTTGCAAATTATGAGATTGCGCCGTTTAAAACCGTTGTTACCCATGGATTCATCAGAGACGGCAAGGGGCACAAGATGAGTAAATCTCTTGGGAATACCATCCTGCCACAGGAGGTTATCGACCAGTATGGCGCGGATATCCTTCGACTCTGGGTGGCGGCATCCGATTACAGGAATGATATTACCGCTTCCATGGATATCCTGAAGCAGTTCACGGATACTTATAAAAAGATCAGAAATACGATGAGATTCCTCCTTGGAAATCTTTCCGACTTTGACCCGGCAACGGATTCCGTCAAAAGGGAAGACCTGCTTGAATTTGACAGATGGGCCTTGTCAAGACTCGGTTCGTTGATAAAGACAGTTGATCAGAATTATGAAGCCTTTGAATTTTATAAGGGGATTCAGGCTATCAATAAATATATCGTTGCAGATCTCAGTAACGTCTATCTCGATGTCCTGAAGGACAGAATGTACGTAGAAGGGACCGCCTCATTAGAAAGAAGGTCCGGACAGACCGTCATGTTTGAGATCCTCAAGGCTCTGACGCTGATGCTCGCACCGGTCATCGTCTTCACGGCGGAAGAGGTTTATGATTATTTGCCTGAATCGGCGAAACTTTACAAATCTGTCCATGCAGAAAAATGGCCGACGGTTGCCGATGGAAATATCGATCTATCACTTGAGGCGAAATGGAACAGGATGCTCGATGTCAAGGAAATGGTAAACGTTTCACTTGAAAAGAGCAGAGCCGCAGGAACGATAGGGCATTCCCTTGATGCACATTGTTTACTGAGAGTGTCATCGGACGAATTGTTCGATCTTCTTGAAGAGCAGAAGGCCATGCTGGAGGGATTCTTCATCGTTTCAAAGGTTTCACTTGAAAAGACGGAAAATACTGAGAATGAAGACGGTCTTGACATTGTCGTTGAACATGCAAAAGGCGAAAAGTGTCAGAGATGCTGGAATTATGATGAAGAAACAGGTTCAAACGAGAAATATCCGGATACATGTCCAAGATGTGCGGCAATACTTGAAAAGCATTATCCGGATTTTGAAGGATAAAAAAACTGAAACTGTTGCAGGACTGGAGGGATTTTCACAAACTCCGGCTCCTGCCTTATTCGGTTGAGGACTGAGCGTTCTGTTTCATGACGTATTTAAGGAGGGCCCAAGTTGTCTTACAGGATTATATCCAAAGAAAAAATTGCTTCGAATGAATATGATATCTGGATTCACGCCCCTCGTATCGCCTCGCATGCGAAAGCGGGACAGTTTGTCATACTGATGGCGGATGAATCGGGTGAGCGGATTCCGCTTACCATTGCAGATACGGATAAAAAAGAAAAAATAAGGATCATCTATCAGGTTGTCGGAACTTCCACCGAACGTCTTGCCAGGCTTGAAGCCGGTGATTCTCTCAGTAATTGCGCCGGCCCCCTCGGGAAGGCCTCGGAGATCCCGGAAAATGAAAAGGCGCTTGTCATCGGTGGCGGTGTGGGGATCGCCGCGATTCTGACTATTGTGAAGACCCTTAAAGAAAAAAATAATGAAGTAACCTGTATCATCGGTTCGAGGGACAGTGAACATATCATCCTGAGAGATGAACTCGAAGCGGCGGCTGATGAACTGCTGATCTATACCGACGATGGATCGCTTGGAAATAAGGGGCTGGTCACCGATGGGATGAACAGACAGTTTGAAGAGGGGAAGGTATTCGATGCGGCATGGGCCGTCGGACCTACGGTCATGATGAAATTCTGTGCCAAAGTGGCGAGAGAGCACGATCTTCTGATCTGGACTTCTCTGAACCCTATCATGATTGATGGTACCGGCATGTGTGGTGGCTGTCGAGTGAAAGTCGGTGAGGAGATAAAGTATGCCTGTGTAGACGGTCCCGAATTTGATGGACGAATCGTTGACTGGGATGTACTGATGAACAGACAGAAGCAGTATCTCGATGAGGAAAAGGAATCGCATCACAGGTGTAAGATAGGACTGGATGGGGCTGGTGAAAAATGAGTACATCGAAGAAGAGAGTCCCGACTCGAGAGCGGGCCCCCGAGGAGAGAAACAAGGATTTTTACGAGGTCAATCTCGGCTATGAAAAAAGGGATGCCATGGAAGAGGCTGAAAGATGTCTTCAGTGTAAGAATCCGCTTTGTGTAAAAGGTTGTCCTGTCAGTATAGATATTCCCGGTTTCATTGCTGAATTGAAGAGAGATCACATCAGTGAATCAGCAAAAATATTGAAGACGTATAATTACCTGCCTGCCATATGCGGTCGGGTATGTCCGCAGGAAAACCAGTGTGAGGGAGCATGTATTCTGAACAGGATGAAGGATAATGAACCGGTTTCAATTGGTAAATTGGAGAAATTTGTCGCTGATTGGGAAAGAGAGCATAAAACATTATCCGTTTCAGTGAAGGAGAAGAAATCGAAGTGTGTTGCCGTTGTCGGAAGCGGCCCTTCGGGGTTGACCTGTGCGGCTTATCTCGCTGAACGGGGCTACGACTGTACGATCTTTGAAGCACTTCATATGGCCGGAGGCGTTCTGGTTTACGGTATCCCGGAATTCAGATTGCCGAAAAGCATCGTTCAGGATGAGATAGAGGCGATAAAATCATTGGGAGTGAAGATAGAAACGGATATCATCGTCGGGAAAACGATCACCATAGAAGAACTGAGAGATGAATTCGATGCGGTATTTATCGGTATCGGTGCCGGGACACCGAAGATGATGGGAATTCCGGGATCTGAGCTGATCGGCATCTATTCCTCGAGTGAGTTTCTGACGCGTATAAACCTTATGAAGAGTTTCAAATTCCCCTATTTCGATACACCGGTGCGAACCGGGAAGCATGTGATTGTCGTAGGTGGCGGTAATGTGGCGATGGATGCCGCAAGAAGTGCCCTCAGGCTTGGGGAGGCCGATGTTAAAGTGATCTACAGACGAACCGAAAGTGAGATTCCCGCGAGGATAGAGGAATATCATCATGCCGTTGAAGAAGGCATTGAATTCCACTGGCTCACGAATCCGGTGGAGTATATCGGAGAAAATGGGAGACTGAAAGCGGTAAAGATTCAGAGAATGGAACTCGGCGAGCCGGATGCCTCCGGTAGAAGGAGACCCGTTCCCATAGAGAATGCCTATGAGGTCTTCGAAGCGGATACCGTTATTGAGGCGATTGGTCAAACCCCGAACAAGGTGTTGCTGGAAACGATTCCCCAATTGAAATTGAACAGATGGGGAAACATTGATGCGGATGAAACCCTTCAGACGTCCATGGATGGAATATTTGCAGGCGGGGATATTGTTACCGGGGCTGCAACCGTTATAGAAGCGATGGGAGCCGGAAAGCTTGCCGCCCAATCAATAATCGAACATCTTGAAAAAAGGAGATGACTTCCGGAGGTGAAGAATTGATTATAAAAGATTGTTATGAAAGGAATATGGCAACGATTGATCCGGAAACGACCGTTTCAGAACTGAAAAAATATTTTGAGCACGCTTTTTCACCTACAGCAGCGGTCGTGAACAAAGAGAAAAAGGCCTATCTCGGGATTTTACATTTTGAAGATCTCTTTGACGAGAATCTGGCGTTGAAATCCGATACGATAACCGCTCGTGATCTGGCAAAACATATCGATTTCTTCGTCTTTGAGGATGATATTCTTGAAGATGTCTCGTCGCTTCTGATGGAAACCCATGAGGAAATCGTTCCGGTTCTGAATTCAGAACTGGCCTTTTGCGGTGTGATAAGCGTTTTTGACATCCTTGAGTTGTTGAACGATATGCTGTCTTCGGAAAAAGACACGGTTTCTTTTTCCCTGACATTAAAAGATAAACCCGGAAGTCTGAAGGATCTGATAGTTGCCCTCGGTAAGGCGGAATTAAATATTGTTTCGATTATTGCCTATCCGAATGATGAAGAGAGTAAAAAGATATTTATAAAAGTGGATTCTGATGATATTAATCATGTCAGAACAATTCTTAAGGCCAACAGATTAAGAGCTGATTATGTTAAAAAGAGGCTTGGAACCTGAAAGGAGAAAAAATTATGAAGGTAGCGATGATGTCATACGAGGTTTTTCCTTTTGCCAAAGTGGGAGGGCTCGCTGATGTTATAGGATCACTTCCAAAATATCTTGAACGAAATGGTGTAGAAGTCGATATATTTATGCCTTATCATCGAATCGTTGACAGAAATTCCATGAAATATGGATATGAAATTGAAAAGGTCTTTGATCCGTTTGAAGTTCCCTATGTAGATACGGATGAGAAAGCCGGACTTTACAAGACTAAGTTGCCGGGATCGAATTGTAATGTATACCTGATAGCCAATGAAAATATCTTTAATACGGAGGAAGTGTACGGGAAGGAAGATCCTGCACTTCAATCGGTCTATTTTTCAGCCGCTGCGATTGCGGCAATCAAAGAGCTTGATGAAAGATACGACGTCATACATGCCAACGACTGGCATACGGGACTTGTCCCCGTTTATCTGAAGAGCCTTTACAAGGATGATAATCTGTTCCACTCCGTTTTGAGTGTCTACACGATACACAATCTCGGGTATCAGGGCAGGGTAAACAGCAGACTGCTGAATTATGCCGGCCTGCCGCATTACCTCTTCAACGTTGATGCACTTGAATTTTACGGCGACATCAACTTCATGAAGGGGGGCATCCTCTTCTCGGATATCATCACGACAGTCAGCCCAACGTATGCGCAGGAAATCCAGACCTCAAGATTTGGAGAGCATCTGGAAGGTGTGCTGAGTATCAGGAGTGAATCACTGTACGGGATTCTCAACGGGATTGATTATGAGGTCTTCAGCCCTGAAAACAGAGAGATTTCCTTAAATAAATTCAGTGCGGATAATCTCAACGGGAAGTATATTTCGAAGGCCGAGCTGCAGAAAAGGGTGGGACTGCCACAGAGATCGGATGTTCCGGTAATCGGGATTATCACAAGGCTTGTTTCGCAGAAGGGTCTGGATATCTTCTCAAAGATTGCCAACCTTGTCTTCATGCAGGAGGCACAGATGGTTTTACTCGGTACGGGGCAGCCGGAATATGAAGAGATGATGAAAGCCCTTCAGGAAAAATATCCAGAGAGGGTCTCGGCCAATATAGAATTCGATATTGACCTCGCCAATCATATCTACGTCGGCAGTGATATGTTCCTGATGCCTTCCAAGTATGAACCATGCGGACTTGGTCAGTTGTTCAGTCTCAGAATGGGAACCGTTCCCATCGTTCATTATACCGGTGGATTGGCTGATACGGTTCGAGAATATAATGCGGAGACGGGAGAGGGAAATGGCTTTGGCTTCAGCGAATACAGGGAAAGTGAATTGCTTTATTCCATGTTTAAGGCGTTATATGCCTACAAAGACAGGGAACAGTGGAACCAGATCATCCAGAATGCGATGAGTGACGACTTTTCCTGGGAAAGATCGGCCAGAGAATATCTGTATGTTTACGAAGAAGGAATCAACAAGAAGGAAAACTTTTAGGAGGTTCACCTATGCCAGAATTGAGAAGGGACCCCGTTTCTAATAGATGGGTTATTATTGCAACTGAAAGGGCCAAGAGACCGATGGATTTTTCAGCAAAGACTGAGGAGTTAAACAGTAATTTCTGCCCTTTTGATTATGGGAATGAATATACCACACCACCGGAGATACTCGCTTTCAGACCGACGGATACGCAGCCGAACACCCCGGGCTGGTGGATAAGAGCCGTAGAGAACAAGTTTCCAGCACTTCAGAAGGATATCAAACTTGAACGATACGGTCATGGGATGTACGATGCGGTAACGGGTTTTGGTCATCACGAGATCGTCATAGAGACCCCGGATCATAATGCCACAATCGCAACACTCGAGGAAAAACAGGTAGAGGAGATCATCTGGGCCTATAAGGCAAGATACAATGCGATTGCCAGCGACGAGGATATCAGGTATGTCCTTATCTTCAAGAATCACAAGAAAGATGCCGGGGCTTCACTTGCCCATGCGCATTCTCAGATCATAGGAATGCCTATCGTTCCGAAGCGTGTGCAGGAGGAACTGGATGGCTCAAGAATGAGGTATAAATTCAAGGAAAGATGTATCTTCTGCGATATCATCTATCAGGAGAGGATGGAAAGTACGAGAATCGTTGAAGAGACGGATGATTTTATCGCCATAAATCCGTATGCTTCAAGATTTCCATTTGAAACCTGGATACTGCCGAAAGAACACAATCATGATTTTGGCAAGATCAAAGAGAAGGAAGTACAGGGTTTTGCCCATATCCTGAAAAATTCGCTTCTGAGAATTTACAAGGCGCTTGACAACCCGCCTTATAATTTCATGCTGCATACGGCACCGGCGACAGGTGATGGGAAAGACTTTTATCACTGGCATCTTGAGATCGTACCGAGACTTACAAAAGTGGCGGGCTTTGAATGGGGATCAGGGTTCTATATCAATCCGACACCGCCGGAAGATGCCGCAAAGTATTTAAGGAGTGTAGAACTTTGAAGGGTGGAGAGCTTATAGAAATAGGCTTCAAGACTTATATTGTCAAAAACAGAATACAGGGGATCTTTTCGCCGGGAAACAACATTATCAGAAAGTTCAAATCCGTTGCCGATAAGGAACAGATGATCCTGAACCTGACCTACGGATATGAGACGCAGTCTTTCATCATGATGGACAGCGGTCATGTTATCATGACAACGCTCAGTGTTGAGGAGTTTCTGGATAAATTTAAAAACGCTGAGTGATGGCGGAACTGTGATCTGATTCGCCATAAATCAATCCGGTGAAATGAGAAATCAATACTTATAAGGGCGGGAATTGTTCCGCCCATATGTTATGTTAATTGTAAGGAGAAAAGATGAACTATGCCATCGTATACCTGCCGCTTAATCCTGAAGTGGCGAAACAACAGAACCTCCCGCTGAAATTGCCGGTACTTGCCGAAGACCTTCCGATTATTCAGGAGGAGAACAATATTCCGCTTGAAATCATTCTGAGAGGGTTAAGAGCGCAGTGGAAGGCTAAAAAGGATGCGTATTACGCCTCATATCTGAGATATTTTGTTTTTGAGAAATTCAAGAAGGAGTTAAAGGATAACCATATCAATGAAGCGGTTAAACTGTTGAATGAATCACTGCTTTATGGTAAAGAGGATTATCTGTATCATTTTTATAACGGTCTGCTGTTTAAAAAATTTGGTGAATACGGGGAAGCGGAGAATGAGCTCAGAGTGGCGGCAGCACAGAATCTCTCGAGTCCGCTGTTGACCTTTGAGATTGGTCAGCTGCTGATGGAGATGGATGATATAGACGGTGCCCTGGAAGAATTCACGGAGACATTGGAAAGGGATGCCAGGTTTGTTCCCGCTTATGTAGCCTGTGGGGATATCTTTCACAGGATATCCGACTACAGTAATGCGGTAACCTTCTATAAAAAGGCCATCGAGCTGGCACCGAATTTTATTCCGCCGTATATCCGAATCGGGGTGCTGTATAATAAAAAACAGAATTTTGATATGGCGAGGGTCTATTTTGAAAAAGGTCTGAAAAAAGAAAAGGAGAATTTTGAACTCAATTATAACATCGCATTCACATATACCCGCTTAAAAAGGCCGATGAAGGCCATTGAACACCTTAAGAATTGTGTCAGAATAGACAGAAAAGCGGTATCGGCATACAATGAACTCGGGATTCTGTATAAGAATTTCGGCTTTTTTGAAGAGTCGGTCAAACAGTATGAGGCTGCTTTAAAATATGCCGATGACAAGGATGTCAAAGAGAAGGGAATGGCAGATATGAGTCCGGTCATCCTTAAATGGCATCTTGCACAGTCCCTGGCACTTAACGGTGAGCTGGATAAGGCCATGCAGATGCTTGAAGCGATCAAATCTGCAGACTCATCGCTCCCCGTCGAAGAGTATCAGGATATCATCAGGCATGAAAAACAGTCTGAAGTCGGTATATTTTCGCTGTCAAATTTTTCCTTATGGGTACTGGACACTTTTGAGGAGATAGATGAAGATTTGAAGGAAAGATTCGAAATGTGTTCAAAAGGGCAGAATCCAAAGACCGATTTTTCCGGTCAACTCAACCTGGAACTGATTCCGCTTGTTATAGAAATGGTCAGGGCTTACAGGGCCTATGACATCACACTCAGCAGAGCTCTCACTCTGTTTGCATCAAAAATCTGTAATTCTGCCGATTGGATCGTCCTTTCACGAATCATCGGCATTCTGTCGGAAGAGATGGGAACGGAGACCTTTTCATTTGATACCATAAAGGACAGACTGGTGGATGAACTGACGGATTTGGACTGGACACTCGCAAGAGAGATGGTCGAAATCGACCGGAATATCTTCAGGGATGTCGAGGAACTGGGGAGTGAACAACTGAAGTTCAATAGCCTCAAGGATTTATTGATTACCATTTTGAATGTTTTGTGGATAGAACCGACGGAGGCAGAATTGAATATTCTGCTTGAAATCAACGAACAAAATGAAGGGAACATCGAAGAACGTGAAGCTGTAAAGGAACTGTGCTTATTCTTATTAACTGAAAACTGAAGGGGAGAAGGATGATAATGAGTAATCTCAAAAAAGGGAAAGGGATGAACTATCCGCAGATTTTTGTACTTGGTTTTGGTTTTTTTGGAGTCAGTCTTATATGGTCTCTCTATAATGCTTTTGTACCGATCTTCTTAAAAGGGTTTGCTATGAGTTCTATGATGATTGGGTTCATCATGACCTTTGATAATATTCTTGCCGTTATTCTGCAGCCGTATATCGGATTTTTAAGTGATAACACGAGAACGAAGATCGGGAAGCGAAAGCCGTTTATCCTGATTGGTGCGCCTCTTGGGGCTTTGTTTTTCTTTTTGATCCCCTTTATGAAAGATTACACACTTTTCTGGCTGATAGGGATCATCATCCTGATGAATTTTGCCATGGCTGTTTTCAGATCGCCTGTTATCGCCCTGATGCCGGATATCGTTCCTTCAAAAGACAGAAGTAAGGCCAACGGGATCATCAATTTCATGGGTGGTTTTGGAAGTCTGCTGGCTTTCTTTGTCGGCGGTATGCTGTTCGATATGAATCCGACCATGCCTTTCATGACGGGTGCGGTTGCACTCGTGATCAGTTCAGCCCTTGTTCTTATCTTTGTCCGAGAGCCAAAAAGTCATCTTGAGACCGACGGTAAGGTCGAAAAGGTCAATTTTGCGGCGGCTTTTAAGTCTCTATTCAAATCTTTGAAGGAACTCGTTACCGGTAAGGAGAAAAGTGAGCTGTTTATCCTGCTGGCAATCTTTTTCTGGTTTTGTGGATTCGGAACACTTGAGACCTTCTTCACCATTTACGGGACTCAGTTTCTTGAAGTAAGTGCCGGGAGTGCGGCCTTTGCACTCGGACTGTTTTCGCTTATGTTCATGATCTTTGCGATTCCCGCCGGATTTATCGGAAATAAATTTGGCAGAAAGAAGACGATCATGATGGGGCTTATCATATTGATCATCTGTCTATTTGCGGTCAGTATGATCCCGATCGGGTCGTTGACCTCGGGGATTTGTGTACTTGATGAAATTTATAAGATTCCACGTACCTCTGAATTTTCTATCATACAATTGATTCTTGTTTTTGGTGGGATAGGATGGGCCTGTATCAATATCAATTCGCTGCCTATGGTGGTGGATATGGTCAGTGAGGATAAAGTCGGGGGACACACCGGCCTGTATTATTTCTTCTCAATGCTGGCTGCAATCGTAGCACCGCCTCTCGTTGGAGCGGTGATTGATTATTTGTCCTATCCGTCTATGATTAAATTTTCTGTTCTGGCATTTTTATGTGCACTCATCTGCATCCTGTTTGTCAGAAAAGGAGAAGCAAAAAAGGGAGTTGTTTAAAGAATGGTTTTACAGATTGTTTTACTCGTCGTTGGAATTGCACTTCTTGTTAAAGGTGCAGACTGGCTCGTCGATGGTGCCGGTGGTCTGGCAAAGAGTTTTGGCGTATCGCCTCTCTTTATCGGTTTGACGGTCGTGGCATTCGGAACGAGTGCCCCGGAGCTTGCCGTCAGCATGTCCGCTGCTATCAAAGGATCGGGTTCTATTGCCATTTCAAATGCGATAGGCAGTAATATCGCCAACATTGCACTTGTCATAGGATTTACTTCTATGCTTGCTCCACTGTCAGTCAGCAGATCGACCGTCAGAAAGGAACTTCCTTTTTGTATCCTTCTGAGTCTTGCCGTGTTTGCCATGCTGCTCAGGGGACCCGCATACGGACTTGACCGGTTTGATGGTATTGTTCTGATCATATTCCTGATCATCTTCATGGAATATACACTGGTTATGGCCAAGAACGACCGAATGACATCGAAGATTTCTGAAAAAGATATAATACCTGATCAGCAGAAGGTGAAAAAAGAAAGGATAAAAAATCTCATTCTTACGATCGTTGGACTTGTGATGGTTGTCTTCGGGGCCGATGTGACGGTTAATGCGGCAACAAAAATCGCATTGAGCCTTGGGATCAGTGAAGCGCTTGTTGGACTTTCCATGGTCGCCATAGGAACTTCACTCCCGGAACTCGTTACTTCACTCTCTGCGGCTTTGAAAGGTCAGAGTGATTTGGCAATAGGAAATATTGTCGGATCAAATATATTCAATATCGGACTGATTCTCGGGGTTTCATCACTGGTAAACCCAATCAGCGTATCCGTCAACCTTTACTGGGTGGATATTCTGGTGATGACATTGCTGACAGTGGCACTACTTTTTGCAACGTTGAAACGAAACAAAGTAACTCGTGTTGAAGGGGCCCTGTTCTTCATGTCTTATATCGGATATATTACATTTATAGCGATCAGGGGTTGATTTTAACGAAACACGGTGAGAACTCCAACAGCAGCAGGTATTTATATTCATTAATGCTGGTCGCTTTATCGGGATTCACATATTTCTATTTTAATATCGGGCAGAGGATTCTTGCAGAGATTAATAATGCATACAGCAGCTTGTTTATCTTTCTTTGCATCATTATTTTTACCTTTATCGTAGAAAATGTTCAGATCAGTTATAAGGGATTCAACGCAGTTTCTTCCGTACTTGCAGCTGTAGTCATCACGTTATGGTATGGACCCTATACGGCAGCGTTTCTCATCGCCGGTATCAGTGTGTTCAGGATAAACAACTCTTTGGCAACGGTAAAGGGATTTGAATTCTGGAAAATTATCTCACGTTTTTCGATAAATTTTCTTATGTATACGATCCCTGCCCAGATCATGTATCAGGTTTATCCCTTTTATGCTCGGATATTACTGTATCTGTTCCTTGCTCTCGTTGTCAATCAGATTCTCATGGGATTTTATTTTCCGCTTTTTCTGCTTAAGCCTTTTCTCGGTGTGCAGAAGAGTCTGGCCTGTTTTGCCATGGAATATTTTCCGGTGATAATTCTCACCCCGCTTACTCAGGTGATACATGATCTGCAGTTAAGTGGGTATCGGAATATCTTTTTGCTCTATTATATTTATCCGTTGTTTCTGATCGTATTTGTTCTGATCACCAGGATTCTCAACGCCTCTTCGAGGGTAAACAACGAAAGGGAGAAGCTGCAGCATTTTCAGAAGGCACTGAAAGGAATTTTGTCCGGGTTAAAACTGGTTCGTTCAACAGAGGATTCGGGTGTGATTCTTCAGAAGGCTACCAAGTTGCTTACCGAACTACTGGGTTATAAAGAGGCTTTGATTTCAGTTATCCATCGGGATGATAAGCGAATCGAAAGAATAGGGCATTATGGGATTGATCAGGATGAATTCGACAGACTTCAAAGTGAGGAAATTACACTGGATGTTTTTAATACCGTGTTTGACAGCCAATTTGATTTTGCGGGTACATATTTTGTCCCTGCTGAGAGCGGTGTCTTCAAAAAAATCAGTAATGAGTCTGACACTGAAGGGAAAAAATATAAGGGAAAAGATGATGAATCCTGGCGGGATGATGACCTTTTTCTCGTTCCCCTGTTAAATTCAGAAGGAATGATCATCGGCTATATTTCCCTTGATTCTCCGGTTAATGGAAAACGTCCGAGTGAAGAAGATGCAGAGATCGCAAGAATCTTTACCGAACAGATAGGCAGAATGCTGGAGACTTCGGTGAAATACAAAGAGATCGTTGAAACGACACAGATTGATCGAATGACCAAATTGTGCAATCATACCTATTTTTATGAAAGAGCGGATGAATTGATCAAGAGAAGTGATTTTGTCAAACCATTGTCTTTCCTCATGATGGATATAGACGATTTTAAGACATTTAACGATAAATACGGTCATTTGACCGGTGATAATGTATTGATCAGCGTCGCAAGAATTATAAGGCACAATGTTCCGCAGAATTCTGTTGTTGCGAGGTACGGTGGAGAAGAATTTGCCATCTTGCTGCCGGATACGGCCAAACTGAAGGCGGTTGAATATGCAAACAAGCTTCTGAAAGAAATCAGGAGTACAAAGATTGACGGGTTGTCCGTTACGCTCAGTTGTGGGGTTTCCACCTTCCCGGAGGATGGAAGGTTTTCGTCCACACTGGTATCTGCTGCAGACAGTGCGTTGTATATATCAAAAAAGACAGGTAAAGATAAAGTCACTATGGTATAATTTTAATAAATAAAAAAAGGGGAGATTTGAATGAATTTAAGCGACTATATAAGAGATATTGAGGGTTTTCCAAAGCCAGGGATCCTCTTTAAAGACATCACGCCGCTTCTCAAAAGCCCGGAAGCTCTTGATGAAACGCTAAAGCAGATGGAAAACGCCTTAAAAGGTGTTGATTTTGATTATGTGATCGGTGTTGAGGCGAGAGGTTTCATGTTTGCAACGGCACTCGCCGCAAGAATGGGTAAGGGAATGATTCCGGTGAGAAAGCCTGGAAAGCTGCCTGCGTCAACTTACAGAAAAGACTATGACTTGGAATACGGTTCGGCAGGTTTGGAGATTCACAAGGATGCCTTTGAAAAAGGGGATCGCCTTATCATCGTTGATGATATCCTTGCTACCGGCGGCACGGTTGAAGCCGTTGTTGACATGGTAAAAGAGATGGGTGGAGAAGTTAAAAAGGTGCTCTTCCTCGCTGAACTGGAATTTCTGAATGGAAGGGAAAAACTCGCTGGCGAGAGTGTTGATGCGCTTATTAAATATTAATCGGGAGTGGTAAAAAATGCTTAGATATGATTTTTCCAATCTTTATTCTGACAGCTGTACATCGGGAAATACCGTTGAAGAAGTAAAGGGATTAAACACAAGGTATGAAGAGGCTATGAAAAGACTCAAGGCCGATATGCCGGGGTTTATCGGACTCCTTGACGACACGGATTACACGACGGATATTCTTGAATGGATAGAAGAAGATTTCAGAGGTAAATATGAACATTTTGTCGTACTTGGCATCGGTGGTTCTGCGCTTGGAAACATTGCACTTCAGAAATCCCTCAAACCGATCAACTGGAACCGAATGAGCAGTGAACAGCGAAAAGGCCTGCCTACAATCGATGTCTGGGATAATGTCGACCCTGATTTTATTGCATCAAACAGGGAAGTCATCGATATAGAAAAGACGATGTTCAACGTCATTTCAAAATCGGGAACGACGGCAGAGGCCATGTCAAATTATCTCATCATCAGGAATGAAATCGTGAAGAGAGGACTCGATCCGAAGGATCATTTCGTATTTACAACCGATCCTGAAAAAGGTGTTCTCAATAAGATCATCGAACAGGATGGGATCAAAAAGTTCGTCATCCCCCCTTCCGTCGGTGGGAGGTTCAGTGTTTTGACTCCTGTCGGTCTGATTTCTGCAGCAGCTGCGGGTATTGATATCAACATGCTTATCGAAGGGGCAAAAAAAGGAAGAGAAATGGTAATGCATACGGAGATGGAAGAGAATCCAGGTGCGTTAATCGCCGTTCATCATCTGCTCTTTGGAGATAAGGGAATGAAGATCAATATCATGTTTGCCTATTCCAATGCGTTGTATCTCTGGGCGGACTGGTACAGACAGCTCTGGGCAGAAAGTCTTGGGAAGGAACTGACGACTGACGGTGAAAAGATCCATTATGGACTGACGCCGATCAAGGCGATCGGGCCAACCGATCAGCATTCACAGGTCCAGCTTTACAACGATGGTCCCGATGACAAAGTGATCACATTCCTTAAAGTTGACAAGTTCAACAACACGGTAAAGATTCCTGCACTCCATACGGATATCGATGCGCTCACCTATCTTGGAGACAAGACGCTCAACGAGCTTATAAATGCAGAACAGAAAGCAACAGCCTATGCGGTTAAAAATCATGGAAGACCTAATATGACGGTGGAATTCCCTGAGATAAATGAAGAGAATGTTGGAGAATTCATCTTTGTCTATGAATTCGCTACGGCCCTTCTCGGATACATGATGAAGATTAATCCGTTTGACCAGCCGGGAGTTGAAGACGGAAAGATCTATACCTATGCGCTCATGGGGAGAAAAGGGTTTGAAGACAAACGAGAGGAACTTGAAAAGTAAGATTAGAGGTGTAAATTGAAAGAACCAAAGATTATTGACAGAGTTAAAATTATCGTCAGAGGTGGAAAAGGAGGAAACGGCGCGTCCACATTCAGACGGGAGAAATATGTACCAAAAGGCGGTCCGGACGGCGGAGACGGCGGAAATGGAGCGCATGTGTTTATACGGGCCACAGACCGGGTCAATTCGCTGCTGGAATACAGATACAATCAGCATGTCTTTGCGCCCGATGGAGAAAACGGGAGGAGTTCCAACGAGCACGGTGCCGATGGAGAAGCCGTCGTGCTGGATGTGCCGATTGGAACGGTTGTGAAAGATGATGACACGGATGAAGTTCTTGCCGACTTGGATAAAAAGAACAAGATCGTCTGTATCGTGCGCGGCGGAAGAGGCGGCAGGGGAAATGCAAGATTTACCACCTCAAGTATCAGGGCACCGCGAATGAGTGAAAACGGTGTCGTCGGAGAAGAAAGAAAACTCCTCATGGAGCTTAAGATGATAGCCGATGTCGGACTGCTCGGGTATCCGAGTGTCGGGAAATCCACCCTGATCTCCGTTATCAGCAACGCCAAACCCAAGATTGCGGATTATCCCTTTACGACATTGTCTCCCAACCTCGGTGTTGTCGACTATCACGGTAAGGGTTCATTCCTCGTTGCGGATATTCCCGGGATTATAGAAGGGGCTCATGAAGGAGCGGGACTCGGATTTTACTTCCTGAGGCATGTTGAAAGAACCGCTATGCTCGTTCATCTTGTCGACTGTTCCATGACTGAAAGACCGGATCCGCTTGAAGATTACCACAAGATCAGGAATGAACTGCACAAGTACAGTGAAGAACTGTCGAAGAAAGACGAAATAATCGCCCTTTCAAAGGCGGATGCTTCTATAGAGGAAGTTATAGAAGACACGAAGCAGAAATTTGAAGCGATGGGCAAGAAGGTCTTCGTCATTTCCTCGGTAACCGGCAGGGGGACAAAAGAACTGGTCGATTACCTGTACAAAACCGTTCAGGAGAGAAGACAAGCCGAAAAAGCAGCTGAGGCGGAAGAAGAAGCGAAAGAAGAGATCATGTTCGTCGATGATGAAATCACAAAACTTCCGAGGGTCAAACCGGTTGATTTTCCGATTCCCGAAAGAATCAGACTGGAGATTACACAACCCGAGGAGGGTGTGTTTGAAGTCGGCGGTGAACAGGTGGAGATGCTGCTTCAGAGAATCAATATGAACAACTATGATGGGCAGGAACGGTTCATGCGAATACTTAAAAACAGTAAGATGAACACCTGGCTCAAACGAAACGGGATTATGGAAGGCGATACCGTCATCATAGCCGGAAAAGAATACGAATTTTTCGAAGACAGATAAACTTAACAAAAAGGCGGGATCTGATGATTCCGCCTTTTTGTTAAATATGATAAGATATATCTGAAAGGGCAAAAATCACCCCTTGAAGGAATCATCGGAGGTGGCATGGAAGGAATAATCGATAAGATTAGTTGTGGTTATTCAAGTAAGCAGGTTATCCTTATCAAAAGAGTCTCTTCTTCTAAGTGGTGAAAGAAAAATAAAAATGGAAAAAACACGGGGGGAATGAAAATGGTAGAAACGATGATCAGATTAAGAATGAGCTTACACGATGCACATTACGCGGGAGAACTCGTAGATGGAGCGAAGATGCTTCAGCTTTTCGGAGATGTGGCAACAGAACTTCTCATCATCAACGATGGTGATGAGGGACTCTTCAAGGCCTACGATGAAGTGGAATTCATGGCACCTGTATACGCAGGCGATTATATAGAGGCAAAGGGCTGGATTTACAAAGAGGGGAATACCTCCAGAAAGATGAAATTTGAAGCCTGGAAAGTCGTAGAAAATGCAAGACTTCCTGAACAGGACAGTGCCTGCAACGTACTCAAAGAACCGGTACTCGTCTGTAAAGCAAGTGGCACATGTGTCGTTCCAAAAGACAAACAGAGAATCAAAAAGGAAGCCTGATAACATGGCAAAATTTGATAAACTCATCATTACAGCCGCAATCTGCGGTGCAGAGGTCATGAAGGAAGATAACCCTTATCTGCCGACGACACCGGAAGAACTCTCCGATGAAGCCAGAAGGTGTTTTGATGCGGGTGCAAGAATCGTTCATCTTCACGTCAGAGATAAAGAGGGAAAACCGACACAGAGTGGAGCAATCTTCACCGAGACGGTGAAAATGATCAGAGAAAAAGTGCCCGAGCTCATCGTGCAGGTTTCTACCGGGGGTGCCACATGGATGACGGCGGATGAGAGAATCGAGAGCATCCAGTCCAAACCGGACATGGCAACCCTCTCAACGGGCACATCAAACTTTGGTACGGACGTGTTCATGAACACCAAGGAAATGGTCATCGAATTCGCGGAAAAACTCAACGATAACAACATCATGCCGGAATTCGAATGTTTTGAAGTCGGACATGTTGCCTTTGCAAACTGGCTCGTTCAGAAAGGTTATGTCAACAGAGAACATTATCATTTTGATTTTGTCATCGGTGTGCCGGGTGCAATCCCGGCAACCGTAGAAAATCTCATCCTGATGAAAAATATGATTCCTGAAAATGCCTCATGGTGTGTGGCTGGAATTGGAAGACAAGAACTCAACATGGCAGCTATTGCCATCGCAACAGGTGGACACGTCAGAGTGGGAATGGAAGACAACATTTACCTCTCAAAAGGTGTCTTGGCAAAGAGTAATGCCGAACTCGTTGAAAGAGTCGTTAACATCGCCAGGAACCTCAACAGAGAAGTAGCCAAACCATCAGAAGTAAAAGAATTATTCGGAATAAAATAAACTATAAACTGTACGGGCGGAATAATTTCCGTCCGTATTAAAACATTTGGGAATATATTGAAGTATTAAAATTTACTCGCTTTAAACGAATCCCCGCTTGGGCGGGGGGAACCGTTGAAGACGGTGGGGTGGGTAAAACACTAAAGCAAACAAAAGAAGAAACATTTTAAAATAAACACGACACGAATAAAAAACAAACCCCTGAAAGCGAGGAGAAGAATGGAAAAAATCATCATCGTGGACTACGGTTCACAGTACACTAGACTCATTGCAAGACGCGTAAGAGAAAATCATGTATTTTCAGAGGTTGTACCCCCTGATTACGAACTGAAAGAGGGAGAAGAAATAAAAGGAGTCATCCTCTCAGGTGGACCGGACAGCGTATACGAGGAAGGCGCACCGAAAATGCCTACCTGGTTTCACGAGATAAAAGAAAAAATCCCCGTACTCGGTGTCTGTTATGGGTTTCAGCTTCTCGTTCAGGAACTTGGCGGAACGGTACAGTACACGGGAAAATCGGAATACGGTAGAACGGGTATACAGCAGAAAAAAAATTCCGTCTTCTTTGCAGGTTGTTCAGATTCATTCATCACATGGATGAGCCATGGAGATTCCGTCACACAGTTGCCTGAAGGCTTTGACATCACAATGGCTTCCGATACAGGGGTTATCGGGGCTGCCGAAGATGTATCGAGAAAATTCTACGGACTTCAATTCCATCCCGAAGTCAAACATACGGAATATGGAGAGGAAATTCTCAGTAACTTCCTCTTTGAGATCTGTGACTGTTCAGCGAGCTGGAACCTCGAAGACTTTGTAGAACAGAAAATCAAAGAGATCAGAGAAATCGTAGGGGATAAAAAAGTCATCAGTGGATTTTCAGGTGGCGTAGACTCCTCAGTGGCTTCCGTGCTGGTACACAAGGCGATAGGAGACAATCTCACCAACATCTTCGTAGACCTCGGACTCCTGAGAAAAGACGAAGAAAAAGAAGTCCCTGCGGTGTTCAAGAAGGCACTCGGGCTCAACTTCAAACTCGTCGATGCCAAAGATGAATTCTTCACCAAACTTGAAGGGGTAGAAGATCCCGAAGAAAAGAGGAAGATCATCGGAGAAACATTCATCCGTGTGTTTGAAAGAGAATCCAACGCCATAGAAGACGCGGAGTTTCTCGTACAGGGAACCATTTATTCCGATGTCATCGAAAGTGCCGGAACGAAGACTGGGAAAACAGCCAAGATCAAATCCCATCACAATGTCGGTGGACTCCCGGAAGATATGAAACTCACACTCATCGAACCGCTCAGAGACCTTTTCAAAGACGAAGTCAGGAGAATTGGGGAAATCCTCGGAATCCCGAATCACATCGTCAACAGACAGCCATTCCCGGGACCAGGGCTTGCTGTTCGATGTCTCGGAGAAATCACGGACGAAAAGGTCAACATCCTCAAAGAGGCTGATTTCATCTTCAGAGAAGTCCTGAGAGAACATGGCTGGTTGACAAAGGCCTGGCAGTCGTTCGCAGTATTACTTCCCGTCAGAAGCGTTGGCGTTGTAGGAGACAGAAGATCCTACGGATACACCATCGCCCTCAGATCGGTGGACAGCGTCGAAGCGATGACAGCCGATTGGTCAAGGATCCCTCATGAGATTCTGGATGAAGCCTCAAGAAGAATCACCAACAACGTTAAGGAAGTCGGAAGAGTTGTTTATGACATCACTTCCAAACCACCTGCTACGATTGAGTGGGAATAATAATAACTTATTAGATAAGTAAAAAAATATGTTGGGGCAGGTCATATACCTGCCCTTTAAATTGTATTTATTACGGCGTTGTTAGGAATGAAATTTATAACAGTTTGGATGAATAACACTTGGTTTGAATTTGTTTTTGTGACACCAGTTGTGCATACTGTCTGTAAGTACACTTTCAATAACTATTCTTTTTAATTTATACCTTCTTTTAATTTTTTTTAATACGTCAAAAAGTTTTGTCATATTTCCTTTTCTTTGATTAATAAATTGCACTCTTGCAACTACTAAATCATTGTTATGTCTAAATTTCAGCATTAACTCATTTCCTTTTCCTTTATAATGTCCGGAAATAAATAAAATTCCTCTTTGAACTTCAAGTTGGCTGAAATTATAATTACAATCTTCGGAAAACAGAGCTGCAATTTCAAAATAATGTTGTGGGAAATTTGAAGTATTTAATGGCTTGTTTTTAGAGAAAAAATTAAAATCTTCATAATCATTTTGATAATCATTTTCAAAAAAATTCTTTGTAACTTTTTTTATTGACATTAACTTGCTCCTTTCGAATTCTTGGTTTTTTAAATTAAATAAATCTCAGCTATCAGAATATTTTAATATTGTATGTTTAGGGATTTGGATTAATTATATCATAGAGTTGTTGTTGGTATTTAGAGTTATGGTTATAAATAGGCTTCTATTTATAACCGTGATAAATCTTTTATGAATGAAGTATTTGAAATGGGATATGTCTGATTTATTTATAGAATATGAGAATATATCTCTAATAATGATGATAAATTTGACGAAATAACAAAATAAGTATATAATTCAATGTCAGGAGGGATGAATTATGCTTATAGAATTGTCGTGTCAAAACTTCAAATCCATCAGAGAGAGAATTACTTTTTCAATGGTTGCTTCAAAGGATAAATCACATCAGAAAGAATTATATGACCATAAAAAAATTAATATATTGCGAGAAGCTGTTTTGTATGGTGCAAATGCTTCTGGGAAAACAACTTTAATTGAAGCTGTTAATTATTTGAAATGGCTTGTAGTTCACAGTGGAAGATTACAGGAAGGGGATGAATTTCCCCGACCTTATCATAAACTTTCAAAAGATGAACCAACTTCGTTTGATGTACAGTTTGTTGTTGAAGGCATACGGTATGCGTATGGCTTTTCCATAACTGATGAGCAGGTTAGAGAAGAGTATCTTTATCATTATCCTTCCGGGCGGCAGGCAAAGATTTTTGAAAGAAAGTCTGAACAGTTTTTCTTTGGAACAGATTATAAGAAAGAATTGAAAGAGATTTCTACAAAATCGAAGAAGAATAAATTGTTTATAAATACAGCTGAGGCTTGGAGCAACTTACCGGAAATTATCAATCCGTTTAGTTTTTTTAAGAACAATTTGATGATTCATCTCATCAGACCGGATAACTGGTTCGAGTATTCAGCTAGGCAAATTAACAAAGATATGCAAATGAAAAGACTTTTAATAGAATTTTTTCAGAAGATAGATATACCTGTGATAGACATAAAAGTGAAAATCGAAGAAGATGCACCTTTACCGGAAAAGTTTTCTGGATTGATGAATCAGTTAAAGCTTTTATCAGATGGGATTAACAGCACAATGATTGAAGTAAAGTTTATTTATAAGGATTTTGAATTGAACTACGATGAAGAATCATTGGGGACACAGAAGTTGTTTAAACTGCTCTGTCCATTTATTGATGTCCTAGTGAATGGGAAGGTCTTGTTTTATGATGAACTTGAAAATAGTCTTCACCCTGTCATTGTTCAGGAATTGGTTAAAGTTTTTAAAGAGTGGGAAGATGATACTAAAGCACAATTGATTTTTACTACACATGATACGAGTTTATTGAATCTTGATCTATTCAGAAGGGATCAGATTTGGTTTGCGGAAAGAAATCCTGATTCTTGTTCTACTGAATATTATTCGTTAATTGAGCTTAAAAATGTCCGAAAGGATGAGAATATTCGAAAGGGGTTTGTGACGGGGAGATATTCGTCTGTTCCATTAAACGGTAAAAGTTTGGTAGAACTTCTGAGTGATGAGGAAATTGCGGATGAAAAAGATTAATATTAGCTCGCGAAAAGAGAATACAAGAGAAAAAAAGACTAGCGATTTAATCAAAGAGGAACTGAAAAAAATATTCTTGGAATTTTCCAATAATTTGAATTCGATTCAAAGGAAATTTGTTGTTGCTGATGAATTAGTGAATTTGAAACGGTTGGATGAATCGAAAGATGTTTTCAGAACTCAAATCGTTTTTCTTGAAAGTGCTTTAGACTATTATATACATCGTTTAAGTTCTTTTGCAATGATTCAGATGTCTGAGGGGAACTGGAAAAAGACTAATAGTTATAAAAATCTCAATATTCCAATTGAAAAGGTTCTTAAAGGATTAAGTAATCCAGAAGATTTAGGTTGGTTAAAAGAATCAATTATAGTCCATCATTCTTCAAATACTTATATGAGTTCAAAAGAGATAAAAAAACAATTGTCTTTGATGGTAGAGAAAACTTTGTTTAAATCAATTGCGGATAAATTGTACTATGAACAGGGAAGTGCTGAAAAAACAGTTGAAAAATTAGAAAATATGCTGAATGATGTTTTTACACGAAGAAATCAGATTGCGCATCAGTCTGACAGGGATCACTTCACGGGAGAGCGATATGAGATAGATAAAGAGACAACAGAATTTTATTTGAATGAAGTTGGTAGGTTTGCTGAAAGTTTGTATGAAGAATTAATTAAACGAATTGATTCAGGAGAGTAGGATATAGTAAAGGAGCTAAACAATGATAAGACTTTTCAAAAAAAGTGATACGGTGTCAGTTGCGAACCTGATTTATAACACATTCAAAACATACAACGGAGATGCTTATTTTCAAGAAGGCGCTGTAGAAAAAACACTTGAAAATTTTGATACTGAAAAAAAGAGTGAGGATGAATTATTTGATTTTATCGGTCGATGTGACATCTTTTTTGTGTATGAGTTCGATGGACAAATAGCCGGTGTTGTTCGCGGATACAAGAATAAATTAAGCTCCCTGTTTGTTTCCGGGGATCATCACGGGAAAAAGATAGGACAAAAACTGATACAGGCGTTTGAAGAAGAAGTCATTAAAAGGGGCAGCGACTATATCGAGCTGACGGCCACATTGTATGCCGTTAATTTCTATCTGAAACAGGGATATGAAAAGACATCGGATATTATTGATTATGATGGGTTAAAAGTTTATCCGATGAAGAAAGAGCTGTGATTGCTGAAAACACTCGTCACAGAATAAAATGAGTCAACCTTCTCCGCAAACAGATGCTATTGCGGAGAACGTTATTTTAACGGTTGCTACATTTTAAGCAAGTGTGATTTTTCAGCCAAAGTAATTTTTATGGTTATTTCTTTTAACATTTTTTAGATAATCTTCGGAGGCGGCATGCATAATAGAAAGAAAATATTCTTTGTGTTAATAGTAATCGTGTTGATTGTAGTCCTGTTTTTCATCGGATATGGGATTTATGGAAAGCTTCAGATGGATAAAATTCCAGGGTTGTCCTTTAAAGAGGCTTTAAATTATACGCTTGAAGCGAATGAAAAGGGCATTATCACAGTGGGAATTGTTAAAGACGGACAAGCCACCTATCGGGTGTATGGGAAAGATGGCGCTGAACTGCCAGCGAAGGAATACATCTATGAAATCGGATCTCTCACAAAGACGTTTACCGCAACGCTTCTTGCCAAAGCCATTAAAGAAGGTAAGGTATCTCTTGAAGATACTTTGGATGACTTTCTGGACTTGCCGGGGGAGAATGATTACCCGACTCTTCGACAGCTTGTAACACATACATCTGGCTATAAGGCGTATTATTTTGAATCCCCTATGATTGGTAATTTTCTAAGTGGGAAAAATGATTTTTACACCATCGATGACCAAATGATCATGAAAAAATTATCCGGGATTTCTACGCCGAATAAGGTGTATCCGTTTAATTATTCCAATTTTGGCTACGCTGCACTTGGCCTGGTTCTTGAAGCCGTTTACAACGAAGAATATACAACTCTTGTCAATCATTTTGTACAGGAGGAGTTGAACTTACAGAATACAAAGATTAGCGATGGAAATGGGGATCTGGATGATTACTGGGATTGGGAGAAGGGGGATGCTTATCTTCCCGCAGGTGGTTTAACTTCCGAGATAACGGATATGCTTCATTATGCCCAACTACAGCTTTCTGATGAAGAATTGTTCTCTTTTTGTCATGAAAGCCTTGAAACGATCAATGCCTCGACGGAAAATTATCAGAGAATGGGGATTCATATGGATGAAATGGCGATGAGTTGGATTGTTGATGACGAAACCGGTATCTATTGGCATAATGGGGGTACTGGTAATTACAACTGTTATCTTGGCTTTCAACCTGAAAGTGAAGTGGCGGTCGTTATTTTATCTAATCTGCCACCCAATTATAGAATTCCATCAACGCTACTTGGCGTGAAGCTTTTTGGAGAGTTGTTGCATTAATTTCTATTTTAAAACTGTATCGGATAAATACCAGAGTCAAATGTATACACAGATAGTATTATAAATTTGAGTAAAATAAATCATTTCCGTTCTCAAATACAATATCCCGGCAAATACAAAATAGATGTTTTGAATTAAATTTAATAAAAAATAAGATCTACTGGGTGATTTGAAAATCGCCCATTTAAAAAAAATAAAAGTAATCCCATTCTTCTCCCCTTTTATAAAAACACTTGAAATAAATTAAAAATCCGTCTATAATAATATCAAATATTGGATTAGTCGGTGATTGTTATGAAATATATCAGAAGAAATATCGAATCTACTATAAAAAAAACTGAAAAGATGTTTACTTCCGTTCTGATAACCGGTGCAAGACAGGTTGGGAAGACAACGATGCTCAGACATATAAAAAGTGATCTCAAATATATTACCCTAGATGACCCACTGCTTCTTCAAACTGCAATAGACGATCCAGGGGTTTTTTTTAAAACTTCAAAACCGCCTGTTATAGTTGATGAAATCCAATACGCTCCTCAATTATTGTCCTATATTAAAATGATAGGAGATGAAACAGGGAAAAAAGGGCAATTCTATCTAACCGGTTCACAAAAATTCCACATGATGAAAAATGTCAGTGAATCTCTCGCTGGAAGAATTGGTATTATCAATTTACTCGGATTATCATTGAGAGAAATACGGGGGATTGAATATACAGAGCCTTTTATCACTGAAAAAAAGTATCTGACAGAGAGAGAGAGAAAGAACAAAAAAACAGGTTATACCGAAATATGGGAGGTCATCCATAAAGGGACAATGCCTGCCATGTATGCCGAAGATATGGATTGGCAGTTGTATTATGGTTCGTACACGAGAACCTATATTGAACGAGATGTTAGAGACCTGACAAAAATAGGCGATGAGCAGAAATTTCTAAAATTTATGATAGCACTCGCTGCAAGAACTTCACAAATGCTGAATCTTACAACAGTTGCAAATGAAGTTGGTATAACTGTTCCAACAGCAGAACGATGGTTGTCAATTCTTATTTCCTCAAATATCATATATCTGCTGCAACCCTATTACAACAACATCATGAAAAGAACTGTTAAAACACCCAAATTGTATTTTCTGGATACCGGACTCGCTGCCTATCTTACAAGATGGAACAATCAAGAAGTTCTTGAAAATGGAGCAATGGCTGGAGCCTTTTTTGAAACATTTATCATAGATGAAATACTGAAAAGCTATTATAATGCCGGAATTATAACACCACCACTTTATTATTACAGAGACAAAGACGGTAGAGAAATTGATCTTCTGATTGAAAAAAATGCCACCCTTTATCCGATTGAAATTAAAAAAAGTGCTACACCGAGGAAGGAATTTCTTAAACATTTCAGAGTTCTCGATAATATTAATAACATAAAAAAAGGGACGGGTGGTGTTATTTGTCTTTATGAAACTCTTGTGCAGCTGGATGAAGACAATTGGGTTATTCCTGTGAGTTTTTTATAAACTCAATAAATTTTGCATCCTGAAATTCAGATGTCTCTTCAGCTGAACATCTTATATGTTTCATAAGTTTTATTACCCACAATTAACGACCCCTCATCTTTGAGAAAAGCTAAAACTTCAACTCATACAACTTAACTTCGTGGACCTTTGAATATTTGCTTCATATTTATGCCAAGTGGTATAATCGCTCAAATACGATTCGATAAATTCAATCTCTTTTTTTCATATCAGCTGTTTGCAGTAATATATAGCCTTTGAGTAAATTTATAAATATTTCTTCATCCTATAAACCTTTAATCCTTCAAAATCAACAATATCAGATGTTTTTTCATAGCCTTGTTTGAGATAAAAGTTCACAGCAAATAATGAAGCAGTAAGTTCAACATACTCACTCCCTCTTTTGATAACTTCTTCCTCAAAGGCTTTTACCAGTTTTTGGCCTATCCCATTACCATGATGATTTCCAGAAACAAAAAGAGAATTCAATTTATTAAGATTACCACGCAAAGCGCCGACGATTTCACCATCAATTTCATAAACATAAAATATTTCAGGCTTACCGATTATCTCGTACAATTCATCTTCTGTGTGATTTTTTGTATCAAAATTATCAAGCGTTTTTTCCACAGCGCCATCTGTAAAGTATGCATCTCCATTGTATTTTTTGAATGTCTCATAAACCAGATCTGCAACTGCCACTGTGTCACTTTTTTTGAAAGGTCTTATCATTATCTTTCTCCTTTATACAAATTTCAATAGTACCCATTTTACTATAAACTCTAACCTGTTGTCCATCTTTCGGAACGGATGTTTAAGAAGGAGTATACTACACCTTTATAAACTATATCGTTCATTAAACACACTACAAGTCAATTTTTGTTTCCTTTGGACCGTTCACGCATACTCGGATACTGCATTAATTAAAAATCCTGTATTCATTAATTCATTATCAATTTCATCAAGACCATATCCCTTTAAGTATCCTTGAATCATTTCCTTTGAATTACTTATAGTATAATCACTCTGTTTGTCAGTCCAATCACAAATAAAATTTATCGTTCTTGTTACGCCAGCGATCGAAGGGCCAATACATGGTTTAGCCCAATCTATAAATTTTAATTTTTGATCAGCTTCAAAAATATTGTATGGCATAAAGTCTCCATGAAACAAAACGGCTTTATCATCTAATAACCTTTCCAGTAAACTGATCAACCAATCCGGGCTGAAGATGTTCAACCTCTACAAGCTTGCAATAAAAACAGGAAAGAAGCTAAAATATCCTGTGCAGATAATATCAAAAATAATGATTGTGTTATCTGATATACTTGAATGTTCCGAGAGAAAAGAGTTGCTATAAATGATAAAAATTCCAGATAAAAAGGAGAATTGGTTTAATGGAAGAATACAAGAAATGTTTAGATGTTATGTCAGAATTATTTGCTAAAGATTTTACGTTTAGCTTGGCAACCGTTAAAGAAAATTGCCCATCCGTTAGAGTTGTGGATACTTTTTACGATAACGAAGCCTTCTGGATTGTTACTTATTCAAAGTCGAATAAGGTTAAAGAAATTGAGGGAAATCCAAATGTATCAATGTGTAATAATCTTTATTCTTTTACAGGAAAGGCATACAATGCCGGACACCCTTTTGAAGAAGCCAACAGGAAAATCAGAGACAAATTAATTATCGCATTTGAAAAGTGGTATTTTTTACATAACAATGAAGATGATAAAAATATGTGCTATGTAAAATTTATACCTGAATCAGGTTTTTTCTATAAGGACGGCACAGGTTTTAAAGTAGATTTCCTGAATAAAAAAGTTGAAGAATTTTCTTTCGAAGCACATATTGTAGGAATCTAATTTTGTTGTTTTTAATACCACTCAAGTGTAAAATAGCGTCAACCTTTTAATTAAAGAGAAATGATTGACGCTTTGAATTTTGATTTATAATGAACCCAAGAAACAGGACGAAAAACAATTTATATAATGGGGTTATGAAAAGAAACCAGTATGGTGCTGGATACCCCCTTCATTTCGTCTGTTCTTAATTCACACCGTTTATTGATTGGATTCTGGTAGATCAAAAAACTTCCCCGTATGAAAGTTCTCATTTCCAAGATTCTTGGCCTTCATTCTGAAGATCACACAACCATCCGGACAGACAATATCCTTGGTATATTTGTCAGTACCGCCGATGTTTTCCAGATTTCCGCCACTTCTGACGGCTTCCATTATGGGAAACATCATCATCATCACTTTAGAGCATATACCCTGACCGTCTTTATTTACCGGACAACCGTAGGTACAGGTGTATTTGTCGCCGATTTCCTCGCCGTTTCGACAATATCTTTCTGTATGATCACCCCGAAGAAACCCTGTCACTTCAATTTCCCATTCGTATTCCTCTTTATACCATTTTTTCATGATTACCCTCCGTTTTCTAATTCTATAGTTTAGTGGCTAACTTAATCAAAAGAAAGTATGATGATATATAATTCTACCATAAGAAAAGACCAGTGAATCCAGAAAGGGTTGAAAATTTACATTAGGTTCTGCTGAACAGAATGATTCTCTTAAACTATTGCTTACTTAACTGAGTCAACTTTATCCGCAAATATTTTTATTTGCGGATAAAGTTGACTCAGTGTTATAATAAATCATGATTACTGGTATAAATTTTTGTGAGTATTATTATTTTTAATGTTGAGGGTTTGTAAAAATGGACATTATAACAGCAAAAAAAATTTTTGAAACTCATGATGGAATCATGAGAACAAAAGAAATAAGAGAGAATAAAATATTCGATAAATTCCTTAAAATGCTGATAACCAAAGGTTATGTTGAAAAAATCAGATATGGATATTATCAATGGCAAGATGAACGTGCTTTCAACGAAACGACAATGATTGTAAAACTTTTTCCTGATGCCGTTATTTATATGGAAAGTGCATTACAATATTATGGGTACACTGATCGTACGCCTTCTTTTTGGCACCTTGCAGTCGACAAACACTCGACAAAATCCAGATTTAATATTGACTACCCAATGATAAAGCCATATTATCTCCCAAAAGAACAAATGATACTAGGTGTTGATATCATCACAATTGATGATGTTAAAATAAAAATATTCAACCGGGAACATATTATTTGCGATTGTCTGAGGCATGAAAAGAAAATGGATGTAGAAATTTTTAACAAAGCAATACAGGCATACATAAAAGATCCACAAAAGAATATTCCTCGTCTGATGGAATACTCAAAAATTCTGCGTACAAAAAATAAGGTGCGTAAAATGATAGGAGTATGGCTATGAAGGATATGGCAGCATCAGTTTTGGCACTGCTAAAAAATCTATCGAAAAAAAAGGCTTGAGTTATCAAATGTGTTTACAGCTGTTCTGTCAGGAAGAATTTTTGAGACGATTATCGATGTCTCAATACAAGAACAATTTTATTTTAAAAGGTGGCTTATTCATTTACACATTGACAGAATTTCAGAGTCGGGCAACTCAGGATATAGATTTTCTCATGCAGCATCTTACCTATGATATTAACAGAGTAAAGGGGATTATGGAAGAGATATGTCAAACTTCTTCTGCCAATGATTATATAACGCTCATAGTTCTTGATGCGAAAAATATAACTTTGGATAAAGATTATCCGGGAGTATCGCTTAAATTTATGGGAAGAATTAAAAAAATCAGAGTGCCATTTTCTGTGGATATAGGTATAGATGATGTTATTGTACCAGGTTCAGTTATACGAAGTTTGAAAACACAGCTTTCTGATTTTGAAGAACCTCAGATTTACACCTATTCCCTGGAAAGTACAATTGCTGAAAAATTTGATGCCATTCTTAAGCGTATGGAAGCAACAAGTAGAATGAAAGACTTTTTTGATATCTATTATCTATCCAGTATGTTTGACTTTGATGGACACAAATTGCAGGGAGCGATCAGGCAGACCATACAACATAGAAATACACCCTATGAAACTAAAAGTTTTGAGCGTATTTTGGAGTTTCGAAGTAATTCATTTCTATTGGATCAATGGCAACGTTTTCAGCCATCTATACAAATGGATTTACCGGATTTTACAAAAATAATTGATAGATTGTGTAAGTTTATTGAACCTGTATTTGCTGCAATTGTTCAAGATAAAGATTTTATTTTTCATTGGTCAGCTGAAGAGATGTTATGGAAAACAGACATTTTATAGAAAGGATAAAATTAGTATGGAATTCATAAAGAATTTTATTTCAAAAGTAAACGAGAATAATCTCGGCGTATACGGTATTCATATCTATCAAAACGGAAAAGTTCTTACAGATTACCGTTTTCGAAGTAATGACAGGGAAAATCTTTGTTCAGCATCAAAGACGTTCGTTTCCGCTGGTGTTGGAATAGCGGAAAAAGAAGGGCTTATAAAGCTGTCTGATCATGTGCTGGATTTCTTTCCTGAATATAAGGGGATAGCGACACCCGGTTCTGAGCGTATGACGATACACCATTTACTTCAGATGAGTTCAGGGCATTTATCCGAAGATTTCAGTCAATACAATAACAGAGACAGGGCTGAACTTTTCTTTATGACACCTCTGGAAAATGAACCGGGATCTACTTTCTTTTATGAAGACCTGTGCAGTTATATGCTGGGCAGAATCATAGAAAAGACTTCAGGCGCTACACTTTTAGCTTATTTGAAACCGAGATTGTTTGATAAACTCGGAATTGTCAATCCGCAGTGGCATACCTGTCAACTGGGTCATACGGCCTGTTCAGGGGGATTGTATTTAACCACTGAGGAATTTTCACGACTCGGTGTCACATTGCTGCATGATGGGGTATATCAGAATAAACAAATCGTTCCTTCTGATTATGTGAAACGTATGCATTCAAACTGGATTGATACAACCTCTAAAAATCATCCTGAAACACAAGGTGGGTATGGTTTTCAGGTATGGAAGTGTACTCCTGAGAATACGTATCGGGCTGATGGCATGTATGGTCAGATGTGTGTGGTTTTGACGGATTATAATGCGGTTATTACGGTGACAGCTCATAATGAAGAGGATCATAAGGAAATTTTATTGGCCATTTGGAATGAGATTTTGAGGAAATTGGAGAAAAATGATTGAATTTCATGAATACTCTGAGTTCATGATGTTTTTACTATCACTATTTTTCTATGAAATGCTATAATAGAAATGATAGAGAAAAGAAGGTGATAAAATGTATGATAAAAAAATCATTCCTGTTTCAGAAGATGGGAAGATAACTATTCCGAGTAGTTTTTACGAAAAGCTGCATCTGAATAAGTCTAAAAAAGTTGAATGTGTTTATTATAAAAATACAATTGTTATAAAGCCTGTGAAGAATGAATCGGATAGTTTTTCTGTGGAAATACTTAAGGATCTTATTTCTGAAGGTTATTCCGGAGAAGAGTTAATAATAAAATTTCAGGAGAGAACAGAAGAAGTTAAAAACGCTATCGATAATATGATCAATGAAGCTGAAAAAATCGTTTCCGGTGAAATTGATGGCTATTCTCTTGAAGATGTATTTGGGGAATAGTTTTGATGTATGAAATAAAGTTTACCACGGCGGCAAAAAAGTATTTCAAAAAGATTGTCAGTAAGGAATTAAAAAAAGAGTTTCAAGCTGCATTAAGCAATATTTCTGTAGATCCGTATATCGGTAGTAGAAAAACTGGTGATTTAAAGGAATTTTACGGTTATGATGTGTTTTATTCCGGTACGAATTATGAGATCGCTTATTTGATTTTTGAAACTCCTGAACAAAAAGTAGTTATTGTGCTTGCCGGAACAAGAGAGAATTTTTATGAACAATTAAAGAGATATACAAAATAAAATACCATTCTACTTGTCCCTTTCTTCTTGATAAAATACTTTAAATTACTTCGTTTTCTTTAATCAAAAGTCATTTCCCAGATTTATTATATGTTTTATCCATATACAAAAAAAGAGGTGTGTGTTTGAAAATAAGAGCGTATAAGGCAAGTGATGAACAACAGTGGTTAAAATGCAGGTTGTTATCGTTTTATGACTGTTCGTATTGTGATGATGTCATTCATGAAAAGCCGGTGTATGATAATCAGGTGATTGATCTGGTAGCAGTCGAAGATGAGCAGATAGTCGGGTTTATAGAAGTTGAAATAGAGAAAAAGTGTAAAGATACCTGCTATCTTGATGGTGAACTGGGTGGGAATATCTGGAATATAGGGGTCTTGCCTGAGTATCGAAGAGATAGAGTGGCGACACAACTGCTGGATGAAGCTGTTCGAATTGCCAAAGGTTTTGGGATCGCAAGATTTGAGGCGTGGACTCAGGATGATGTTGCCGCCAACAGATGGTATGAAAGAAGCGGATTTCTATTCATAGAATCTTATTTGACTGTTTATGCCTCCTGGCGTGAGTGTGAAGAGAATAAACTGATAACGGAACATATTGGTGAAATCTATGGTGTCAGAGAATTGAATTTTGAAGCACCGATTTCCCGGAAAGACGAAGTTTTGAAAAAATACTCAAAGGTTCATGAAGTAAAGTTGTATGAGTTGAAGTTTTAGCTTTTCTCATAGATGAGGAGCTGTTAATGGTGAATAGTAAAACTCATAATGAAATTTATAAGCTATTATTAGAGCTTGAAATGAAGTTATTACAGCCGGAGATAAGAGGTTCTGCGGAGGAGATTTCTGAACTGCTGGATGCTGAGTTTGTGGAGTTTTGCTCTTCCGGTCGTATCTGGCGATATCATCCTGGAGATGCCATTGATTCGCATAAAGGGGTCGTAACGCGGTATGAGCTGATAAATTTTAAAACAAAAGAGCTTTCAGAGGATGTTTTCCTGGCGACTTATGAGTGCAGAAGATATGATAAACACGATAAGTTAATTGTTTCACTCAGGAGTTCTATTTGGAAAAATACAGAAGGAAAATGGCAAATGCTTTTTCATCAGGGGACACCTGTCAATTCCTAATTGATTCATCTGTAGTTGATTAAATGATGATATAGAACCGGATTGATTTTAATATTAACTCAATCCGGTTTTTTATTTGATAGTAATATTGTTAGCTTTTATGGTATAATTTACCCTGTGGAAACATTTGATACAGATTTCAGCAATAAAATGATTTGAGAGGATATTGCTTATGATGAAAAATCGTGAACTTTTGCGCTTTTTACTTCTAATTAGGGGCTGCTGAAAAACCATTAAAGTCCTCGCCCTGATCCGCGACCCAAAAGGGAGACAGTTGAAAATGGGAAAATTTTAATGAGTCGCGGGATAGAAATGGCTTCCCAGTCTCTTGTAAGGTCTGTTTCCGTTTCTGATTATCTGTTTCTGATCATAAATTCAGCGGCTTATTTTATCATTGGACTGATCACTTTTGAAGTGATTCTTGCAAAGGGAAAGCAGAAGGGGATCAACTCCAATTACTGACGAGTAGAATAGTATAAAAATTAAATTACTTCTATGTGCTCGCAAGGATAGAATTCCTGTCTCTCTTCTTACAGGAATTCTATCGTCAGGGGAAAAGGATCACTTTCAGGATGATTACAGTTTTACCCGTTCAATTTCCCATACGCCATCTATATTAAGATAAAGCCTTGCCAATTTCTTGGAAAACTCATATCCGTTATCACTGTTTGTCAGTACAATAACATAGCTGTTATTAGTTGGGTTTATAATCACGATGCTTTGCTGCCCCGGGTTTATGCCGGAATGCCAATAGGTAATAGTTTCATCCGTTTTTTCTGAAGCAATTCCGAGACACCAGCTATTATTATCATCAATTGTGATTGTAGAGTCGAACATTTCTCCGTTCTTGTTATATTGTTCTAACAGTTCATCACAGAATTTTGACATATCTTTTGAAGTAGATCGCATGGAGTAGGCACAATTGACATTTTCATTAAAAATGATACTTGGTACGGGAATAGAAAATGGGACAATTAGACCGATTGCTATTATTATCGCGGTATACAGAATAAAAGCAGCATAATAGAGTCTTTTTGTTTTCCGCGTAACAAAGAGAATAATTATTCCAAGGATGGCAAATACTGCAAAGATTATCATTATTTTTGGAAATAAGGAGAGTAACGCTCCCGAATTTATTAAACCAGCGACAAGAATGCTTATTGTGAAAAGCCGCTTTTTATTAAATTTCTTGAATTTTGAGATTATGCATACGAGAAGGCCGATTATGAAGATAACCGAAAAGGATAGTATAAAAATGGTAAAACAGTATACTGTTAACGATTTTGAATGAATGTATGGAGTTACAACTTTACCGGGTAAAAATGTGCTGTCATTCATCTTAAGTGGAACAAACACGTATTTTTGTGCGGCTGATTCAAAATCAAGACCGGAGACCTTTTCGATTATTTCTTGCAGATACATGTAGCCTACACCCGAATAACTGAATTTTGTGCCGGGTTCAAAATAGATGTGCTTATCTATACCGAATTCAAAGGAGGGTGAAAATCCGGCAGAGTGAGACAGCAGTTGTCTTATGGTTATCTTTGAAAAGCGGGTGTCAGCAATTACCCACTCTTTATCAAGATATTTTTCTGCTTTATCATCTAAGTTAATCTTATTTTCCTCTACGAGCTTATGGACTATATAGGCAGCCACCATTTTACCGTTTGAACCAATTTCAAATATAGAATTTTCGGTTACCTCATTTGAAGACAGAAAATCTTGCCTGCCAAAATTCTCTGTAATTTTATTTTCTTCATTACGATAAACGATCGAACAGGTGTGTATATTGTATTCATTCATAAGATCGGCAATATCAGGGGGACTCACCATATTCTCAGCAAGGGTGGTTATTCCGGAAATTACTAAAAAGACTACAAGCATCATAATACATTTTTTTGGCATAGTTCATTATCTCCTCATATAAAATTCGTGAAATGTCCTAATCGCACTATTAATCCTTTTTAAATTAACATAAGGTGGAAATACGATTAAGATAGAAAAATATGTTACCGTTTATTCCTCTGCGTTTTAGTCGACTTCAACCGTGAATAAACTGAACATACTTTTCGCAAAGTTGTTTTTTTAATGTTGCCATTACTATCAACAATATCGTGTATATATCGTGCATATATTGTGTTTTTATTGATACGCAAAGCAGCCATATATCTTGGTTAATTTCTTTGAAGTGTTGCGATGTGATAGAATTCTTTATTAAGCGACAGGGTATATATCTGATGATTCTAAACGAAAAAGAATAGTATCGAATCTTCTATTCCTGATCAGCGAGTTCGTATGTATTCTCGGTTTTATGTTCTGTTTCTTTTCCCATAGAGAATACAAACGCAAAGACAAAGAATGTGATTCCTGCGAGAATCAGCATGAGTCCGATGCCTCTTCCCTCACCGGTTCCGATGATTTTTCCCAGACTACCGGAAAGAAAGCCGTTTTCTTCAAGCATGGGGTTAAAGACAAAATCTGCCAGAACGCCGCTGATGGCATAGGCGATCAGAAAGCCAGCCTGCGTCAGAACGCTTATGATTCCCCACGCTCTTCCCTGCAAGTCATTTGGAATGTTTTTACGCACGAGGACATCGGCACAGGTGTTGACGAACGGCAATGCAACGAAGAACAGCATACAGTAAACGATAATCAGCGGTATATTAACGGTAGTGCCGACAAGCGCCATGAAAATACCCGTGAACATAAGCGAAACCTTTAGGATTCCAGAGTGGTTCTTTTTGATGTTCAACGCACTGATGACAACACTGCCGATCAGCATTCCGATGGCGCTGATGGATTCCATAAAGCCGAGTGTCTTTTCATCTGCAAAGGAAAGAATCATAGGTGTCATCAACATCTGAAGGAAGGCGATGAAAAAACAGACGAATGCCATCAGTATGACCAGTTTCTTCACCACTTTGTTTCCGGTGATGCTCTTCATTCCCTCTTTCATCTCTTTTCTGAATGAGGTCTCTTTTCTCACCTTTTTTTCGGATTTGATATGTTTTTTTACGGTGAACACCGTGAAAACGGTTACAAAAAAAGTTGCGATGTCGATAATGAGAATCGTCTGAATGTTGCTGAACGCAAGGATGAGTCCCGCCAGAACCGGTGAGATTAAAAACTTGGATGAATTGGCCATCTGAACCAAACCGCTTGCTTTTGCGTATTCCTGATCGGTCAACAGATCGGTTATGGTTGCCCGATAAGCCGGTTCAAGCAGGGAAACAAAAATTGCACTGATGGTGATCCCGATACAGATCGGCAAAACGCCAGTGTGCCCGGTCTGCATGGCGATCAGGATAAAGAGCAATCCGATAGCCGAAAAGGCATCTCCAATAATCATCATCAGTCTGCGGTCATACCGGTCTGCGAGAATACCGCCAACCGGATTCAACAGGATCGTCGGTAGATAGGCAAGAAGCGTGGTGATGGAAACCCACACGGCACTTCCGGTGAGCTGATAGACATAAACGGAAACGGCAAAAGCCGTCATGCCACTGCCGATACAGGAGATTAATTCACCAAACCAAATTAACATAAAGTGTTTCATAGTATCCTCCGGGATTGTTCAGTTTATTTTGACTGTTCAAAACAAAGTTTTAAAAAGCTGTTTTCAGGCACGCATAGCATCTTTTCGAGTAAGGTGATCAGTGCTGTTAAAATCCTTTGTCGGGTAGTTTCATCAAAATTGAACGATTCTTCATCAATTAATGTCAACGACGCCGCAAGGAAAATCTGCATGTATTCCAACGGGAATTTACACTCCCACTGCCTCTTTTCGATACCTTCTTCTATGATTTTCTGCAAAAGAGGTCCCACCTTAAGGATAATCTGGGTTAAAATGTTCTGATGCAGAAGAACGTTTTCTGATCTGTGTATCTCATCCATTATTACCTCTCCCACCTTTTGCTGCACGTTCATCGCCATAAAGGCCTCCAGAAACTTTGTTTCCGGTGAAAGGGGGCTATCGATGATCTCGTTGATTCGCTCGATGATGATGTCGTTGTATCTTGAAACGATGGCATCCAGCACTTCCCTTTTTGATTTGAAGTAATAGTAAAAGGTTCCCTTGGCGATGTCTACCGCTTTTAAAATGTCGTTGATGGTACATTTTTCATAGCCTTTCGTCGCAAATAATTTTTCCGCGGTATCAAGGATTTCCGTTCTTCTCTCATCGTGTTTTTTTATCGTGCGCATCTACTCACCTCTTTAAATGTAAACCGACCGTCGGTCTATAAATACTATAACATTTCTTTTTCTAAAAGTCAACCGCTGAAAAATTAAAATGATTGAAGAGAAAAGACATCAGATACTGATGTCTTTTTAAGGGAGAATAGCAAAAGAGAATTATTCAATCAGAATCTTCTGATTCTGCGAAGTGTCGGAGGCATAATCAAACAGGGGATCGCTCAATCTGAAAGCAAAAGTCCCTCTGTCGATGAGACCGACCGTTTTTTCACTGTCATAGAGCTTTAAAAGAAATTCTGCCATCTCTTCACTTGTATGATATTTTCCAAATTGTTTGTCATAGTCGTAATGAGCCACGTCATTTGCCGTTTTACCGAATTCTGTCTTTGTAGCAGCTGGGGCAAGCAGTTTGACCTTCATCTTTGCCTGAGTCTGTTCCATTTCCCTTGCAAGCCCTTCTGTGAAACTACTGACGTAGAATTTTGTGGCGCAGTAAGTGACGGCATTCGGTACAATGGTATATCCACCGGCTGAAGAAACGTTGATCAGCTGCGTTCCTTCACTGTCTTTATAATCGCTGATAAAGAGGGATGAGAGAATGGTCAGCGTTTCAACGTTCAGATGCAGCATTTTTTCAACCTTTTGTAAATCCTGATCGGCCACTTTCGCGTAATTTCCAAATCCGGCATTGTTAATCCATGTTTCAATGGGGTAAATCCTTAAGTCTTCATAAAGCTGATAGACATTTTCGCTGATGGACAGATCACAGCCTTTGATGATGACATCGACTTCCGGATATTTTTCTGAAATTTCATTTTTTAACGATTCGAGCTGATTCAACCTGCGTGCCACGACGATGATGTTTTTACCCCTACTGGCAAAGGCCTTTGCCGTTTCATATCCGATTCCCGAACTTGCCCCGGTTATGACCGTATATTTTTCGCTTTCTTTCATTGTTCTTTACCTCCTCAGATGATATAATTCGACTATACAATGTAGAGTCGACTCTATGTCAATGGTTTGGGAGTGATTTTTATATATTATTCGATAGGAGAATTTTCAAAGCTGACGGATCTTGGAATACATACCCTGCGTTATTATGAGCAGGAAAAACTCATCATCCCAGAACGAAACAGCAGTAACCGTCGTCGATATTCGGATAAGGATATCGTCTGGATCGATTTTATCAAGAGACTGAAGGATACCGGCATGCCCATCAAACAGATCAGATTGTATGCGGAGCTCAGGGCGACAGGTGATTCAACGCTTGAAGAAAGGATGGAATTGTTGATACGGCATCGTGAGGTGTTGAATGGGGAAATCGGCAAGTTACAGGCGCATATGGACAAATTGGATGAAAAGATCGCGTTTTATCGTGAGACCATCTCAGAAAGGGGGGGATAAATTCCCCATTCCCTATTTCGTTCAAAAATATGATAAAATGGTTATCGGGGAGTTTTAATTCCACGATTCCAATAGAAACAGAGGTGTATGATTGTTATTGAAACTATCAAAAGTTAAGGTCCCCCATGATGTGGAGATGATTTATCTTCTCGGTCAGCATGACTCACTACTCAGAAAGGTGCAGGAATATTTTGCTGTCGAGATCAGTATTGTAGACGATGAGTTATGGATTCGGGGGACGAATGAAAATAACGTGTCTAATGCGGAGAAATTTTTTCTGGAGATGATCGCAGCGGTACAGAAAGATCATTTTCCCGATCAAATGGAGATAGAATACCTGTTGACGAGGAGTAAAGTGAGCGAAAATAAAGAAGAGAATTATAAGACTTTTTCGGCAGTTGTTGAAGAGAGAAAGACTTTCTTAAAGAAGGCAAAAGTCAGGGCCAAGACTTCAGGACAGGCAAAGTATATGGAGGCCATGAGAGACAACGATATCGTATTTGCTATAGGACCTGCGGGTACCGGGAAGACTTATCTTGCCGTTGCCATGGCGGTAGAAGCCTTGAGAAACAACGAGGTGAAGCGTATCATCCTGACGAGACCTGCGGTGGAGGCCGGGGAGAGTCTTGGTTTTCTTCCAGGCAGTCTTGTGGATAAGGTGGATCCTTATCTCAGACCGCTCTTTGATGCCATGTACGATATGATCACACCTGAAAAATTTCAATATATGAGAGAACAGAATATCATAGAGATCGCCCCGCTCGCCTATATGAGGGGGAGAACGCTGAACAATGCCTTTATCATCCTCGATGAGGCACAGAATACCACCGTTCAGCAGATGAAGATGTTCCTGACCCGAACGGGATTCTATTCCAAAGTGGTTATCACCGGGGATATCACGCAGATCGATTTGAAACCCGGACTGAAGTCCGGATTGCTGCAGAGCGAGAAAATATTAAAGAATATAGATGGCATAGCCTTTACGTATCTTGGGAAAAACGATGTGGTAAGGCATCCACTTGTTAAGGAGATTATTCATGCCTATGAACAGGCAGAAAAGTCGGACAGTTAATCAGAACGATAAAGACAAAGACAGGGAAAGAAATTCATTAACCTTTTATAAGGGATTTGAGAAGCTGGAAAATGCCTTCCAGTTTATCGTCAATGCAAAAACGGATCCCTTCCTGGTCTCTTTACTCCTGTCACTATTATCGACCATCTTTTTCTGGGAGTGGGATTTTAAAAGATTCTTCTTTATCTTCACCCTTCTGCTGCTTCTTGAGCTGGTTGTCTGCGAGAGTGTCATAAAAAAAGTTCGTTTTTTTCAGATCCATAAACAATATGGTCGTACTTTTTATATGCTGCTGTTGATAGCCGGTTTTATCAACATCATTGCCGGTAGATATATTGGGTATCAGGCAATCACACCGTTCTTTGGTGTATCACTGATAACGATTCTTCTTGGGAAAAAGGCCGGACAGATTTCATCGATTTTCTTCGCGGCGTTACTGATCATCCTTTTTCCATCCCATGCGGCCTATGCAATTTTTATGATAATTGTTGGCTATTTGACGGCCAATATCACTTCGGATGTTGACAGGAGAATAGAACTGACTTTCTATGCCCTGATCATTTCTCTCGTGAAACTATGCGGGTATATGATACTGGTCTTGTCCGGTTTTGAAATGTTTTCCGTTCAGTCTCTGATGCTGGTCTCCATAACCCCGATTGTATCAACGATTCTCGTCATCGGTATCCTTCCTTATGTGGAATGGATCAGCAGAATTTATTCAAATATTGGAATGCTGGAACTTGGGAATCTGAATCACACCCTCCTGAAAGAGCTGATGCAAAAGGCACCCGGTACTTATTTTCACAGTTTCATGCTTTCAAATCTTTCCGAATCGGCTGCGGAAAAGATCGGCGTGAACCCGATACTTGCAAGAGTCGGTGCCTATTTTCATGACATAGGAAAGACAAAAAAACCTGAATTCTTTACCGAAAATCAGACAGATGACAATCCGCATAATCGTCTGAAGCCGAGTATGAGTTATCTCGTTCTGATGGAACATGTTAAATTTGGTGTAGAGATAGCAAATAAATATCGCCTGCCAATCCTTTTCGAAGATCTTATCGTTCAGCATCACGGAACCAGAACCCAGAAATATTTTTATATGAAGGCAAAAAATGAAAATCCAGATACCACAGAAGACCAATACAGGTACGCCGGACCCAAACCCCAGTTTAAAGAAGCGGGAATACTCATGCTTGCGGATTCCTGTGAGGCGGCTGTGAAAAGTCTGGACAACCTGTCACCTCAGAAGGTTCAGGAACTGGTTGGTGATATCGTGAACGGTATCTACCTGGAAAGGGAACTCGATGAATCCGGTTTGACACTTAAAGATATAGAGGAAATCGTTCAAGAGTTCACCCGTGTTATCGTCAAGGCCTATCATAAACGTATTGCCTATCCGAAAAATCCTGATGAAATTAAGGAAGAAGGGCCTATTACGATAAAAAAATAAATCTACCAATATTTGTACTTCCCATTGCTTTATCATCTTCGGATATAAAACCAGGAATATATAGCAGCCAAAAACCACATTGTGGTATGATAAAATATAGGTCATCCTCAGGTAGTGTGTCCTTGCAGGAGCTAAGAATCTGTTTTCAATGTGCTTGTGGAATATAATATTTCAGAAAAAAAGAGGTTGTTTATATGAAAAAGGGGTACATTTTTACTATCTTGATAGTTATTTTCATGTGTTTTTTACTGATTTCGTGTGCAAGTAAACTGAAGGCTCCAGACCCTACACCCGCTCCGACGCCGACTGTCAATACACCTCCATCAACACCTACTTATGTCAGTCCCGGGAATGCAGCGATCGTTGACAACAGTTTGATTCTTTTTACCTGGAACAGGTCACAGGATGATGGAGCCTATATCGTCTATAATTTCTATCTTTCGGATGATCCCACACAGTTAGCTACTCCTCTTTACACGAGAATACAGGATACGGCTAAATATATCGGAGGACTTCAGGCGAGTACAACTTATTACTGGAAGGTAGAGGCCATGGATGATCTGGATTTAACAACATCCGGTGAAGTCTGGAGTGTTTTTATCGAACAGGATTATCAGAATGATCCGGCCGTTCCCGTTTTACCCGCAGATGACGCGCTGGATTGCTGGCTGAATCTTTATCTGGAATGGGAACCTGCAAGTTTCTTCCACGATGGACCTGTCGTTTATGATGTTTATTATGGGGAGCGCTATCAGTCCCCGGAACTGGTTGCCCATGATATCAGTGCCACCTCTCTTGAGGTGACCGGGTTGGCATACGCTACGGAATATTCCTGGAAGATCGTTGCGAAAAATACATCTGAAGATGAAAGCATCGAAAGTAGCACGAGTCATTTCAGTACGGTTGACAGCAGACCGCCTTCAACTGTTGACATCACCTTTCCCTTTGATAATCAGGTGGATTTGAAGACAGATCTTGTCCTTGTCTGGGAAAATCCAGCACGGGCCATAGGGGATTATTATGTCTATGGAGCTGCCGAAGGGCAGACAGCAGAGTTCGTGTGTAATGTCGGTGAATCAACGGGTTGTACGCTGAGTAATCTCGATTATTCAACTGACTACTTCTTTTATATAGAACAGAGACAACCTGGAGGGATTGTGAATCTCAGTGACGATATCCATTTTACTACAAAAGAGGCACGTTCCCCGTACGCACCTGAGATTGTATCCCCAGCGAACAGGGTGACAGATCAGGCAACTACACTTACATTTTCCTGGATCGGGAACGGAGATCCGAATGATATGAAGATCTATTTTGATATCTATACCGGAGAGGATGAATCGAATCTTCATCTGAACAAGATGGGAATTAATGCCACAAGTACGACCCTGACGGGTTTTGATACAGAAAAGCAGTATTACTGGCGGGTTAATGCCAGGAACGTTGATGGATATGAATCAAGAAGCCGGATCTTCAGTTTTTCGACAGCGGGATATGTTGCGCCGGAAGAACCGACTCCAACGAACAACCTTCCGACGAAACCGGTAAATGAATTTCCCGCAAACGGGGATAACATCAGAGAGGATTCGCTGTTCTTTGACTGGTCGGAATCAACCGATGTGGAAGGAATTGTGAAGTATAATCTATACCTTTCAGAAAATGCAACTTTTACGACGCCATTTGCGACTGAGCTTACGGAAAATCATCTAATCGTGACAACACTGAAAGGAACAAAGTCTTATTTCTGGACGGTAGAAGCCTTCGATGAAGAGGGATCGTCTACTTACAGTGATCCAACATCATTTGTATTACTTGGAATGTAATTAATAAAAAACAGGATCAGATAGTTTGATCCTGTTTTTTTGTTTATTTAAAAAATCTTTGTGATATTCTTGAAGCCTTCGCCAATTACATGAGAGGCCTCCTGTGCAATGATAAAGGCCTTCTGGTCGATTGTCCTGATATGTCTGATGATCTCTCCCATCTCTTTTCTTTTTAAAGCAACATAAACCATGTTTTTTTCAGTGGCGGTATAGACCCCTTCACCTTTTATGAAAGAAGCACCACGTTTCAGTTTATTTGTGATATAGTCAACGATTTCATCTTCCTTGTTGGAAATAATCGTCAACGTGATGTGATTGTCGATCATCTTGATAATATAATCGATGGTTAATCCGTTCAGTATAACGCCGACGATAGAATACATACCGATAGTCGGATTGAAGGCAACACCGGCGGCAAGGCCGACAAACAGGTCAATCAAAAGCAGAGACGTCCCCATTGCCGTACCGAAATACTTGTTGAGAATCCTGGCGATGATATCCGTTCCGCCTGTTGAAGAATTCTGTGAAAAAGTGATTGCCATACCGACGGCAGAGATTACAACACCGAAGAATATGGTGAGAAACAGGTCATTTCCCGTATACGCAGGTATAGGTACTATTCTGTCAAAAAAGTCAATCAAAAAGTTCAACAAAAACGTACAGTATAGGCTTCTGATTCCAAATTCCTTTCCGATGACGAGAAAAGAAACGAGAAACAATATTCCGTTGATAAAGTAAAGGAGCACCCCAATCGGTATATCGACAAAATTACTCAGAACAATGGCAATCCCGCTGGCTCCACCGCAGGCAATATTATGCGGAATTAAAAAAGAAACCAGTCCTATTGCCGTCAGTGTTGCACCAATCGTTGATAAAATGTATTCCCTTAAAACCGTCTTTTTCATACAATCACCCCCTGAATGCGAGGCGATTATAGCACAACAAATTGAATTTGCAGCTGTTTAAGAATTCTTTCACAATGGCAGAATTTCAGTTTACCTATAATCCTTTATTCAAGAATGTCTCGATAGTGTTTTTGTGTCTTGATCATACTTTTAATTATTTATTTCCGGAAGATCTTTATACTCGCTTTCATTGAAAGACAGTTGATGACAAGTGATAAAAGAAAGATCAGAAAAGCGAAAACAGGATGAATCCGAATGGAATGAAAAAATAGACCGTTCAAGTAAAGTATAAAAAGGATCCCTAATGTCAAAAGGGGAGCAGTATTATAAGCGATGGCAAAATTAAATCTGAAAAACGCATACAGATAATTTGCAACGTGTAATTCTATAAAGGCTATCACCAGGAGAAAGCCTGAGAAGGATAATGGAAGTGGGATTTGAGGATAAAAACTGTAAAGGAAAAAGCCTTGTAATAGTCCAATAACGAGCAAGATTTGAGAAAGCAGGTATTTTTCCTTCACAATCAGTTCTTTTGAAATGGGAAGTGCCTTCAGAAAAGTAGCGGTGGAATAGTTGTCCTCAACGTAGGACATTCTCACGATAATTCCTGTAAACAGCATAAGTGATGGGAAGATAAAGGTTATTTCCTGCAAATTTGACTTCTCGGGGATTACAAAGAAAAAAGAACTGTTATACAGGAATGCTGATAATATAAAAATCAAACTGAAGAGACAGTCTTTTTTTATCAGGAATTTTAGTTCATGCATGAAATCATCCTTTTTTATTGGATTATTCTAAGTGCTTGATACTCAATTTCATAAACAGATAAACACTTCCGAGTGAGGCTATAAAGATGAGTATCGAATAAAAAAGTGGAATGGTTAGTGAATTAAAGGAGATTTTGTTCATATACAGAAAAAACCAGGCTCCAATGATCAAATTTTGAGGGATTCTTGCAAATAAAAAATTGAATTTGAAAAAAGTGTACAAATAGCTTCCGAAGTAAAATTCCGCATAGGCGATTTCCAATAGAATTTGCGACAGGGTAAGCGGGAAAGGGATAGCCGGGAAAAACAAATACATAATCAAAGCTTGAATGATGCCGTACAGGAGAATTATTTGCGACAGAATGAATTTCTCCTGAACGATCATGGCTTTGGATACCGGTAAGGCTTTGAGAAAGGTTGCAGTGGAATGTTTATCTTCTTTATAACACATCACGACTATGATTCCGGTGAAGAACCAGAGAGGTGTTATGAAGAATAAAGAATCTTTCAGGCCGTGATTTGAGGGTATCCATACGGCAAAGAACAACGAATATAAAAAAAATCCGATGAGAATTAACGAGACAAATGAAATGTCTTTTTTTATTAAATGCTTTAATGTAGATTTTCTACTTTGAATCATTATCTTGTCACCTCATTTTTTTAATACTTACTATCATCAACAGATAATTAACAATCAATGCAATGATCAGGATAACGGTGGCAAGGGGGAGAGGAATAGTTATACTCTGAAATTCAATTTTTTTGAGGTGTAAGAACAGTAGCGACATTACAAAGACATTTGGCGGGAATCTTGAGGCAAAAAAATTGAAGCGGTAGAACAGATAAAGAAAAGTCCCAAAATAGATTTCCATAACGGCTGTGGAAAGAAAAATATGAGACAGTTGAAACGGAAACGGGATAGCCGGTAAAAGGAGATAAAAGATAAACGTTTCGATTATTCCGATAACGATAAACAAATTCGATAATAGAAATTTCTCCTGGATGAGCATTTTTTTTGAAACCGGTAAGGATTTTAAAAAGGTCAAAGTTGAATAATTGTCTTCCAGATAGCAATTGTACATGATGAAACCCGAAAACAGAAGACCTGGTACGAGCATAAGTACATATGTAAACAGGGCTTTTCCACTAGTGGCAATACCAAATATAAATAACCAGGTAAATAAAAAACAAAGAAGCCCCAATTTAAACCTAAACGACAAATCTTTCAAAATCAAATGTTTTATCTGTTCCATCTGCGTTGTCCT
>ERZ795048.191-NODE-191-length-66891-cov-7.058801_pt1 | contig 66891 bp, 66 predicted proteins | sample MGYA00375132_ERZ795048 | MGnify/ENA primary metagenome ERZ795048 (study PRJEB30177, sample SAMN05720225) | activated sludge metagenome | isolation source: Anaerobic digester | place: Hong Kong | collected 2014-12-17 ...
AATAATGTACAGAATCGGGACAGGGTGGGATGCTCATGTATTTGAAGGGCCGGGTCCGTTGCGGATTGGCGGCGTGAACATTCAACATGAAAAAGGGTTGAAGGGCCACTCGGATGCAGATGTTCTAATACACTCCATTTGTGATGCATTACTTGGAGCCGCAGGTATGGAAGATCTGGGCATGTTGTTTCCTGCTGGTGATGATAAATACAAAGATGTGGACAGCAGGGTGTTTTTATCTGATGTTGGGGGAATGGTGAAAAAAGAATATCGAATTGTCAATATCGATTCGGTTGTGATTGCTCAACGCCCGAAATTATATATGTACTATGAAGATATGAAGAGAAGCATGTCGGAAACCCTGAATATTGAAATCAATAAAATTAATGTGAAAGCGAAATCCCCAGAAGGTCTCGGCGCGATAGGGAGACGAGAGGGTATAGCTGCACAGGCAGTTGCGTTGTTGAAGGCACTTGATTAAATAATATTGAAAGCGGTTAAGGGATTGATCCTGAGAGATAAAAATGCAATACTCGAAGCACTGAGAACGGGAAGGGAAATATATTATATAGGGGTATCCCGAGGCATTAAAGATGACAAGAAGATAAGTGAGATTCTTGCAATTGCCGAAAAGAAAAATATATCAATCAAAGAACTGACTCGCACGAATAACAATGCTTCCAGGAAAACTATAAGCATAGAAGCTAAATGCGGGGATTTTAAGTATTCGAGTTTTGATAACCTCAAAGAAGTGATTGAAAGAAAAGGTTCTGAAGCATTGCTTGTTGCAATCGATCATGTTCAGGATCCAAGAAATCTCGGAGCTATATTGAGGACAGCGGCAGCCGCCGGTGTAGATGCTGTTATTATCGAAAAAAGACGCTGTTGTGAAGTTACAGATATAGCTTATGAAACATCCTGTGGCGGAGCTGACAGAATCCCTGTTGTAAAAGTATCGAATTTAAGACAAACGCTTAGAGTATTTAAGGAATGGGGATGTTGGATTGCCGGGACTGACGAAAGAGCTGAGGATAGCTGTTATAATGTTGATTTATCAGGATTGAATGTACTGGTTCTGGGCAGCGAAGGTGAAGGGCTGTCAAGAATAGTAAGTGAGGAATGTGATTTTATAGTAAGAATTCCAACCGCACCGAATTTCCCATCATTGAATGTATCGGTTGCTGCCGGAATCATGATGTTTGAATTTGTTAGAGCAAAATTGATGAACATGGCTGGAAATACAGAACAGGCAGAATAATAAAGAATTTGAGAAAATATTGTGAAAGTAACTTTAATAAATCCATTCAGTGAATCTGTAACGACGGCAGGCCGTTATAAAAGATTTCTTGCGCCGATGCCGCCTATCAGTCTTGCATATGTCGCCGCTGCTATGGAAAGAGCAGGGGTTCCGCTTTCCATATATGATGATTATACCGAGGGGGGAGATGTTAAAAGGTTATTCGAATTCATAAAAGAAGAGAATCCTGATATTGTCGGGTTATCATGTGTAACTCCAACAGCAACGAGAACATATGAAATGGCTTTGGAGATACGTGAAAGATTTCCGGATATAAAAATAATGATGGGAAATCTACACCCAAGTTTTTTTTATGAAAGGACTATTTCGGATAATATTGCAGATTTCGTGGTTTTAGGAGAAGGAGAAGAGACTGTAATCGAGCTTGTAAAAGCTTGCGAAAATGAAAGCGATCTGACTGATGTTAAAGGAATTGCATTTAAAGCAGATGATAAAATTGTAGTGACTGAACAGAGGCCGTTTATCGAGGATCTCGATTCGCTTCCTTTTCCGGCCTGGCATTTGTTTCCAATTGAAAGATACAGAATATTTAATTTCGCGAGAGTGAAAGAGCCGGGTACACTCGTGCTTGGATCAAGGGGATGCCCTTACGCCTGTAATTTCTGTTCACTCAAAATTATGGGGCGAAAAAGAAGAACAAGATCGGTTGCCAACATCGCTGATGAATTTGAGTATCTATATGATAGATTCGGATATGTACAACCCTCGTTTATCGACCCGATATTTCCGTTCTCTGAAAAAGAAGCACTGGATTTCAGTGATGAACTGATAAAAAGAGAGATACATAAAAAGCAGATATGGATAACAGAAACAAGGGTTGATCTTGTAACAGAAAGGATGATGGAGGCGATGGCCCGGGCGGGCCTGAAAAGAATAATGTATGGTTTTGAGTCCGGGACTGAAGAGGGATTGGATTCCATAAATAAGAGAACCACGACCAGTATAGCTCGTGAAACAGTCGAGATAACAAAGAAAGCAGGAGTGGAGATTATAGGATTTTTCATGATTGGTGTACCCGGTGAAACAAAAGAAGATATTGAAAGAACAATAAGGTTTTCTCAGCAGTTGAATATAGATTTCGCGAAATACACTGTTTTTTCACCATTTCCCGGAACAAAGATATATAAAGAGATGCTTGATGATAAAGTTATTCCTGAAACGGAAAAATGGTCGATGTTCACAAATTATCCAACTAAAGAAAATCCTGCGATATATATACCTGAGACTCTAAAAAACAGTGATATTATCAAATTACAAAGAAAAGCGTTTCTTTCGTTTTATTTAAGGCCCGGGATGATATTAAAGCAATTGCTGAAAATTAGAACGCTTGATATTTCTGATATAATTAATGGATTGTTGATGCTGTTGAGGAAACAGTAAAAATATATCAAAATATTGCTACAATTATTGACAATAAAATGACAGGTCAATAGAATTTGTCTTTGGTTATATGAAGCCGATATAGCTCAACGGTAGAGCAGCTGATTTGTAATCAGCAGGTTATCCGTTCAAATCGGATTATCGGCTTTGTTGGAAGTTGAAAACGGAGGAGTGCCCGAGTGGCTAAAGGGGGCAGACTGTAAATCTGTTGGCTAATGCCTACATTGGTTCAAATCCAATCTCCTCCAATTCTAATGCCTTTGTTAAGGCGACTGCGGGAGTAGCTCAATTGGCTAGAGCACCAGCCTTCCAAGCTGGATGTTGCGGGTTCGACCCCCGTCTCCCGCTTTTTGTTTGTGCCAACGTAGCTCAGTCGGTAGAGCGCATCCTTGGTAAGGATGAGGTCACCGGTTCAATCCCGGTCGTTGGCTTTTTTTAATAAAATGTAGTTGTTAAAATCTGTAATTTCTGGAGGAAAAGATGGCAAAGGAAAAATTTGAGAGGACCAAGCCGCATGTTAATGTTGGAACGATAGGACATGTAGATCATGGCAAGACGACATTGACGAGTGCGATAACGAGGATATTGGCGAATGCAGGGCAGGCGAAGCACATGGCGTTTGACGAGATAGACAAGGCGCCGGAGGAGAAGGCGAGAGGGATAACGATTTCGACGGCGCATGTAGAGTATGAGACGCCGACGAGGCATTACGCGCACGTGGATTGTCCCGGGCATGCGGATTATATCAAGAACATGATAACAGGTGCGGCGCAGATGGATGGAGCGATACTGGTGGTAGGAGCGGATGATGGGCCGATGCCGCAGACGAGAGAGCACATACTGCTTGCGAGGCAGGTAGGGGTGCCGAACATAATAGTATATTTGAACAAAGTGGACATGGTAGATGACGAGGAGCTGCTTGAGCTGGTGGAGATGGAGCTTCGGGAGTTATTGAGCAAGTATGAGTTTGATGGGGATAACATACCGATCATCAGGGGAAGTGCGTTGAACGCGATGAACGCGGAGACGTGGGAGAAGGGGGCTGACCCGAACGTGGACAGTGTGTGGGCGTTGATGGATGCGTTGGACGAGCACATACCGATGCCTGAGAGGGATACTGACCTGCCGTTCCTGATGCCTGTGGAGGATGTATTCAGCATAACGGGGCGAGGGACGGTAGCGACGGGGCGAGTTGAGAGGGGAGTAATAAAGGTAGGTGAAGAAGTAGAGATAGTGGGGATGACGGAAGACACGCGCAAGACGGTTGTGACGGGAGTGGAGATGTTCCGCAAGCTGCTGGATCAGGGGCAGGCGGGAGATAATATAGGGGCATTGTTGAGGGGAGTAGGCAAGACGGAGATAGAGAGGGGGCAGGTGCTGGCGAAGCCCGGGTCGATCAAGCCTCACAAGCATTTCAGGGGACGTGTGTATGTGTTGCAGAAGGAAGAGGGAGGAAGGCACACGCCGTTTTTCAAAGGGTACAGGCCGCAGTTTTATTTCAGGACGACGGATGTGACAGGAGATATCACGCTTCCGGAAGGAGTGGAGATGGTAATGCCCGGAGACGAGATAGACATCGAGGTAAACCTGATCACGCCTATAGCGATGGATAAAGGGCTGAGGTTTGCAATACGTGAAGGCGGTCGCACGGTCGGTGCCGGCCTCATTACTGACATATTTGATTAACAGGATTAAATGAAAATTATGGTTGACACTGTAATTTTCATTAGCTAAAATAAACTTTTGCATAATGAAGGTGAGTTTGCATGAGACAAGACATAATCATAGCTTGTTCAGAGTGTAAGAACAGGAATTATAATACATCGAAGAATAAGCAGAAGACAACTGGGAAGATAGAGCTCAAGAAGTATTGCAAGAAGTGTCGCAAACACACGTTGCACAAGGAGATAAAATAGCAGCGAAGATACCTTTCATTTAAAAAGGGGTATTTATCGATGCTATTTATTTGTCTGTAAGATATTTGAAAGCGGGACTAGGCCCGTAGCTCCAATTGGTAGAGCGCCGGACTCCAAATCCGGATGCTGGGGGTTCGAGTCCCTCCGGGCCTGATAAAGGCCAAAGGAACGCTGAGATGGCACAAGCTAAACAAGCAAGTGAAAAGATAAATTACGTTGTAGCGGCAAAAGGATTCTTCAATGAAGTATATGAAGAGTCAAAGAAGGTTGTATGGCCGAATAAGGAAACAATGATTCAATCTACAATGGTTGTTCTTGTTGTTATAGTAGTGCTTGCGGTATTTATGGCATTTTCGGATTATCTTTTGAATCTTGTATTCATGTATGGATTCGATAATCTAAAAAAATTCTTTTAAGGAAAACATAGCGGTATGGCTAGCAGGTGGTACGTAGTACATACATATTCAGGACACGAGAATAAGGTGAAGATGAGCCTTGAGAAACAAATTGAGGCGCATAGTCTTGAGGATAAGATTGAGCAGATTCTCGTTCCGACTGAAGAACGGGTCGAGATAAAGGGAAGCCAGAGAAAAGTCGTACAGAAAAAGATATTTAAAGGATATATATTTATAAGAATGGATCTCACGGATGAGACCTGGTATATAGTGAGAAATACTGCCGGCGTAACAGGTTTCATCGGAGATGGAAGCAGGCCGACGCCGCTTTCCGAGCAGGAAGTGAACTTTATATTAAAGAGAATGGGCCTCGAAGCTCCAAGGGTTTCGGTGAATTTTGAAGAGAACGAAGGAGTGAGGGTTCTTTTTGGTCCGTTTGCGGATTATACAGGGGTTGTTAGGGAAGTTGATATGAATCGTGAGAAAGTGGTAGTGCTGCTCTCCCTCTTCGGGCGCGACACCCCGGTCGAGTTGGAATTCGATCAGATAGAAAGAATTTAATCACCTTAAACCGAGGTAAGATCAATATCCCGATGTAACTATGTTCGTAATCATGTGAATGGAAGCTGTCGAATAATTAAGAGTTGATATAAGAGAGGTTCTGTAGGATGGCAAAGAAAATAATAGGATATATTAAGCTACAGTTGCCGGCAGGACAGGCTAATCCGGCTCCTCCTGTTGGGCCTGCGCTGGGACAGCATGGCGTTAACATAATGGAGTTTTGTAAGGCATATAACGAAAAGACAAAAGATAAACAGGGAACAGTGATTCCTGTTGAAATAACGGTATTCGCGGATAGAACATTCAAGTTCATATTAAAAACACCGCCTGCTTCGGATCTTATAAAAAAGGAAGCCAAATTGAAGAAGGGGTCTGAGTTGCCGGGAAAATCAGTTGCCGGGAAAATCAGCAAGGACTCGTTAAGGCGAATTGCGGAAATAAAGATGCCAGATCTGAACGCGAATGATATAGATGCGGCTATGAATATAATTGCCGGAACCGCAAAGAGCATGGGTATCAAAGTAGAAGGTTAAGCAGCGGATTTCAGGGAGAACGTGTTATGTCAAGAGTTAGCAAAGTAATGAAGGAAAGAAAGGCAAAATTGCCTGATCAAATTGCGTTTTCTCCAAAAGAGGCTTTTCAGAGTCTCAAAATGGCATGCACGGAAGTGCCGAGAAAATTCGATGAAACGGTAGAAGTTTATTTCAGGCTGGGCATAGATCCCAAAAAGGCTGATCAACAGATTAGAAGTACAATATCATTGCCGAACGGAACAGGAAAAGTGCCCAGAATTGCTGTGTTCGCAGCGGGAGATAAACTGATGGAAGCCGAGCAGGCGGGAGCTGATATCGCAGGTGCCGATGAGCTTGCGGATAAAGTCCAGAATGGTTTTCTCGATTTCGATATGGCGATTGCAACGCCCGATATGATGAGGGTTGTCGGTAAACTGGGAAAGATTCTCGGACCAAGGGGAATGATGCCTAATCCGAAAACCGGTACAGTTACATTCAATATTAAAGAGACGATAGATGAATTTAAAAAAGGCAAAGTAGAGTATAGAAACGATAAGTTCGGAATTGTTGCTGTTCCGATCGGTAGAATATCGTTCGAGACGGAGAAGCTCGAAGAAAATTTTTCAGCGTTGCATCAAACTATTGTGAGAGCAAGGCCGTCGGCTGCAAAGGGGCAGTACATAAAGAGTATTTATATATCCAGTTCTATGGGACCAAGTCTCAGGATTGAAGTTGGATAATATTTTCAGAAGAGTAATTCGAAGAGAGGGATCTTGAGATGCCGCTGACATTAGAAGACAAAAAAGTACTGGTGGAAGAGATTTCATCGGAATTAAAAAATAGCTCATGGTGTATATTAACCGATGTAATTGGATTGAAGGTTTCCGAAGTAAATGAGCTCAGGAACAAGGCAAGAGAGAGTGGCGTAAACATAAAAGTATATAAGAACAGGCTTATAAAAAGAGCTATTGATGAACAGGATGATAGTGGTGAGCTTGGCAAGTTGGTCTCTCATCTGAAAGGTCCGACGGCAGTTGCATTTGTAAGCGAAGACCCGATAATAGCTTCGAAGATGTTTGTTGATTTTGCAGAAGACAACAAAAACTTTACGATTAAAGCGGCGGTTTTAGATGCAAAATATCTGAGCCCTGAAGAAATCAAAGAGCTTTCCAAGCTGGGATCAATGGCATCGATATACGGCAAACTTATACTGGCTATGAAAGCGCCGATGTATAAATTGATAAATGCATTGCAGGGACCGGGAAGCAGTCTCGTAGGCACGTTGAAATCTATTGCCGAAAAGGGATAGGCGGATAAGAAGCGAAATATAAAGATGCAGGAAATTAACCTGAAGATAAATGAAAATGCAATCGTAGGATAGCGACGAGGAGGTGAATCATGAACGTTCAAGAAGTATTTGACGCGATCAAAGGCGCTACCATGGTAGAGATTAATGAGCTTTCGGAAAAGCTCCAGGATGAATTCGGTGTATCACCGATGATGGCGGCAGCCCCGGCAGCAGCCGCGCCAGTTGCAGCAGCAGCCGAAGACGAGAAGACTGAGTTTGATGTAGTAATTGCATCTGCCGGAGATAAAAAGATTCCGGTTATCAAGGCAGTTAGAGAGATTACAGATCTCGGCCTGAAGGAAGCGAAGGCTCTTGTAGACTCCGCGCCCGCAGCTGTCAAGGAAGGCGTTTCCAAGGAAGATGCGGAAAAATTCAAGGAGAAACTTGAAGAAGCCGGAGCTACGGTGGAGCTCAAATAAATGACTTGTTATCAACAGAGGAGGACGCTCTTGTTGAGTGATCCTCCTCGTTTTGGTGAATGGAACAGGTCGTTTAAAAGCTAAAAATTGCTTTGATTGGGAAGAAAACCCATTCAAATTGAGGTGTTTTATGGCAAATTCAATGGACCGAAGAAATTTCAAGGAATATAGCTTCTCGAAATTGACCCCAGTTTTAGAAGTACCCGATCTGATCGAAATTCAAACACAATCTTTTATTAGTTTGAAGGACGGCGGTCTCATTAATTTATTCAAAAGTATTTCTCCGATTGAATCGGTTGTGTCAACAGCGGAAGAAGGACTGATTCTTGAGTTTCTCGAATTGAACTTTGACGAACCAAAATATCCACCTGAGGAATGTAAAAGAAGAGAAAAAACCTACGAAGCAGGGCTGAAGGTCAAGGCAAGACTTATAAACAGGAGAACAGGAGAGATAAAAGAACAGGAAGTTTATCTCTGTGAATTTCCTATAATGACTGATTATGGAACATTCGTTTTCAACGGTGCTGAGCGAGTAGTTTTGAGTCAGTTGATTAGATCTCCTGGTGTATATTTCTCGGCGCCGAAAGCACTTGCCGGGATTAACCTTTATACAGGGAAAATTATTCCCAATAGAGGCGCATGGGTAGAATTTGAGTTTGACATAAAAGGTCAGGCTTATATAAGGATCGATAAAACAAGAAAAATCCCTATAACAACCTTTATGAGAGCAATAGGGTTTAATTTCGACAGAAAGGAAAGAAAGATATTTCTTGAAGAGCCTTTCAAAATTGTTGATCCTACCAGTGAGAAATTGCTTGGATTTATTGTAGCCGAAGATATAAAGGATCCTGAGTCGAATAAAGTGGTATTGATGAAAGGATCGAAAATAAATGAATCAAATATTGAGAAGATTTTAAACCTGAACCTCAAGTCGGTATTGCTGACGGAAAATTGTCGGGACTTTTATATGGAAGACTCGATATTGAACATGCTTGAAAAAGAGTCGATTATGACTCGTGATCAAGCGTTGCTTGATATTTATAAAAAGTTAAGGCCCGGTGATATACCTACTGTAGAGCATGCAGAAAGATTATTGGACAGCAGGTTTTTTCAGCCTTCAAAATATGATCTTTCAGAGGTAGGAAGATTTAAAATTAATGAGAAGTTAATGCTGGAAGTAGATTCAAATAGACTTGCATTAACAAGAGAAGATTTCCTTGAAAGCATAAGGTATCTGCTTGCATTAAGGTTGAGAGGGAAAAGGGACCTGGCAAGGGAAAGATATTTTGAGGAAATACTAACTGAGGGCGAACAGAAATTTTACGATCAATTTGTTGAAATATACGGCGGAGATCCAAATTCCGATGATATAGATCATCTTGGGAACAGAAGAGTGAGATGCGTCGGCGAATTGTTGATGAACAGGCTTCGTGGTGCTCTCGGGATGATGGAAAAGACAATCCGTGACAGGATGATTCAATATGACTCAATGATAGCGACACCACAGTCATTGATTAATCCAAGACCTTTGATTGCAGCTATTAATGAATTTTTCGGAAGCAGTCCGCTTTCGCAGTTTATGGATCAGACCAATCCTCTGTCTGCACTGACACATAAGAGGAAGCTGAGCGCGCTTGGACCGGGCGGACTGACGAGAGAAAGAGCGGGATTCGAAGTAAGGGACGTGCATCATTCTCACTATGGAAGAATTTGCCCGATTGAATCGCCCGAGGGACCGAATATCGGACTTATAGGATCGCTCGCGACTTATGGAAGAGTTGACAAGTTCGGATTTCTTTTGACCCCTTATAGAAAAGTGATCAAGGGAAGAGTCTCAGACGAAGTCGAATATCTTGGTGCAGCCCAGGAAGATAGATACAATGTTGCGCAGGCGAATGCACCTGTAGATAAAAAAGGAAATTTCAAAAGAGATCTTGTTGCTGTAAGGGCAAGAGACAGGATCGGCAGGGTTCACCCTGATAATGTACATTACATGGACGTAAGTCCCAAGCAGCTTGTATCGGTAACAACTTCGCTTATTCCGTTCCTTGAGCATGATGATGCAAACAGGGCACTGATGGGATCGAATATGCAGAGGCAGGCTGTTCCGCTTATTAAATCTGAAGCGCCATTTGTCGGTACAGGAATGGAAAAGAAGGTTGCACAGGATGCCGGCGCTGTGATTTGCGCAAAGAGAGCCGGAAAAATAAGCTATGTTGATGGAAAAGTTGTTACGATAAAGGTTAATGGTAAAAGAGAAGAAGATGTATACGAGCTGGTTAAGTTCGGCAGATCAAATCAGAGTACATGTATAAATTACAAACCCACAGTAAAACCCGGAGATGAAGTAGAAGAAGGACAGCCGATAGCCGATGGGCCGAACTGTGAGAATGGCCGGCTGGCTCTTGGTAAAAATCTGCTTGTTGCGTTCATGCCGTGGAGAGGATACAACTTTGAAGATGCAATTATTGTCAGCGAGAAATTGTCGGTAGACGATGCATTTACCTCTGTTTTCCTTGAAAAGTATGAGTGCGAGGCAAGAGAAACAAAGCTGGGCCCGGAAGAGATCACAAGAGATATTCCCAATGTCAACGAAGAAGTTCTTGCCAATCTCGATGAGAACGCAATCGTTAAAATCGGTACTCATGTGAAGGCGGGAGATGTTCTTATCGGAAAGGTTATCCCCAAGGGAGAAACCGAGCCTACCGCCGAAGAAAGATTGCTCAGGGCTATTTTCGGTGAAAAAGCAAGAGACGTAAGAAATACGTCGCTGAAAGTGCCGCATGGCGGAAAAGGCGTAGTAATCAATGTAATTGATTTCAATAGAGAAGCAGGGGATGATTTTGCTCCGGGTAAGAATAGAAGTGTAAGAGTGTTCGTTGCGCAGAGAAGAAAAGTCATGGTTGGAGACAAGCTTGCGGGACGACATGGTAACAAGGGTGTAATATCAAAAATAGTTCCTATTGAAGATATGCCATATCTTGAGGATGGGACGCCGGTTGATATAATTCTGAATCCTCTGGGTGTTCCTTCTCGAATGAACATAGGACAGGTTCTTGAGACTCATCTCGGTATGGTTGCAGAGAAGCTAAATACTTATTATTCTACACCGATTTTTGAAGGCGCTTCGGAAGAAGAGCTGTTCGATCTTATGAAGAAAGCAGAAATTCCGGTAGATGGTAAAGTTGATTTGTATGATGGAAGAACCGGGGAGAAATTTGATGAAAAGGTAATGGTTGGGCAGGTATATATAATGAAGCTCAATCATATGGTTGAAGACAAGATGCATGCAAGATCTACCGGATCGTATGCGCTTGTAACGCAACAGCCGTTAGGTGGAAAAGCACAGTTTGGCGGACAGCGCTTCGGAGAGATGGAAGTATGGGCCCTCGAAGCATACGGAGCGGCTGTTACGTTGCAGGAATTGTTAACTATAAAATCGGATGATATAACCGGTCGTGTTAAGACGTATGAATCAATTGTTAAGAGAGAGAACATACAGAAACCGGGAATACCGGAATCATTTAATGTCCTGGTTAAAGAGCTTCAGGCATTAGCGTTAGATATTCAGTTATTATCAGGATCGGGAAGAAAGATTATTCCTGCTTCTGAAGATGATACAGTGGGTTCGATACTCCTTGATGATCTTGGAATTCAGAGCCCGTCTTATAAGTAATTATCACAAAAAAAAACGGAACCCGAAAGGGACCGGATTTGAACTCTAAGGGGGTTCATTAGTGAGTAAGATGAATCTCGAAAAAATCAGAATATGTTTAGCTTCACCTGAAACGATCAAGAAATGGTCATACGGTGAGGTAAAAAAGCCGGAAACCATCAATTACAGGACGCTCAAGCCCGAGAAAGACGGGCTTTTCTGCGAAAAGATTTTTGGTCCTGTAAAGGATTGGGAATGCCATTGCGGTAAATACAAGAGAATTCGCTATAAAAATATCAAATGCGAAGCCTGCGGTGTTGAAGTTACCCAGACAAAAGTGCGCAGGGAAAGAATGGGCCATATTGTATTAGCGGCACCGGTGAGTCACATCTGGTATTTTAAAGGCACTCCCAGCAGGATGAGTTATCTGCTGGGGATCACGGTGAAAGAGCTTGAGAGAGTTCTTTATTACGGTGATTATATGGTGACGCGAGTTAATACTGAAAGTATTGATGAGCTTGTTGACAAGATAAAGGGCGAGAAGCCTCAGTTCACAATTGCGAGACTTATGCCTACGTTCGCAGAGAATACCGCAAGAATGGAAATGATCGAGGACGAGGCGAGCGGAAAGAAATATCCGATAATCAGCAACATAAAAGTCTGTGATTCCGATTTGTCCAGATCTGACAGAGAAGAAATACAGAATACACTTAAAAGATTGCAGGGAAGATTCGCGGAAGATAGCGGAGTAAACATAAAAATTGAAAAGGGGAGCGGTTCTTCATCAGTAATTAAAGTTTATAGAAACATTGGCGATGAAGAAAAACTTATAGGTTATTTACCGAAGCTTTATACAAAGTATCTGCTGGGAGTAATATCAGATTCAAAAGTTGAATATGAAGTATTCATAGAGCGGATTACAAAAGGATTCATGGATAGAAGAAGACTCGGGATCCGGCTTGGAATACGCTTTAAAGACAGGGCAATCTCACAATCCCTGATGAGAAGCCTTAAGACAAGGTTCCAGGAATGTGAAGACGTATATACAGCCATTTACATAGACGAAGGGCTTGCATTGATGCAGTCCCTTGAGCCCAAGCAGACATTGCAGACGGGAATGGTTGGGAGCGTATACAAGTTCAGCGACGGTCGTGTGTTCAAACCGGAAGACAAGATCTTCGAAGAAATTTACGAGCTTGATTTCTATGTGCCAAAACCTTATGACAAGATAAGGACACTTATAAGATATCTTTCGGAATGTTACAACGATTCATCGATAAACAATATGTTCGATGTTGATATGGGAGCGCAGGCTGTAAAAGAAGTATTGAGCAACCTTGATCTCGATGAATTGTCGAAAGAACTAAAAGAAGAAATATCGAAATCCAAGAAGCAAAAGAAGATGAAGCTTATCAAGCGTCTCACTGTGGTTGAGGCGTTCAGGAAATCGAAGAATAAGCCCGAGTGGATGATACTTGATGTGATACCGGTATTGCCCCCGGACTTGAGGCCGATGGTGCAACTTGAAGGTGGCCGTTTCGCATCATCAGATTTGAATGATCTCTACAGGAGAGTCATTAACAGAAATAACAGGCTGAAAAAGCTTATAGAAATCAAGGCGCCTGAAAGTATCATAAGAAATGAAAAGAGAATGCTTCAGGAAGCTGTTGATGCGCTGATAGATAATGGAAGAAGGGGACGCGTATTTACTGGATCGCACAAGAGACCTCTGAAATCATTAAGCGAATTGCTGAAAGGAAAACAGGGCAGGTTCAGACAGAATCTGCTTGGTAAACGTGTAGACTATTCAGGAAGATCGGTAATTGTTGTTGGACCGGAATTGAAATTGCATCAGTGCGGATTGCCGAAGGAGATGGCACTAGAATTGTTCAAGCCGTTCGTGATGCATGAACTGGTCGAAAGAGGGATTGTCCCGAATATAAAAAGCGCAAAGAAATTTGTTGAAAGATCAGAAAGCGAAGTATGGGATGTTCTGGAGGAAATAGTTGAGCATCATCCGGTGATGCTTAACAGGGCGCCAACGCTTCACAGGCTTGGTATCCAGGCGTTCCAGCCTGTACTGATAGAAGGAAAGGCAATACAGATACATCCACTCGTATGTGCGGCATTCAATGCTGATTTCGATGGCGACCAGATGGCTGTGCATCTTCCTCTGTCACTGGAGGCACAGGCTGAAGCAAGGCTGATAATGCTGTCTTCTCATAACCTTCTTCTTCCTGCTAATGGAAGGCCGGTGGTTTCACCGTCACAGGATATCGTTCTGGGTATCTACTATCTCACAGTCGAAAAAGAGAAAGACAAAGGAGATGGGAAAATCTTCAGGAACGAAGATGAAGTTAAGATTGCATATGAGTTAGGCCATGTTGGACTTCATGCAAAAGTAAATATCAGGTTTAATGGAAAAACTATTAATGCTTCAGTCGGAAGAATTATTTTCAACAGTATTCTTCCGGAAGGATGGGAATTTGAAGACCGTGTAATTAACAAAAAAGAGTTGAGCAAGCTGATAGGAAAATGCCTTAGACATTATGGACAGAACACGACGGTTAAGCTGCTCGATGAAATAAAAAGAATTGGATTCAATTTTGCTACAAAAGCGGGTTTGACAATATCCATAGCAGACGTTGCTGTTCCTGATAAGAGAAAAGAGCTTCTCCTTGAAGGAGAGACTATCGAGAAACAGATCGATGATTACTTCGATAAAGGCCTTCTTACTGAAGACGAGAAATACCAGAGAAGAGTAGAGCTCTGGATGGAACGTACTGAAAAAGTTGGGCGTGAATTTGAAAGCGCATTCAAAGAAGAAGTTTTCAACCCTTTGTTCATGATGGCGAAATCGGGCGCAAGAGGAACGGTTCAGCAGATAAGACAGCTTGCCGGTTTGAGAGGGCTCATGTCTGACCCGACCGGTAGAATTATAGACTTCCCAATAAAAACAAATTTCCGGGAAGGTTTATCAGTTCTGGAATATTTTATTTCCACACATGGTGCGAGAAAAGGACTTGCGGATACAGCTCTAAGAACAGCCGATTCCGGATATCTTACGAGAAGACTGGTTGATGTTGCGCAGGATGTAATAGTTCATGAACTTGATTGTGGAACAAATCGTTATGTAAATATCGAATCAATTTATGTCAACGGAATGGATACTCCGATTATAAGTGATATACGTATTAAGGATATTAAGGTTACAAAGAAGAAACCGGTAGAGATAAAAGAACCAAAAGTTTATGAATTTGAAGAGATTCAGGATATTTATCCTACCATCAAAGTGAAAGGCAAGCAGAAAAAGATAGCCCTGAAGAAAATCTATCCCGAAAGAGATGAAGTTAACAGGGTAATAGGGGTCAAGAAGGATAGCAAGGTACAATATCTTGATTTAAAAGGCATCGATCTCAGAGGAATGTCGTCACATCAACAGGGTATTCTGGGAGAGAAATTAATAGGTAGAATAGCGGTAAAGGATATATTCAGTTTAATAACCGGAGAAGTATACGTATGTGCAGGTGAAGAAGTAACAGAAGAAGATTTCGATAATATGAAGAAATCAATACTTGCTGTGCCTCTATCGACAAGATCGGTATTAGAGTGTCAGACAAGATATGGTATATGCGCAAAGTGTTATGGGAGAAATTTCGCAACAGGGAAAATAGCGCAGATAGGTGATTCCGTAGGAACTATAGCGGCACAGAGCATCGGGGAACCCGGAACGCAGCTCACAATGCGTACCTTCCATACCGGTGGTGTTTCCGGTGGAGATATTTCCGACATTACACAGGGTCTGCCTCGTGTAGAAGAATTGTTTGAAGCTCGAAAGCCGAAGTCACAGGCGATAATGAATTTAATAGACGGAAAAGCTGAGATAGTTCAAACGGAAACAGGAAGAGAGATAGTTGTTACTCCGGTGCAGGGAGCAAAGGATGCCAAGAAAGAAAGGTATAAAGTTCCAGGAGATGCAATGATCACTATTAAAAATGGTGAAAAGACTTACATGGGGCAGCCTTTGACGGATGGACATCTCAATCCTCATGAAGTACTGAGCATTATGGGGCTTTCTCATGCTCAGCAGTATATAGTCAACGAAGTAATTTCAGTATATAAAAGCCAGGGAGTTGATACTAACGAAAAGCATGTTGAAGTAATTGTAAGAGAAATGCTTAGAAAAATTAGAATCGAGAGTCCGGGTGAAACCGAATTTCTGCATCAGCAACTGGTGGACAGGTTCGAGTTTGATAGAATTAATCGTGAAGCAAGACTGAGAGAGAAGAAGCCGGCAAGTGGTAAATCCGTATTGCTGGGTATTACCAAATGTTCATTATCAACACATAGCTTCCTGTCGGCGGCATCATTCCAGGAAACAACAAGAGTTCTTACGGATGCCGCTACAAAAGGGAAAATTGATCCTTTGATGGGGCTGAAGGAAAATGTGATTATTGGAAACCTGATTCCTGCGGGAACAGGATTGCCGCCGTATAAGGATTTACGACTGGAATTCAAAAAAGTCGATGACGAAGAAGAGGAAATAGAGTTTGAACCTCTTTCAAAAGACGGAATTAATGCACAATCGAGCAATAATGGCGAAATTGAAGAAATAATTGCAGTCGATAATTGACATTTAAGATCAGATTTGCTATCTTAAATGCTTGTGCTTTTTTGTTAGTTTGAAATGTGATTGTGTTATGGGGTATTGAAATGACGACGATAAACCAGTTGGTGCGAAAAAAGCGAAAATTGCAGAAAAAGAAGTCGGATTCAATGGCGTTGCAAAAAAATCCTCAGAAAAGAGGAGTATGCACGAGAGTCTGGACGGTAACGCCTAAAAAACCGAATTCAGCGCTTAGAAAAGTAGCCAGAGTAAGATTAACAAACGGAATAGAAGTAACTGCATATATACCCGGTGAGGGACACAATCTTCAGGAGCACTCGATAGTGCTGGTGCGAGGGGGCCGTGTGAAAGATCTGCCGGGAGTAAGATATCATGTAGTAAGGGGAGTTCTTGATACAGCGGGAACAGACGGAAGAAAACAGAGTAGATCAAAATACGGAACCAGAAGACCTAAAAAGACAGGCGGCTCCGCTTCATAAAAAGATTGTTTGAGGTATTATTGATGCCACGCAGAAAGTATAAAAAAGTAAAAAGAACAGTAGAAGACCCGAAATATAATGATGTTTTGATCGGCGCTACTATAAATTATGTATTGAAAAAAGGGAAAAAGAGTGTTGCTGAGAATCTAATTTATAACACTCTTGACATAATTGAGAAAAGAACAGGGAAGCCGGGCAAAGAAGTGTTTGAACTGGCAATAAACAATGTAAAACCTCAGGTGCAGGTTAAATCGAGAAGAGTCGGTGGTGCCACATACCAGGTGCCTATTGAAATAGCAGAAGATAGAAGACAGATGATGGGAATCGGCTGGTTGCTTGATTTCGCAAGAAACAGAACGGGATCAAGCTTTCCTGAACGCTTGGCGGAAGAAGTGATTGAAGCTGCGGAAAACAGGGGAGGAGCCGTCAAAAAGAAAATTGATACACACAAGATGGCTGAAGCTAATAAAGCCTTCTCCCATTATCGATTCTAAAAGAAAAGGAACGGTATTATGTCCCGCGCTAGTTGTGAAGCGCGGGGTTTTCGTGTCAGAAAGAAAGTATATGAACGAGCAAGAACTCAAAAATACGCGCAATATCGGGCTCGCTGCTCATATCGATGCGGGGAAAACGACGACCACGGAAAGAATATTATATTACGCGGGTCGTGTTCATCGTATTGGTGAAGTAGACAGTGGAACTGCAACGATGGATTGGATGATTCAGGAACAGGAAAGAGGAATCACGATAACATCGGCTGCTACGTATTGCAAATGGAACAATTGCTCGATAAATATTATTGATACTCCGGGTCATGTTGACTTTACGGTTGAAGTAGAAAGATCAATGCGCGTTCTGGATGGAATGATAGTTGTCTTCTGTGCTTTTGGCGGGGTACAGCCGCAAAGTGAAACGGTATGGAGACAGGCCAACAAATACCACATTCCCAGAATAGCATTTGTAAACAAAATGGACAGGATGGGAGCGGATTACTCGAGAGTTTTCTCGATGATAGAGAACAGGCTTGAGATTACAACTGTTCCGATGAATATTCCTATTGGTGCCGAGAATGATTTCGAGGGAGTGATCGATTTGATTGAAATGAAATCGATTACTTATGAGGATGATCTTGGTGTTGTAATGAATAAAGGGGAAATACCTGAAGAATTAGTCGAAGAAGCGAAAAAATGGCGCGAAATGATGATTGATCGCGTTGCGAACAATGACGACCAAATAGCTGAAAAGTATCTTGCGGACGAAGAAATTACAAATGAAGAGATAAAGGCTGCAATAAGAAAATTAACAATTAGCAATAAAATAGTACCGGTATTTTGTGGCTCTGCCTTGAAAAACAAAGGCATACAGCCGCTTATTGATGGCGTGGTTGATTATCTGCCGTCACCGCTTGATGTTCCTTCTGTAAATGGAATTAATCCCAAAACAGAAGAAGAAGAAACCAGAGAAGCTGATGATAATGAAGCACTTGCTGCGTTATCTTTCAAAATCGCGAACGATTCATACATTGGATACCTGACATTTGTAAGGGTTTATTCAGGGAAGATAAAAAAGGGCTCGTCTGTATATAACGTAAACAAGAAGAAACGAGAAAGAGTTAATAGAATACTGAGGATGCACGCAAACCGCAGGGAAGATCTTGATGAACTGTCTTCGGGAGAGATTGGCGCTGTTGTGGGTATGAAAGACACAACAACTGGAGATACGATATCTTCGGAACACAGGCAGATATTGCTTGAAAATATCAAGTTCCCCGAGCCGGTCATATCTGTAGCGATAGAGCCGAAGAGCCAGGCTGATTACAAAAAAATGGTTGAATCTCTTACAAGGCTCGCGGGAGAGGATCCTACGTTCAGAGCATATTTCGATGAAGAAATGGGACAGACTCTTATATCCGGAATGGGTGAACTCCACCTGGAAATTATAATTGATAGGCTTTTAAGAGAATTCAATGTTCAGGGAAAAGTAGGCAAACCAATGGTTGCCTATAAGGAAACTATAAGCAAACAGGTAGAGTCGAATAGTACATACGAACAACAGGCGGGCGGAAAACCGCAATATGCAAAAGTTTGCCTGCGGCTTATACCTCAGGATCCGGGATCGGGTTTTGAGTTCGAGAACGATGCAAGCGCGGACAGGATTCCAAGAATATTTTTGACGGCAATACAGCAGGGCGTGGAAGAGACGCTCACAAGCGGAATGCTTGGAGGCTATCCCGTAATAGATATAAAAGCCGTTGTTTCTGATGGGGAATCAAGAGATAGCGAATCTACGGAAATGGCATTCAAAATTGCTGCCGGCCGTGCATGCAGAGATGGAATTGAGAATGCAGGCCCCGTATTAAAAGAACCTATAATGAAAGTTGAAATCGTAACTCCCGAAACATATATGGGAGATGTGATAAATGACATAAACGCGAGAAGGGGAAAAATGCTGAAAATGGAGCCTTCACTCGGCAATACACAGTGTGTACAGGCTCTGATACCTCTTGCGGAGATGTTCGGATATGCAACGGAATTAAGAAATAGATCCCAAGGTAGGGCAACATATTCGATGGAATTTGATTGTTACCGAGAAGTTCCTGAGGATCTGTCAATGGTTCTGCTGGGCAGAACAGCCTGATACCAAAATGGGCATAAGGTGCCCAAAATACGGAGGAAAAGATGGCAAAGGAAAAATTTGAGAGGACCAAGCCGCATGTTAATGTTGGAACGATAGGACATGTAGATCATGGCAAGACGACATTGACGAGTGCGATAACGAGGATATTGGCGAATGCAGGGCAGGCGAAGCACATGGCGTTTGACGAGATAGACAAGGCGCCGGAGGAGAAGGCGAGAGGGATAACGATTTCGACGGCGCATGTAGAGTATGAGACGCCGACGAGGCATTACGCGCACGTGGATTGTCCCGGGCATGCGGATTATATCAAGAACATGATAACAGGTGCGGCGCAGATGGATGGAGCGATACTGGTGGTAGGAGCGGATGATGGGCCGATGCCGCAGACGAGAGAGCACATACTGCTTGCGAGGCAGGTAGGGGTGCCGAACATAATAGTATATTTGAACAAAGTGGACATGGTAGATGACGAGGAGCTGCTTGAGCTGGTGGAGATGGAGCTTCGGGAGTTATTGAGCAAGTATGAGTTTGATGGGGATAACATACCGATCATCAGGGGAAGTGCGTTGAACGCGATGAACGCGGAGACGTGGGAGAAGGGGGCTGACCCGAACGTGGACAGTGTGTGGGCGTTGATGGATGCGTTGGACGAGCACATACCGATGCCTGAGAGGGATACTGACCTGCCGTTCCTGATGCCTGTGGAGGATGTATTCAGCATAACGGGGCGAGGGACGGTAGCGACGGGGCGAGTTGAGAGGGGAGTAATAAAGGTAGGTGAAGAAGTAGAGATAGTGGGGATGACGGAAGACACGCGCAAGACGGTTGTGACGGGAGTGGAGATGTTCCGCAAGCTGCTGGATCAGGGGCAGGCGGGAGATAATATAGGGGCATTGTTGAGGGGAGTAGGCAAGACGGAGATAGAGAGGGGGCAGGTGCTGGCGAAGCCCGGGTCGATCAAGCCTCACAAGCATTTCAGGGGACGTGTGTATGTGTTGCAGAAGGAAGAGGGAGGAAGGCACACGCCGTTTTTCAAAGGGTACAGGCCGCAGTTTTATTTCAGGACGACGGATGTGACAGGAGATATCACGCTTCCGGAAGGAGTGGAGATGGTAATGCCCGGAGACGAGATAGACATCGAGGTAAACCTGATCACGCCTATAGCGATGGATAAAGGGCTGAGGTTTGCAATACGTGAAGGCGGTCGCACGGTCGGTGCCGGCCTCATTACTGACATATTTGATTAAAGGAACAGCAAATGGCGAAGTTTAAAATAAGGATTAAGCTGAAATCTTTCGATCACACCAGCCTGGATGCTGCTGCGAGCAAGATTGTGGACACTGTGAAAGGAAGCGGTGCCGTAACATTAGGTCCTATACCGCTGCCGACGGATATTGAACGTTTCTGCGTTTTAAGGTCGCCGCATGTAGACAAGAAATCAAGAGAGCATTTCGAGATTCGTACGCATAAGAGGATGATTGATATTGATAGTCCTACTCCTGCTACGATAGAAGCATTAAAACAACTCGAACTTCCATCTGGTGTGGATATCGAGATTAAATAGGTAAGATGACATGATACCGGGATTAATTGGAAAAAAGCTGGGAATGACTCGTGTCTTTGATTCAAAAGGCAACGTGATACCTGTTACTCTTGTAGAGATGGGTCCGTGTACTGTTGTGAAGATAAAGCAGACGAGCGGGAAAGACGGATATGATTCCATACAGATGGGATATCAGCCGATAAGAATGAGCCGCTTGAATAAGCCTTCAGCAGGACATTTTAAAAAGGCGGGCTTCAAAGACGGATTTAAAGTTCTGAAAGAGTTCAGGGTTGACGGAACTGACGATGTAAAAGTTGGTGACGTTATAACCGCAGAACAGATATTTAAAGAGGATACAAGAGTCAAGGTTATTGGGACAAGTATCGGCAGGGGGTTTGCCGGTGCTATGAAGAGGCATGGATTTCATGGAGCGGAAGCCAGCCACGGGGCGGAAAAGGTTCACAGGAGACCTATGAGTGCAGGATCGACTGATGCTGCAAGGGTCTTCAAAGGAAAGCGTGGACCGGGACATATGGGTAATGCTCAGGTTACATACAAAAACATCGAGATAGTGAAGATAAAAGCAATCGGTGAAGAGTTGATATCGAATGATGAAGATAAAATCGAGAAAAATCTTGATGTAGTAGAGCAAAAGGATGATGTGAATACAGAGAACGTAGTTGAGGAAAATACAGAAGTTAAAGAAGAAGCAAAAAAGGAAAAGAAGGAAGAAACGGCAAGGCCTGGAAAGTTTATTGTTGCACTAAAGGGATCAGTGCCGGGAAAAAAGAATTCGTTAGTGGTTTTAGAAAATATTTGAACGGAATGGCTGAATGGCTATGACAAAAATTAAAGAAACAAAAGTGAAGCTCAAGAAAGACCTGATAGTGGAGGCTCTATGGGCTGAAGGTACAAAGGGCCGTCACAGCATTGCCAAACAGAAAAGCAGGGCTGAAGTAAGAGGCGGTGGAGCAAAGCCTTACAGTCAGAAAGGCACCGGGCGCGCAAGGCAGGGAAGTATCAGGGCAATACAGTGGGTTGGTGGAGGACGTGCGTTTGGCACATCACTGAGAAATCACAAAAGGCAGATAAACAGGAAGGTCAGACGTGCTGCAATGGAGAACCTTCTTGAATGGAAGCAGGCTGAAGGAAAGCTGTTGATAAATGAGTTGAAGCTAGAAAAACCTTCAACAAAGACTTTTGTGAAATACCTGGACGATAATGGTGTTGCCGGCAAGGTGTTATTCCTGTATGACAGCGAAGAAGGAACGGTAAACATAGTAAAATCCGCCAGGAATATAAAGAAGGTTAAATGCCTTCATGTAGATAGAATTAACATAAAAGATTTACTTGATTATGAATGGCTTGTCATGGTGCCGGCAATTGCTGAGTACCTGAAATTAAACGCCGGATAGGATGAAAGTGAAATGGCTGATTCGAGGGATGTAATAATATCGCCGATCATATCAGAAAAGAGCCACAGTGATCTTGGCCAGAATAAGTACTATTTTAAGGTTGCCGGAAAAGCAACGAAAATAGAAGTGCGGAAAGCTGTAGAAGAACTATTTGATGTAAATGTTGAACAAGTGAATATAATGAACAAACGCGGTAGAAAAAAGAGCATGGGAAGATTTTCCGGCTTAACATCAGCCTGGAAAAAAGCTATCGTGACAGTTCAAAAAGATCAGAAGATAAAAGGCTTCTTCGAAGGAATGTAAAGGTGATATAAGCCATGGCAATGAAGAAATCAAAACCGACAACTCCAGGGCGCCGATTTTATATCGGAATAGATAATAGTGACATAACTAAGAGTACTCCTGAAAAGACGCTGACCAGGTCGAAGAAGAGTTCAGGTGGAAGAAATAATCAGGGTAAGTTATCTGTTCGACACAGGGGTGGCGGGCACAAGAGAAGATTAAGAGATATAGATTTCCTGAGACAGATGGATGGAGTTGAAGGGAAGATTGTATCAATAGAGTATGATCCTAACAGATCGAGTAGAATTGCGCTCGTTCATTACACGAACGGAATAAAGAAATATGTAATTGCAACAAAGAATATGAAGGTTGGGGACAGGATCGAATCGGGAAAGGATATCGATGTTGCTGAAGGTAATTGTCTTGAGCTTAATGACATACCTCCGGGAACTATGATACATAACATTGAGTTCAGGCCCGGAACCGGCGGGAAAGCGGTAAGATCAGCCGGAATGGGAGCAACGATAGTTGCAAAAGAAGGCAATTATGCTCATGTAAGAATGCCCTCGGGTGAAGTAAGATTATTCCATCTGAGGTGCAGGGCAACTGTAGGACAGGTTGGTAATGAAGAGCATAGCTTGATGTCTTATGGAAAAGCGGGTAGAAAAAGGTGGCTGGGAATCAGGCCGACTGTTAGAGGAACGGTTATGAATCCATGTGATCACCCGCATGGCGGAGGAGAAGGAAAGAACAAGACCTCCGGAAGGCATCCCGTTTCACCATGGGGAATTCCTGCTAAGGGCGGGAGAACAAGAAGCAAGAGAAAGAGCAACAAAATGATCGTAAGATCGAGAAGGAAAAAGAAACGATAAAAGATTATTGGAGGCAGAAATGCCGAGGTCGCTGAAAAAAGGACCATTTGTTGAGGAGAAGCTGATTAAGAAAGTTAAATCAGCCCAAAAACAAAAGGGTGGGATCATAAGAACGTGGTCCAGAGCATCAATGGTTGTGCCTGAAATGGTAGGACTTACAATCGCAGTTCACAACGGAAGAAAACATGTTCCAGTGTATATTACTGAAAACATGGTTGGACATAAGTTGGGCGAATTTGCTCCAACAAGATTGTATCGTGGCCATGGTGGCGCAAAAAAGTCTGGCGTGAAGAAATAAGAAGTATGATTAAATTAACTGGCGGTCGATGAGATATGGAACAGCAATACGCAAAAGCGGTCTCAAGATATGTAAGAGTATCGCCGTCCAAGGTAAGGCGATACATGGATCTGATAAAAGGAAAAAGCTATCCTGAGGCTGTAGCAACGCTAAAGTTTATGCCGTCTTCTAATGCGGAAGCAGTCAGGAAAGTTCTTGAATCTGCGGGAGCAAACGCGGAAGAGAATCATAACATGGTTAAGGATTCACTGTTTGTATACGAAGCCGTAGCAGATCAAGCGCCTACTATGAAGCGGATAAAGGCAAGAGCGCGTGGACGTGCTAACAGAATAAGAAAACGAACAAGTCATCTTACTGTTGTATTATCTGAAAAGCCTAGGAAGAAAGGCTGAGGAGGAGAACATTGGGACAGAAAGTACATCCGAGAGGTCTAAGACTCGGCATAATAGACACATGGGATAGCAGATGGTATGCCGAGAAGAAAGATTACACTGATAATCTTCATGAGGATTTTTTAATAAGAAATATTGTTAAAACATGGAACTACAGGTCGGAACAAAGGTCCAGCACTGGAAAAGCGCTGAAAAGGATTCAGAGGGAGAACCTCAGGTTCAGCAGTATTTCAAAGGTTGAAATAGAGAGAAAAGCTAAAAATGTAACGGTTTATATAAATACTTCAAAACCTGGTATCGTCATAGGGAAATCAGGTGAAACAATTGAAGCATTGACGAAGCAACTGAGGAATAAGACAGGGAAAAATATTGATATAAAAATCAGGCCAATTGATCAGCCTGATCTTGATGCATGGTTAGTAGGGGAAAGCCTTGCGATGATGCTGGAAAGAAGATTTGCTGTAAGGCGTGCGATAAAGCAGACGGTAGAGAAAGTAATGAGAGCCGGTGCGGGTGGAGTGAAAGTAAGCTGTGCGGGAAGACTGGGTGGAGCTGAAATAGCAAGAAGAGAGTGGGTTATGAAGGGAAGAGTTCCGTTGCATACGCTGAAAGCCGATATTGATTACTCAAATACAGAAGCATTCACTACATACGGAAAGATTGGAATAAAAGTCTGGATTTACAAAGGGATAAAGGATCCCAAGAAATACAGACAGGAGCTGTTGCTGCAGTCGCAGGAATAAGTGAGGAAAGTTAATTATGTTACAACCGCGAAAAGTAAAGTACAGAAAAATGCAAAGAGGGCGAATGAAGGGGACGCCAAGAAAAGGTACTGAAGTATCTTTTGGTGAATACGGACTTCAAGCTCTTGAGCCTGCGTGGATAACTGCAAGACAGATTGAATCGACTCGTGTTGCTGTTACACGTTGTATTAAAAGGGGCGGAAAAGTATGGATTAGAATATTTCCGCATAAAAGCGTATCAAAAAAGCCTGCTGAAACAAGAATGGGAAAAGGAAAAGGAGCCCCCGAATTCTGGGTGGCAGTTGTGAAGCCGGGAACAATGATAATAGAGCTTGCAGGCGCAAACGAAGAATTGTCAAGGAAAGCATTAAAACTGGCGAGTTATAAACTTCCGATCAAAACAAGGATCGTGAAACGGTAGGTTGAATATGAAAGCGGCTGAAATAAGAAAGCTGAATGACGATGAGTTGCAGCAGAAATTGAAGGGGTTCAAAGAAGAACTTTTCAATCTCAGATGGCAGACAGCATCGCATCAGAATCAGAACCCGAAAAGGGTAAGAGAAGTAAAACGTATCATAGCAAAAATGCTTACGATCAAGAATGAACGGAAGGTAAGTGACAAATGAGGACCACAACGAGACAGTCAATCGTCGGAACGGTCGTCAGCGACAAAATGGACAAGACTGTAGTAGTCCAGGTAGAGACGCTGATTCAGCATCCGCGATATAAGAAATACGTGAGAAGAAGAAAAAGATATAAAGCACATGACCCGGAGTCAAAATGTGAATTGGGAGATGTGGTAAGGTGCATGGGCATAAGACCCATAAGTAAAGATAAAAAATGGCTTGTAACCGATATTATAAGAAAGAAGTATGTATCGACACAGCAGATTAAAGAAGTAGAAGAGATGGTAATGAAGAAGGAAAAGGTAGTTATCAAGAAACAAGATGAAATAGATGAAGTTGAAGAAGTAAAAGAGGATGTAGAAGAAGAAACAGAGGCAATTCAGGAAGAATCTGAATCGAGCGAAATTGCCGAAGATGAGGAAACTGAAGAAGAAGTTGGATCTGAAGAAGCTGATGAAGAACCTGAAGAGAAAGAGTAAATCGGGTGTGAAAAGATGATACAGAGGGAATCAAGATTAAGAGTAGCTGACAATTCCGGTGCAAAAGAAATATTGTGTATTGGAATTTCCGGTTCGAGTAAGCGACGTTATGCAAGAATGGGCGATATAATTACGGCTTCTGTAAAGCAGTCGATACCAAACGCTCATGTGGCTGTAAAGAAGGGAAAAGTAGTAAAGGCTGTGATCGTTAGAACAAGCTCACCAGTAACAAGAGCAGATGGATCTGTTGTAAAGTTCGACGAAAATGCAGCAGTTGTGATAGATAATCAGAACAATCCTGTAGGAACCAGGGTATTCGGACCTGTCGGAAGGGAACTCAGAGAAAAGAATTTCCTGAAGATTGTTTCGTTAGCTCCGGAAGTACTATAACAGGTTTGCAGAACGGGGATATTGGTAAAATGAACTATCAGGAATCGAAACCGGCGAAAATGAAAATCCGTAAAGGAGATTCAGTAAGAATAATTGCCGGCAAAGATAAAGGCAAAGAAGGGGAAGTTATTGAGATGCTTCCTCGAAAAGGCAGGGTCGTTGTTCATCAGTGTAACATTGCGAAAAAGGCGGTAAGGGCACATCCACAAAAGAATCCTCAGGGTGGAATAATAGAGGTTCCGGCTCCGATGGATGTATCTAACGTAATGCTTTTATGCCCTAGATGTTCAAAGGCGACAAGAGTTGTGTTTGCAAAAGATGCAGAAGGAAAAACTAGCAGAAAATGCAAAAAATGCGGTGAGTTGATAGATGGCTAAAATAGCAAGATACCAGGAAAAGTACAAGACTGAAGTTGTCCCGAAACTCATGAGTGATTTCGGGTACAAAACTGTTATGCAGGTGCCGAAGCTTGAGAAGATCGTTCTCAATATCGGCGTCGGTGAGGCCAGAGAAGAAGCAAAGGCCCTTGAGAATGCTATGGAAGATTTGAAGGTTATTACAGGGCAGAAGCCGATAATCACAAAGGCAAAGCATTCAATCTCTAATTTCAAAATAAGAGAAGGCTGGAGCATAGGTACAAAGGTTACTCTGAGAGGGAAAAGGATGTATGATTTTCTCGACAGATTCATAAATCTGGCAGTACCGAGAATCAGGGATTTCAGGGGGCTTTCAGTGAAAAGCTTTGATGGAAGAGGAAATTATTCTCTTGGGATCAGAGAGCAGGTGATTTTCCCTGAAATAGATTACGACAAGATAGATAAAGTCAGAGGAATGGATATTGTAATAGTAACAACTGCTAAAAGTGATCAAGAAGGAAGAGCCCTTTTGGACGGATTTGGAATGCCGTTTGTAAAACAGGGACAATAAAACGGTGAGGTGCTGCTTTGACTCGTAAAGCACTATATCTTAAGGCTCAGAAAAAGCCGAAATATGAAGTGAGAGCAAGGAACAGATGTAAACTTTGTGGAAGGCCACGGGCTTATATCGGAAAATTCGGAATTTGCAGGATATGCTTCAGAGAATTGGCGCATCAGGGTAAATTGCCCGGTGTGGTAAAGGCAAGCTGGTAAAACCGGAAGGACGTTTCAAGAGGTAACGGATATGAGTATGACAGACCCAATAGCTGATATGCTTACAAGAATGAGGAATGCATCAAGGCAAAGTTTTGAATTTACCGAGATTCCCGCATCACAATCAAAACAGAATGTATTGTCAATTTTGAAGCGTGAGGGATATATAAAGAACTTTGCTGTCAGGAAGAGAAAAAACTTTAATGTCATTAAAGTATTTTTGAAATATACTCCTGAGGGCGAGCCGGCTTTCGAAAGAATTGAAAGAGTAAGCAAACCAAGCAGAAGAGTATATGTAAGCAAGGAAGAAATACCGCTCATAGCAGGCGGCATGGGAATGGCTGTAATATCTACATCATTAGGAGTAATGTCTTCCCAGGAAGCAAGGAAAAAAGGCGTGGGCGGAGAAGTAATCTGCCAGATATGGTAATAAAAGAGAAATTGAGATCAGGATGTGAATAAAGATGTCTCGAATTGGAAAAAAACCAATTGAAATACCTGAAGGTGTTACAGTAAACATTGACGGGCAGAAAGTTAATGTAAAAGGTAAACTGGGAGAGTTGTCTCTTGAAATGCTTGATAGTATAACAATCGAGCAGGAAGATAAACTGTTAGTATTGAAAAGAAAGTCCGAAATTAAAGCTCATAGAGCATTGCATGGATTATACAGGGCTTTAATCGCTAATATGGTGACAGGTGTTTCAGAAGGATTTAACAAAGTGCTGGAGATAAAGGGTGTAGGGTACAGGGCCGATATGAAGGGCGATAAACTCGTTTTGCAACTAGGTCATTCTCATCCTATAGAATTTTCAGCACCCGAAGGAATTACAATCGAAGTTGACAAGCAGAACAATGTAACGATATCCGGAATCAATAAAGAAAGGGTGGGACAGGTTGCAGCTGATATAAGGGCTTACAGGCCGCCAGATGCCTACAAAGGCAAAGGTGTGCGCTACCGGGGCGAAAAAGTGAAGCTGAAACCTGGCAAGAGCGGTGTCTAAAAGATCAAGAAACGATAGCAGAAGACTTAGAGCTGTACGCGGTCGAAAAAAAGTATCTGGCGATTCTGAGAGACCCAGGCTTAGTATATTCCTTAGCAATAAGCAGGTTTATGCTCAAGTGATAAATGATGTTGAGGGAGTAACTGTTGTTACCGCTTCAACACTTCAGCCGGAAATCAAAAAAGAGGCGGAAGGTAAATCACAAACTGAATCTGCAAAATTGGTTGGACAGAGTATCGCGAAAAAGGCAGCTGATGCCGGGATAAAAAAACTGGTGTTTGACAAGTCAGGATATAAATATGCAAAGAAGTTGGGTGTTCTTGCCGATGCAGTACGAGAATCAGGAATTGATATGTGAAATCAGGTTAGGTTTTGATTATAGAGGAGCATCGTAATGAGAAGTAGATCAAATGTAAAAAGAGAACCGAATGTTGTTGAAGTTGAAGATAAGATCAAGGATAAATTGATCTATATTAATCGTGTCGCAAAAGTAGTTAAAGGCGGACGTAGATTCAGCTTCAGTGCTCTTGTAGTAGTTGGCGACGGAGATGGGAATGTAGGCCTTGGTTTCGGAAAAGCAAACGAAGTCGCTGAAGCTATAAGAAAAGGGATACAAGACGGAAGAAACAATATGTTCAGTGTTGCTATGAAAGGAACTACAATCCCTTATAAAATCGTAGCTGTAAAGGGTGCTGCTCGCGTTCTTTTGAAGCCCGCTTCTCCTGGTACTGGAATAATTGCCGGTGGTGCAGTAAGAGCAATAGTGGAAAGAGCAGGGATAAAGGACATTTTAACAAAGAATCTTGGGACAAAAAATAAAATCAATACTGCTAAAGCAACAATTGAAGGTTTGAAAAGCCTGAAATCTGACGATGAATTCAGAAGATTAAGAGCGATAGAGGAAGAAGATAAAAAACAGCAGGACAGCGAGAAGAAGGAAAAAAGCGATAAGCCCAGAGAAGAGAAAGAAGCAAAAAATGATTCGTTGGTGGAAAGTGCAGAAGTAGCTGAAGAAGAAGTTAAAGATACTGAACCGAAGCCTGAAGTGCAGGAAAAGGTTGAAGATGAAAGTGAAAAGAAACAAGAAGAAGCTGAATCGGAAGTGGTTGATGTTGAAAAAGAGGAAGCATAGAGAAATACAGTAAAGTTAATTGATAACAATGATATTTTGTAAGAAGGTAAATAAAAATGAAGCTTAATGAGTTACCAAAAAGGAAATCCACGAAAGACAAAAAAAGAGTGGGACGTGGACACGGCTCCGGATCAGTTAAAACCTCCGGAAGGGGAATGAATGGACAGAAGTCAAGATCGGGTGGAAATATCCCTCCGCATTTTCATGGAAACATGCTTACAATGTTCAGGCGAACTCCCAAGCTGGGTGGATTCAATAACATTAACAGGAAAGAATATGTTGCAGTTAATATAGGAAGGCTGAACGTATTTGAAGATGGGACTGAAGTAACACTGGAAAAAATGATAGAAGCTGGGATTATAAATAAGAACGAAAATTTGATCAAGATCCTTGGAAAAGGAGAACTTGATAAAAAACTAAAAATTCATGCGCATGCCTGGTCGAAATCCGTTGAGGAGAAAGCAGAAAAGGCTGGCGCTGAACTGGTGAAACTGGACTGACATGTTCGATATTATCATCAATGGATTTAAAGTTCCGGATATAAGAAAGAAACTGTATTTTATACTATATGGTTTTGTGTTATATGCATTAGGTGCCCATATACCGGTGCCCGGTATTAATACCGATGCACTGAGCAGCCTGATCGGGCAGGGTACGTTGTTTGGCATGATGGATTTATTCGTAGGAGGTTCCTTGAGGAGATTTTCTATATTTGCTCTTGGGATAACTCCTTATATTAATGCTTCAATTATAATGCAGCTTCTGCAGGTTGTGGTTCCGAAGCTTGAAGAGTTGAGAAAAGAAGGCGAGAGCGGCCAGAAGATTATTATGCAGTGGACAAGATATCTTACTGTCGGACTGGCTTTCTTCCAGTCTCTGGGTATGTACTGGATGCTTCATTCAAGCGGCGGAATACTTCAGAGCGATACATGGCCTTTCAGAATTCTAGTAATTTTCTCACTGGTCGGTGGAACTACGTTTCTTATGTGGCTGGGTGAGGAAATTACACTAAAGGGCGTGGGAAACGGCGTATCCCTTATAATCTTTATAGGGATCGTAAATTCTCTGCCACAACAGATCAATCAGACATTCAAGCTGGCTGTGTGGAATAATAACAAAATCGGTCTTGTTGTGTTAATGGTAATATCAATTGCAACAATAGCATTCATAATATTTATACATCTTGGACAGAGGAAAATACCGGTACAATATGCTAAAAGGGTAATAGGCAGGAAGGTTATAAGCGGACAGACTACTTATATACCATTGAGAGTCAATACTGCCGGCGTTATACCGATTATCTTTGCAATATCAGTGCTGATGTTCCCTGCCACGATAGGCTCGTATATACATAATGATTATGTGAAGAAAATATTCATTAATTTTACTAATGATCGTTCAGTTGTTTATAACGTTCTTTATTTTGGACTTGTTTTTATTTTCACTTATTTTTACACCGCTGTTGTTTTTAACCCGAAAGATGTTGCGGAAAGAATGAAAAAGCATGGCGGATTCATTCTTGGGATAAGACCGGGCAGGCCGACGGCAGAGTATCTTGAAAGGATAATGGTCAGGATAACCTTCATGGGAGCGCTTTTCCTTGGATTGGTTGCTGTGTTGCCGTCGATTGTTGTGTATATTACGAAACTGGGTAGTTTCGGGCTCGGTGGAACATCGATACTGATAATTGTTGGTGTAGCTCTTGATACGATAAACCAGATTGAGGCTCAATTGTTAATGCGTCATTATGAGGGGTTCTAGTAGATAAAAATTAGCGTATCATTGTTCGCTTCGAAAAGGGGTAAGACCATGGCATTAAACTTAGTGATATTCGGACCACCAGGTGCTGGAAAAGGCACTCAGAGCGAGATGTTGAAGAGCAAATACGGGCTTGATCATTTGTCAACGGGCGATATGTTAAGGGAAGCTGTTCGAAATGAAACTGAAACAGGGAAACTAGCAAAGCAGTATATGGATGCGGGCAAGCTAGTTACTGATGAAATAGTTATTAAAATTATTGAAGAGAAGATTGCAACTATTGATCAGGGAAGAGGAACTTTATTTGACGGATTCCCGAGAACACTCGACCAGGCAAGAGCACTGGATGGTGCGCTTGATAAAAACAATAGGAAGCTGGATGCGGTAGTGTTCTTGAATGTCCCGGATGAGGAAGTTATAAGCAGATTGAGCGGAAGAAGAATGTGCCCGAAATGTAATGCGATTTATCACATTACAGGGAAGCCGCCCAAACAGGATGGGATTTGTGATGAATGCGGGACTGAACTGTTCCAGAGAGATGATGATAATGAAACAGTTATCAGGCAAAGGCTTGAAACTTATCATTCACAGACTCAGCCCGTGATTGATTATTATAAAGAGCAGGATTTGATAAAAGAAGTCGGACTGACCGGATCGCCGGATGAAACGACTGAGAAGATTTTTGAATATCTTGATTAAGGTGGAGTTGTGAAGCGCGGAATCAGCATTAAGTCTGCAAGTGAAGTTTTATCAATGAGAAAATCTTGTAGATTGCTTGCTGGAGCGATGGAAGTAATCGCGCAGAACATGAAACCGGGAATAACTGGACTGGAACTTGATAGAATAGCAGAGAGCTATATCAGGGACAATGGAGCGATTCCTGCCTTTAAAGGTTATAGCGGGTATCCTGCAACATTATGTATTTCATTTAATGAACAGGTTGTTCATGGAATACCTAATGAAAGAACGTTCCAGGATGGAGATCTGATAGGTATAGACGTAGGAGCCGTATATGAAGAGTTCAACAGCGATATGGCGAGAACGTTTTATATAGGTGAGAATCCAGATGATCAGATCAGGAGATTGATTGATACAACAAAGAGAGCCCTGGACGCAGGAATCGAAATGTGGAAGCCCGGGAACAGGGTAGGAGATGTATCGCACGCGATACAGATTGTTATAGAAAAGGAAGGGTTTTCGGTTGTAAGGGCGCTTGTGGGGCATGGAATAGGAAGAGAAATGCATGAGGAACCACAAATACCGAATTTCGGACCGGCAGGTGCAGGACCAATAATTAAAGAAGGAATGGCGGCAGCGATAGAACCAATGGTAAATATTGGTACATTCGCAGTAAAGATTTTAAGAGACGGATGGACTTATGTTACTGCTGATGGAAAAATGTCGTGCCACTTTGAGAATACAGTAATTGCAACAAAAGACGGCAATGAAATATTGACGTTGTGTGAAGGGTTGTAAACTCGTTAGAACGGGAAATTATATTAAGAGGAATTATATGAGCAAAGACGATGTTATTGAGGTTGATGGAATAATAACTGAGTCGTTGCCGAATGCAATGTTCCGGGTAAAGCTTGAGAATGGTCACAATGTTCTGGCTCATATATCTGGGAAAATAAGAATGAAATTTATAAGAATTGTACCCGGCGACAAAGTGAAGATGGAACTCAGTCAGTATGATTTGAACAGGGGCAGAATTACCTGGAGATATCCATCAAAAGGAAGACAAAATAAAGAATAATTATTTGATATTAATTATTTGGAAGGTTGAATTGAAATGAAAGTTAGAGCATCTGTAAAAAAGATTTGTAAGAAGTGCAAAATAATAAAGCGCCATGGAGTGGTGCGTGTTATTTGCGAAAATCCAAAGCATAAACAGAGGCAGGGTTAAAACCCGGAGCAGGGAGGGATAGTTATGGCTCGTATCGCCGGTGTTGATATACCAAGAGATAAAAAAGTCAAGATTGCTTTGACATACATACACGGTATTGGAAGAACAACTGCGGAAAAGATTTTGAACGATGCGAAGATTGATCTTGATATTCGTGTAAAAGATCTCTCAGAGGAAATGATATCTAAGCTTAGGCATGAGATTGAATCTAAGTACAAGGTAGAAGGCGAAGTTAGAAGAGAAGTCCAGAATAACATCAAGAGACTTATTGAGATTGGATCGTATAGAGGGTTGAGGCATAGAATGAATCTTCCTACACGTGGGCAGAGGACACATACTAATGCCAGAACGAAGAAGGGTCGAAAGAGAGCAGTTGGAATGAAAAAGGCAAAACCAGGTAAAAAAGGTTGATTGACGGAAGGATCTGATTATGGCAAGAAAAGGTAAATCAAAAGTAAAGAAGAAATCGCCGTTATCCGAAGGTGTTGTGCATATCAACTCGACTTTTAACAATACCATTATATCGGTATCGGATATGAAGGGAAATGTTGTATCATGGGCGAGTTCCGGAACAGTAGGATTTAAAGGTTCCAGGAAGGGAACGCCATATGCAGCACAGCTGTCAGCGGAATCGGTAGGAAAGGAAATACTGACGCTTGGATTGAAAACGGTTGATATTCTTGTAAAAGGACCGGGGTCCGGACGGGAATCTGCTATAAGGTCTTTCCAGGCACAGGGCTTTAACATCAGATCAATCAAAGATGTTACGCCTATACCACATAATGGTTGCAGACCAAAGAAAAGAAGAAGAGTATAGTTTTTGCTTAGAAATTATATGAGGTAGTGATATGGCAAGGGATAGAGATGCACAGTGCAAACAGTGCCGTTCAGCAGGTATGAAACTGTTTTTGAAGGGAGAACGTTGTTATAACGACGATAAGTGTTCGTTTAAAAGACGTTCTTATCCTCCGGGACATCTGGGAAGATTCTCACGGAGAGACAGAAATTTGTCGGAATATGGAATTCAGTTGAAAGAGAAACAGAGAGCCAGAAGGATGTATGGTGTTTCTGAAAGCCAGTTTGAGAAATATTATAAAATGGCTGCGAAGAAAAGAGGCATCACAGGCGAAATTCTCTTTCAGACACTGGAACGAAGATTGGATAATGTTATTTACAGGATGGGGTTTGGTTCATCCAGAAGAGCTTCCAGGCAGATTATAAGGCACAGACATGTGACTGTTAATGGGAAAATTGTTGATATCCCATCATATCTACTGAATGTAAATGATAAAATCGAGATCAAGGAATCAAGCAAGAAAATGCCGATCATTAGAGATTCAGCAGATTCGGCATCAAGACGTGGAAGAATTCCGGCATGGTTGGAGACGAATCCAATCGAATTAAAAGGAACTGTTCTTGAGCTTCCTGCGGGCGATAAACTCGATATCCCGTTCGAAGACCATCTTATTGTAGAATATTATTCACGTTAATCCATGGGAGGGTTTCATGAAAACTATCGAAAGGCCGACCATTAAGATTATAGAAGAAAAGACAATCGAAGATGGTCCCACAATGTACGGTCAATATTCTATCCAGCCGCTGATTCGTGGTTTCGGCACAACGCTGGGTAATTCGCTACGCAGAATACTTATTTCTTCTATAACAGGTTCGTCTGTTGTCTATTTGAAGATGGAAGATGTAATGCACGAATTCACCACTCTTGACGGCGTGGTTGAAGATGTAACGGATATAGTTATCAACCTTAAGGGATTATCGGTTTCTGTAAATACCGACGAGCTTGTTGAACTTTACCTTGAAGTGAAGGGACCCAAAGAAGTTGTAGCCGGTGATATACAGGCTGATGACAGGGTTGAGATTATTGATCCGGATTATCCAATATGCAACGTTACAGGTAACAGAACCATAAGAATGGGAATCGGCGTACAGAGAGGAAGAGGATATGTTCCTACGGAATGGCATTCCGAGGATCCGGATATGCCCACTGAAAGAGGGATAATATTCATAGATTCGAATTTCTCGCCGATTCTTAAAACTCAGTTCAATGTTTCGCCGGCGCGTGTCGGCCAGAGAACCGATTATGATATGCTCACAATCAATGTAGAAACTGATGGTTCGGTTACTCCGGCTGATGCTCTCAGTGAAGCCGCCAGGATTCTTATTAAAGAATTCAGCTTCATCGTTGATTTCAAAGAAAGAATTCTGTTGGAAGAAGAGAAAAAAGAAGAAGAAGAAAAGCGAAAGAGCCAGGATCTCAAAAAGACAATTGATGAACTCGATTTATCTGTTAGATCATATAACTGCCTGAAGAATGCAAATATCATAACGGTGGAAGAGTTGATAACATGGTCTGAAACCAGACTGAGAGGATTGAGGAATTTCGGTGAGAAATCGCTCAAGGAAATTAAGGCAAAACTTAGTTTGATGAGCCTTGGTCTGGTGGAAGAGGAATCGATATCCTCGAATCCACAATAATTTCTTGAATCTGTAAAATGGAGCTTGGGTCATGAGACATGGAATGAAGATAAAAAAACTTGGTCTTCCTACTGATCAGAGGATGGCTTTGCTTAAAAACCAGGTGACTAAGTTGTTTCTGTATGGAAAACTTGAGACAACTGAAAAAAGAGCCAGGGCTACGATGAGATTAGCTGAAAAAACCCTGACAACGGCAAGAAAGAATGACCTGGAAGCAAAACGCAGAGTAAGGAAGATTGTAAACGATAAAGAAGCATTTAAAAAAGTATTCAGTGAATATGTTCCAAGATATTCTGATCGTAATGGTGGATATATAAGTATTGTTAAACTGCCGCCCAGAAGAGGCGATGGAGCGGATATGGCAATGCTTATCTTTGTTGAAGCCGAAGAGAATACAAAATAATTGCAGCTTTATCTCAATGTATTTTGCTATCGATTATTGTTTTCACATTAAAGCAAAAAGAGTTCAATTAATTGAGAGAATTCAGGATATTATTCTAAGTTCAGTAATGGGCCGGGTTTTTAATGGTTAATGAAACTCGGAATGTAAAACTGGTTGTTTCATATGATGGAACTGGGTTTCATGGGTTTCAAAAACAGGCTCATGGGCAAAGAACAGTTCAGATGGAACTTGAAAAATCGCTCAAGGATTTATTGGGCGAAGATATAGAAACCTCGGGGGCAAGCAGAACAGATGCCGGAGTGCATTCATTAGGACAAACGGTGAGCTTTTTTACGGCAAGCAGTATACCGCCGGAAAGAATTGCCCCTGCGCTATTGAGATATCTGCCTGTTGATATAAAAGCCGTTGAATCATGTGAGGTTGATAAGGAATTTAATGCAAGATTTTCGGCAAAAGGCAAGATTTACGATTATATTATCGACAGGTATTCCGTGCAATTGCCATTTATGAGAAATGCGGCATTTCATATCAGTAGAAAAATAGATATTGATAAAATGAGAAATGCGTGTAAGTATTTAATAGGGGAAAAAGATTTTTCATGTTTTAAAAATGCCGGTTCGTCTCAAACGAGTACGATTAGAAGAATCGACGAAGTTAAAATTGTTGAGAACGGATATTTTCTTGTTATTACTGTGAAAGGCTCTGCCTTTTTGTATAGAATGGTAAGAAATATTGCGGGAACTTTGATAGAGGTGGGGTTAGGCAGGTTTCCGGTAGAAAGCATGGAAACAATTATTGAATCGAAGGACAGATCATGTTCCGGGCCGACACTTCCTCCACAGGGTTTATATCTTAGAAAAGTTATTTATGAATAGTATTATTTATACTTTTCCTTGTCAGTGAAGAAAGTGAATGGTATAATCCGTTTGAAAACTTTAGGGAGGAAATTCCTGGCATGCTAAGAAAGTCTTCAGGTAGCTGGGTGGCGGTCGTAATAATTGCCATAATACTCATGGCTGGACGGCTGACTCTTGCGCAGGAAAGCTTTAAGGAGCTTAACAATAAAGGTGTATCAAGCTACAACGAGGGAAAGTACGAAGATGCGCTTGATGCATTTAAAGCTGCACTTAAAATCAAGCCTTATAGCGCAGAAATCCATAACAATATAGGTATCGTTTATGATGAAATGGGCGATCTGGAAAATGCGTCAATTCATTATAGAAAAGCTATAGCGAGCGATCCGGGCAATGTAGATGCGCATAACAATCTTGGAGTTGTCTTCTATAAGCAGGGTAAAATAGATCAGTCACTCGCTGAATGGGATATGGCGCTAGAAATTGATCCCGGCTATACCGAAGCGAGAAATAACAAAGAGACCGCAATGGCTGCAAAACAGTCATTTCCAACTGAACAGCCTCCAACAATGCAGAATACTCAAACATATTATCCTGAGCCTGTTAGTGATATAGCGGTTGAAGAGCCTGAAATAACAATACAGGCATATCAGTCAACCGATCCACTTTCGAAATCGATTGTAATGCTGAAACAGGCACTGGAAATTGTTCCGAATGACCCAATTGCTCATTACAATTTAGGTGCTGCCTATCTGCAAAAGAATTTGTTGGATGGGAGCATTTCTGAGTGGGAAAAAACATTATCACTTGATCCGAGAAACAATACGGTTCGATTTAATATTGCAATAGTTTACACAAGGGCGAGACAGTATGCGAAAGCTGTTTACCACCTGGGTGAATTACTGAAAAAGAATCCGAATGATTCAATGGCTTTTTATGTACTTGGTGCAATTTACAGTAAAGCCGGAGATCATGACAACGCAATAAAAGCATGGCAGAGAGCAAGCAATATTAATCCGGATTTTGTTCCGACGCATTTCAGCCTCGGTGTAAATTACCTTATAAAAGGTGATTACGATGCATCGATAAGAGAATGGAAACAGGTAATAGCCATAAGCGGCGGGGACGAGCATGATTTTAACAATCTCGGTGTTTCCTATGCGCAAAAAGGAATGATAGACGAGGCAATTAATGCCTGGAAAGCGTCACTCAAGAGAAATCCCTACTACCTGAAGACAAGAACAAATATAGGTATTGTTTATGCACAGAGAGGGATGTATCACGCTGCAATAAAAGAGTGGGAAAGAGCAAGAGAAATCAATAATCTGGATGCATCAATACATTACAATCTTGGTGTTATGTACACAAACATAGGATTATTCGATCAGGCGGCGTTGTCATACAAAAGAGCACTTGAGATTGATCCTACTTTCACAGAAGCTCTTAATAATTTAGGAACATTATATCTTGACCTTCAGAGATCGAGTGACTCATCAATGCCGACAACATGGAGAAAACCAATAGAGCTCAGGCTCAAATATGTTGTAGCGCCGTCAAAATTGACGCTGAGGTATCGTTAATAGACAGCAATATAAAAATATAGAAACAAAATGGCATACATAAGGAAGTGATTTCCATGTATGTCATTTTTTTTTGGTAGCATGTAATGAAAAAGAAAAATAAAACTGTTTACATTGAATATAAGAATGAAATGCTGGAGCATATCAGAAAAGGCGACTTGCATTTATTAGCTGAAATGATAGACATAATGCATCCGGTAAAAATGTGTTCCGTTATAAGATTGCTGTCCGCAAAAGAGACAAATGATTTGATATCAACGATGGACAATGAACAGATCGTATTAATACTTAGATTTATTGATGAAGACAGGAGACTGAAAGAGAAAATAATAGGCTCGATACCAAAAGAGAGATTAGTTAACATTTTATCAAATATTTCCGCACAGATAAAAAAAGATGCTTTCAGAGGATTGAATGTATCAGATATAGAAATAATATTGCAGGATATACCATCTGAGCTTAGAAGAGAGATAAGAAACACGCTCGAAGAATCAGATGATGGCATTCTTGGATTGATGACACAGGATTATATGAAGGTAAGCGACAATGTGAGTGTGTCGGAAGCGCTAAGGATGTTTCAGGAAATGAAGCACTCCGATTACAGGCCAAATCAGGTCTATGTTGTGGACACAAAGGAAAGACTCATAGGAAGCATAGACCTGCACATGTTATTGATAACACATGATCAGGCAGATAATGTTGGACATATAGCAGAAGAATGCGAGTTGAAAATAAATGAAAATATGAACAAGTATGAAGCCGCAAAGACAATTCTGAAGTATGAATTCGAATCTGTGCCGGTAACAGACAAAGAAAACAGAATGCTTGGAATCGTCACATCAAAACATGCATATAGAATGCTTGAAGATTATAAAGATAATCAGGTTAAGAGCATGGCTGGATTACCAACTGATGTCAAGCAGGTTGTAGCAGGAGGAATGCTCAAAAGGCTATGGGAAGCGACAAGCGTAATAATAGCAGCAGTAATTGTTGGAATATTAATTCAGTCTGTTTCAATGATCACGTCAATAAAGGAAATATCACTGATATTGCCTGTAACATGTATTGTAATAGCAACATCGAGATTTTATAACAGACAAATACAGATGCTTATGAACAAAATGAGCATATCGGAGATAACGGGAACGGGAAGGTTAATATCGCATTTAAAACTTGGGATTGCAGCATCGATATTTATATCAATAGTATTAGGATCAATATCTTTGCTGATAGATATGAAGTGGGAACTATTTCTTTTTACATCGGGGTCTCTTGTCATTGCAATAATTACAGGCATTGTTACCGGGTATATATTGTGCTTATCGATGGGAAAAAATGAAAAATCGAAAATTATTGTTTTGAAACCGGGATTATTATCTATAAGTGATTTAATATCAGTTATCTCAATGATCGGGCTGTTTTATATATTAAAAATATAGCGAATATTAGCGTCATAAACATTGACAATTAATAAGTTAAGACTATCATTTATAAGGTTAACGGGGACTTAGTTCAGCTGGGAGAACGCCGCCCTTGCACGGCGGAGGTCAGGGGTTCGAATCCCCTAGTCTCCATAGAAGAATAATACAGATAACTACTGGTCTTTTTGCCCCGAGGAGGGGCTTTTTGTTTGCCCTGGACCGGGCAGAAGTTGGACAAGGTTGGAAAACCGAGTCCGTTTTTACTCCAGGAATGTAGCAATCTTCTCATCTCGCTTCTCGCTGACATGCGCGTATATCTGGGTGGTCGCCGGGCTGCTGTGACACAGGTAATATTGCACGTCATACAGCGTGGCTCCGTTCTCGATCATCTCTGTGGCGCACCGGTGTCGCAGCGCGTGGAACCGCCTGTCAGGCAGGCCGTGTTCCTTATCCACTTTGTCCATGAGCCGCCGCCAGGCCCTCCGGGGAAAGTGCGGGAATGGTTTGTCCTTGTTCTCTGCTCTCAGCTTGAACAGCATCTGGAACACAGACTTCGGGGGCTTCCGGTAGTGCTCCTCCTGTGCTCCCTTCTTCTTCTTGATCCAGTATCGAATGATCTCTTTGCCGAAGTCGACATCTTCCCACTCGACACTCACAATCTCACTGACCCGCCTGCCTGTCTTCAGTGCAAAGAACAGGAATGCGTACACGTAGTAGCTTTCCTTCTTCGCTTCCCTGAGTAGTGCATCAGCGTGCTCTCCAGTAAGGAATCTCTTTACTGGACGGGACGGGTATGGTTTCGTTTTCGCAAGTGGGTTCTTCGTGCAAAAGTCCCATTCGATGGCCCTGTTGAAGATGGCGTTCAGCACATTCCGATACCTGTTCCAGGTCGTCGGCTGGCAGGTCGCCATGATCTTGTTGTGAAAGCGGCGGATGTCCAGGGGCGTGATCTCGTCCATCATACGCCCGGAGAACTCCCTCTCGATACGGTTCATTCTTGATTCATCAATCGGGTAGTGTTCCCGATACATGGCGCACACCTCATCGAAGGACCGCTCCGGGAGTCTGCGTACGTCCATGTCCTCTTTGGATATCCGTTTCAGCAGCACTGATTCCGCTTCCACCTTGATCGACTTCAACTCATTGGTCCACTTGATGTCCGGTTTCGAAGCTCTGACGCCTGTGGACAGAGTCTTGCGCTGCCCGTCGGCGAGCTTGACTTTGCATACCCAGATATTCTTGACGATGTACCAGTTCATATCATGGCTCCTTTCACCTCCCTTACCGGATGTTGGCCTATTATCTCCGGCAAGGGGTAATAATGGCAAGGGTCAGTCGAACAACTGACCCCTGCGCTTTGCTCGTTCTATGAGGGCATCCAGCTCCTCTCTCGGCACAAGAATTCTGCGTCCGTGTCTGACCGTCCGGACATTCGACCGGAGCCGCGCGTATCCCTCGGAAGTGCCGATTCCGAGATATGCACAGGCTTCCTCCACAGACAGCATTCGCTTCGGAGTTCTGTACGACTGGAGAAGTTCTTTCAGGGTCTCCTCTATGCGTAGCAGAATCGGGCCGAGCGGCCTGAACTCCAGCCCCATCGGCAGCGTGTACAACTCCGCAACGTGGTCGTCTGTGCCCGTTTTCTTCTGTCCCAGTTCCACTGGTATCACGCCCCTTTCTGCTTGTGCTTGCACATGCCCATAAAGGCAGAAAGGGGCCGGACGGAAGAATCCGCCCAGCCCCTACCGGAACGGCACGCATTCAAGCATGCTCAATCATTCCGTGGTCCTTTGTACTGCACGGGACCAGCTTCTATTCGTTTCAGTTCTGTGGGTGCTTACAGACTCGTGGAGCCTGTCATACAGAAAGCAACTGCTCGATCATATCCAGCAGTTCTTGCTTTCTCTCTTCCAGGCGCTCATAGAATCCCTGAATGAACAGATCATAGTCAGGGACTCCGCCGAACTCCTCAATGAATGCGTCAGTCTGACATTCGGCCCATTCATCATCGATGTACTCCTGTGATACCTCGTACCCGTGCGCAGCCTTGGTGAGTTCGCCAATGTCTGAACATCGACCAATCCATCTGTCAGCAGCATCGGCACCAAGCTTCAGGATGCGTTCTCTGAAAGACTCGGCAGAGCGCCGCAACCTATCCATGTTATTACCCATACTTGTGACCTTCCTTCCGTGCAGTCCATGTGCACTGTTGATGTTATATCTGCTGTAGATCGTCAATAATGCTGTTTGCCCGATCTCGCAGATTGTTCAACGCCTGGTTGAACCCTTCGAGGAATGCGCCCTGATCCGGCACGCCGCCGAAGTCCTCAACGAACTCTTTCCGTGTCAGGTCTTCCCAGATGTACTCCGGAATCTCCGTTATCGGATGTCCGCCGGCGACTTTGGTAAGGTCGCCGAAGTCTTCACAGCCCTCAAGCCATGAAGAGGCGTACTCCGCTCCAAGCTCACGACAGCGTTCCAGGAACTCCTGTCTGGAGTTGTCCAGTTCATCCATCCTGCTCGTCACCTTGCTACCACCTCCATTCGTACAATTCTGTGAACCTATCGAATCTTATTGAGTAATTCACTGACCTGATCCCGCATATTCTGTAACGTCCGATTAAGGCCTTCCATAAAAGCATCGATGTCCACGAATCCTCCCAACTCGAAAACGAACTTCTCTTGCTCAAACAAGTCGCTGATGCTGTCGGGAAGGTCTATTACAGGATACCCGGTTGCAACTTTTGTCAGTTCACCGTAGTCTGTGGATTCTGCAAGCCACTGCTCAGCGTACTTTTCACCGCATTCACGACATCTTTCCAAGAATGCAGCCTTGGACTGTGATAGTTGCTCAATTCTGTCATCCACCTTGCCTTCACCTCCTTTCCGTTAAGTTCATGATGATCTATTCCCTCCTCTCATACTTGCTCTGTCTGTCGGCTATTCTGACGACCGTCGGTCAGATGGCCCACTTGCGATACAGCTCTAACGTCTCCTTGATATCCAGATACAGTTCCTCAAGCCCCATCAGGAGACCTTCACAAACATGGTCGCGGTCCGGCTCCTTGCCATACTTGGCTACAAAGCCCTCCAGGAGCCCATAGTTCTGAAGAGATTCCATTGTGTAGTCATCAACATAGGCTCCACCCCCTTCCAGTGCTTCCACGAGCCAGTCTTCGTCGTCTATACTATCTTCGAGCAGGAACCGCGCATATTCATATCCGATGTCCTCGCAGTCAATCATGAATTCCAGTTCCTCGTCTGTAATCTGCTGTACTGTTGTGCTCTGCATGCTGTTACTCTCCTTTTGCAAGTTTGTGAACATCTATCCCCTCATCACCATTCGCCGGGCAAGCAGCCCAGCTGCTGCTGTGTCAGCTGTTACCGCCTACAGCTGTACTGTGTGCGTCTATCCATCCTTTCTTCACGACGTTCTATATCCTCTTCTCATACAGCCTGCTCCCTCCTGCCACGTTGTCGTGTCCGGGCTCATCCTTAAGCCTGGCAATTACAGCTGACTTTGATATGCTGTAATGGGTGATGATGAAGTGTTTGTAAACTTCATAAGGACATCACCCATCCCTTCACCTGGTCACCTGGTTCCTCACTGAGTAACAAAAGCGGGTTTTGTTAACAAAGACATGGTCAGACCCTGATTAGCCTTGCCAAAAACGTTGACTATATGGCATGAGTATGCGATGCTGTTAATGGGTCGAGAATGTGTCATTGGGGTAATGTGAATGGGGCCGAAACAGAAGCTGATAATTCATTACTTGAAGAAACGTTCGAGCCCCGTATCGATTGATAAGATGTATCGGGACCTCAAGAACGACCTGGAGTACTCAGGTAAGAGAATTCTTTACCCTGTATTGAACCGAATGTTTGATAAAGGGCTTATTGAGTATGTCGAAAACGATAGTGAAGATAGTGGAGATGGGAGGGAAAAGTGGGTCCAGCTTTCTGATGATGGCATAAAGGTGTTGAAGTACGGTGTGTCCAGAGACCGGTGTATTGAAGACACCCATCATTGGAGCCGTACTTTCCTGAAAGATTCTTTCCAGTTTGAAACTGAGACAAGGGGTGTCGATATATTCAGAGATGCACGTCGTTTGTGGAAAGCTCTTCGCCTTTATCCATTGACATTAGGGCACGGCTATCGAGAACGCTGGAGAGGAGGAAAACTCATCGGCAAGTCGCCATATCTTTATCTTCCTTTCTACTCATTGTTGTATTATCCATACATAACCCGCAACCCGTGTAAGCTTGATCGAATCCCAAAAGCAGCCTTTGATGACGCATATCAAAAAGCGATGGAAGGTTTTCTTCTGGAACATAGATGGAAAGCCAGCTTGTACTTCACACCAGCTGTTACAACGGTGAAGGAGGAGAATCCATTCAGGGATCCCGAGAAACCTCTTGACGGACAGGAAGAATACCATACAAAACTGAAGTTCTGCCATTCTCGATGTATCTGGATAACATTCGATCTTCCGGTTGACAGTTCCAGACATCCTCTGCCGGATGATGAAAGAATGGCTGAGATATATTCCAGGTTGGACCCAATTATTCATCATCCAGTACACCCCAATTACCCATCCGCTGTCATTGACGGCGGATTCGATTGCGATGTCCTATTCTTTACTCAGAACAGGATTAAGAACTGGAAGCGGCTTGATTGGTTATTGAAGCGAATGTTCAAGGAATTCAACGGCTCTCGCCGAGGCATCTGGCCAACTACAGGAATCAGGATTCCCGGAATTCCTGCCTACAAGCACTACTCTGATAAGAAGCGGCAAAAGGGAATGAGGCCTGTCGGATCCAAGTGCAACTTGATATACTACGATCCCTCTGCCAAAAGCACTCTCAAGAATATGGAAGGAATGTGCCGGTACTGGTGGGATACAAGGGAGGATAAGGCACGCTTCGTGAGTCGAGGAACACATGTCTACTGATCTTCGGGTTTTCCGTATCTCCGATCCATCTTAGTTTTCGATGAGCATGACTGGTTACACCAGAATTGCTCCTGGCCGTGCTTCAGCTTGTATCGGACCCGCTTTGCCTCCCGCTCGAATTCACAGCCACACTTTGCACAGGTCAATGTCACCATCTCTTTGGCTGGCCTGTTGAATACACCAGCTTCATGCTTTGCACTGGTCATGCAGCTTCTGCCGCAATACCATGTTCCGTTTCCATCAATGAGAGTTTTGCGGATGTGTTTTGTAAGAGGTACCCGGAAACGTTTGTTACATACAGAACACCGCTCATATAACTTGATATTCTCCTCACGGGCATGCCGCTTTTTGTGCTTTCCCAAAGTCATTACTTCAAGGTTATCCGGGTTGTTATTCATTGGATTATGATCAATATGGTGGACAAGCTCGTTCTTCTTCAGGTGCCGACCAATCTTCTCCTCAGCGAGAACCCGATGCGCATATACAAAACCTTCTTTGGTTGCATGGGGATGGAATGGTACGGAAAGCTTGTCGTATTCTGTTGCAGAAGTCTGTACACAGCCGTCCCATTCATATTCTGCCTCTCCGATCATTATCATGCGATTATATCCGTAGTCCGTTCTTTTTGCGTTGGTGAAGTCGGTGTAGTCGAGGCCGTCCCAGGTGACGGTTTTTGCGATACCGATAATGTAACGAATCTCAGCTTCCTTTGTAGCAATACTCTGGGGCTTGTGATCCAGCTTCCTGTACAACTCAATGGCTTCAGTAAGTGCAGTAAAACCATACTTCCTCTCTGCTGCCAGCAATATATTCAAGGTCAAGCCACCGTCATCGCATAGAACTTCCGCTTCGATCTTAAGTAATTCTATAGTCGTCAGCACGTCAACATCCCTCCCGGATGTTCCTCAGTTATCACATCTTCCAATCTACTGGGGACCGCATACAGGATAGTACATTATATACTACGTATATATATGAGCCCCCGAAGTGGACACTATTTGCATCCCGGTCACTACACAACCTGCGTACGCTTATGCGGGGATGAGGGCAGGAATCTATGGGAGGACACTTCCGGTCCTGGAGAACTGCATGTATAATTACAGTAACGTAGTTGTAACCATCCCGCCGTCCTCCCCGAAGAGGGCGGCTTTTGTTTTTACATGTTACCCAGACAGACGGAACCTGGTGTTGACGCCCGGCGCTACGCGGCTCTGCTCGATAAGGTTCATGAGCGCTTTTTTGTCGATGAGAATCCGACCGAATACTTTGCTGGCGGGCAGCTGGCCCTGCCGGACCTTGCGATAGATCGTGTTGCGGTGGGTCCGGAGCGCGGCTGCGGCCTCGTCCACGGTCAGGTGCAGACCTCCAAGGTGATAATTATGCATCTCTGTCACCTCCTTCCGATTAGTCCACATGCATTGATACCACAACGGCATACAGCATGCATTGATATGTAGTACCTGGAAACTTGGCCTTGGCGGCGGTGTGGCTCTCGCCCCTTACGGGGTGGTCGTCCTGCTGCCAGGGGAGACCTGGCGGGACTTTTACCCTGCTCATGTACCGGTCAGGCGACGGGCATGGCAGGTATTCAATTGTTCAGTACTTACTATTGTATTCCATGGTCAAGCAGAATTCAACTGGAATGGACAGCATTCACAACGCAGAAAACGGCTCTGGGGTGGCAGCCCCTCCCGCCAGAGCCCTGATATGGCTCACGTCTACGGGACGATGCCGCCAATTGTTCGATAATAGAGATTACCTGCAGAATTCTCGACCATCCTATGCAATACCGTTGTCTTACCGATCCATCCTATTCCCAATGAAGCATGATCGCTTGCTGCCAGTATGGGGTGTGGCCACCAGCAGTGTGCAGAAGCACCAATAAGCATTCAGATGTGACCTTGAATAACTCATAGTAACAATGGAATGGGGTAGATAAGCTGTACAGTCACGCCACCCAGTCCTGGCACAGGAGCTCGGCCTGTTCGAGTACCGTGACGGTGGCCTTTTCCTGCTTGTCGGGTGGGTATCCGTACTTGCGCAGTATCCGTTTTACGAGCACTCTGAGCTTCGCCCGTACTGCCTCCCGAACGGTCCAGTCGATTGTGACATTCCTTTTCACGGTATCCACAAGCTCGTGAGCAATCTGCTTCAAGGTGTCATCACCAAGCACAGCTACCGCACTGTCGTTGGTTTCCAGGGCGTCGTAGAAGGCAACCTCGTCGTCTGTCAGGCCCAGGTCCTCACCGCGGCGGTCTGCTTCCTTCATCTCCTTGGCCAGCTTGATAAGCTCCTCGATGACCTGGGCGGTCTCTATGGCTCGGTTCTGGTAGGCCCGGATGGACTTCTCCAGCATCTCGGCGAACGATCTGGCCTGCACGAGATTCTTGCGGGAGCGGGTCTTCACTTCGTTCTTCAGCAGTTTTTCCAATAGTTCAACCGCAAGGTTCCGATGCGGCATACCGCGAACTTCCGATAGGAATTCATCGGACAGGATGGATATGTCCGGCTTCTTGAGCCCGGCTGCGGCGAATACATCCACAACTTCATCGGACGCCACGGCCTTCGATATGATCTGCCGGATTGCGAATTCCATCTCTTCCGGCGTCTTATCACCAGACGGGGAAGACTTCGCAAGGGCCGAACGCACCGCCTGGAAGAATGATACATCGTCCCGGATGTCCTTCGTTTTCTGGTGAGGAACCGCCAATGCGAAGGCCTGCGACAATTCTGTGACTGCCGTCAGCAGGCGTTTCTTTCCATCATCCTGGGCAAGTATATGTTCCTGTGCTGCCGGTAGTAACGCCAGGCGATCCACTGGCGTACCAGTCATCCATGCTGACCAGTCGAATCCATGGAACATGCCCAGGCATACTTCGTACTTCTCCAGCATTACCGCTACAGCCTCGGCCTGGTCGATGGCGGTCTTGCCACTGCCGCCGCTCTCTGTGTATGTCGCAAGAGCACGTTTCAGGCTGTCCGCGAGCCCGAGATAGTCCACCACGAGCCCGCCGGGCTTATCCTTGAACACCCTGTTGACCCTGGCAATAGCCTGCATCAGGCCGTGCCCGCGCATGGGTTTATCCACATACATGGTGTGCAGGCAGGGGGCGTCGAATCCTGTCAACCACATGTCCCGTACGATCACGACTTTCAGCGGGTCTTCGGGATTCTTGAATCGCTCTGCCAGTTTCTCCCGCCTGGCTTTGTTTCGGATATGCTGCTGCCATTCAAGCGGGTCCGACGCGGAGCCTGTCATCACGATCTTGATCTGACCGCGCATGTCATCCTCGTCATACCATTCCGGACGTATGGCGGTAATCTCGTTATACAGGTCCACACAGATGCGGCGGCTCATGCACACAACCATGGCTTTGCCTTCCATGGCCTCACAACGTCTGTCGTAATGCTCCACGAGGTCGCCGGCAATCAGCTTCACTCGTTTCTCGGCCCCCACGATAGCCTCAAGGGCGGCCCACTTTGTTTTCAACTTCTCCTTGCGGTCTATCTCCTCGCCCTCGGTGGCTTCCTCGAACTCCTCATCCAGCAGTGTCTTCTCTCCCTCGTCCAGTTCAAGGCGAGCCAACCTGCTTTCGTAATAGATCGGCACCGTCGCGCCGTCTTCCACGGCCCTCTGGATGTCGTATATGCTGATGTCGTCGCCGAACACGGCGCGGGTATTCTTGTCCTTCAGTTCAATCGGGGTCCCCGTGAATCCAATGAAAGAAGCATTCGGCAGTGCATCCCGCATGTGCCGGGCGAAACCGTCTATGAAGTCGTACTGGCTCCTGTGGGCTTCGTCGGCAATAACCACGATATTCCTGCGGCCGGAAAGTTCCGGGTACTGGTCGCCTTTCTCACCGGGCATGAACTTCTGGATGGTCGTGAACACCACGCCGCCCGAAGCCACCGCCAGCTTTTTTCGCAGGTCATCACGGTCTGCGGCCTGCACCGGTTGCTGCCTCATCAGGTCACTGCACCGGGAGAATGTCCCGAACAGCTGGTCGTCTAGGTCGTTCCGGTCGGTAATTACGACGACAGTTGGATTCTCCATAGCTGGATGCTGAATGATTGTTCCGGTGTAGAATGCCATCGTCAGGCTTTTTCCGGAGCCCTGCGTGTGCCACACCACACCGCACCGCCTGTCACCCTCCGGGCTGGCAGCCTTCACCGTTGCGTCCACCGCCTCTCGTACCGCATGGAACTGGTGGTATCCGGCCATCTTCTTTATCAGAGTTCCGCTGCCATCGTCCTCAATCACGATGAAGTAGCGGAGAATGTCCAGGAATCTTCGTTTCTCGAATACCCCGTGTATCAGCACGTCAAGCTGGGGCACCTGGGGCGGGGCCACATCGTCGCCGTCAACTGTCCGCCAGGGCATAAACCATTCTTTATTTGCCGTCAGCGTTCCGACCCTGGCCTGCAGACCGTCGGACACCACCAGAGCCTCGTTGAACGTGAACAGTGACGATATCTGGCTCTTGTACGTCTGAAGCTGATTGAACGCCGTCCATATCGTGGCATTCTCGTCAGCCGGATTCTTCAGTTCAATCACGGCCAGGGGCAGCCCGTTCACGAATATCACCACATCAGGCCTGCGCGTTATCTGGCCTTCGAGCACTGTGAATTGGTTGACCGCAAGCCAGTCATTATTGTCTGGATTATCGAAGTCCACAATCCGCACAGGCTCACCCGCGATACGTCCATCGGCCTGCCGATACTCAACCGTCACGCCATCCACAAGCATACGATGGAACGTTCTGTTGTTTACAGTGAGAGAAGGGGTTTCAGGAATCGTAATCTTTCGTATGGCTTCATCCAATGCGTCAACTGGGACGTCCGGATTCAGCCGCGCCAGCGCATCTCGCAACCGCGTGCGCAGCACAACCTCCGTGAACTCCGCACGCTCCGCATCCGGCTTCTCCGGCTCAATATCAGGGCCATAGAGGGTTTTGTATCCCAGTTCCTCGAACCATGATAATGTTGCTTCTTCTATTGCAGACTCGTTAATTGCCATTGCCTTATTCTATGCTCCAGAAGATGATATGAGGTAATCGAACTTCTGTTTAATCAATTCCTTTCTCGCCTCAAGAAAGTCTTCAAACCTGTCGATTGGCCACAACGACTTATCTTTCGGAATCAGGTGCATATCAAGGTAGGAATCATCTTTATCTTCGAACCAAACTTCAGGAAGAGTGTCCGACTTCCCTCCAGGGCCGTTTTCATCCATGGTGAGCAGCATACAATTCGCAAGCTGGTCTCTCGCGTCCTGTCTGTACTTCATCAAGCTTTTTCTGCCTGTTTCCGGGTTGATTACTTTTATCTTTCTCAACTCACTTTGCGGGAATATATGATCTACCTGCGGCATATTATTAGCGTATGCCGGTGTGTAATTGAATTCACGATACCACAGATTGAATAACAGATGGATCACCTTTGAGCCGTAATGGATATCCCAGAATCGATCCTCTGTCAGTTCGAGGCTCCTGCCACTGGAACGAATGACCCCGAATATCTCTGATACTTTGAATTCATTCTCTTTCCTGATTGAATTCACGCAACTATCAATAAGTTGGTCTGGCGTCCCGCTGAATGCACCTGTCAGCAATGAACGAACAAGATAGCTGTCAACATCCTTGGCCTGTTTCCAACTCGACTTGAAGTGGTATCGAACATATATGAGCGGTATCAAAACAAGGTATGATGGAAGTGCCTTGTCACTTCGGATGAATGTTTTGCCTCGCACAAAGTCGAGAACATCTTTCAATGCTTTCGTTATATCATCCCACTTATTCTCGATCTCTTCCCTGACACCCGGCTTTCGAAACTTACTGACTTCATACCGGGCTCCTTGATCCAGAATTGTCAGGCAGGACTTGAGCACAAAGTCTCTGTTGAATTCGAAGCCATGCCGGTTAAGTTCGTTCAAAAGGTCTTCCATGTTTTTGTCTGCGTCATCCCATGCAGAGCTTAGTAGTGAGAAAAGCAGATCTGACTTTCCGAGCTTTGTACCACCGGAATTAGCCCGAATGAATATCTCAACAACATCGTCTTCTGAATAGAGTTCTTTGTTTTCAGTACTGTCAAGCTCTTGATATGATATTCCATCATCAGATTGGAATGTTTTGACAACTAATCCGATTATGTCATCAATCTTCTCCTGTTCTTCATCTGTTAGGTCGCGACCTGCACTATCAATAATGTCGCGAACCACCTGACGATACTTTTTCGGACTGAACACAATGTCCTTGAACTTGACCCATGGAAACGTAGTCTTGCCTGGATCGCGGAACTCGAACCTGTACTTTACATCATCAGGCGCGGCGATCTCTCCGCTCAGAATGTCGATGTATAACTCTCTTCGTTCATAACTCCCGCACAATCCAATATACAAACTCTGTAACCGTTGCTGTCCGTCAAGGACCAGGCACTTCTTCTTGTCATCGTCAGGAACATAAAAGTTACTTAACTGTATCTTTGTATTGTAGTTATCGATGAATCGACGGCGGCGAACATTGGCATCCGTCTTCCAGATCAGTAATGTGCTTATTGGATATTCTCTCAGGATTGAATCAAACAGTCGGCATATCTGATCTTCACTCCATACGAATGGTCGTTGAATATTCGGAAGCCAAAAGCCCCCATCTTCATCTGTATTGTTCAGGAAGCTGACTATCTTTCGAAGTGAATGTTTCGGTGTTTTCATCTATTACCTCCATTGTTTTTCTAATTATCAGGATCGACTTCATCTCTCTCGAAGTTTTCCTCGCAATAGGTTCGCACGACATCGAGCCAACGTTCATACCAGTACCATTGTTTTGCAACCCATACTCCGTACCCATTGGCTGTATTCCTTCCGTCTTTTTCCTGCCATAGTACCGTGTGCCAGTGCATGGTAAAGGAAGAATAACCTTCGTCCTTCATCATCTTGACGATCTGCTTCGGGAGATACTTGGGCCTCTCAACTTCTTTGAGGTACACGCGATTAATATCTTGAGCCAGTTCGGAATCGGGCTTCAAGACTTCTATCATCTGGTCCGCCTGGCCTTTGCTTTTTGCTGTTTTCGGAACGAACAATACTCTGTACGCAAACTGCTGGCTGTTATATTCATCCTGTGTGAGACCGTCTTCAAAGGCTTTAGTGAATGCATGTATGTGTTTAGGCAATCCCTGGGGTTTTGACAGGGCGTCAACTTGCTCGCGGCTAATCTCCGACAACTGAAGACTGAAAGTGAGATGCTGGTCGAGGCCGTATTGTTTGCCGAACAGTTTCTTCACGTAGTTGTTATAGTTCAGGCAGCAGGCCTGATACTTTGCACTCATGGAATTGTCCAGACGAGTTGTCATCTGATGCTCGATCTCGTGGCGTATGCCAATGAGGAATCTGAGATTGTTTGATGTGTTCTTATCCAGTGGATTCTTCCGATCATTCAGGCACCGTTCCAATTCCCAGTACTTGTAGGCGCCATGTTTCGTCCGGTCGAATCTCCGGCGTGTTCCTGCCATCTGAAAGTATCTGTATTCCACTTTCTTTTCTCGATAATAGGCATGTAACAGGTAGGTCCAGGCAATGTTCATCGTAACGATAAACAATTCCGACTTGAACTCTATCAAGGGATTATTGAATATCTGGATAGCAGTTAATGCAGCCTCGCGGGACTTTTGGATAAGTTCAATCTTCACAGACTGAACTCTTCTTTTTCGCTTCTTTGCAGCCATTATCAAACTTCCTTATATATCAATCACTCCTGCAACAAGTTTGAAACATCTTGGTGGGTTAAGAAACGGACCACCAAGGCTCACCGTAATGAGGAAGTCTCCCTCAATAGGCCCATTCTGCTCCAGTCTTTCCCGCATTCTGACGTCAGTTACACTCAATGATAGAAAGTGTCTTGCACCATCGTACAACCGAGCCCGCCACTTGTCCCGAGTATCTCGTCTAAAGTCGACATGAGATTCAATGAACTGTAATGACTTCCATCTATTACGAGGAATTATGTTTGTAAAGTCCGATAGATTAATCCATTCTGCATGGTCATGAAGGATAACATTATTGCTTTCAAGATAATCCCTTGCATCTTGGACATCCCAAGTCTCGATATATTCCCATTCGTCATCACCAAAAGTGCGATTCTCCGGCTGACAACCCAAGTCCCTTCCCATTCCGTTTATGGGGATATCAACCACATCCAGAAGATCTGGCTCTTCTCCATTCACAAGAATCATATTCCTCGTAAGGCCACTGGTATTACTAACTGTAACCGGTCTTATCCATTCATCAGTGTTGATATCGATGCCTGCAATGCAACGACCACCTTCACGCCATGAATGTGCCAGAATAAGAATCTCCGCCATATCTGTTCCCCCCGTATTACAGATGTCGGATGCTTACATTGCCCCACTTATCTTTCAGGTGCTCAGCCACGAGCCTTCTGTGACACTTTTCAGCTGTTGGCTCACTGCACAACAGGCAGGCGTTATCCATTACTTCTGGATGCACGATGTTTTCAATCTGACGTTCATTCATCAATGCGGAAAAGCGTTCATCATATTCCTGCCAGGTGATGCCTTTCTTTTTGTATGCGTCGAGTATGTCTTTTGTAGGTGCCAGCTTAGGGCGGTGCTCATAATCTATATCCGCAATGGTTTCTAGGAAGTACTTCAGGTCATCGCGTTTTGTGAACCCGGCAAGCTGAGAAACGTTATTCAAGCGGATATCAACGACTTTCTTCACTCCCGCTCGCTGCAAGATTCCGAAGAATTCTCGGGCGTTCTTTTTAGCGAACCCTATCGTGAATATCGTGATCGGTGTGTCCATGCTATTGTCATCCATTATGCACCTCGTCATTCGTTGTGGTAAGCAATATCCTTGGCTCGTTTTTCATACGCCATGTCAAGCCGTTGATCTTCGTCTTCTTCCTGGTCGAACAGCATTGGTTCATATCCTGTCAGTTTCAGCAGGCGTGTTTCGGTTTTGCCGTGTTCCTCGACATTCCCATCGGATAGGATGTGCTCAACCTGGAATCTGTGTGCTTTCAGGTTCCGGGAAACGAGGATTGTCCGGTGGCAATCCAGAGGGTCCTTTTCCGCGCACATCAACGCCACCTTGTGTTTCGCAATACCTTTTCGTACTCGTTCGATTCCTTCAATGAATTCCTGGCGTTGGGACATCTTATCAAAGTCGGCTCGGCCATCTTTGTAATACTCCCGCTCCTCAGGCCTTGCGCCGAATTCCTTGCCCAGGAATGAGTATGCGATGCCGGCTTTCTTCAACGACTTCGCCAGGTCTTCTCTGTTGAATTGGGGATTGTACCGGCTGTACGGTGTAGATCGCACATCCGCCACAGCGGTAATATCATGCTGCTTCAAAAGGTTTATGAACTTTTCTATGGAGTGATTGGAGTGTCCAATGGTATAGATTGTACCAACGTGTTGGCGGAAAGGCTCTGCCGTCTCTTTTATTGTTTCGAGATCGGGTATCCGCAGTTCGCCAGACATCAGTTTCGGCAACAGGGCGTCGCGGATGGCGGCGAGGGTCTGCGACTCGTGGACATTGGATATAATCTTTTGGGTCATCGGGAATATGAATGAGGTAAAGGCTTCGGCTAATTCAACTGGTGGCAGTACTGTTTCGAACATCGACATATCTTTCCAGTTGGTGCGTGGCATCTTTGTGCCTGTGGACGCCATGTCGGTATAATTAACGAAGTCGATGCTTGATATGATCTCAAGCACATAGCCCCACCAGGACGGTTCTTTTGCAATAACCACAAGGATGTCAGTAGAACATACTCCATCGACAGCCGCAATACCAACCTTGTGAAAGTAAGGCCGGAGCTTTCCGAACAGTAGATCACCTTCCCTGAAGGCATACTTATTACTGGCGATACTTTCAGTAGTGCTCCATTCTGACAAGGTTATACAACGGCGGGGCATGTGTTCCAAACCAATGTAATGAGAATATTCTCCCAGTTGCTGCGGTTTTACACTCACCTTTTTGTTCTCTGCAATATCTCCAAGACATCCGATACTCCAGCCTTCCGGTATCCTTCCGATGGGTGAATCCTGGAAGGATGAAGGAAACATGGCAGCAGTGTCGGCGTCCATACCGAACGGTTTGCGACCTTCGGCTTTGGCGCGTACCGGGTCGAAGTCCACGAACCACGACTTGAATATTGCTCGCGCCATCTCCTCCAGCGTATCGTTCATCGCCCGGTTCAACTCAATCTTGTCGTCGAGCGTTCCAAGGATATGTGCGATCACTTGTTGCTCAGAAAGCGGTGGGATCGAAACTTCAAGATGTGCAAGTGAATCAGTCGGAACACGTTGTCGACCAGAAGTTCCTGTCATCTGTGAGATTGCATACTGTCGCACGCTATCCCAATATGTGAGGTAATAGGCAAAGTTATTATCGGTAACATCAGGCCGACCTCGAATAACGATGAACTCGGTAGACCCATGAGCCATACTCTCAGTATCAGATGATTCATATCGGGCTATCTTCCCATTCTCCAGACAAGGAGTTATGCGAGCCATAAGAGTATCCCCTTGAATGAATCGGGAACCGCCTCCTTTGAAGTCCCGTTTTTCAACTGGGGCAACACTTCTATGTGATGGCTCTATGGCTTGCATATCCACAAAAGGATATACACTTCCTTTATGCAGGGGGACAGAAGGATTGATTTGAACTGCTTCATCGAAAGGAATGGTAGTCCAGTTTTTATCTGTCATGTACCAATGACCTTTATATTGTTTTGTATTGCTTTTTCCAAACTGGATGACTCCGCGAACTGTTCTTTAAGCTTCTTGGCCAAGCGATTCATCTTATCCTCGAACGGTTCATCGTCGCCGTCATCGATGTCCTCCGCGCCAACATAGCGGCCTGGTGTGAGAATGTGACTGTGTTTTCGGATATTATCCAAGGACACGCTTGCACAGAAACCCGGAATGTCTCCATACTTCCCGGCACCTTCATCGCCGCGCCAGGCATGATATGTTCCCGCAATCTTCTCGATATCTTCATCTCCGAATTCACGGTGGACCCGGTCTATCATGCTGCCGAGCTTTCGGGCGTCGATGAACAGGGTTTCACCGCGACGGTCGCGGAAACGTCCGTTTTTCTTATCACGGGCAATAAACCATAGGCAGGCGGGAATCGGTGTCGAGTAGAACAACTGGCCGGGGAGGGAGACCATGCAGTCCACGAGGTCGGCCTCGATGATGTTTTTCCTTATCTCGCCTTCTCCAGACTGGGTGGAGGACATACTGCCGTTGGCGAGCACAAAACCGGCTAAGCCATTTGGTGCGAGGTGGTGTATGAAGTGCTGTATCCAGGCATAATTGGCGTTTCCGGCAGGCGGGACGCCGAACTTCCAGCGGGCATCTTTGCGGAGCCGTTCGCCGCCCCAATCGCTGTCATTAAAGAAAGGGTTAGCGAGTATATAATCCGCCTTTAGATCTTTGTGGAGATCAAGGTGAAAGCTGTCTGCGTTCTCTGGACCAAGATTGTTTTCGATACTGCGGATGGCGAGATTCATCCGGGCGAGCCGCCAGGTGGTTGGATTGGATTCCTGTCCGTATACGCTGATGTCTCCGACATTCCCGCCATGAGCCTGAACAAACTTTTCGCTCTGCACGAACATGCCACCCGAACCGCAGCAGGGATCGTACACGCGACCCTTGTAAGGGGCCAGCATCTCGACCAGTACCTGGACTACGCAACGGGGTGTGTAGAACTGGCCTCCCTTTTTCCCTTCGGCCCCGGCGAACTGTGACAGGAAGTATTCATACACTCGTCCGAGAATGTCCTTAGATCGGTTTTCCCTGTCGCCCAGGCCGATGGTTCCAATGAGGTCGATGAGTTCTCCAAGCCGCTGTTTATCAAGGGCGGGCCGTGCGTAATCCTTGGGCAACACGCCTTTCAGGCTGGGGTTCTCCCGCTCAATGGCCACCATGGCATCGTCGATAAGTTTTCCGATTGTGGATTGCTTTGCGTTGGCCTGGAGATATGACCAGCGGGCTTCCTTGGGTACCCAGAATATGTTTTCCGCCGCGTATTCGTCGCGGTCTTCGATGACGTGGTAACGTGCCGATTCTTCCTTGACGTACCAGTCACTGGACTCGTCGGCTGTCCAGAGTTCCAGTTGCTCTTTACGCTCCTCGAAAGCGTCTGATATGTACTTGAGGAATATCAGGCCGAGCACGACGTGCTTGTATTCGGCGGCGTCCATGTTATTGCGCATCTTGTCGGCAGCGGCCCACAGGGTAGCCTCGAACCCGAGGTTTGCCCCGGTGCCGTTCCCGGTATTCTTCTTCTTGCGAGCCATTGGGTGCCCTTTCTGCTCTTGAATCAATTATTCGGCAGTAACAATTACATCACTGTGAGAATATGAGAACCGCTTTTTATACTGATCCACAATTATATCCGCACGGGAGCTGAGTAAGCAAGATTCTCCACGTAGAAACACGGTTTTTCACATACGCAACGCTGATACGGGTGCCGTTGCGCCTGCGCACATTGCTGTGAACCAGTATGCTGTATTGATATATTGCAGTTGTGTAAACGGGACTGCTGCTTATGTGTCTTCACCCGATAGCCGTTGCCACACTTCGCGATAATCTTTACCGGACATCGGGGCCTTCTTGGGCTTCACCTTCTCCCAGTCATCATCCTTCAGGGAGCGCAGGAATTCCCGAACGGAACCAACGGAGTGATCTGTAACCGGCTTCTCCGTTTTCGCAAGCATCTGTTTGCCCAGTTTCTCGGCCACCGTGCGGGGAACGGAGTTCATGCGCATGAGGATTCCTTCCTCCGTGCTGACTCCATGGTATATCATAGCGGGCAGATTATTGATTCGTCGCCTCTGTTCTTCGGTTACGTTGTCGAAGTCGACACCCATGCGACTGAGGGCTGAAAGCCCCCATGGCCCGCTATTCGCAAGAACTCCGTAGACTGCTTGGAAAGCATAAGTAATGCGATCTGTATGTGTTTCTACGTCACTGAAGAACTCTTCAGCAATCTGATCTATTGAATTCCCGGACACCCACGCTGTTGTCATTGATGCAATGTGCTTCTTTTCGATGCCATGGGACCCAATTATCTTTTCAAACGAACGCTCAAGCTGTGGAATATTCATCATGACACCGACAAGTTGCGGCAACACCGAATTCTTGGCAGCACCAAACATGCTGTCGGGTTCCCAGTCATTCGGAGTTAGTTTCTTATCGAGTTGTCTTAAGCCGGCCATCGCACTTCGGACACCTTCGGGATCAAACCCGGTTGCATCCGCATGATTGATGTATTGTCCCTGTTTATCCAAACTCTTAGCATAACTCTTTGTGGCCTCAAGAAGTGCTTTTGCTTTCCTGTGATCTGATATATCATTGGTGGAGCGAAGTGAAGAATAGCCTAAAGTGTTACGTAACAATAATTCTGTATTGTTCAGAACCTCTTCAAGATTCTGTTTCTCAGTCCATAAGTGTGCTACATAGCAGCGAAAGTCGGTCCACTGTTCTCCATGTATTCTTTTCGGGAGATTGTCCAAGTCTCCCTTCCTGTCAAGTTCATCGAGCATTGTATACAAACGGGAAACCAATTCTTCTGTTTCGTCTTTCACATACTTTATGATATCCTTAGGGTCTTTGCCAGCTGATATTCCAACGACACCTATACTATCATGGTTTATTCTTCCTGCTCTGCCAGCAAGATTCCAAAAGGCTCTTCTCGTCATCTCTTTTGGTTTTCTTTTACCTGGTACTAATGGATACATCTTAGATGCAAGAAACACAGATGATACAGGGAAGTTGATTCCCTGGGCTATAGTTGTAGTTGCACAAAGAACTTTTAACAGGCCTTCTTCGGCCAACCATTCGATTAAGTTTTTAGCCTCATCAGACAAACCAGAATGATGTACTGCTATGCCTTTGCTGAGCATGTCGATCAATTCGAATTCTGGGCTGACTTCTGTTTTCAGGAAACGTTGAACTAATGCAACCTGTTCAGGTAACTGCGGCCATGGCTCCATATTATTCGCTAATGTTCTGGCAACGGACCATGCATGATTCGGTTGTTTAGCAACAACAATACTTGTACCTCTTTCAGAAAACACTTTCGCCATGGCGCCTGCTTGTGCTGTCCAACCTTTAGCGTTTACCTTGTTAAAGGCGACTGTTTCAAGAGGCCGAACATCTCCAACTTTGTGTGTCCCCTCAAGCTCCATGGTTCTGGGTGAGGTTGTAAGAGTCTTGTAGTACAACTGCCACCCAGCAGTTTTACTCTTATCTTCTTCGGCCCAAAACATTCCTACTATTCGTTCATTTGGCTGCCACGCACTTGTGCTGAAACTGATTGACTTCCCTGATTCAGGTGATAGCCACGTTGCGAGATCCTCTGCATTAGGCACAAAGGGCATCAGCAACATAAAGTGGGTCCTCGGATATTCGCGTTTAATTGTTGCAAGCAATAACTCTATTCGCAATCCTCTTTCATCTTCTTCAATGTTGTGGGCTTCGTCCATTACAACAAGAAGAAGAGGTCTCGATACCTTTTTGTTTCTGACAACCAATTGAAGCTTCTCTGGAGTAGAAACCAAAACATGGAAGGATGATTGCCCCTTGTCTTGTGTGAGCATCTTTTCTTCGAATGAATCAATCTCAATGGCCCCTGAAAGCTGCTCGACGTTGAGACCGATTGGACTGAAGTCTTTTCGCAATCGACGTGTAATCTGTGTCACTAAAGCTTTGGTTGGTGCAACGTAAGCAACCCATCCATCGACAGCATTGTTTAAGGCCTGCAGCATTCTGAACTGAGCAAGTACTGTCTTGCCTCCAGATGTCGGTAGTTCGACAACCACCGCATTCATTGCCGTATCCAGCAGGTTTTTATTCTGAATTGCGGCTCTCTGTGGAGGCAACAATTCAAACATTGCCCTTTTAGTAGCAGCTTCCACAAAAGCTGGAGCACGGGAATTAACGTGCTGGAGAACTCCCCATAATGAATTACTGACCATCTGTCTGGATGCAATATGCAGCCATCTCAACACCACTTCGAGCGGGGCGTCACGGGATGCCTGCGCGGCTTTTCTCGACGCTTCAAAGTGCTTGTCCAGTTCAGCCCGAACTCCTCCGGGTTCACCCTGTAACATATATAGTGCAAGCAGTTCGGAGGCCTTTGCCCAATGGTATAGACATATAAGTCTGAAAGCGCGAGTTCTGGCTACCGTATTATCCTGAACATCAAGTATATCTTTTTCATATTGCTTCTGATCCTGGCGCAGCCCAGCAATAATATCGGGGATTCCGTCCAGGTCCTCCCACTGGTTTTTCCGCAGCAGTCTCAGCCAGCAATCATACAGCCTGTATAATACGCGGCGGTCCCATGGAGAGTCATCAGGATTGGGAGCTTCAGGGGCATATTCCTGAAGCCAGCGGCGCAGGTCCATCCACCTGTCACCGCAATAAGCCGTTCCCGACAAGTGCAGGACATGGAATAACTTCTCGTCTTCGGATTCAGGAAGAGGCAAAGTTCTTCGGAGTTCGTATGAGCGATATGCTCCTGCCTGTGCCTGTTCGCGTAATTGCTCATTCTCAGAAGAAGGGTATAAAAGAGAGTCGATGCCTTCAATAGCGGCAATCTCGTACGCCATGGCGACTCGTTCAACTAACTGAATATCTTTTTCATCTATCTCGAAGTTGAGTGTAATCTGTTTTCCTATCTCTGCTTCTGCGTAGCGCGTTTTTGCAATGTCGTGTGCTCGCTTCAAAGCATCGGTTCCTATTGAAGAAACCGCCCAATGCTCATCTAACCTCGTGAGGGCTTTATATTCAATCATGAATCATCGCCCCCTTTGCTCTGCTTTACTCGCTTTGATAAGGACGTTGCTTTCCCTCCAGGATCAAGGGCTCCATGGGGTAAGTATAACGCTCTCAGTTCCATGGATGTTGGAGCCTTACAATCTGTCACGAGGGCTTTCGCACAACTGCGCAGGTCTTTTTCGTCGGGATTGACATCCCTGATAAGAACCCCGAAAAGTGATACATCATCCGGATTGCGCAGATATCTCTTTGCTGCTTGCTTGTACTTATCCTGCCATGTAGTTGACGCTTGAACTGCCCGGTGTCCCATGTACTCAAGCAGATTGTTTTTTATGTATGTATCTTGAACAAGTCCCCGCAACTGGTTTCTCATTCCGTGTTCATTCTTCATCACTGATGGCGGGCAATTCTTCTCGTATGATGCTTTAACTTCTCCGTAAGCAAACCTGAAGTCATTATCTCCTATAAGCTGAAAACCGACCATGTCCGTTCCTGCTGGACTGGCTGTGGGATTCTTCAGATCCCTTGATGATGGCCATGGGAATTCACAATTCCGATGGTCCTGCAAGTAGACCTCGGCAATCGTCTCACCGACCCGCCAATCTTCGGGGTCGACTTCACTATCAAGAATTCCGTTGATAACAGATTCTCCGAATTCAGTATCGGAGATCCCTGAGAGCATAGCTGCTAATTCATCTTTGCCGGTAGTATCGCACAGCGCATCGACAACGCCGCCGGTGATCGACTGGTCCAGTTCACTATCAGTATAAGTAATTCCGAGGGCGACAACAGGGTCAGAGCTAACGTCATATACCTGTGTTCCAGCTGGGATCGTCATTAATGACAAAGAGCCCTTTCAATATAGTTTTGTGTCCGGGGCATAATTATACGCACCACATGTGACATGCAAGCCCGTCCATGTGATATTATCCGTATAAACACAGCGTTTTTTGCACATCCGGCAAGTGTTGAGTTCATATTACAGAGCTTATGGGAATCGTCCGTTTTCCTCCCGCAGTCCCATTATATAATCATGCGGTTCTCCATGGCAAGAATTATCCGCACAAACACAGGGTTTTCACATGCGCAACGCTCTCCGGGCAGGGGTTGCGCCCGCGCACCGCACACAAAAACCGGCCGGGGTTTCAGGCCCCGACCGGTAGTTTTTATGTAGGTAGGAATCGCCCGCCTACTACTCCAAGGTTCATTATATCTCACTTCTTCTTTTTTTTGTTGGCTCCTTCACTGGCAGCTTTCCAGATGATCTTGGATGAGAAGTACAGGAACCCGAATGATAGCAGTAGCAATAGTATCTCCATGTTCGTCTCCTTTCGAGCGGTATAGGGTATTCCGTCCCCGTTCATTGTCCTATGCATGGAATGTCATGTGTAAATACGCGGGGGGCGCTCCGTCCGCTCGGACCTGCAGAGCCGACGTTCGCGCCTCCGCTTCCTCCCGTTCAGTTCACCGGACTCGATTTCGTCCGTTGGACTGATGTACATACTAAAAACCACTGACCGTGACCGGGGTGAGTCCGGCTGTAGTGGTGCCGTCACCCAACTGGCCTGATGAATTGAGCCCCCAGCACATGAGGCTGCTGTCGGCCATCAGGGCACATACATGCGATTCTCCCGCGGATATGGACGATGCGGGATCGAGGCCGCTCACGTAAACCGCTGTAGTGCGGTTGGTAGTTGTACCATCGCCGAGTTGTCCGTAGGAATTGGAGCCCCAGCATCTGACAGTACCTTCCGTATGGACTACACAATTATGATGCGCTCCGCTGGATACTGAAGCTACGTTTATCATGCTCTCGACCGTCGTGGGGGTAGCATGGTTGGTTGTTGTGCCATCGCCCAGCTGCCCAACCATATTCATGCCCCAGCACTTCACATATCCTGTCGATAGGACTGCACAAGTGTGAGATTCACCTGTCGAGATTCCTATAATACCGGTCAGGCCAGCAACTGCTATCGGAGTGGGGCTGTCGTTGGTTGTGCCATCTCCGAGTTTTCCGTACTCGTTATAACCCCAGCACTTCATTGTTTCATCGCTGAGCAAGGCGCATGTGTGGGATACACCGGCTGATATTGCCGTGACACCGGACAGCCCACTAACCGCAACAGCAGTGCTGCTGTTCGTGGTCGTACCGTCACCAAGCTGGCCGTAAACATTGTGGCCCCAACACTTCACGGTGCCACCGTTAATCAGAGCGCAGGTGTGCAGGTCGCCGGCGGACAGGGCCTGTACATTTGAAAGCCCGGTCACCGTGACGGGAACACTGCTATCGGTCGTTGTTCCGTCTCCGAGTTCTCCAGCCATATTGAATCCCCAGCACTTCACGGTGCCGCCAGATAGCATTACACACGTGTGTGCGCCACCTGCAGCAATCTGAGTGGCGTCGGTTATTCCGGTGACTTCAACCGGTGTGAATTGTGATGCGGTATCACCGTTTCCGAGCCGTCCACTGGAACCGCTCCCCCAACACTGAACTGTTCCATCTGTGAGTAATGCACATGTATGCGATTTGCCACTGGCAACAGCAGACGCCTCGGTTGGCGGCGTTTCCGTCTGACAGGTGGATGAGCATCCGTCGCCATCAGACGTGTTGCCATCGTCGCACTGCTCACTGTTTCCGGAATCAACAACGGTGTCGCCACAGTATGATGTTGCCCCGGAAGCCTCCTGACAGCTGGATGTGCACACGGTGCATGAGGTTTGGCCGTATGAGCACGTTTCGGTTGTAGTGTTTCCATCATCGCACCCTTCGCCATTAGTCGAATCTGTGGAACCATCACCGCAATACGATGTTGAACCTGCCACGGACTGGCATGTGGAATTGCAGACCGTGCAGGATGTCTCACCATACGAACATGCTTCTGTAGTCGTATTCCCGTCATCGCAATCTTCCCCGGTATCAACACTGCCGTTACCACACGCTCCTTCACTCAGTACCGTGACCGGAGTATCTACGTTGTCGGTAGCGGTGCCGTTGACCTGGCAACCGGGTGTGTAGGTTCCGGCGCTGGTGTAGATGCATGACTGCGTGCTGCCGGAAGAGATCGTCGTCCAGCTGTCGGATGTATCGCACCGGCCCTGGAGCGTTGTAACGCTGCCGTTGGTCGAGCAGGTGAGCGTCACCTGGGCCTGTCCGCCCGAAAGGCTCACACTCGACAGGTCCACTGATGCCACGACTCCTGCCGGGTTGCCTGTCATCCGCATCGCGATAACACTGTCTTCGATTCCGATCTCTCCGTACCTGACTCGGAAGTAACCCTGTTCGCCCCAATCGGAACTCCAACTGTTGCGGACTATCCAGTACTGGCCATCGTCATCGTAGCCGACGATTGCAACAGCGTGGTATCCACGCAGACTGCCATATACATGCTCGTATACTCCCGAGGAATAGTATTTGAAGTCCTCGTAAACAGCGATTCCGGAAAGTACGGGTCCCTGCTGCAAGTAATTCTTTATGGACGTAACGTCAATGGGCACCCATGCCCATGAATCAATCGATGTCAACCTGGATTGCCAGTCGGAGCATTTGCCGGAACATACATTGTCGACGCCTTCATAAGGCAAGCAGGCTTCGTCAACGGTTCCCTCATACTTCAACTTGTCGGCGGCGGCACTTTTGTACCATCCGGATGCACAACTGCCTCCACCGCATGAGAACAATTCGGCTTCTGAGAGATTGATGTCGAGGCTCGGATTACCATTGGCGATCTTAGCCAGACTTTCAACGACGCCAAGGCTTGAGAAGGCAACACAACTGCCACAGGTTCCCTGATTCTTTATCGACGTCAACCAGTTGAAGCCGTCCTTGTCTCGCCAGTCTATGGATGACGGTAGCTGCGATGACTGCAGCGCATTACGCATGGCGACACGTGCAGTTCCTGTTGCTTCCAATATGAGGCCATTCAATTGCTCAAAGTCGCTATCCGCCAACTGGCTGATGGGGTTCTCCGCAGCCGTCCAATCCGCCCCTGCGGCCTGGATGGCCTGCTGTACCTTCGCTACTTCTGTGCTGGGGGAGTTCAGCGCGACTCCACGATCTCCACCACCTCCGCAGCCCGCCACGTACAGGGCTACTGCGGCCAATATGAGTACTGCGATATGGAACCGGTATTTCTTCATGGGATTACAGCCTCCTTATCAATAGTCTTTCCTGAACGACAGGCTGCCCATCGGAGCCGCCAGGTCGTCTATGTCATACGCGCCGAGATTCATGAATCCGTACCTGCCGATCTTCACGGCAAGGCCGGCTGATAGCGCATCGTCCGCGCAATTGGTGCAGTCGACCCCTGCACCTGGCGCGAGAATGTTGTTGATGATGAGCTTGTGGAAGTCGTGCTCGGAGTAGTCCACATACCAGACAAGCTCCTTGCTGGTGGCGTACTGCAGTGAAGCGTACACGCCGGTTTCCTCGGGCATGTCGCCGGTAATCGTATTCACGCCGACGTTGGCCCTGGCGCGTCCGTACTCGAACGCGAGTCCTGCATACGGCTGTACGAAGTCAACATCCGTACTGCCGGAACTGCCGAAGTACATCACAGAGCCGAGAGCAATCTTCCCATTCCAGGGCAATTGCAGGACACGGGAATCCGGTACCCACTTCACGCGGATCACGTCTGCGGAATGGGTGGTCCCGGTATCGCCGGTCGGTCCGTGAACGGTGACATCGTACTCCTGTCTGGCGTAGCCGACCTGGAAGTTCATCACGCCGACAAGGGTGTACATGTTTGCGCCCTCGGCATGCACCCGGAGCCCGTCAGCGGACACCTTGCCGATGGTTCCGAGCAGCACATAATCAGTGCCAACAGTCACATCTGTCGGGACCTGCGAGTCACTGGAAAGCATCTGTGTGGTGGCGTCGAGCGGGGTGATAGGCTGGAACGCCTCGTACCCGCCAGGTCCATCCGACGCCGATACCGATGCCGCAAACAGCAGCGTTTGCATGAGCATGAATAGAAGCAGAGATTTTGCACGATACATCGCGCACCTCCTTGGGTTGCTGTATCCGGGGATTCAGTTGTCGTTGAATATGTCCCAATATAAAAGGACGACCCCGGTTGCCTAACCAAGAGAGTACGCGAACGTAACCCCAGGGTTGCCGAGGCCGCCCCAAAAAAGCAAAGCCAGGCAGCTTTAAGGGGCTACGTTCGTCACACGCACTTTGCGCGCTCTTGGTTAGGCAATTGGGATTATAACATGGCCTCGGCACTTCCCGGAAGAGGGAAAGCGAAAAGCAGCCTGGTGGGGCGGCCATCGGCACAACCGAATCAAAGCCCCACCGGGCGGTGTGTCACCATCGGAAACATTCAGAACAGTAGTCGCACGATGGGCACAAGAAACCTTTGACGGGATAGAATATCTCGGCATCCACGGCTTCCAGTACCCGCTCCACCGTGCGGTACATCTGATCGAAGTGCCGTACATCGCGCACTGTATCCAGGCACTGGAACTTTGGTTTCTTGTTCTTCACAATCACCTCGAACCGCCCGGAAACTTCATCACGCTCGTTCTGCAAGGCCATCGCATAGCAGTACAAGGTCATCTGCAGAGACTGGTCTGCCATCATCTGGGACCAACTTCTGCCGCTTGTCTTTAGCTCTACCGGCTCGTGATCGCGGGTGATGCGGTCGATGTAGCCGAATAGCTCCACGTCCGGCATCTTCTCGCCCGTGGCAAGATTCACGAGAGGCACGCGCACCTCGGCCTCCACTGCTATCGGGGTGCCTACATCTTCCATCGCATCCAAGTACACTCGCAGCATGTCGAGTCCCTGCTGCTCCAGTTCTTCCGGTTGTTTGCCGTTCCACTTGATCGGCACTGTCTGCGCCGCCGTCCAGTCCAGCTTGAACGCACGTTCCATCTGGTCACGTGTCAGGTGAACACCGTCCATTCTTTTACGGTGGATGAACTTGGCGGCCCGGTGGAACGTGCTGCCGAATGCCAGGTTGGGTGACATCTGGTCTGGCTCGATCTGGTCCACGTACCGGAATCTGTACTTCAACGGGCAAGTCATATACGTATCAATCTTGGTTGCGCTAATCTGCATGGTGGTCATCTCCTTTCAAGGGTATTGAGAGGGCCACCTGATCGGCAGCCCTCCCATGTATTAGTTATGCGGCCAGCAACGTTGAGGCGTATCGCTCCAT
>ERZ795048.192-NODE-192-length-66717-cov-18.119063_pt1 | contig 66717 bp, 54 predicted proteins | sample MGYA00375132_ERZ795048 | MGnify/ENA primary metagenome ERZ795048 (study PRJEB30177, sample SAMN05720225) | activated sludge metagenome | isolation source: Anaerobic digester | place: Hong Kong | collected 2014-12-17 ...
AAGTAGCTCAGTTGATAGAGCATTAGCCTTCCAAGCTGAGGGTCGCGGGTTTGAGCCCCGTCTTCCGCTCTCAAAAGGAAGTAACGAACAGTGTTACTTCCTTTTTTTGTACAACAGAACCAAATGAAAGAGTCACCCGTCTTCACTCCCAACATCCGCGATCTGACGCAGGGAAGCATCTTCCGTCAGCTGCTGACACTGGCGCTGCCGCTGATGGCCATCAGCTTCATCCAGATGACCTACAACCTGGTAGACATTCTCTGGATTGGTAGGCTGGGCAGTCGCTCCGTGGCAGCGGTCGGCTCCATCGGCATGCTGATGTGGATGATGAACTCGGTGGCGCTCATCTCGAAGGTGGGAGCCGAGATCTCCATCGGCCAGTCGATCGGCGCACGGCGACTCGACCATGCCTCCCTTTACGCTTCCCACACCACCACGCTGGCGCTCCTGCTGGGGCTCTCCTTCGGCATTTTCTTCCTGCTCTTCCCCCACCCTTACGTGGCCTTCTACCGGCTGGAGCACGCCATCGCCATGGAGGCTGCCGGTTATCTGCGGATTATGGCGGCGGGGATCCCGGTGATGTTCCTGATCCTCAACTTCTCGGGCATCTACATCGGGTCCGGCAGAAGCGACATCCCCTTCTATTTCAATGCGACCGGTTTGCTGTTCAACATACTGCTGGACCCCCTGATGATATTCGGGATGGGGCCCATTCCGGCAATGGGTGTACAGGGGGCGGCGCTGGCTACTATACTCTCGCAGGGGGTGGTGTTGTTGCACTTCATCGCTCACCTGAGGCGCAGGAACGGGTTGCTGGGCTGCTTTCGTTTTCTGATTCGTCCCCGCAGGCGGTTCACGATCAACATCCTCAAGCTGGGGCTGCCCGTGGCGGCGATGAATGTCTACTTCGCCTTCATCAACATGAACCTGGCACGCAGCGCTTCCCTCTACGGGGGGCACCTGGGGATCACCAGCCAGACCACCGGTGGTCAGATTGAGGGGATCACCTGGAACACCTCCAACGGCTTTGCCACGGCACTGGGGAGCTTCGTGGCACAGAACTTCGCAGCGGGCAAGATGCTGCGAGCCGCTCGTGCCTTTCGCTATACGCTGATGATGATGGGGTTGCTGGGAGGCATCGTGTCGGCGGCCTTCATCTTCCGCGGTGAATGGATCTTTTCAATGTTTGTTCCGGAGAGAGAGGCATATATTGCCGGAGGGGATTACCTGATGATCCTTGGCTTCTCACAGCTCTTCATGATGCTGGAGATTACCACCCAGGGGATCTTCAACGGATTGGGCAAGACATCACCACCGGCCATTGTCAGCATGGTTTTTAACACGCTGCGCATTCCGCTGGCGCTTTTCCTGGGTGCCCGTATCGGGGTGACAGGTGTCTGGTGGGCCATCTCCATCACCTCCCTCTTCAAGGGAAGCATCCTGCTGATCTGGTACCTGGTGCTGCGAAAGAGGCTCACGGCTCAATAGCCGTGCAGGAAGATGCCGATGTCGGAGAGGGGGAGGTTGAAATGACCGGCCACATAACGGTTCACCATCTTGCCGGCATAGAGGTAGAAGCCGGCAGCGAAACCACGGTCGAACCGTGCAAAGTGGGGAACGCCCCCACAGTCACCCATCGCAGTGAAGAGTGACAGGAAGAGGTTGCTCATGGCAATCGAAGCCGACCGTCCTACCCGGGCGCTGAGGCTCATCTCACAGAAATGGAGCACCCCGAACTTCTCGAACACCGGGGGGTGGTTTGTAAGACAGGCCTCCATGGTGGTTTCAAAGCATCCCCCCTGCGCCATCCGCAGATCGATGATCAACGCCCCCTTCTTCATCTCCCGGATCAGATCGGCCGAGATGCGATAGTAATGGCTCTTGTTGATATACTGCATGGCACCAATCACCACATCGGCCGAGCGAAAGACATTGCGCAGCACGTTGGGTTGCAGCGTGGAGGTGAAGAGTGGTGATCCCAGCTCATGACGGATGGTACGCAATTTGGCCACATCGTTGTCAAACACCTTCACGGAGGCACCCAGTGCCAGTGCAGCCCGTGCCGCCATGGTGCCCGCAACGCCGGCACCGATGATCACCACCTCGGTGGGTGAGATGCCCGGCACCCCGCCCAGTAGGATTCCTTTTCCGCCATGGGCATTGCTCAGCAGCTCGGCAGCCAGGGTGATGGAGCAGGCACCCTCAATCTCGGAGATGGCCGTCACAAAAGGAGAGAGTCCGCTCTGGTCGTAGAGCAGCTCATAGGCCAACGCGTTGATTCTTTTCTCAGCCATCAACTCCAGGAGGGAGGAAGTGAGCTTGTGCAGATAAAGAAACGAGAAGACGGTGCTCCGCGGTCGCATCATCTCCACTTCCTCAAGCGTGGGTGGCATGATCTTCAGGATCAGATCTGCATGAAACACCTCTGCAGCACTCTCCATGATCTCAGCTCCCGCATCGGCATAATAACGGTCGGAATAATTGATGGGAAGTCCGGCACCGGCCTCAAGCAACACTCTGTATCCGGAGGATACCAGCAGTGCTACCGTTTCGGGTGTAAGTGCCAGCCGTTTCTCGGTCCCTTCAATTTCACGCGGGATACCGATCACGGTGGTGAAACCGGGATTTTCTGTTTTTTGGAGTTGCTCCCTGACAAAGAAGGAGGTGCTCTTTAGGGGATCGTACATGGTTTTATCTGCTCCTGTTTTTCAATCGTTCTGCAATGGCATCCACGGTGAGGTGGATCTCTTCCTTTGTGATCATGTGATCGGTGGGAAAGATGATCTGCGCCTTGTTGTAATAACGTTCACGCTCAGCCAAATGTTCCCGGATAAAGGGAATCAGTTCCTCCGGTTTCTTCTTGCTGAGAATGGGTCGTACTGTTTTGGATGCCCGCAACCTTGCTGCCAGCTCCTCCGGTTCGGCTTTGATGTAGACCGTTACACCGGCACGGTTCATCACCTCCATGTTGTCGAAGAAACAGGGAGCCCCTCCACCCGTTGAAACCAGCACATCTTCAAAGTCGGCCACCTCTAGCAGCGCCTGTTGCTCGATTCGGCGAAACGCCTCCTCCCCTTTTTCATCAAACAGTTCGGCAATGGTCTTGCGGTAATTGTTCTGAATGTGGGCATCAAGGTCGATGAAGGAGAGTGACAGTTTCTGGGCGAGTCGCTTTCCGATGGTGCTCTTGCCGCACCCCATGTATCCTATGAGAAATATTCGTTCCATTTTTTAGCAATCAGTTGACTGTTGTCAGTTTTTAAAAACTATACATTAATTTCGTATCAACCTATTAACTTATTAACATCAAACCATGAACCACGAACCTGCTTACAACAGCGGTGCGAAGAGGCGCAGCAGTGATTCCAGAAAACGTCTGCCAATGGGTCTTTTATTCCATTCCCTCAGCGAGACCTGGTCACACGAGCGTTGGTCTTCGACAAAGATCTCCGACGCCTGAGCTGCCACTTCACTGTCATAGATGAATGCCTCCACCTCAAAATTCTGCTCGAAGCTACGCATGTCAAAGTTGGCTGAACCAATCAGGGTGAGAGAGCTGTCGAACACCATCAGTTTGGAGTGAAGGAAACCCTCCCGGTAGAGATAGACCTTCACCCCCGACTGCAGCATGTGTGCGATGAAGGAGTGGGAGGCAAGCTGCACCAGTGGCACATCCGATCGTTTTGAGATCATCAGGCGCACATCTATCCCGCGTATGGCAGCTGCCTGTAGGGCATCTGTCATTGATTCAGGCGGAAAAAAATAGGGTGTTTGAATAAAAATGGACTTCTCCGCGTTGTAGATGGCTTGCATGATGCCGTGCGACAGTTCGTTCTCCTCGCTCACCGGTCCGCTGTTGACGATCTGCATCAGACTGTTGCCGCAGTTGTCGAGCAGGGGGAAATAATTGCGGGAGGTGATCAGTGTTTGGGAGACAAAGAACCAGTCGATCAGGAAGACAGACTGCAGCCCCTGCACCCCTTTCCCTTGAATACGGGCATGGGTGTCGCGCCATGCTCCCCATTCCATCCCTTCAATGTAACGGTCTGCGATGTTCATGCCGCCCACATACCCTATTTCACCGTCGATCACGATGATCTTGCGGTGGGTACGGTAATTAAGGCGTGAGGTAAGGGAGGGCAGCGTCAGCTTCAGGAAGGGTTCCACCTCGATACCCGCCATGCGGTACGCTTCGAAATAGGCCTTTCCCGTCTTGCGGGAGCCGAAGCTGTCATAGATGATCCTCACCTCAACACCTTCACGCGCCTTCCGGATCAGGGCATCCTGCAACTGCTTCCCAAGATCATCGTCTTCCAGCACATAATACTCGATATGGATGTGGTGGCGGGCCTTCCCGATGTCATCAAAGAGGCGTTCGAACTTGAGGGAGGCGTGGGTGAGGAGCTCTACCTCGTTGCCTCCCAGCAGCGGGTTGTAATCCATGCGGCGGAGCAGGTCCACCAGGTTGCCGTATCCCTCCGGGGAGCTCTGTTCAACAGGGGTCTCCATCTCATCCAGCGGCCTTTTTTTCAGCTTGCTGTACATGCGGCGGGAGATGACATGCCTGCGGGTGGTATCCTGCCCGAAGATGGCATACCAGATGATGCCGATCACCGGCAGGAAGAGCACCGCCAGCACCCATGCCACCGTCTTGATGGGGTTCCTGTTCTCGGTGATCACCACCACCACGATGCTCACCACCGTAAGCAGGTAGAGAATCTCGAAGAGGGTGATCAGTGTATGGTTCAGGGGCATGGTTACAATCGGTATTTACCTTCGCTGATGTCTTCCATTATGTTGAGGTAGGAGTGGTAGCGGCTCTCACTGATGGTATGCGCTTCCACCGCGCTGCGCACGGCACAATCGGGCTCGTTGAGGTGGAGGCAGTTGTTGTAACGGCAATGTTTCGAGGTACGGAAAATCTCCGGGAAGTAATGCGACACCTCAGCCGGGACCATGTCGATGGTACCGAACCCCTTGATTCCGGGGGTGTCGATGATGAATCCGCCGTTCGCAAGTTCTATCATCTCCGAATAGGTGGTGGTATGCATCCCTTTCTGGTGATAATCGGAGATAACACCTACCTTCTGAACGGCATCGCCGCGGAGCGTGTTGACGATGGTCGATTTGCCCACGCCGGAGTGACCCGCCAACAGGACGATCACCCCACGAGTGAGTGTGTCGATCTCCTCCCTGCCCTTGCCGGTGATCATCGAGCTCTCCAGGCAGTGATAACCGATGCTCGTATAGAGGCGGATGATTCCGCTCAGATACTCCTGATCCTCTTCACTGTAGAGATCAATCTTATTGAATAGAAGGGTCACCGGTACCGAGTAGGCTTCGGCGGTCACCAGAAAGCGGTCGATGAAGACTGTGCTGGTCTCAGGTGAACGCAGTGTGATGCAGAGCAGTGCCCGGTCGATGTTGGCAGCCAGGATATGCGACTGCTTGGAGAGGTTGGATGCCCTTCGCACGATGTAGTTCTTCCGATCGGCGATATCGGTGATGAAAGCGGTGCCGTCGGGGTTCACATCGAGGCTCACCCGGTCACCCACCACCACGGGGCTGGTGCTGCGTATCCCTTTCAGGCGGAAGTTCCCTTTGGCGCGGCAGAGCAGGTCGTTGCCCTGCTCATCGCGCACCAGGTAGCTGTTTCCGGTATTCCTGATTACCAGACCGCTGCGTCGTGACTGTCGTTGCTCACCGCAGGCTGATGTCATCAAACGGTCAATATTTCTTTCTCTTTCTCACCGAACATCTCATCCACCTTACGGATGTACTTGTCGTGCAGTTTCTGCAGTTCGTTTTCGCCATCCTTGCCCATATCTTCGGGCAGTCCCTCTTTCACTGCTTTCTTTAACTCATCAATCCCTTCGCGGCGGGCATTGCGTATACTGATCTTTGCATCTTCTGCCTCCTGTTTGGTCTGCTTTACCAGCTGACGGCGCCGCTCCTCAGTCAACGGGGGAATACCCAGACGGATTACCTCCCCATTGTTCTCGGGGGTGATGCCCACATCTGAATCGAGGATTGCTTTCTCCACCACCTTGAGCATCTGTTTCTCCCAGGGCTGCACCATGATGGTCTTGGCGTCGGGGGTGTTCACAGTAGCCACGTTTGTCAGCGGCACATGGCTTCCGTAATACTCCACGCGGATACCGTCAAGGATGTGCGGGTTGGCACGTCCTGCACGGATGCGGGAGAAGGTTTCATCAAGAAACTCGAGGGTCATTTTCATCTTCTCCTCGGCCTCATTTCTGATTGTTGTTGTTTCCATAATTATTAAAAATTGTAATACTGGCAAAAATAGTCAAAACTTTTGAAAGGTGGCTACAAATGGACCAAAGTACCGATCTCATCGCCATCGATCACCCTGTTCAGGTTGCCGTAGCTGTCCATGTCGAACACCACAATGGGCAGGTTGTTCTCGCGGCAGAGCGTGGTGGCGGTCAGGTCCATCACCTTCAGTCCCCTCTGGTATATCTCATCAAAAGTGATGCTGCTGAACTTCGTGGCGGTGGGATCCTTCTCCGGGTCGGCAGTGTAGACACCGTCGACACGGGTCCCCTTGAACATGGCATCAGCTTCGATTTCAATTCCCCTGAGTGCCGAGGCGGTGTCGGTGGTGAAGAAAGGGTTTCCGGTGCCGCCGGCGATGATTGCGATCTGGCCCTCTTGCAGCGCCTCGATGGCTTTCCACTTGGAGTAGAGCTCGCCCACCGGTTCCATGCGGATGGCGGTGAAAACGCGGTTGGGTTGTCCTATCGCGGTGAGGGCCGAGCTGAGTGCCAGGCTGTTGATCACGGTGGCGAGCATCCCCATCTGATCACCCTTCACCCTGTCGAATCCCTTGTCGGTGCCACTCAGTCCGCGGAAGATGTTCCCACCCCCAATCACGATGCCAATCTCGATTCCTTTCCGGGCGGCATCACGAATCTGCGCGGCATAGTCCTCCAGCCTTTTCTCGTCGATACCATACTGTTTCTCTCCCATAAGCGACTCGCCGCTCAGCTTCAATAAAATCCGTTTGTATTGCATTATTTTAAGTTATCAGTGTTCAGTTATCAGTTATCAGTATTTTTATTCTACAAATGTGACCTCTTTGAAGGCATAAGTGCGTTTCTCGTCGCTGTCGAGCGTGCGGAGCACCAGGTGGCCGGATGAAAGCACCGTCTCAATTTTCGCTTTGAAAAGACCGGTGCTGTCTTCAAACCAGTAGTAGTCGTTCACCCTGTAGAGGTCGAGCATGTATTCATCCTCGATGGCGGTTGTCAGTCCCTCCTGCAGATCCCGGTAGAGCAGGAAGAACTCCCGCATAAACAGCTCCAGCAGATGCTCCCTGTCGTGTAAGGTTCCTGTGATCTGCCGCAGCGAAACAGGGTTTGTCAATTCGATGGGGAAGATCTGCTGGTTGACGTTGAGACCGATGCCGATCACCGTGTTGTGGATCTCCTTCCCCTGGATGTCATTCTCGATGAGGATGCCGGCAATCTTCTTATCTTTCCAGTAGATGTCATTGGGCCATTTGATGCGGATGTCATCGGTGAAGGAATCGAGCAGGTTCTTGAGTGCCAGCGAGGTGATGCGTGACAGGATGAACGATTCGTTGGCCGCCAGCTGCTGCGGGTAGATCAGCAGGCTGAAGAGGAGGTTGTCGCCTCTGCCGGAGTACCAGCTGTTGCCCATCTGTCCTCGTCCCCCTGTCTGGTAATCGGCGATCACCAGTGAACCCTCTTCGGGATGCTCCTCCCTTACCAGTTGTTTCAGGTAACGATTTGTGGAGTCGGTCTCCTCCAGACGGATGATCCGTCGTTCATTGCTCAGTTGTTCCATAATACTCCTCCTGTTTCTTTTTGGGTAGTTTGCGAATCACCTGCTTCACGGAGTGGTTGATCCATCTCTTCAGCTCATCGTCACTCATATCGCCATCGAGCCATATCCGGTTCCAATAGGTCTTGTTCATGTGAAAGGCACCCTCCACACTTGTATACTTTTCACGCAGCTGCAATGCTTTTTCAGGATCACATTTCAGGCTAATGCTGAAACGCTCCTCATCGGTGGGTATCAGGGCAAACATCTTGCCCATCACCTTCATCACGATGGTCACCTCGTCGAAGGGGGTCATAGCCTCGGCACCCTTCACTGAGAGGCAATAGTCATACAGTGCTTCAATATCCATCACAGCTATTGTTCTAAAACGCCCTGAAAGCATCCTCAATGTGCTCAAGTTCACAACGGTCACCCTCCCAGATGATGGCAACGATATCGAACCGTGCCGGCAAGTCAATCCGGTGAATGAGCAAATATTGATGGGCAGCCTTGATCATCCGCCGCATGCGTTGCGTGCCGACAAAGCTCTGGGGATCACCCCACTGCTCCGAGGTACGGGTCTTCACCTCCACAAAAACAACATACTCCCCGTGGGTGGTGATGATGTCGATCTCATACCCATGCAGCCGCCAGTTCTTTTCGAGGATGCGATGTCCTTTCGACTCCAGATAGCTCACCGCCGCGGCCTCACCTTTATGTCCCAGTTCGTTGTGTTGCGCCATTGCTTTTGGGCTGAAAAGCCCATAAATGTTGTAAAAATACAAATTTAGGAGTGAAAAAGTTCCTTTTGGTGGAAATATTTTGTTTTTTTGCATCAGCAAAGGGAAAGCGTTTCAGATGTGATCCAAAACCGATCTGTAACGGAAGGAAATCGAATGGAAGTTATTTGATGGGCACAAAAAAATACAAGTTACAGGGAAAGGTGAAGCCGCGTGTCAGGAAGGCGGTCTTCATGCTCAGCGACGAAGAGCATAGCCTCATTCAGTTCTATCTGAAGAAATACAAGATCACGAACCGTTCCCGCTGGTATCGTGAGACCGTCTTGAACCACATCCTGAAAAACATGGAACAGGACTACCCCACCCTCTTTGAAGAAAACGAAATGCGACGATAGCGGGTAGGCTTTTCATCAAACAGAATAGTCAGGAATTATGCTGGACGACAACTACTTCATGCGACAAGCATTGCTGGAAGCGCAAAAGGCGTTCGATCAGGATGAGGTGCCGGTGGGTGCCGTGGTGGTATCGGGACAGCGCATCATTGCCCGTGCCCACAACCTCACTGAGATGCTCAACGATGTGACGGCGCATGCAGAGATGCAAGCCATCACCGCGGCAGCGAACATATTGGGTGGTAAGTACCTTACCGATTGTACGTTCTATGTCACTGTAGAGCCCTGCCCAATGTGTGCCGGGGCACTGCGATGGGCACAGCTGTCGCGTCTTGTTTACGGCGCCACGGATGAGAAGAGGGGCTACACGACCATCTCTGCAGAGATGCTTCATCCGAAGACACAGGTCACCGCAGGCGTGATGGCCGACGAGTGTGGTGAGCTGATGAGACAGTTCTTCGCCCGCAGGCGTTAAATTATCAAAAACGGACACAACTTTATCCGGATAGCGGCCTCATATTGCACTGCAACCATTATATTTGAGGATTAAATCACACGCTATGAAACGATTCATCCTTGCAGCCTTTTTAGTTGGTCTGTCTGTTGTGAATTTGATATCACAGCAACACGAACAGTATCAACTACCGTGGGACAGCATCCCCCGAAAGCTACCCCCATTCCGTATGGAGGGTCCCGACACGCTCCGTTTCAATCCGGGAGATACCATTCCTCTACCCTTTTTGAATCGATATCTGGAACAACAGAAATCAGAAAAGGAGTTGGTGATAAAGTCACCACTGGATGGGATGCCCATCGTGGTACCGCCTGGCCACACTTTTCACATGATTGTCACCAGGCCCGACACCACATTTCACTATCATTCGCGCAACCTTGGCAAAGAGGAGAACAATCCGCTTCGGGCGAGGAAGCATCCAGGATTAAAAAAGGTGCCACAACGGTAAACGATTTCTCCTCAAATCTGTTTAACAATGACCTTGCCACACTACACGTGAATTGAAACAGATTTTATGGAGAAAAGACTCAAACAACAGATTGAATTTATCCTGGAGGCAGACAAGCTCAAAAAGGTGATCCGCCGCAACTGGCTTGCCGACGACAGTCGACAGGAGAATACGGCAGAGCACACCTGGCACTCCATCCTGGCTGCCATGCTCTTCTTTGAGTATGCCGACAACAAGGAAGAGCTGGACCTGCTGCAGATCATCCGGATGATCACCCTGCACGACCTGGTGGAGATTGAGGCCGGCGACACTTTCATCTTTGATGAGGTGGCCAACAAGGATAAGTTCAACCGTGAGAACCAGGCGGCCAAGAAGCTCTTCACCATGCTCCCCTACAACCAGGGGAAAGAGTACTACGAATTGTGGCTGGAATTTGAGAAAGAGGAAACAGCAAACGCAATCTTCGCAGCTGCCGTCGACAAGATCATGCCGGTGCTGCTGAACACCTACAGCAAGGGTACCAGCTGGCGCGAGGCAGGCATCACCGGTGAGCGTGTGTATGAGACGTTGCGCTCCATTGAAAAGGGACCCGCGAAAATACGGGAGCTGTTGTCTGAGCTGATAGAGAAGGCCCGCGAGAAGGGCAACCTGGCATAAATGGCTCATCGATATTTGTGATCAATGTAATCAAACAAAAAGGATCACATGCACGTTATATTCTAAAACAAGGGCACTTAATGTCCCTACAGAAGAATATAACAAACAAATACAAAACCGATAAAATGAGCAAAAAGAAAATTGCAGTACTGGTAGGCAGTCTGCGCAAAGAATCTGTGAACAGGAAACTGGCCAACGAATTGGTAAAATTGGCACCTGAATCGCTGGAGCTGGAGATCGTGGAGATTGGTCAGCTGGCACACTACAACGAAGACCTGGATGAAAACCCGCCTGCAGAGTGGGTTGAATTCCGCGAAAAGATTGGTGCAGCAGACGGATATCTGTTTGTCACTCCAGAATACAACAGAACCTTTTCAGGTGTGATCAAAAATGCACTCGACGTGGCATCACGCCCCTATGGGCAGAGCAAGTGGGGCGGCAAGCCGGGTGCCATCGTGAGCAGCTCCGTGAGCGGCTTGGGAGGTGAAGGAGCCAACCTGGCACTTCGTCAGCCGATGGTCTTCCTCAACATCTACATGATGCAGCAGCCGGAAGCCTATGTTGCCAACAGCTGGGAGCTGTTCGACGAACAAAACAACCTGAAGAGCGACGACACCCGTGCGTTCCTGCAAAACTGGGTGAACGCCTTTGCAGAGTGGGTAAATAAGTTTTAGGTGATCAAAAAGATCGCATCCTGCGATCGGGATGGCCCCCTGTAACAATCCCAGGGGCCATCTTTTTTTGGAACAAAAAGGCCGTCTCATTTGAAATGATGAGACGGCCTTTTTCTGTTTGAAAATTTCTTTTAGGATAACCCTATTTCAAAACGAGACAGGGGACTTGGTGCCTCTAGCCTTATTGCACCCTTATTGCACCCTTATACCCACTTCAATAATTATGGGAGTGGATATAAGGTTGCAATAAGTTTAGAATATAGAAGTGGGCACCCTAAACCTTGGGAAGTTTCCAGGGATCGCGATAGTTTGCTTTGATGAGCCGGTTGGCTTCCAGGTTGTCGAACGTGCCGGTCTCGTTGTCCCAATGCAGTGCCTGTCCCACACGAGAGGAGATATTGGCCATGTGGCTCAGCTTGGCCACCTCGGCACCGATGGCGATATCGGCATTCGGTAACTTGCGGCTGCGCATGCAGTCGAGCATGTTACCCGCGTGCAGGTAAAGCCCCTTACCGGTACCACCTCTCTTCTCCAGCGCCTCCATGCGGAGGGTATTGGGTTTCCTTTCACTGTCGCATGGATAGCAGTAGGGGAAAGAGCGGCTGTTGATGGCCTGTTCGGGCACCACCTCCCACCCGCTGCGGGTAAGGATCAGGGTTCCGTTTTCACCGTAGAAGGCAACCCCTTCGCGCAGACCGAAGAGACCGTTGCCGATACCGCAGGCATGATCCCAGATGATGTTGAAGTCGGGATAACGGTAGGTAGCCATCAGGGTATCGGGGGTCTCCATCGCATCGTCGGGATATCCGAACTTACCACCGGCACCATAGACATAGGAGGGGAGTCCCACGTTCATTCCCTTCATTGCATAGTCCAGCAGGTGCACCCCCCAGTCGGCCATCAAGCCTCCGGCGTAATCCCAGAAGAAGCGGAAGTTGTAATGGAAGCGGTTCTGGTTGAATGCTCTTTTGGGAGCCGGCCCCAGCCACATGTCGTAATCGACCCCCTGAGGCACCTCGCTGTCGGGGACCACCGGCAGGGTCCACTTGCTGGTCTGGTAGGCCCACACCTTCACGGTGCGCACCCGTCCCAGGTTGCCGCTTTGCACGTAGGCTGCCGCCTCGTCCCAGTGGGGATCGCTGCGCTGCCACTGACCCACCTGCACAATGCGGTCGTACTTGCGGGCGGCGCGCACCATCAGGTCGCACTCTTCGATGGTGTTGGCCAACGGCTTCTCCACATAAACATCCATCCCCGCTTCACAGGCAGCCACCTCCTGCAGGCAATGCCAGTGGTCGGGAGTGCCGATGATGACCATGTCCACATCCTTGTTGTCGATCACCCTGCGCCAGTCCTTCACCAGTTGGGGCGGGCGCTTACCTGTCATCTCCTCCAGTTCAGAGGCCCGCTGGTAAAGGAATTGATCATCCACATCGCACATGGAGATGCACTCCACACCCGGGTATTGCAGGAAAGCTTTGAGGTTGCTCCATCCCTGGTTGCGACAGCCGATGAGACCAATTTTAATTTTATCACCGGGGGCATTGTTCCCGTAAAGCGAATTGAATGGTTGGCCCATCAGAGGAGCCAGGCCCAGTCCTGTAGCAGAGATTGCAGATTTCTTCAAGAAGTTGCGTCTATCCATCTTTTTGATTGTTTTTTGGTATGATTCATGACAAAGATAAGAAAGATTGCTCAATTTTTGACCGGATAATGAGGGTTCTTTAGCTCATTTCTAACAGGATTTTTCTATATTTGTCCGCGACAGGCAGAATATAAATCGAAACAGCGCTTACAGATGCAACGTCTCAACGATTTTTTTAACCTCCTCCATCAATACATCGGCGGTCATCATTGGTTTGTTTTTCTACTATTGGGTACGGGTATCTTTTTCACCCTCTACCTGGGGTTTCCACAGATACGCTATTTCAGGCATGCCCTGCGCATCGTCAGGGGCAAGTATGACAAGAAGGGTGACAAGGGTGATACTTCCCACTTCCAGGCGCTGGCTACGGCACTTTCGGGGACCGTGGGCACGGGTAACATCGCCGGGGTGGCACTGGCCGTGCACCTGGGTGGACCGGCCGCCCTCTTCTGGATGCTGGTGACAGCGTTTCTGGGGATGTGTACCAAGTTCGTGGAGGTGACCCTCTCGCACAAGTACCGCGACTTCGATGAGAAGGGAATGGTAACGGGTGGCCCCATGTATTACATGAAAAAAAGGCTTAACATATCGTTTAAGAACGGTAAACAGCTTAAAACAGGTTACTGGCTGGGAGGATTTTTCGCCATGGCCACCATCCTCTCCTCCTTTGGTACCGGCAGTCTCCCCCAGATCAACAGCATCTCCAACTCCCTCTTTGCCACATTCGGCCTCAATCACATGGTCACCGGAGCCATTCTGTCGCTGTTGCTGGCGCTTATCATCATTGGCGGCATCAAACGCATCGCAAAAGTCACTGCCACGCTGGTACCCTTCATGGCGGTCATCTATTTCCTGGGGGCCATCGCGGTGATTCTCTACAACTATCAGCAGATCATCCCCTCCTTCCTCTCTATCTTCAGCGACCTCTTCACCGGGACTGCTGCCGTGGGTGGTTTCCTGGGTGCCGGGTTCGCATTTGCATTCAACAACGGTGTCAACCGGGGTCTCTTTTCCAACGAGGCGGGACAGGGCTCCGCACCTATCGCGCATGCTGCCGCCAAGGCACATGAACCGGTTTCCGAGGGGATGGTGGCAATCCTGGAACCCTTCATCGATACCATTATCATCTGTTTCCTCACAGGGCTGGTGCTCCTCTCATCAGGGGTCTGGAATGAGAAGCTGCCCAACCAGTTCCAGAAGACCGACATCGAGGTGCTGGCAGGCAGCTATGACAACCGGAATGCAGCAGATGTGAAACTGTTGGAGGGTCATCTGGGCAACAGTAGCCGCCTGGCACTGTTCAACGGGAAGCTGACGGTGGAGGAAGGAGTCATATCGGAGTCGGTATCGGTGCTCCATGCCCGCTCACTGGCCGAAGAGGTAAAAGTAGCTCAAAACGGTGTTCCCTACAGCGGCGCGTTGATGGTGAATGAGGGGAAAGTGACACAGACAGAGAGCGACATCACCTTCTCCGGCAACTCCCTAGTTCACAGCGCACCCCTCACTGCTACCGCATTCACCCGCAGCTTCCTGGGTGATTTCGGGAAATACATTGTTGCCATCGGATTGCTGCTCTTCGCCTTCTCCACCGCCATTGCCTGGTCCTATTATGGCGACCGGGCAGTCACCTACCTGGTAGGTGCCAGGTATGTGATGCTCTACCGGATCATCTTCGTAGCCGGCTTCTTCGTGGCCTCCTTCACTGACACCACCATCATCTGGAACCTGTCACTGCTCACCGTCACCTTTATGGCAATCCCGAACCTGATAGGATTGCTGTTGTTGCACCGGGAGGTGAAGGAAAGCATCCGCAATTATTGGGCAGGTTTCCAGGATGAATATCCCCCTAAAGACCGCTGAGCAGTCCCCCGTCGATCTGCAGGGTGGTGCCGGTCACCGAACGCGCTTGATCGGAACAGAGGTAACAGACCAGGTCGCCCAGCTCCTGCGGATCCATGTAGCGGTTGTGCGGAAAGGCGGCGATTGCCTTCGCCTCGTAAGCCTCCACAGACATACCCTCCTCACGCGCCCTTACCTCCATGAGTTGCGTCACCCGGTCGGTACGAAAGTAGCCCGGTGCCACGTTGTTGATGGTGACTCCCTTCGCGATCAACTCCTTGCTGATGGTTTTGGCATAGCTGGCTACCGCCGTACGGAAGATATTGGAAAGCACCATGTTGGCTGCCGGTTCCTTCACGGTGATGGAGGTGATGTTGATGATGCGTCCCCACCCTTTTCGCTCCATGTAGGGCAAACAGAGGTTGATCATCCGGATGTTGTACTTCAGCACACTCTCGTAGGCCTCATCCAGGTCCGACTCGCTCAGTTCGCGGAAGCTACCCGGCCTGGGGCCACCGGAGTTGTTCACCAGGATGTCCACCCCACCGAACCGATCCACCGTCTCCCGTACAATCCGTTCGTTGTCGTCGCGACTGGCCATATCGGCAGCGAGTGCCAGTACCTCTACCCCCAGCGCTTCAATCTCGCGTTGCGTAGCCTGCAACGATTCCCTGTTCCTCGCACAAAGCACGATGTTGACACCCTCGCCTGCCAGTGCAACGGCGCATGCCCTGCCCAGTCCCTTGCTGCCGCCACCGATGATGGCGGTCTTTCCCTTCAGATTGAAATCCATAACGTTTGTTTTACTGCGTCTATAACAGATGAAAAAGAGGAGATGTTTTCCCGAAGGTGACTTTTCCCGCACGGGTACAATGATATTTCCTCAGACAAACAGTTAAAAGCACATTTTTTCTTACCTTTGCAACCTATTTAGAAAGATATATGTCCAGACAATTTTCACGTACACTGATCACATCGGCACTGCCCTATGCCAACGGGCCGGTGCACATCGGCCACCTGGCAGGCGTATACGTTCCTGCCGACATCTATGCACGTTACCTCCGCCTGAAAGGGGAAGAGGTCCTCTTCATCGGGGGCTCCGACGAGCATGGCATCCCCATCACCATCAAGGCAAGGAAAGAGGGAGTCACCCCGCAAGATATCGTGGACCGCTACCATGGCATGATCAGCAAGTCGTTCGAGCAGTTCGGCATCACCTTCGACATCTACTCACGCACCACCTCAGAGATCCATAAAAAGACCGCCTCCGACTTCTTCCGGACCCTCTACGACAAGGGGGAATTCACCGAGCTGGAGAGCGAGCAGTATTACGACGAGGAGGCGGGTCAGTACCTGGCAGACCGGTACATCACCGGCAGCTGCCCCCACTGCGGCAACGAGAACGCCTATGGCGACCAGTGCGAGCAGTGCGGCACCTCGCTCAGCCCCACCGAGCTGATCAACCCCAAGTCGGCCCTCAGCGGCAGCGTGCCGGTGATGCGGACGACGAAGCACTGGTACCTGCCGCTGGACAAGCATGAAGCATGGCTCCGCCAGTGGATTCTGGAGGATCACAAGGAGTGGCGCAGCAATGTCTACGGGCAGTGCAAGTCGTGGCTCGACCTGGGCTTGCAGCCCCGTGCCGTAAGCCGCGACCTCGACTGGGGGGTACCGGTGCCGGTGGAGGGTGCCGAGGGGAAGGTGCTCTACGTCTGGTTCGACGCCCCTATCGGCTACATCTCCAACACCCGCGAGCTGCTGCCAGACAGCTGGGAGAAGTGGTGGAAGCAGGAGGACACCAAGCTGGTGCATTTCATCGGCAAGGACAACATCGTCTTCCACTGCATCGTCTTCCCCGCCATGCTGAAGGCGGAGGGATCATTCATCCTGCCCGACAACGTTCCCTCGAACGAGTTTCTCAACCTTGAGGGAGACAAGATATCCACCTCCCGCAACTGGGCTGTCTGGCTGCATGACTACCTGGAAGAGTTCCCCGGCAAGCAGGATGTGCTGCGTTACGTACTCACCGCCAATGCACCGGAGACAAAAGACAACGACTTCACCTGGAAAGATTTCCAGGCACGCAACAACAACGAACTGGTAGCGGTGCTTGGCAACTTCGTGAACCGTGCACTGGTGCTCACACAGAAATATTTCGACAACAAGGTGCCGGCAGCGGGTGAGCTGACCGAATACGACCGGGAGACCATCGCTGCAGCGGCAAAGGTAAAAGATGAAGTGGAAAAGTTGCTTGAGACCTACCATTTCCGTGACGCACAGCGTGAGGCGATGAACCTGGCCCGCATCGGCAACAAGTACCTGGCCGACTGTGAGCCATGGAAGACTGCCAAGAATGATATGGAACGCACCGCCACCATCCTGCACATCGCCCTGCAGATCACTGCCAACCTCTCCATCGTTTGCGAACCTTTCCTTCCCTTCTCGGCGGAAAGGCTGCGCACCTTCCTGCAGACAGAGAAGCTGCCGTGGGAGCAACTGGGTCGTTTTGACCTGCTTCCCGAAGGCCATCAGTTGGGCAAAGCGGAACTACTGTTTGAAAAGATTGAAGACGAAACCATCGAACAACAGGTTCAGAAGCTGCTGGATACGAAGAAAGCCAACGAAGCGGAAGCTTACCGGGCGAAGCCGGTGAAGGAGAACATCCAGTTCGACACCTTTGAGAAGCTCGACATCCGCGTGGGTACGGTGCTGGAGTGCGAGAAGGTGCCCAAGGCGGACAAGCTGCTGCGCTTCCTGCTGGAAGACGGACTGGAGAAACGGACCATCCTCTCCGGCATCGCCGCCTACTACCCCAACCCACAGGAGTTGGTGGGACGACAGGTATGCTTCATTGCCAACCTGGAGCCACGCAAACTGAGAGGTATCCTCTCGGAGGGAATGATCCTCTCGGCGGAGAACAGTGACGGTACGCTGGCACTGGTATCCCCCACCAAAGAGGTGCTGCCCGGCAGTCAGGTGGTATAAAGGATATTTTTTTCGGTGAAATGTGCAACATTTTTATCGTTTCTCCGTCTTAATAGTAAGTATCACTCAAAATCGATGAATCGCATGAAGAAACAATTGCTGCTGGTGGCTGCCCTGATGGTCGGCCTGACAGCCTTCTCACAGAAGACGCACCGCGTTGCGGGATGGAAGATCACCCGTGACATACCCCAGAACGAGTTCAAACTGAACCTGTGTACCACCATCTTCGGCTCCTTTCCTGAGCTCAGCTACGAACGGATCCTGAACACCGACATCAGCGTGGGTGCCTCGCTGGGTGTCGCACTCGACACCGATATTTACCCCACCCATGTGCTGTTCACCCCCTATTTCCGCTGGTTCTTCGGCGGCAATTCAGAGAACCTGCAGAAGGTTGGTGCAGGCTTCTTCATCGAAGCCAACGGGGGGCTCTTCACCCGCTCGGACGATGAGCTCTTCTATGAGAACGGGGTGTATGGCTCGCGCGAGGAGACAGCTACCGGTGCCGGCCTGGGACTGGCTGTAGGGTGGAAGTACCTGACCCGCAACAACTGGGTGGGTGAGTTCTACTTCGGCGGCGGCCGCGACTTCGTGAACGACGGAGCCTATCCCCGCATGGGCCTCACCATCGGCAGGCGTTTTTAAGAGGTAAACCGACAAGATAAAAGAATGGGAGAAAACATATTTCTCCCATTCTTTTTTGTGCAGGCATCAGAATCGACCCATCACGGCATCTTTTTCCGGGAATAAAAACGTAAATTTGTGGCTGAAGTGATAAACCGAAAATAAAAGATAATGAAAGCATCCGCCGACTTCAGGAAAATCCTCCCCGATCTGATCGTGATCCTGCTCTTCGTGGTGATCTCCTTCCTCTACTTTGCACCCGCCGTGATTGATGGCAGGGTGATCGCCCAGCACGACTCCCTGGCCGCCATCGGGCAGGGGCAGGAGCAGCGCGACTACATGGAGCGGCATGATGGGGAGCGCACCCGCTGGAACATCTCCATGTTCAGCGGCATGCCCTCCTATCAGATGAGTCCCACCTACGACTCCACGAAGCCACAGGACCTGGCAAAGAAGGCCTATTCTCTCTTTCTGCCCAACTATGTAACCCTGCTCTTCATCATGCTGCTGGGCTTCTACATCCTGATGCGCGCCTTTCGTGCCTCACCGCTGGTGAGTGCGCTGGGAGCAGTGGTGTGGGCATTCTCCTCCTACTTTTTCATTCTGATAGCGGCAGGTCACATCTGGAAGTTTATCACCCTGGCCTATATCCCACCCACGATTGCGGGACTGGTTTACATCTACCGAAAGAAATATTTATTGGGCGGACTGCTCTTCATGCTCTTCACCGCTTTCCAGATCTCGGCCAACCATATCCAGATGAGCTATTACTTCCTTTTCGTGATGCTCTTCATGGTGATCGCCTTTGGCGTGGATGCTCTCCGGAAAAAGGAGCTGCCCGATTTCATGAAAGCAACGGGTGTATTGCTGATCGCCGGTCTGATTGGTGTGGCGGCCAACGCCAGCAGCCTCTACCATACCTACGACTATTCGAAAGAGACGATGCGGGGCAAGTCGGAGCTGACCCACCACGGAGAACAGCATACCGGCGATGGCCTGGAGCGTGATTACATCACCGCCTGGAGCTATGGCATCGGTGAGACCTGGACGCTGCTGGTGCCCAACACCAAGGGAGGAGCCTCTGTGCCGCTCGCAGCGAACGAACGAGCCATGGCCAAGGCACGCCCGGAATACCGGGAGCTATACGCCCAGATCGGACAATACTGGGGTGATCAGCCCGGCACATCGGGACCGGTCTACGTGGGTGCCTTCGTGCTGATGCTCTTCATCCTGGGTCTTTTCATCGTGAAGGGGCCCCTCAAGTGGGCGCTGCTGGCCGGCACGCTCTTTTCCATTCTGCTCTCCTGGGGGAAGAACATGATGGGGCTGACCGATTTCTTCATCGATCACGTACCGATGTACAACAAGTTCCGCGCTGTCTCCTCCATCCTGGTGATCGCCGAGTTCTGCATCCCTTTGTTGGCGGCACTGACCATTAAGGAGATTGTGCAAAAACCGGAGCTGTTGAAAAACAATATCAGAGCGCTCACTGTCAGCCTGGGGCTCACCGGCGGGATTGCCCTGCTGTTCGCACTGTTACCGAAGCTATTCTTCTCCTCTTTTGTCCCCGTCACCGAGATGCAGGCGCTGCAGTCGCTCCCGCCCGAGCACATCCAACCCATCCTGGCCAACCTCACCGATATGCGGGTGGCCCTCTTCACCGCCGATGCCTGGCGCAGCTTTTTCATCGTGGCAATCGGAACCGCAGCCCTCTGGCTCTACATGGAGAAGAAGATCAGGGGGGAATGGATGGTTGCTGCCATCCTGCTGCTCTCGCTGATTGATCTGTGGGGTGTGAACAAACGATACCTGAACGACGACGATTTTGTGACTCCGACACAGACCAAACAACAGTTCACGCTGACACCTGCCGATCAGGTGATCCTGCAGGACAGCACCCTCTACTACCGGGTACTGAACATGGCAACCAGCACCTTTAACGACGGGATCACCCCTTACCATCACAAGGTGATCGGCGGCTACCATGCCGCCAAGCTGCGACGCTACCAGGACCTGATTGACCGCCATCTCACACCGGAGATGAGTGCACTGCAACAGGCCATCGTCGGCAGCGGCGGTACGCTCGACTCAGTGAAAGGCGATTCGTTCAAGCTGTTGAACATGTTGAACACACGCTGGGTGATCATGCCGGCACAGGGCGGCGGCACACTGCCGGTGCTAAACCCCCATGCCATGGGCAACGCCTGGTTTGTCGATGAAATTCGGTTCACAGAGAGTGCCGATGAGGAGATCGAAGCAGTAGGCATGCTTGATTTGCACCACGCAGCGGTAGCAGACAAAAAATTCGAGCCGTTGCTGAAGGGTCTGCAGGTGACCCCTGCCGACAGTGCCTCAACCATCCGGCTCCTGGAATATGATTCCGACTACCTCGTTTATGAGGCAGATGTGAAGAAAGATGAGATGGCTGTGTTCTCCGAGATTTACTATCCAAAAGGATGGCAGATCACCATCAACGGTGAGCCGGCAGAGATGCTGCGGGTAAATTACACACTCCGCGGCATGGTGATTCCGGAAGGTAAACAGACCATCATCTTCCAGTTCGATCCGCAAAGCATCCGTGTGACCGACAGCATTGCATACGGAGCGCTGCTCATGATGTTGTTGACAGCTGTTTATCTTCTATTGAACAACTTGAAACGAAAAAAAAATTGAAACCAACCTTATCATTGATGATGAAGAATCAAATTATGGGACTGCTGGTCACCCTTTTCGCCCTTCTTCCCACTTCGTTGCATGCCCAGAAACTATCATTCAACGAAGAGGGCACCTTTAAGATCGTACAGTTCACCGACATGCATTACGAGCACGGGAACAGCAAATCAGACACGACGCTGCTACTGTTATCCCGGGTGTTGGATGCGGAGAAACCGGATATAGTTGTTTTACCGGAGACATTGTCACCGGTCCCGTAGCGGAAGGATGGCACACCATCATGAAACATGTTGAGGAGAGGAAGATCCCATTTGCCGTAACCCTTGGCAACCATGATCACGAACAGGGTGTCACGCGGGAAGAGATCGCCCGAGTCGTCACCTCCAGTCCCTACAACCTTAACACACCAGAGGGAAGCGATGTGGGAAGAGTAATGGACAATGTGATTCCCATTCACAGCAGCAGGGATAAATTGAAGGTGGGAGCACTGGTCTATTGTTTTGATTCGGGAGCCTACTCCACAGTGGAAGGTGTGAAAGGCTACGGCTGGCTCACCACGGATCAGGTTGAGTGGTACAAACGGCAGAGTTTGCAGTATACCGTCAGGAATAATTTCCAGCCGTTGCCGGCGCTGGCTTATTTTCACATCCCCTTACCCGAGTACCGACTGGCATTCAATGAGGAGACAAATGTGCGGTATGGTGTAAGGCTGGAAGCCGAGTGTTCTCCTGACCTCAACTCGGGCATGTTCCTGGCGATGCGTGAGATGCGTGATGTGATGGCTACGTTTACAGGCCACGATCACGTGAATAATTATATCGTGAACTATTATGATATCGCTCTGGCCTATGGCTGTTTCAGTGGCTGGAGGACCACCTACACACCAGCAATGAACGGCGTGAGGGTCGTGGTGCTCAAAGAAAACGAGCGGGCGTTCGACACCTGGCTGCATCTGCTGGATGGAACCATACAGGATCGTGTGACCTATCCCGCCGGTTTTACCAGCACAGAAAAGTAAATCCCCTAGGAAGCATCCTTCTACCTGTTACACAACTCTTTAAATGCGCACCACTCGCAGATCTTCTCGTTGTCGGTTTGCGTAAAAGGTATGTCGGGGTTGAAAATCTCCTCCATCAGCGCATCAAAGTGATGCCGGAACTCCGGCAACAGGAGGGAGAAATCGTTCACCGGATGCGTGTCATAACGGACCACTGGATCAAACTGGTCGTAGACGGAACGCAGGTAATAGAGGGCCGGAGAGATACGTTCACCAGGGTTCTCCTGCAGGTAAAAAAGAGCATAGATCAGCGCCTGCAGTATCTGATAGGGACGGTTGGTCTTCGATGCATCAAAAAGCCTCGCCATCTCCTTGAAGCCGGTTTCCCCCTTACCTGTCTTGTAATCGATGATCCTAAGCGACTCACCTACCCGGTCGACGCGGTCGATGCTCCCCTTGAAGCTTACCTCCAGCTGGTCATTCACCCGATAGGAGCTCTTGAAACGATATTCTGAAGCAATGTAGGTGAAGGGGGTAAACTGCTTGTCAAATTTCAAGGTTTGCTTCACATAGCTCTTCAGGATCTCACCAATGAGGTAATGCTGTCCCTCCAGGGGACGGGGATTTGCTTCATCCCGAAAATAGTAACGAGCAAATGCGTTTTCCAGAATATTGTTGAGGAGTGCTTCATCCTTCGTGAGGGAGTTAAGCACATCAGGGGTGACGACCTTCCCCATGTAGCGGTTGTAGAGTGTCTCCATTAGCCGGTGAAAGATGGAACCGAACACATCAGCCTCCACGCTCTCCTCAATGGTATCTTCTTCTGAGAGCCCTTCCAAAGCAGTGAAGTAAAACTGCAGCGGACAGTTGACATAGTTGTTCAAGAGCGAGGCTGAAAACGACCGTTCATTGCCGGCACGGAATGCATCCAGTTTACGCATCACCTCGTCACTCTTGGCTACCATCACAGGAGGCACCTTGGGAGCAGCCACATCATAGGTAGCCACCCGCTCTGTGATCTGAAAGGCATCGTGATAGAGATATTTCATCTGATAGAAGTAACGGCTCACTTCACCAGTCTGCATCTCCTCTCCCGTTCTTGTATCATAAAGCAGAAAGATCCGCCTGGCACGACTGATCATCCTGTAAAAGTGATAGGCGTAGGTGCTGTCCTGTTGCTCATAGGTAGGCAGCCCAAAGCCTTTGCGGAGCGAATAGGGTATGAACGAAGTGGTTGCATTCTTCTGTGGAAAGACCCCCTCATTCATTGAGAGGATGATCAGGTTCTCAAAATCGAGTGCCCGGGTCTCCAGCACCCCCATCACCTGTAACCCTGAGAGTGGTTCACCGCTGAAAGCTACGCTGATGCCGCGTGCCAGATTTCTCAGCAGACGAAAACAGGTTTCAATCGTCATCTGCTCCACCTCACGCAGTCGGTCCTGCAGGCGGGTAACCGTCTTGTAATACTGCACGATGAATTCTCTCTCCAGATCGATGGAACGACTGCTGTCATCAGACTGATCTTCAGCGTGCTTCTCGCCGGTAAGGTGTTGATAGAGATAAATGAAAATCGATTTGAGATAATCGGGGATCTCCTCCCAACGGCTAACAGGAGTGAAAACCATCTGTAACAGGGGATGAGGAGGGATTTCAGAACGAGGCACCACGATACGGTTGTATTTGAGAATATGGTCCAGCAACTGTTCCGTTTCTACCTGCGCTGACGACGATATGAGCGGATGTCTCAACAGAGCTTTCACGTAGCGGTGAAAGAAGGCCGTTTCACCCTTGAGACTGCGCAGGTTTTGTTGTAACAGAGCGACCTGTTCCACAAGGCTAGCCACTGAAGCGTGTGTCAATCCGTAGCCCATGGTCACGTTGATCTTTCCGAACTCCCGGGGAATGGAGTAGAGTACCGGCAGCAGTAGGTTCTCGTCGGGTAGAACGATGGCGGTATTGATGGCTTCATCAGGGTCGGGAATCTGACCGGAGGCTGCCAGTTCTGAAAGTATCCGGGTTACATGTCTTGCCTGACCCACACCGGAGGAGATGCCGACCAACTCAACCTGAGGCTTCACGCACTCCTGATCAACAAAAGGCAGTTGATGTTTTGAGGGAAAACGTAGCAAGTTCTCCTTCACCCGAAAGGAAGCGCGATTAGACTCCTCCTGCACGAGCGGTGAATCATAGTCCCAATAAAAATCGGCCAAACCTCTGTTGCGCAAGTGCTCCATCAGCACAGTCTCTGCAGGAGTGAGTGCATTCAGCCCCACGAACACATAGCCTCCGTTGTCGGGGGCATCAATATCACCTGTTTTGGCTCGTTCGGCAACCTCGCGGAACATCATCCCCTCATAGGCAACACCTTTCGCTTTCAGACTGTCTCTGAATGAGATGTACAAATCATACAAAATCTTCCATGTTTGATGGAACCGCTCTTTGGTTTCGTTCCCCTCTATTGGCATAAAATGGGTCCAGAAGCGGCGAATGGCCGAGACCTGCTCCTCGGTAAGATGAGAAAGGTCATCATCGAGAGAACGATAATCATGCACGTTTCGGTAGAGTTGCCGGGCATCAGCCAGGTATTTGTCGGTGTCGTCAAAATCGTTGAGCAGCATCTCACCCCAATAGAGAAAATCATCGAAAGACTCTTCCGAACGGCTGATTTCACGGTACCTGTTATAGAGAGTCACCAGCATCTCGATGCGATCGGCAGACCGGTAGGGGGAGAGGGATGTAAATAATTCACTGATGGTGATCACCCGTGGAGAGAATAGAGGCTTCCCGGAAATCTCTGCCAGATATTTCTGGAAGAAAACACCTGCACGGCGGTTGGGAAAGACAAAGGTCTCCTTATAGAGTTCGTTACCCCTCATCTGATGAAATAGAGCGGCCACCTGGGTTAAAAAAGGGATCATAGTCAACAGTAAAAAAAAGTAAACGGTGAATGGCTTTGATACAAATGTATGAAAATATGCCGAAGCGAGATGTTATATTTTTCCAAAAACATGCCATTTTTCATTTAAATTAAACTAACTTGCATCTTTTTCAGCAGAGACTGTGTGACCCTATGCCAGTAGTTCAATTCGCAAATATCTCTTCTACCTACAAAGACCACCTGGATGCATTGTATGCATACGCACTTCATATGGGATTCGATGAGCAGACCGCCATGGATGCCATCCATGATCTGTTCTACAAGCTCTGTCTGCGTGAACCCACCATCGACAAATATGAGAACCTCCGTTTTTATCTGTTCCGGTCACTCCGCAACAGGTTGATTGATATTCGTCGTTCACGGCGGAAATTCACCGCTTTGGAAATAAATGAGGAATGGGATGCTGCTGACCCCCCCTTTCACCTGGAGGTTACAGTTGAGGATATGATGATTCTGGAGGAAGAAAAGGAAGCAATACGGAGTAAAGTTGAAAATGTGCTCGATGGTCTGACCCATCGCCAGCGTGAAATCATCTTCCTGCGATACATTCACGAATACAGTTACGAAGAGATTGCCGTGATCATGGAGATCTCGGTAGAATCGTGCCGAAACCTGCTCAGTCGGACCATCACACGTTTGAAGGAATCACACTTACCCCTTTGTCTCATCATTTTTCTTCTGCATTGAACGTTAAAAAAGAAGGAGAAACCAAAACTTTTTTCGAATAATGATGATATAATACCAATGTCATCGTTTATCTTATAAACAGTTCTTAACACAAACCCTGTTTTTGATTGATATTTATGAGTGACAATAGAGCGGAAAGAGCTCCTGTACGATACCTGACTGACGAGAAGTTCATCACGTGGATGCTTTGTCCCACGGATGAACTTGACACCTATTGGCAGCGATTCACAGAAGAGAATCCGGAAGAAAAGGCAGAACTATTGAGGGCTAAAGCTCTGTTCAGAAAGGTGAAACTCTCCTCATACAAATTGGATGAGACCACAAAAGCGAAGGCGGTTGCACAGTTGGAAAAGTCACTCCTCGACTATCAGCGAAAAAAGAAAGTGCGCAGGACGCTTATCATGACAGTCGGCACTGCAGCTGCCATACTGTTGTTGATTTTCTTACAACAGGATATGTTTCGACAGTCCGATCGCTTTTCTGACAGGTCAATCGATTATTACGTGGGTAGTGAGCTGGAATCGAAAGAGATTCAGCTTTATACCGGTAATCAGACAACCACTTTCGAGGAAAACATCGATGTCACCATCAGAAGCGATCAGCTGATTCATGTAAAAAAAGAGAACAGCAGCGATGCAGATGAGATCACCACCGATCGAAACAGCATCAACCGATTGGTTGTGCCTCATGGAAAACGCTCTAAGGTTTTGCTTCCCGACGGCACCCAGATATGGTTAAACGCCGGTTCCACACTTATATTTCCATCTCATTTCGAAAAAAAATCTCGTGAGGTGACGCTCCGCGGAGAGATGTATGCACAAGTGTCCCATGATCCGGAAAGACCTTTTCTGGTAAAAACAGATCATCTTGATGTAAAAGTATACGGAACAGGTTTCAACCTCTCGGCATATGAGGATGCCTCCCCTTGGATCGTACTTGTGGAAGGAAGCGTAGGAATAAAATCGGACAAAGGCAGTGAGATGAAACTTGCGCCAAATGAAAGGGCTGTACGTACTGAAAATGGAACACTCGAAAGAAGCTGGGTAGATGTAAATAGTTATGTGAGTTGGAAAGATGGGTATCTCACCTACCATGAGACCCCTATCGCAGATGTTCTGAAGCAGATTGAGCGTTATTACAACCTTTCGTTCAATCTTGACGACAATGTGTCCCTGCAGGGTATGACCTGCAGCGGGAAGATCATCCTCTCGGATAACCTTGACAACGTGTTGACAGCGTTAACGCTCATTTCTGACACGCGTTATTACCGGGAGAAGAAATCAATCTACATTTATAAAAGTAAAACTTAAAAAAAAAGATGTGCCTATGAAAATGAGAATAAGTTGAAAAAAAAGAAACCGAACGATAGTGCGAATATCGTCCGGCAGAGATTCTAATTACCGTGTAAATCAATAATTAAAACTGAACAAAGATATGAATAAAAATTCTATTGCAGGCGAGTGCCCTGTCAATAATCTTAAACGTGCGTTTAAAATCATGAAAGTGACCCTTATCATGCTATTCTTTAGCATACTTTACCTACAAGCATCAACCAGTTACGCACAGGAAACTGAGTTGACGATTGACCTGAAATCCACCACCATCCGCAAGGTGTTCGAGGAGATCGAGCAGAAGAGTGACTTCCGGTTTATCTTCGCAGGTAATGCAGCTGAAATCGACAACAAACGGGTTGACCTGACTGTGGAGGCAAAGAAAATCGATGAGATCCTCGACAGGGTTTTGTCAGGTACAACCCTCACATACAAAATCCTGGATAACCAGATCGTCGTCTATCGGGATGCTGCAAAAAACAGTACTTCTTCGGATGCCACTACTAAAATTATTACCGAGTTAGCGCAGCAGAAGAGAGAGATCAGGGGACGGATTACCACCGCTGAAGGGGAGAGTGTGATTGGTGCCAACATCATTGAGATGGGAACCACCAACGGCACCATTTCCGACAGTAACGGTAATTTCGTGCTGCAGGTCGAAGAGGGAGCCGTGATCCATGTCTCCTATATCGGGTTCCTGGAACAGGACATCAATACCAGCGGCAGAAATTTCTTTGAGATTGTGTTGCTGGAAGATACCCAGGCACTTGAAGACCTTGTAGTTGTGGGTTATGGTGTGCAGAAGAAAAAGCTGGTTACCGGTGCCAATGTATCGGTAGGCGGTGAAACACTCCAAAACCAGCATACAGTCAATGCCCTGGAAGCAATGCAGTCTTTCGCCCCCGGTGTGAACATCACCCAGGCTTCCGGTATGCCAGGAGAGGGATTCCAGGTGAACATACGCGGACTGGGTACCATTGGTAACTCAGCCCCACTGTATGTGATCGACGGTGTCGCCGGCGGTGACATCAACACGTTGAACCCCTCTGACATCGAATCGATCGATGTATTGAAAGATGCTGCCTCCGCTGCCATCTACGGAGCCCGCGCCGCCAATGGTGTGATCCTGGTCACCACCAAAACCGGTCGCAAGGGACGTATCGAGGTATCCTACGACGGTTACTATGGGGTACAGAACGTACCCAAGATGCCTGACCTGCTTGATGCCAAGCAATATATGGAGATCTATAACGAGGAACGAGTAGTATCAGGAAAAGATGCCCTTGACTTTGCATCATTGATTCCCGGCCTCTATCAGCAGATCATGAGCGGTCAATGGAACGGCACCGACTGGATGGAAGAAATCCGCAATGAAAATGCCCCCATCCAGAATCATGCCATCAACCTTTCAGGTGGTTCAGACCAGTCGCTCTTCTCCTTGGGATTCTCCTATACATCACAGGAAGGTATCCTCGGCAAACCGGTGGAGCCGCATAATGACCGTTATACGGTACGTCTGAACAGCGACCATGTGATCTACAGGAAAAACGGACTGGAAGTGATTAAGGTGGGTGAGACTTTCAATTACAGCTTTCGCCAGCGATCAGGGATTGCCATTGGTGGCATGTACTGGAACGACATCCGTAACATGCTGACCGGCTGTCCGCTTGTACCAGCCTACAACGATAAGGGAGAATTTTATGCAAGGGAGGATCTGAAAGCATCCGGTCTGGAATCCCTCTCATCACGCATTTACAACCCGCTGGCGCAAATGGCACTCAACAGGGGGATGAACGAGACACAGAACTACAACATTAACAGCAACGCCTACCTGGAGATACAGCCGATCAAGGATCTGATCCTGAGAAGCAGCTTCGGCTACAAAATGTCTGCCGACGCATACAGAAGCTATCAGCCGGCCTATGACCTGGCAGGTGATGCTACCCTCAGTCCCGGACGGATTACCCAGTCGGGAGGCAGCGGCTATGGCTGGACCCTTGACAACACGATCAACTACAGGTTCAGTAGGGATGACCATAATTTCGATGTGTTGGTGGGTCAATCAGCAGAAAAGTGGGGTTTCGGGATGAATATGAATGTCACCAACGCCAATCCGACATTCGTTGGATTCAAGCATGCCTACCTCAGCAACACCGACGGACTCACCTCAGGTGTGACCAGCATAGCGGGGGGCCCGCATTCACAGGGTGCACTTGCCTCTTTCTTCGGCAGGATCAACTATGACTACCGTGAGAAGTACATGCTCACCCTGGTGATGCGTGCCGACGGCTCCTCCAACTTTTCCAAGGAGAATCGATGGGGTTACTTCCCATCCGTTTCAGCCGGTTGGGTGCTTACCGAAGAGGAATTCCTGGCAGACAATGATGTACTGAACTTTTTGAAGCTGCGTGCCAGCTGGGGACAAAACGGCAACGCCGATATTGCTCCTTTCCAGTATATGAGTCTGATTGCATTCAACCCCGAAAACAACTACAGATTCGGCAGTGACCGCAACAAAATGCAACTGGGCGGATTCCCGTCCATCCTTCCCAACCCCGATGTGTCATGGGAGACCTCTGAACAGCTCAATATCGGGTTGGATGCCTACTTCTTCAACTCAAGGCTGCAGACCTCGTTCGACTACTATATCAAAACAACCCGTGACTGGCTGTTGCGTCAGCCGGTAGCCGATATTCAGGGACCACAGGGTGCCTATGTCAATGCTGGTGACATCGAGAACAAGGGATTCGAACTGGGGCTGAAATGGAACGACAACATCGGTGACTTTACCTATGGTGCACACCTCAATCTCTCACGCAACGAGAATAAAGTAACCCGTATGGGTGACAACACCGGTTTCATTGAGAGTAACCCCAACATCATCTCACAGGGTACAGAACCCGTCTGGCGTGTTCAGGTGGGTTATCCGGTTGGCTACTTCTATGGCTACAAAACTGAGGGTGTCTTCCAGAATGCCCAGCAAATTAGCAGCTGGACCAAGGGATTCCTTCAGACTGACCCGCAACCGGGTGACCTGATCTTCTCTGACACCAACGGTGACAACGAGGTAACACCTGAAGACAAGACCCTGATTGGCAATCCTCATCCCAAGTTCCGTACCGGCTTCGGCATCAATCTTGGGTACAAGGGTTTTGACTTCGCCATCACCGGAAAGGGTGCTTTTGGACATCAGATCCTGAAATCCTACCGCTCTTTTGCCGATAATGAGTTCCACAACTACACCACCGATATCCTGGGACGCTGGACAGGTGAAGGCACTTCCAACAAGCTGCCACGTCTGACTGCCGGGAACGGAATCAACCGCATGAGTGTCTCTGACCTCTATATCGAAGATGGCGATTTTGTGAAAATACAGGATATCACACTGGGATATGACTTTAAAAATCTTTTGCCAAAATTGCCGTTCGGACAGGCACGACTCTATGTTACCGGCCGCAATCTGTGGACGTTCACAGGATACTCCGGAATGGATCCGGAGGTAGGTTACGGCGATGAGCAACCCTTTGTATCGGGTATTGATCTGGGCTTCTACCCTGCCCCGTCGAGTATACTTGTAGGAGTCAACCTGAAATTTTAAACACATTGATGATCATGAAAAAAATACTATATATTATCATATTTACATTGATATTTACCGGCTGCGAAGATTTTCTGAATTTTGACCCCCTCACGGACAAAACCTCTGCCAACTTCCCCAGTACCGCCGAAGAGGTGAAACAGATGATGGCTGGTATCTATACCACCATGAACAACGAACATCAACTCACCGATATGAGTTACCTCTTTGTATGTGAAGTAGCCAGTGATGAAAAGCTGGGTGGCGGTGGTGTGAACGACGTGAAAGCACAGGCTTACGAAGCTTTCATGTATTCCGATCCCGACATGCTCAGCCACAACTGGGAAACCACTTACGAAGGCATTCACCGTGCCAATTTTGCCATCGAAAAGCTGGATGCACTGGCAGAAGGTATCCTGTCTGAGGCAGAGAAAAATCAATACAAGGGAGAAGCACTCTTCCTGCGAGCATTTTTCTACCACCGCCTGGCCACGCTCTACGGAAGCGTGCCTCTGAAAATCACAACCGAACCTGCAGACCTGGGAGGGGCCTCTGTCGAAGAAATCTTTGGGCAGATCGCTTCCGACCTGAAGGCCGCGGTGAGCCTGCTCCCGAACAAGGCCTATACCAACACCGAAGAGGGACATGTCACCCGCTGGGCAGCACAGGCGATGATGGCAAGGGTATGGTTATTCTATACCGGTTTCTACCAGAAGGGTGACCTGCCGCTGGCGGAAGGGGGCAGCGTAACCAAACAAGAGGTGATCAGCATGCTGGACGATTGTATCCGCAACAGCGGACATACCCTGGTGGGTGATTTTCACGAGCTGTGGCCCTATACCAACTCGCTGACCATACAGGACTACCCTTATATCCAGAATTACATGGCTGAAACGGGCAAGACGCTGAAATATGCCAGCGACAACGGTGCCCGCAACCCTGAAACGCTATTCGCCCTGCAGTTCTCCAATTTTGCTGACTGGGATATCCGAAGAGGGTATGCCAACCAGTACCAGCTCTACTTCGCACTGCGTGGTCTTCAACCGCTAGCCAACACCTATCCCTTTGCTGGCGGCTGGGGACAAGCCAACTCCATTCCCAAGGGAATCGTGGATGCATGGCTGGCAGATGAGCCGGATGATCCGAGGCTATGGGCTTCCGTGCTTGACATTGCAGCCGAACTGCCCAACTATGCGAAGGGACAGTGGGACTTTGTAATGGAGAGCAACTACTGGGGCAAGAAATACAACGGTATCTCCGCTCATGATGGTAACAAGTATTACAACGATTACAGCGTAATCATGTATGGCAACAAGGACAACCAGCAGCTGTCACATGGCGATGACCTGATATTCATCCGCTTTGCCGATGTCCTGCTAATGATGTCTGAGCTGACTGAAGATGCAGAATACATGAACCGTGTGCGTCGTCGTGCGGGACTGGAGGAGAAGCCCTATTCACTGGAGAACTTACAGAAAGAACGGCGCCATGAGCTCGCGTTCGAGGGTCTTCGCTGGAACGACATGCGCCGCTGGGGTGCAGCTTATACCAAGGCAGCCCTGGAATCACAGATCGGTGCACCGATTTACAACTTCGGCAACGCAGCTGTATACAACGGTGTCATCAAGAACATGAATTACAGTTCCCGATATGATGAAACCAAAGGATTCTTTCCGATCCCACAGTCGCAGATCAACCTCTCCAACGGCATGCTGGAACAGGTTGCAGGCTATGGCGACGGCAAGGGACTTTACCCAGGTTTCAGTAATTAAAACATAGCGATCCCGCTTTTGCGGTTTCGTTATTCATTCGCTGCTTTGTTAGTAGAGGCTGTCTCAAAACTGAGGCAGTCTCTCTTTTGTATGCAGCACTCATCAGCAAAGCATATAAAAAACCGCGGAGATTGCTCCCCGCGGTAAGTAATGGTTTTTTCAAATGAAGTACTGATCTGTATCAAACAACCCCCTGGGCCATCATGGCGTCGGCAACCTTCATGAAGCCGGCGATGTTGGCCCCTTTCACGTAGTTGATATACTTACCGTTGCGCCCGTGGGCAACGCACTGTTCGTGGATGTCGCTCATGATCTGATGCAGCCACTTATCCACCTCCTCGTTGCTCCAGGAGATGTGCATGGCGTTCTGTGTCATCTCCAGCCCGGAGCAAGCTACACCGCCCGCATTTACCGCCTTGCCCGGAGCGAAAAGCATCTCATTCTCCAGGAAGAAGTCGACAGCCTCTGCCGTACATCCCATGTTGGAAACCTCAGCCACCAATGTCACACCGTTGGCTTTCAGCTGACGCGCGTCATCCAGGTTGAGTTCATTCTGGATGGCACAGGGCAATGCAATATCAACTTTGCATTCCCATGGCTTTTTGTCAGGGAAGAAGACCGCGCCGGGGAATTCATCTGCATAGGGTGCCACCACATCGTTACCGCTGTTGCGCAGCTCAAGCATAAAATCAATTTTCTCCTGCGTGTTGATTCCCTCTTCATCGTAGATGTAACCGTCGGGGCCGGAAATGGTCACCACCTTCGCCCCAAGTTCAGTAGCCTTGGTGACAGCACCCCAGGCAACATTGCCGAAGCCGGAGACGGCAATGGTCTTACCCATCAGGCTGATCTGATGTGCAGCACACATTTTGTCCACGAAATAGAGAGCTCCGAAGCCGGTTGCCTCAGGTCGCAGTCGTGAACCGCCAAACGACATCCCCTTTCCGGTAAAGGTACCTGTATGCTCACGGGCCAATTTCTTGTACATGCCGAACATGTAGCCTACCTCACGACCGCCCACACCAATATCGCCTGCCGGCACGTCAGTGTCGGGACCGATGTTCCGCCACAACTCCATCACGAAAGCCTGACAGAAACGCATGATCTCAGCCTGCGAACGTCCTCTCGTAGAGAAATCGGAGCCCCCCTTGCCGCCACCCATCGGGAGCGTGGTGAGTGCATTCTTGAAGGTCTGTTCAAATCCTAGGAACTTGAGTGAGGAGAGGGTCACGGAGGAGTGGAAGCGTATCCCTCCTTTGTAGGGTCCTATGGCACCGTTGAACTGTACGCGGTAGCCGATGTTCACCTGTACTTTCCCATTGTCATCCACCCAGGGCACCCTGAAGGTAAATATACGGTCGGGCTCCACGATCCGTTCGATGATGCCCGCTTTTTCAAACTCGGGGTGCTGGTTGTAGACATCTTCAATCGATACCAAAACCTCTCGCACTGCCTGAAGGTATTCCGACTCACCCGGGTGTTTCGCCTCGAGTTGTGTCATTATGTCATTCACTCTCATATTATAGAAGGTTATTTTGGATAATTGTTTGACAAAGGTATAGATTAATTTGGAATTATGATACCCAAGAAGCGCTTTTTAGCAAGATTTTTGAAGGATTTTATACAGAATTCCCCAAAAACACAACAGCCTATATTCCAAGTATTTATCAAAGTATTACCAAACCATTCATTCCACTTCGGTTCTGTTGTTTTATGGTCGGAAAAATTACGTTTCATCATTTTCTTTCGCTAAAATCTGAATGAAATGAAAACCGGCCTTACCGGATTCATCAGAAACGGCAAGGGAATTGAGGAGAACAATCCTGCCTATCGGAAGAAAGTTTCGCTATTCGCACATAAATAGTTATTTTTGTAGGAGGAATCTCATTTAAGACGCATTGATGCATGGCAAAGAATAAACTGGCCAAATTTGCCGACATGGCCACCTATGACAACGTATTTCAATACACTTTCGAAACCCTTCAGGGAAACGGATTTCCGCTGAAAGGAAAATGGAATGAACATTTTGGCAACAACAACCCTGTTGTGTTGGAGTTGGGATGCGGTAAAGGTGAGTATACTGTGGGACTGGCACGCAAATATCCGGACAAGAACTTTATCGGGATCGACATCAAGGGTGCCAGGATGTGGAAAGGTGCCACAGAGGCACTCGAGGAGGAGCTTACCAATGTGGCATTTTTGCGTACCCACATCGAATTGATCGGTTACTTCTTCGCGGAAAACGAGGTGTCGGAAATATGGATCACTTTTCCCGACCCGCAGATGAAAAAGGTGAACAAACGGCTCACCTCAACCCGCTTCATGAGGGAGTACAGCCGGATCATGAAGGAGAACGGCCTCATCCACCTGAAAAGTGACAGCCCCTTTCTCTACACATACACCCGGGAGATGATTCGGGAGAATGAATTGGAACTGTTGCATGACACCGATGATCTGTATCATTCCGGGATGGAGGATGAGATTCTTGAAATCCGCACCTTTTATGAACAACAGTGGCTCAGTAGGGGTTTATCCATCAAGTATCTCCGCTTCATCTGTCCCAAGAAAGAGGAATGGAGGGAGCCTGACATTGAGATTGAAAAAGACCCCTATCGCAGCTTCGGGAGAGATGCAAGAGTTTAAAATGTTTGGACGTGTTTTCGTTAGTTTGTTAATACTATAAAAAATAAAGCTAATCGCTAAAAGCTAAAATTATGGCAATATACCCACAGCTAATCATTGACGCACTGAAACATGTGCGTTACCCGGGAACGGGGCAGGATCTAGTGTCTGCCGGCATGGTGGAAGATGACATCCGCATTGAAGGAATGAAGGTGAGCTTTTCGCTCATCACCGAGAAACCGAACGACCCCTTTATCAAGTCGGTTGTGAAGATGGCCGAACAGGCGATCCTCACGTATGGCGACAAGGACATTGAGATCAAGGGCAACATCACGGTGAAGTCGAAGCAACCACCACGTCCGGCGTTGCCGGAACTGCTGCCCGGGGTGAAGAACATCATCGCCGTGGCTTCCGGAAAGGGGGGTGTGGGCAAAAGCACAGTCTGTACCAACCTGGCAGTGGCCCTGGCACAGAAAGGATACCGTGTGGGACTGCTCGACGCCGATATCTTCGGTCCCTCGGTACCTAAGATGCTGGGGGTGGAGGATGCCGCTCCCATGTTGGAGAAGATTGAAGGACGCGACATGATCATCCCCATCGAGAACCATGGTGTGAAGATGCTTTCCATCGGCTTCTTCGTGAAGAAAGAGGATGCGGTGGTCTGGCGCGGTGCCATGGCCGGCAATGCTTTGAAACAACTGATCGGTGACGCGGAATGGGGTGAAATAGACTATTTCCTCATTGATCTGCCGCCGGGGACAAGTGACATTCACCTCACGCTGGTACAGACTCTCCCCATCACCGGTGCAGTGATCGTGAGCACGCCGCAGGAGGTGGCACTGGCCGATGCCCGCAAGGGAATCAGCATGTTTACCGGCGACAAGGTAAACGTCCCCATCCTGGGACTGGTAGAGAATATGTCATGGTTCACACCAGCAGAGCTGCCCGAGAACCGCTACTACCTCTTCGGCAAGGAGGGCTGCAAAAGGCTTGCCGCCGAAAAGGGATATGCCCTGCTGGGACAGATCCCCATCGTGCAGAGCATCCGCGAGGCGGGCGACGACGGGCAGCCCGTCGCCCTGCAGGAAGATAGCATCACCGGCATGGCTTTCGCTGAGCTGGCTGACAACGTGGTGGCAGCAGTGGACAGGCGCAACCGGGAACTACCCCGCACCGGTATCGTTGAAATCACACACAAATGACCATCGACAAACGAGACATAGGACATCCTCTTCACAGCTTTCGCTACTGCCCCCGTTGCGGAGCGGCATCTTTTGCTGTAAAGAATGAGAAAGCGAAGCAGTGTGACGCCTGTGGTTTTGTCTACTATTTCAACTCCTCAGCAGCGGTGGTTGCACTCATCGAAAACGAGAAGGGAGAGATACTGGTAGCCCGTCGCGCCCATGAACCTGCCAAGGGGACATTTGATTTGCCCGGTGGCTTCATCGACATGTATGAGACTGCCGAGGAGGCGGTATGCAGGGAGGTGCTCGAGGAAACTGGCCTAACCGTCACATCGACCAGCTATCTTTTCTCCCTACCAAATATTTACTTATATTCAGGTTTCGAAGTGCATACCGTGGATCTCTTCTTCAGATGCAAGGTGAATGACATCAGCGATTTAGGCGCCCACGACGATGTGGAAGAATCGTTGTTCCTGCCTCCAGGAGAAATCAACCCCGCTGCTTTCGGACTCACTTCGATTCGTAAAGGAATAGAAAAAATCTTACAGATAGTTATTTAATCCCTTCCGTATAGAGATATAATTTGCGGGAGGGAGCAATCAGGATCATCATGAAAAGAATTTGTTTATTACTGACACTTATGTCCCTGCTGCAGCTATCGCTTGCTCAGCGGACGGTGTACCACGCTGAGCCGGAGAAGCTCTTCAACCAGGGAAAAGAGATGTTCCTCGAAGGTAACTATGCAGGAGCCGAAGATCTGCTGACTCGCTTTTCTGCCATGAGCGACGACGTGCGATTGAAGGAGGAGGCTGCCTACATGCAGGCTGTGGCTTCATTCGAGCGGGGCAGCGAAGATAGCAGCGAACAGCTGGAAACTTTCCTCAACAATCATCCGGAAAGCGTTCACCGTCATCCGCTGCTGTTCCTGATAGGCTCCGCCCATTACGACCGGAAAGAGTGGGAAGCAGCCCGCAACTGGCTTCTACAGGCAGATCTGGACTACCTCAACCTTACCGACCAGGAAGACTACAGTTTCCGCCTTGGGTACACGGAACTGCAACTGGGCAACCTGAGGGAGGCCGCACGTCTATTTGGTCTGCTTTCCCTCAACAGCAACAGGTATCGTGACGCGGCCAACTTTTACTTGGGTTACATAGACTATTCCAACAAAGATTATAGCACCGCGTTGAATCGTTTCCGGCAACTGAAAGATCACCCCGAGTACCGTGAAGAAGTGGCCTTCTACACAGCTCAGGCAACCTTCTTCGACGGAAAACTCGAGGAGGCGGTTCGACTCTCTGAATCATTCCTGTCTCAATATCCCGGGAGCGACCACCTGACCGAAATGAACCGTGTGCTGGGCAACAGCTATTTTCGCCTCGGACAACCTTCCCGGGCGATTCCATCGTACGAGAGATACATTTCTTCAGTTGCCAAGCCACTGCGGGGAGATGCTTACTTCCTGGGGCTTTCCTACGCCGGGAATGGCAAGCAGGAAGAGGCGCTCACAATGTTTCAGCAAGCGGTGGGAGAAGCTGATGCTCTGACACAGAATGCACAGCTGCAACTTGGGCAGACCTATCTGGCATTGAACCAAAAGCAGGAGGCACAGATGGCATTCGAGGCAGCGGCACGCAACAACTTCGATCCGCAGGTGCGTGAGACAGCCATGTTCAACTATGCCCTGCTGGCACATGAGACCAATTTCTCTGTCTTTAGCGAATCGATCACTCTTTTCGAGAACTTCCTTCGGGAATTTCCACAATCGGTTTACACCGACCAGGTGAATGACATCCTGGCAGAAACCTTTCTCACCACAAAAGACTACCAGGCAGCGCTCAACGCCATCAACCGAATACAAAACCCCGGTCGTCGCATCCTGGAGGCTAAGCAGATGGTCCTCTTCCAGCTGGGAGCCCAGGAGTTTATCAACGGTAACATGAATAAAGCCGTAGAGTTCTTCAACAACAGTATCAGCATCGGCAATTACGACCTCAAGGCACGTAACAGTGCCTGGTACTGGCGGGGCGAGTCCTATTACCGGATGGGCAACTACATTCAGGCAGCCACTGATTTCAGGCAATTTACACAACAGGCTTCACCCAATGATGAGAACTTCGCGATGGGGTGGTACAACCTTGGTTACGCATACTTCAAACAACAACAATACAGCCAGGCGGCAAATGCCTTTGAGCGTTATCTCTCTGCGGAGAACAACAGCCGCAAGGCAGAGGCAGCCGATGCCCTGAACCGAATGGGCGACTGCTATTATTTCAACCGGCAGTTTGCGGATGCGGAGCGATATTACGCACAAGCAGCCGACAGCAATCCGGCGGCAGCCGACTATGCAGCCTATCAGCAAGCTTTCGTGATGGGTCTCCAGCGCAACTACCAGGGTAAGATCACGGCACTCGACAACCTGATGCGCAACTATCCCAACTCACAATACATCGATGATGCACTCTACGAGAAGAGCCGATCACTCACCATGCTCAACAGGGAACAGGAAGCCATCTTGGTGTTGCAAAAGCTTGTTTCCGACTTCCCCAAAAGTCCGCTGGCAGGTCAGGGAGGGGTTCAGCTGGGGCAGCTCTACTACAACAGCGGCAATTACAGGGAGAGCATTGCCGCATACAAGAGTGTGGTCTCCAACTTCCCCGGCACGGATGATGCACGCACTGCACTCGTATCACTCGAGACAGTCTACCGTGACATGAACGATATCCAGTCTTACGTGGATTACGCCAATTCTGTCCCAGGAGGCGTACGGATCACACCCTCTCGACAGGACTCACTCACATACCTCGCTGCCGAGAGTGTCTACATGCGCGGCAACAGGGCCGATGCCGAGGCATCACTCACAAAATACCTGCAGTCATACCCCAACGGGGCCTACAGCAGTGATGCACACTACTGGCTGGGAGTGATCGCCGATGAGAAGGGGAACAAGGACCAGGCACTCTCCCGCTTTCGCAGGGTGATCGATGCCGGTAACCTCAAGTTCCTCGACAACGCACTGCTCTATGCCTCACAAACCGAATACAGCAACGGCAACTATCGCCAGGCGCTGGCCGACTACACCCGGCTGGCAAACGTCGCCCGGAATGCCGCCAACAAGCAAACGGCATTGCTGGGCATGGTGCGATGCCAGTCGGCGATGGATGGATACCATGAGGCTGCCCGTACTGCCACCGAGCTGCTGGAGAGCAGTTCTCTCTCTCAGGAGATGGTGACCGAGGTACGTTGGTTGCGGGGCAAGGCCTATCAGCAGATCAACGAAGTAGAGAAGGCGATGGACGACTTCCGATTCCTGGCCAACGACACACGCAGCATCCAGGGAGCCGAGGCACAGTTCATCCTGGCCGACACCTACTACCGCTGGAAGTCTTACGACCGTGCGGAAGCACAGGTGAAGGAGTTCATGCAGAAAGGCACCCCCCACCAGTACTGGATGGCCAGGGCTCTAATCGTGCTCTCAGACACCTACCGTGACAGGGGAGACAGTTTTCAGGCACGTCAGTACCTGGAGAGCCTCAGGAGCAACTACAAGGGCGAGGAGGAAGATATCCGGCAGATGATCAATGAAAGGCTCAACCAATGAGAATAAGATGATACACAGTAAAACAAAACGCTCAATTTAGCACAATGAGAAAATTATATATTACCCTGACACTCCTTGCTTTTACGGCGGGACTCATGGCTCAGACACAAGACTCACTCCTGAGAAGGCAACTGGAACTGGAGCGCGATTTCAATCCCACCCTGCTCGATGCTGACAAGATCAACTCGCTGCCTTCTCTCCGCGAACCGGAGGTACAGAAGGCAAACACCAATTACTCCACCTGGGCGGGACGCATCACCCCGCCGCTGGAGATAGCCCTGCCCCGTCCCGGAAACATGATGACTGCCATCCCCTACCGGAAAGAAAAGGGATATCTTACATTTCAGGCCGGGAACTATGCCAACATTGACGGTGCTTTTGGCTACCGACTCATTGAGAAAGAGAGACAGAGGCTGGCCTTCACCTTCACCCATCAATCGGCCAACGGGGAGGTAGATTATACACAGGAGAGCAATCCCCAAAGCAGCGATCTCTTTTTCATGGACAACCGTGGTGAGCTCTCATTCCTCCACCGGGGAGATGCCAGCAACATCACCTTGTCACTCTCCTACCTCCATTCGCTCTTCAACTACTACGGCAACACGTTTGGCGACGTGGCCTACTTCAACGATGAAACGCAGCGGCTGGGGCTGCTGAAAGCCGCCCTCGGCCTGAAGTCGAAACCGTCGGACATGTTGAACTACCACGCGGCACTCGACTTGAGAAACTTCACTACCGGCCTTGCCTTTCCGGGGTTGCCCGACCCATTAAAGGGAAATGAGATCCGGATCAGTGGCGGACTTGACAAACCCTTCCGCAACAGGAGCACCAAAGCAGGTGTCGAGGGCACTCTTGTGACTGCACTCTATGGCGGTGACTGGGACAACTACCTCTTGCTGAACGCTGCTCCCTACCTTCGCTACGAAGGGCTTAACCGCTCGGCACGGCTGGGTGTTGACATCCTCTTCCAGACAGGAGACAAGACCCGCGTGCGGGTCGCACCAAACGTGGCACTGCAGCTCGGTGTCACAGAACGCACATCGCTCTATGCCAACATCCACGGCGGATTTGACCACAACACCTACCTCGACATGATGGGTGAATCACGTTACATCCTTCCGGCAGCAGATGTGAAACCCTCCTTTACCATCGTCGACCTGGAGGCCGGAGTTCGCATCGGTGATGCGGATGGATTCCGCTTCGATCTCTTTGGCGGGTTTAGGAAAACCGATGACGAACATTTCCTGGTCCTCCACGGAGCTGTGGAGGATGATGGGCTTTGGGCGGGACCCTTTTACGAGGGACTGAAGCCATTGTATGGTGATCTGACGCATACCCGCCTGGGGGGTATGGTGCAGGTGGGAGTGTGGGCACCTCTGGATCTATCACTCAGACTCACCAAGAATCTCTACACAGTGAAAAACCTCTCATCGGGTGAAACCTTGAATGACGATCCCAAGGCATACAACAAACCGGGCCTGGAAGTAGACCTGAAGGGATCACTCGAGGTGAGTGACAAACTCAGTTTCCACATGAACTACTATTTCGCGGGGGATCGGTGGAGCTATTTTGCGGGGGAGAACAGGGAGATGGAGAACATCAACGACCTCAATCTGGGGGCTTCATACAACATCAACAATGCCTTTTCGTTCAGTGTAAAAGCCAACAACATGATGAACCAGCAATATGATCTCTGGTACGGTCACCCCGCACAGGGGTTCAACCTAATGGGTGGATTCACTTTCCGCTTCTGATTTGCTGGATGAAACGATTTTTAATAGTTCATTTTTCCGCATTACACCGCTTTTGTTTACTTTTGTCATTGAAAGAGAGAGCTTAAAGACCAAACAGGGGAACAGACAACACTATGGGAATGAAAAAAACAACCGGGGGTAAATCCACCAAAGGGAGCAGCCAAAAACCAAAACAGAAGATTGTCAGGACGATGTGGTCCATATTTGGTCTTGGAGTAGCCTTCCTCTTATTGCTCTTCACACTCATCTCTGTGGGAGCAGTGGGATATCTGCCGCAAATCAGCGAGCTGGAAAATCCAATCGACAAATATGCCTCTCAGGTCATCTCAACCGACAATGAGCTGCTCTTCACCTACTCACAGAGTGACGACAACCGCATCTTTGTAGACTATTCCGATCTCTCGCCCCATCTGATCGATGCACTGATTGCCACTGAGGATATCCGTTACTACTCACACTCGGGGATTGATTTTATCAGCGTGGGAAGGGCTGTGGTCAAAACCATGCTGCTCAACCGGGAGAGCAGTGGCGGCGGGAGTACCATCACGCAGCAGCTGGCCAAGTTGCTCTACTCACCCCGTGCAAGCAATAAGCTGCAAAGGGTGTTCCAGAAACCTGTGGAATGGGTGATTGCTGCCAAACTGGAACGATTCTACACCAAAGATGAGATCATCAACCTCTACCTCAACAAGTATGACTTCAACTACAATGCCGTGGGCATTGAGTCGGCAGCACGCACCTATTTCAACAAAACACCAAAGGAGCTGAACATCGAAGAGTCGGCCATGCTCATCGGCATGCTCAAGAACTCATCCCTTTACAACCCGGTACGTCGTCCTGAGGTGACGCGCGACCGACGCAATGTGGTGCTCTCCCAGATGGAGAAATACGACTATCTCTCCCGTCAGGAGGCCGACTCACTGAAGCAATTACCGGTAACCATCGACTTCAACCGCTCAGGGCATGTCGATATCGCCGCACCCTACTATCGTCAGCATCTGGCCAAGATCTTGATGGCAAAAGAACCGCAACGCAAGAACTATGCCTCCTGGCAAAGACAACAGTTCAGCGAAGACTCACTTGCCTGGGCCGAGGATCCCCTCTACGGATGGTGCAACAAGAACAAAAAAGCGGATGGCTCCTCTTACGACATCTACACCGACGGACTAAAGATCTACTCCACGCTCGATTCACGGATGCAGCGTCATGCCGAAGCTGCGGTGAAAGAGCAATTGGGAGGCTACCTGCAGGAACAGTTCTTCCGCGAGAAGAAGGGTAAAAAATATGCGCCTTACTCCAGTGATGTGAGTGACCAGGTGGAAGATCTGCTAACCACCGCCATGAAGCAAAGTGACCGTTACCGCATCCTGAAGAAGGAGGGAATGAGTGATGCGGCAATATTGAAGAATTTCAAGGAAGAGAAGGTGGAAATGAAGGTCTTCTCCTGGGATCAAAGGGAGGTGGATACATTGATGACCCCATGGGATTCGATCCGCTACCATAAGAACTTCCTTCGTACCGGTTTCATGGCCATGGATCCACTGACAGGGCATGTGAAAGCCTACGTCGGAGGTCCCGATTTCAAGTTCTTCAAGTATGACATGGTCTCTACCGGTAAGCGACAAATCGGATCCACCATCAAGCCCTATCTCTACACACTGGCCATGGAGGAGGGAATGACCCCCTGCGACCAGGTGATGCATCAGCCCATCACCCTGATGACCGAGACTGGAAAGGAGTGGACTCCGCGCAATCCCGGTCACACCAGCGGTGAAATGGTCAGTATCAAATGGGGTTTACAACGCTCCAGCAACTGGGTTACAGCCTATCTCATGAAACAGTTCTCACCCTACGCCTTTGCCCGCATGCTCGGCTCATTCGGACTGAAGACACCTGCTCCCCCTGTGGTATCACTGGCCCTGGGACCCAATGAGGCGTCGGTATACGAGATGGTGGGGGCCTACTCCTCATTTATCAACCGTGGCATCCGTGTGGAACCAATGTTGGTGACCCGCATCGAGGACTCACACGGCAACGAGGTAGCCACCTTCGTACCCCGCATGAAGGAGATCTTCAGTGAGTCCTCCTCCTACAAGATGCTCGACATGCTGAAGGGAGTGGTAGATGGCGGAACCGGTAGCCGCCTGCGAAGGGTCTACAACTTGAAGGGAGAGATGGGTGGCAAAACCGGTACCACCAACAACAACTCCGATGGCTGGTTCATGTCGTTCACTCCCAACCTGGTGGCAGGATGCTGGGTAGGCGGTGAAGAGCGTTCCATCCATTTTGACCGTATGGCTTACGGGCAGGGGGCCAGCATGGCACTCCCCATACATGGGATTTTTTACCAGAAGGTATATGCCGACAAGGAGCTGAACTACAGTGATGACGGGAAGTTTGAAATACCTGCAGAATTCAACCCCTGTGCCGGTTCAGAGCGCTATTCACCAGACTTCTACCAAGACAACAATCAGGCAATCGAGCACGAAGGAATTGATGACCTTTTCAATTGAGAAGGTCGTCAATTGCTCTTTTTTCCTTTTCGCAGGAAAAGGAGCTTTCTCAGTTCATCCATTCGCTGAAGGGATGCTTTGTAACTCATCTCCAAGATGCTGGTGCGCTCTCCCGGGCCATTGGATGAGCCTGCCCCGGCATCGATTTTATCTTCAGGTATATTCTTCACAAAACGCTCATAATAGGTGAGAGCCGACTCAACCTCATCCATCCGGTCATAGGTAAGGGCAATATTGTAAAGCAATATATAGGATTCAGGGCGTCTGCTTAAAGCAGATTGATAATAGCTTATTGCCTTGGAGGGTTCATTTGAACGGTCATGTGCTTCTGCCAGAGAGATGTCATAGTCGAAGAGCATCTCCTGCAGCGACTCAATCTTCTCCACACCCTCTTTGAGCACTGCGATTCCTTTCTTTCTGTCATAGGTTCTCGAAAGTGCTGTCCCGTAATAGTAAAGAAGATTGACATCCGGCTGTGGCGCCTGTTCATAGGCTAGCGCAAGCCACCTGATCGCTTCGTAATATCGCTTCATGGCGAAGAAACTCATCCCCAGGAAATAGGTGGTGGTGTAGGTGGAATCGCCCAGTGTCACATTGTTTTGCAAGCGGTCAATTGCTTCAGGGTAGTTGCCTGCTGAATAGTGGGCCATTCCGTTCAGTTGTCCGATGGAGGTCCGCTCAGGATCGATCTCTTCAAGATAGCTTCCTGTGCGGACGAGCACGCTGTCGTAAAGTTGAATAGAATAGTAGATATCTGAGAGGTTGCGCAAGGCCAGGTGATCGGCCGGATCTTTTTCCAAGGCTTTCTCGTAGTAAATTAGCCCCAGTCCGTCGTCCAGTCTGATGTGCGCATCCCCGGCCATTCGCAGCAGCATGGGAATGGAGTCCTGTCTGAACACCTCCTCGGCCGCCGTGAGGGTACCCTGCCAGTCGCCCGCACGATAATATGCTACCGCCACCCGGCTTTTCAGGTAGAGGTTGTCGGGCGAAAGTTCTCTGGCTTTCAGACAGTAGCTGAGAGAGAGTTCATTTTCTCCGGCCTGTGAAGCACAATCGGCCGCCGCTGTGAGGATCCCGACAGATTCATGTTTACCGGAGGTCAAAGACTCGTATAATCTCAGTGCCGTAGGAAAATCATTGAGTCTCTGATAACATTCAGCCTTCAACAGTTGGTTCTCCACACTCTCCGGTGCACGCTCCAACAGTTCAAGCGCCTCCCGGTAACGATAACTCCTCATCGCCTCGCTTACCAGGTTCGTTTGGGCATATCCCCCTGAAAACCTGGAAGCGAGAATGATGAGGATGATTATGCTGGGTTTCATAGATACTTTACATCCGTAGTTTCTTCACGCTATAACCAACGACAATGATCGCATTATCGGGTGCGGGTACTGCACTGGTTTCATCCATGCCATCTCCCTGCAACCTGAAAACAAAAGGAATACTCCTGGTCATACTTACGGCTTCTCCATTCGGCTTGGGAGGTGCCGGGATCCAGTCCGGCATCAGCTCTATCACCCTTTTCACCTCCTTGTCGAGAGATGGATCTACTCCTTTCTCAATCCTTACGAAGGTCACCTTGCCTTTGGCATCAACGGTATAGACGGCTTCTACCAGACCCTGTATCCCGTTCTCCTGTGCGATCACCGGATATTTGATGTTGCTGGCAAGGAATTTCATATAAGCCTCCTCACCCCCGGGGAAGAGTGCCGGCTCCATGTTTTTCATCTTCTCCTGAAATGCTTTGCGTTCTTCTTCGGTTGGAGGTGTGTTGTTCAGGCTGAAAACAATCGGCAGGGTGTAACGTACATTCACATTCTGCCCACGCTGTTTACCCGGTTTCCATTGGGGCATCAGTCCCAGTACCCGCAACGCTTCGGCATCCAAAAGGGGGTCTACACCCCGTACAATCTGCAGGTCGCTGATGCTGCCATCTTTCATCACCACAAAACTAGAAATTACACGCCCCTGAATACCATTTGCATGTGCTTCCTTCGGATATACGATGTTATCGGAAATGAATTTCATCAGAGCTACATTTCCTCCGGGGAACTGTGGCTGATCCTCTACCACGACAAACACCTCATCTGTCACAGCCGTTTTTTGTCCCTCAGGCTTCTCCCCTTGGAGACTGAATACTACTGGGAGGGTAAAACGCACGTTGACCGCTTGCCCCCGTTGAGTGCCCGGTTTCCAGTCGGGCATCAGTCCCAGTACCCGCAACGCTTCGGCATCCAATAAAGGATCTACACCCCGTACAATCTGCAGGTCGCTGATGCTGCCATCTTTCATTACCACGAAGTTACAGATCACACGCCCCTGGATACCTTTCTGCTGGGCCTCTACCGGGTAACGGATACTGTCGCCGATAAATTTCATCAAGGCACCCATTCCACCCGGGAAATCGGGTTGATTTTCGACGATCACAAAAATCTCCTCTTCCTTCTTCTCTGGAGGCGGCTGTTGCAGACTCTGGTCCTCCAATTCAGCCTGCATCAATTCCGGAGTGAGCATGTTGTCAACCGACAACTGTTCCTGCCTCAACTCGGCTACAGCAGGATTCACCATCTTCGTTTCATCATCTGCTGGTTCCCGCTGCGCGGCATAAATGCTGTTAGCTGTAAGAAAAAGCAGCACCAGCGGGAGCACAAGCAGGTACCTGCCCACTTTATATGCAGGCGATTTGGATTGATTCATCATCATAATACGTTGTTTTAATTGTGAAACATTGAAATTATTCACTATCGGAACTGCAGTTTCTTGATAGGTCAGTCGTAAAAGGTGGTACTGGTACTCACGGCTGTTCACCCCACACGTGAGCACGCCCTGATCGGCCAGATATTCCAGGTTCATGGCCATCTCCCTCTTCATCAACCATACAAACGGGTTCCACCAGAAGAGGAGAGTGAGTGATTCAATCAAAAGGATATCAACTGAATGAAGCTGTCTCACATGCGTCTGCTCATGCAGCAGAATTTGTGTCAGCTCAGCGTCTGAATGTTTATCTGTATGGATAAATATCAGGTTGAAAAATGAGAATGGGGTGATATCATCTTTCAACCGGTATACCGCTGTTCCGGAGATCTCAGCAGGTGTACTTTTCAGCCTGACGCGAAGGATGGATATCAGTTGCAAGAGAAAGCGCACGATGAAGAGCAGGGTGATGGAAAAATAAATCACCACACCTACATTGGTCAGGTTGATCTCCCGTGTGGGAACAGACTCCTCTACCGATATGATTTCCATCACCGGCTCCCCGATATAAACGGCGCTCACAGCCTCTACTGATTCCTGTGTGAAAAAAGCTGAGATACTGTGTGGCAGTGGAACGGTCATCAAAGGATAAAGGAGTGAGAAAAGGATGACCGAGAGGAAAAAGAAACGGCGCAACTGCAAAAAAGTATCTCTCTTCAGCAACAGTCTGTAGAGAATAAAAAAGAGCGACAATGCGATATTTGCTTCTATCAGATAGATCATAAAAGGATGCATGGCATTTCCGTTTGGGGTGAAACAGTTGTTTTACTGCTCATTTTTCTCGATCAGGCGTATGATCTCACCAAGTTCTTCGGTGGTGATCTTTTGCTCTTTGGCAAAGAAAGAGACCAGCTCCTTGTAGGAGTTGTCGAAGTAGCTCTCTACCATTCCCGACAAGAAGTGGCGCTTGTAGGATGACTCAGAGATAAGCGGCTTGAACACCTTCACATTTCCGAACCGCCGCTTCGTGAGGTATCCTTTCTGCTCCAGCTTGCTGAAGATCGATGCCACCGTGGTGTAGGGCGGTTTGGGCTCTTCCAGCCGCTCAACCACATCCTTGATGGCACATTCTTTCAGCTGCCAGATATGTTGCATCACATTCTCTTCCTGGGGTGTCAATCGTTCCATAATATTTACAATCAAACTATTTTATAATTGCAAAATTACGAACATTTCGTAAATACCAAACAATTTCTCACTTTTATTGCGTTAAATAAATGTAAACACAAAAAAATGCCCCGGCATCAATCTGCCGGGGCACCCTCTAATGGTCATGAAGAGGGGTCACGATTTTTGTGCGAACTCCTGCATGCACTGGATCAAAGCTTCCACTGCCTCTTTCGGGCATGCATTGTAGATGGAGGCACGGAAACCGCCCACTGAGCGGTGTCCCTTGATGCCCACCATGCCTCTCTCCTTGGCAAATTCAAGGAAGGCGGCCTCTTTCTCTTTGTGCTCTTCGCTCATCACGAAGCAGACATTCATCAGTGAGCGGTCCTCTTTGGCGGCGGTACCCACGAAAAGTGGATTGCGGTCAATCTCGTCGTAGAGCATTGCTGCTTTTTCTTTGTTGAGCTTCTGCATCGCTTCCACACCTCCCTGCTCCTTCACCCATTTGAGGGTCTCGTGCATCACAAAGATGGAGAAGACGGGTGGCGTGTTGAACATGGAGCGATTCTTCTCCACATCTCCAATATGGGTGCGATAGTCCACCATGGTCTGCAACGGGCGATCGAGCTTACCGAGGATATCCTCTCGCACGATCACGAAGGCCACTCCCGCAGGTCCGACGTTCTTCTGGGCACCCCCGTAGATGATTCCATATTTGGAGACATCCACCGGACGGCTCATGATGTCGGACGACATGTCTGCCACCAGGGTGACCGGACTGTCGATGTCCTCGTGCAACTCGGTACCATAAATGGTATTGTTGGTGGTGATATGAAAATAGTCGGCATCAGTCGGGATGCTGTATCCTTTGGGGATATAGGAGTAGTTCTTGTCTTCTGAAGAAGCTACAACCTCAACGGCACCGTAGAACTTCGCCTCCTTGATTGCCTTTTTGGCCCATACACCGGTCTGCAGGTAAGCTGCTTTTGTATTCAGCAAGTTGGCAGGTACGTTGAGGAATTGCATGCTGGCACCGCCACCCAGGAAAAGCACCCGGTAGTTGTCGGGGATATGCAACAGTTCTTTCCAGAGGTCGGCGGTCTCTTTCATGATGCGCTCCCAACCGGGGGTACGGTGTGAGATCTCAAGGATACCGATACCAGTGTTGTCGAAATCACGGATCGCTTCAATGGCTGACTCTACGGCCGGCCTGGGCAATACGCAGGGTCCGGCGTTAAAATTGTACTTCTTCATACGATTAACCTTTTTATGATTTGTTGTTCACTCTGAATCGTTCATCACCCTTGCGAAAATAGGAGACAACCTGACCGGCGGCGGCAAGTCCTGCATTGATATTGGCCTCAGTTGTCTGCGCACCCATCTTCTTTGGTGTTGAGAAATATCGCTTCGGAAAACGAGCCTGAAACTCCTCATGCCGGTCGGGCTTCACGTCAGTGATGTACTGGAAGCGGGGACGCTCCTCCATGATGCGCATCAGATCGGCCTCTATCACCAACTCCTTACGGGCTGAGTTGATCAGCACCCCGTCGGGCGGCATCAATGAGAGCAGCTCGTAGCCCACACAGTTGCGTGTTTCTTCCAGCAACGGCATGTGAAGGGAGAGAAAATCACTGTTCTCAAACAGCTCTCTGTTGCTGTAAACAGTGAACACGCCATATTCACCCTCTTTGCGCAGATCATCGTGTGTGAGCGTCGGCGAATAGGCGTTGACGGTCATGTTGAAGCCACGGGCAATCCGGGCAACCATCTTGGCAACGTTGCCAAAGGCATAGAGACCCAACCGTTTGTTGAACAGCTCATGGCCTACACTCCCGTCGAACTGGTTTCGCTGCATGAAAATCATCATGCCGAAGACCAGCTCTGCCACGGCATTGGCATTCTGACCCGGTGTGTTCATCACACACACTCCACGTTTGGTGGCTGTAACCAGGTCCACATTGTCATAACCGGAACCGGCGCGTACCACCACCTTCAGGTTGGGAGCTGCCTCCAGTACTTCACGGTCAACAACATCACTCCTGATTATCAGTGCATCCACATCTTTCACGGCTTCAAGTAACTGAGATTTATCGGTGTAGCTCTCCAGCTTTTCGAACCGATATCCGGCAGATTCAATGATCTGCTGAATCTCCTCCACTGCCTTTGTTGCAAATGGTTTACTTGTCGCTAAAAGTACCTTCATAGTTTGATTTTGCTAGTATAAATTTCTCTCCAGAAAATGGATTCACAAAATTACAAACTTATCTCAAACAGAGCACGAAATTGGGATAAAAAAACGGCTCTCTTCTTCCCTTCGCAATCGCTAAAAGTTATTTGTGCGATAAATTGAATCATCGTATCTTTGCGCTGCAACATCCCTAGAACCGAATGAACAGCTCTTATCCCTCAACGCTACTGGAAAATGCGGTAAACGAGTTGGCACGTTTACCGGGCATCGGAAGAAAGACAGCCCTCCGTCTGGCACTCCACCTCCTCCGTCAGGATGAGGAGAGGGTGGCCCAGTTGGCAGAGTCAATCCTCAAAATGCGAAGAGAAATCACCTATTGCTCCGTCTGTCACAACATCTCAGATCGCCCCGTATGCAGCGTCTGCGCGGATGCCAGTCGTGATAGTTCCTTGATTTGCGTGGTGGAAAATGTGAAGGAGGTGATGGCCATTGAAAAGACCATGCAATTCAGAGGATTGTATCATGTGCTGGGAGGCATCATCTCGCCCATCGACGGCATCGGCCCCTCTGATTTGGAGATCATGAGCCTTGAGGAAAGGGTGAAAAAGGGTGAGATTCGCGAAGTGATACTGGCCCTGAGTGCAACTATGGAGGGTGACACCACCAATTTCTATATCTTTAGGCGACTACAGGCCTTTCCCGTGAAGGTGAGCATCATCGCCCGCGGGGTCTCCATTGGGGATGAGATTGAATATGCCGACGAAGTGACTCTTGGTCGTTCCATCCTGAACCGCACCCCATTCGACGAATCCTATAAACTGATGAGCAAATGAACCGGACAGACCTCTTCACTGCGACCATACGACAGTTGTACCTTCATTACTGGATCATTCTCTCTTCTCTGGTTTTGCTGCTGCTGTTGATCCTGTTTCAACTGATCCCCTTCTGGCAGGAGAGCAGACCGGTGAGCATCATTCTCGAGCGCTATCTCATTGTGGTCACGTTGATTGCCATACCGCTTGCCCTGAAGATGTTCGCTAGCAGACTCAAAAAAGATCCCCTTCCGCTCACAGGCGAGGATGCCCGTGGTCGGTACAAAAGTGCCTCCCTCTGGCGACTTTACATCCTCACCGCGGTGACTCTCTTTCACCTATTGCTGTTCGGCATCTCCCGAAACATGAATTTCTTTTGGTTCACGATCGTCCTTTTCACTGTCTTTCTCTTTTGCCGGCCTTCCTATCAGGAATTGGAAAACCTTTTGGAAACGCCTGCTGGCAGTGACACCGGACACCTGGACAACGAAGATCACATTGGCGATGATACCACTGCTGGAAAATAAGTTGATGCGACTCAGGGCCACTGAGCCGGAAGACCTGGAGCTGCTCTACCGCTGGGAGAACGATACCCTCCAGTGGAACCTTGGCAATGCCAACGCTCCCTTCTCGCGTTACACCCTGAAGCAATATCTTGCCGAATCGAACCAAGACATCTACAGCGACCGACAGCTGCGTCTGATGATCACACTCCGGGAACAGGAGAAAACCATCGGGGCAGCCGATCTCTACGATTTCGACCCGTTTCACCTGAGGGCGGCCGTGGGCATCCTCGTGGAAGCCTCCGAACGGGAGAAAGGATACGGACTGCAGGCATTGCAACTGCTGGAGGAGTATGCATTCCGATTCCTCCGCCTCAGGCAGCTCTACGCCTTTGTTCCCGTAACCAACAAGGCAAGTGTGTGCCTCTTCGAAAAGGGGGGATATGCACTGGCCGGCAGGTTGAAGGAGTGGATTCGCGAGGAAGATCGTTTTACCGATGTGCTGTTGATGCAGCGCATCAACCCTGAAGGGTAACATTGTTCAGTTCCATTAATTGTTCAGTTATTTTATTGTATGCAGGAAGATATCAAGAAAGCGTGTGAGGTGATGCAAAACGGGGGGATCATCCTCTACCCCACCGACACCGTCTGGGGAATAGGTTGTGATGCTACCAACGAGGAGGCGGTGAAAAAGATCTTTGCCCTCAAACAACGCGACGACAACAAGTCGATGCTTGTGTTGCTCGACAACCCCGTGAAGTTGCAGAACTATGTGAGCGATCTGCCGGACATCGCTTGGGATCTGATAGAACTGACCGACAAACCCCTCACCATCATCTACGAGGGAGCACGCAACCTGGCTCCGGCACTCATCGCTGCCGACGGCTCCATCGGGATCCGCATCACCGACGAGCTTTTCTCACGGGAGCTCTGCAAGCGCTTCCGCAAGCCAATCGTCTCCACCTCTGCCAATCTCAGCGGTACGCCTTCCCCAGCACGGTTCTCCCAGATCAGAAAGGAGATCAAGGAGGGGGTCGACTATGTGGTGAACTACCGCCGGAAGGAGCAGGCTGAGGCGAAAACATCTTCCATCATCCGCTTGGGACGAAACGGCACCATTCAGATTCTCCGGAAGTAAGGAAAATTGTTATCTTTGCACGAAGAACCTGAACAGTTGCAGCCGATGCAGATCAAAAAAGTCTTCAATCAAATGTTGTTGTGGCGTGACTCTCATATCAAGGAGCGTCACTTCCTGCTGTTTGTCAGCTTCCTGGTGGGGATCACTACAGCAGTGGCTGCCTGGCTGCTCAAAAGTGCCATCCACTTCTTCCAGGTCTTCCTCACCGAGAACTTCAGCCAGGAGAACCTCAACTTCTCCTACCTGCTCTTCCCCATCGTGGGCATCCTCATTGCAGGACTCTACGTAAAGTACGTGGTGAAGGATGACATCAGCCACGGGGTCACCAAGATCCTGTTTGCCATCTCGCAACGCAAGAGCCGCATCAAACCGCACAACATCTACACCTCTCTGGCGGCCAGCTCATTCACCATCGGCTTCGGCGGATCGGTGGGTGCCGAGGCCCCCATCGTGCTCACCGGCTCCGCCATCGGATCTAACCTGGGACGCCTCTTCCGACTGGAACAACACAGCCTGATGATCCTGGTGGGGTGTGGTGCCGCCGGTGCCATCGCAGGCATCTTCAAGGCTCCCATCGCCGGCATCCTCTTTGTCATCGAGGTGCTGCTGCTCGACCTCACCATGTCCTCCATCCTCCCGTTGCTAGTCACGGCCGTCACGGCCACCACTGTCTCCTACCTGCTCAACGGCATGGACGCCATGTTCGCCTATTCACAGGTGGAGCCCTTCCTGCTGAACCGGATCCCCTATGTAATCCTGCTGGGTATCCTCTGCGGATTCATCTCCCTCTACGTGATCCGTGTCATGAGCTGGCTGGAAACCATCTTCCATGCCATGCCACAATGGAAACGCTTCCTGTTGGGGGGAGGAATGCTGGGCGTGTTGATCTTCTTCTTCCCACCGCTCTACGGGGAGGGATACAACACCATTAACACGCTGCTGGCCACGGGTGACGGCTTTCACGCACTCACCAACGAGAGCTTCTTCTACAACATGGAAAACAGATGGGTCATCGTCGTTTTCCTCCTGCTGGTGATCCTCTTCAAGGTGTTCGCCACCAGTGCCACCAACGGTGGCGGTGGTACCGGGGGTGTCTTTGCCCCCACGCTCTTCCTGGGATGTATTGCCGGATTTGTCTACTCCTACACCTTGAACCAACTGGGATATACCACCTACCTGCCGCAAGAGAATTTCGCTCTGATGGGTATGGCTGGCGTGATGGCCGGCGTGATGCATGCACCCCTCACCGGCACCTTCCTCATTGCAGAGCTTACCGGCGGCTACGACCTGTTCTTGCCACTGATGATCGTATCACTGGTTTCCTACGGCACCATCCTGGTGTTCGAGAAACACAGCATCTACGCCATACGCCTCGCCAAGCGGGGCGAGCTGATCACCCACCACAAGGACAAGGCAGTGCTCACCTTCCTGAAGGTGGAGGATCTCCTGGAGACCGATATTCCCACCGTCAAGCCGGGTTATACCCTGGGAGAGATGGTGAAGGTTGTCTCCACCTGTACCCGCAACATCTTTCCCGTGGTAAACGATGAGGGAAAGCTGATGGGGATGGTACTGATCAATGACATCCGCAACATCATGTTCCGTCCTGAATTATACGACCGTTTCACGGTGGAGAAGTTCATGGTGGGAGCTCCCGCAAAAGTGGAAATCACCTCCTCCATGGAAGAGGTGATGGCCAAGTTTGAGAACACCAAGGCATGGAACCTGCCGGTGGTTGACAGCAAGGGAATCTACAAGGGGATCCTGTCACAGTCCTCCGTCTTCAACTCCTACCGTGAGGTGCTGGTGGAAAACTATTCTGAAGCAAATGACTGAAAGCTTGAAACAAATGACAAAAGAATCGCTACGGATTGTCTTCATGGGTACTCCCGAGTTTGCGGTGGAATCACTTAAGGCGATTGTAGAGGCGGGGTACAATGTGGTGGGTGTGATCACCATGCCCGACAAGGCTGTGGGCAGGGGTTACAAACTGCAACCCTCGGCGGTGAAGCAATATGCCCTCGGCAAGGGGTTGATAATCCTGCAGCCTGCGAGCCTCAAGGATCCGCTCTTCCTGGAGGAGTTGAAGGCTCTGCGAGCCGACCTTCAGGTAGTGGTCGCCTTCAGGATGCTGCCCGAAGTGGTGTGGAACATGCCACCGTTGGGCACCTTCAACCTGCACGCCTCCCTCCTGCCCCAATACCGGGGTGCCGCACCCATCAACTGGGCACTGATCAACGGTGAGCAGGAAACCGGTGTCACCACCTTCTTCCTCTCGCATGAGATTGACACCGGTCGCATCATCTTCCGTGAAAAGACCCCGATCGGCGAAGAGGAGAACGCCGGCTCCCTGCACGACAGGCTGATGGTGATGGGCGCAAAGCTGGTGACCAGGACAATAGATGCCATCGTGGAGGGTAACGTCTCAACGCTGATGCAAAGTGAATTGATTGAGGAGGGAGCCCTGCTGAAAAGCGCACCAAAAATCTTCAGCGAGACTTGCCGGGTGAACTGGAACCGTACCGCAACAGAGGTGTGCAACCTGATCAGGGGTCTCTCTCCCTATCCCGCCGCCTGGACGGAAATGACTTCAAAAGAGGGAGAAGAGCCTTATCGCATCAAATTATTCGCGGCCGAAAAGGTTGTTGAGCAGCACACCCTGCCGGCAGGCACCATTCGTACCGACAACAAGTCACAGCTGGAGGTAGCCGTGGCCGACGGCTTCGTACGGATCATTGAGCTGCAGCTGCAGGGAAAAAAGAGAATGCAGACCACCGTTTTTCTGAACGGTTTCTCCTTTCCGGCAGATGCTGCCTTTGTATAAGGATCACCACTTGTAGTTCAGACCGAAACTGAGGGTCTGGTTCACCTGCCAGTATTTGAAATCGGGATCGGCAGGCACGCCGTCATCGAAACGCACGTTGACATAGATGCGGGTGGAGAAAGCATTGCTCAATGACAGGTTAAGGCTGTTTTGAAATTCCGATACCACCTTCTCATAACTGGTAAAATAGGTGAGACGGGAATCCCAGGAGACATATTGGGTGAAATCATACTTCAGAATGGAGGTGATGGTGGAACCAATGTCCAGCAATGATTTCCGGTCTTCGGGAATCCCGTATCGCTTCACATCCACCTCATCGTTCCCCACATACTTGTAATTGATTGATATCGGTGCCAGGTTTAATTCCCATTTAAGTTTACGGTGGCGTACAGTTTCCGATTTTTTGTCCAGTTCAAACTTCAAACCCACACCGGCATTCACATATAAAGGTGCCAGAAAAGCTGAACGAAGATCGCTTGAATTGGGATTGAAATTATTGAACAGCTGCGATTTGGCTTCCAGGTTCGTGGAGTATGACCATCCCTTCACGAAGGAGTTGAGTCCGAAGTCGCCGTAGTAGCGAATCTGGTCGTTCCCGATGCGATAACTCCTCACCGAGTCATCAGGGGCATTGAACAGTGAGAGTCGCCACTCGAAGGTGTTGTTGAATCGCAGTTTATCTTTCTTGTAGTTGGCCCTGATCACCTGGTAGCTATTGAAGTTCAGGTTATTGGTACCACCCTTATGCCAGTTGTTCGAGAAATAATTCTGTGCAAACTGAAAGGAGTGCTCTCCGTCATACACCCAGTACTTTCTCTGAATGGTGGCCACCTCAACGCCGGGGGCACTCAGCGAATAATTTGTTTCGGTCTTGAGCAACTCACGGAATGGATTGAAAGTCTCGCGCACGATGGCATCGCCACTCTCCATCAGCGGGATCGAATCAAAACTGGCCACCGAATAACGAATCCTGTCGGGATAATTGCGGTAGTAGTCGCGGCGCACTCCCCGCACAAAATCAGCGTCGTGCAAAGCAGGTGCGAATGTTTTTTCCTGCGGGATCAGCAGACCCTTCCTGGACTCCTTTTCAGGCGAGTAGAATGAGAGGTTGCGCGGCAAGATCTTTCCGGTGAAGATCATCGGCAAAAACAGGGGATTGTAGAAGAGCGTGTCTCTGAATGTCATGCCGTTGAGTGACGAGTAATGTTGCATGAGCGGCGGCAGCATCAGTATGCCCTCTTCATTGCGCGGATAAAGGGAGTCGAGCGGGTTGACATAATGAAGGCTATCACCGTCGATGATCGAGTGCTTCTGTTCCTTAACGGTGACATGGGATGAATCAGCCAAAGAGTGACTATCCTGTTGTTGACCGATGGTTCGCTTCTCAATCTGGCGGCTGATGTCGGTGATATCATGAAACAGTTCGGTGGTGTCAGCAGTGACGGCACTTCGCAGTGCTTCAGCCGGCACTGCCAATGCTACTTCGGCAGTGGCAAAAGAAAACACCAGCAGAGAAAGTGTAATTGACGACAGAAAATTGTGAACTCTCATAAGCAATTTTTGACAGAAAGACTCTCCTTGTTAATTATTTCTCAGAAAGTAAGAGAACAACGGGAACCCTGATCCTGTTTGCAAAGATAGACAAAAAAATCAACTATCCCATTCAGGACCTCAAGGGAGATTCGGTGCCTCTAGCCTTATTGCACCCTTATTGCACCCTTATATCCACTCCAATAATCTTAAGAGTGGATATAAGGGTGCAATTACCCCAGAATATCGAAATAGCTTCCTTGAAGTCACTGTTCCCTTTTCGGAAACTCAGCTCCCAGTTCTTTATAAACGAATCAGGCACACTTTTTGGAACAGCATCTCCCTCTTCTACCGAAATTATTTTCCTATCTTTGCAAAGATTCATCATGCAAATGTGAGCATCTAAAAAATAAAAAACAGCACAAAATGAAAAAGTTATTTTACATTTTATTGATTCTGGCCGGTGTCCTCTCGCTGACCGGTTGCCAGGGCTACAACAACATGGTAGAGAAACAGGAAGCCGTCACTGCTCAATGGGGCAACGTGCAGAATGCCTACCAGCGGCGGGCCGACCTGATCCCCAACCTGGTGAACACCGTGAAGGGGTATGCCACCCATGAGCAGGAGACCTTCACGCAGGTGACAGAGGCCAGGGCCAGGGCCACACAGTCCACCGTTAGCCCGGAGAACCTTACAGCGGAGAGCCTGCAGGAGTATCAGCAGGCACAGAACCAGCTGAGTCAGGCACTCGGACGGTTGTTGCTGATTCAGGAGAACTATCCGGAACTGAAGGCCAATCAGAACTTCCTGGCACTGCAGGATGAGCTGGCCGGTACCGAGAATCGCATCTCGGTGGAACGCAACAAGTTCAACCAGATTGCGCAGGATTACAATGCCTACATCCGCAAGTTCCCGCAGGTGATCTATGCCGGGTGGTTCAAGTTTGAGTCGAAAGCCTACTTTGAAGCGGCTCCCGAGGCGCAAACGGCCCCTGAAGTTCAGTTCTGAGAAAGCGATAAAAACGGAAAACAACCATGCTGAGCAAAGAAGAGCTGGAACAGATCAGCACCTCTATTCGCAATGCCGAACGCCAGACCTCGGGTGAGATCCGTGTATGCGTGGCACGGCAATGCAACGGAGATCCCCTGGAGGCCGCCCGCTACAAGTTCACACGATTGAAAATGGAGGCCACCGCGCAGCGCAATGGCGTGTTGCTCTACATCTCCCCGGCAGATCACAAGGCAGCCATCTGGGGTGACAGCGGCATCCATGATGCCACTCGGAAAGACTTCTGGAATGAGGTGCTGGAAGAGATGTTATCCTTCTTTCGCGAGGGAAGGATTGTGGATGGCATCTGCCTTGGCGTAGGACGGATTGGTGAACTGATCAAGGCACAATACCCCATATTGGAGAATGATAAAAACGAACTGAGCGATGATGTTATACTGGAAGAGTAGGGTCCGGATCCTTGCCATTTTTCTTCTTTTCTTATGGCCACTGTCGGCACAGGAGATTCCGGAACCGATGATGCCCTACCGGCTGGTGAACGACTTCGCCGGCATCTTCACCGATGCCGGGAATAGCGCTCTGGAGCAAAAACTGCTGGCATACCATGATTCCACCTCCACGCAGATTTACGTGGTTACGGTAGATGACCTGGGGGGATATGCCGCATCTGACTTCACCTTCCGTCTGGGAGAGAAGTGGCAGGTGGGGCAAAGAAGCAAGAACAACGGAGCCGTGATCCTGATCAAGCCCAAGCGGGGCAACAGAAGGGGTGATGCATTCATCGCCACCGGCTACGGCCTGGAAGCGCGCATCAACGATGCCTATGCCGGCCGCATCGTGCGCAACGTGATGATCCCCTACTTCGCGGAGGAGGATTACTTTGGAGGTGTCAATGCGGCGGTGGATGAGATGATTGCCCGTCTATCGGGTGAATTTACCGCCGAAGCAGAGGAGGAGGAGGGAATCCCCCCCCTGGCAATCATCATCCTGGTGATCGGAATCCTCATCCTTTTTGCATTCATCTCCGGCGGGGGAGACCAGCACATCGACAGTGAGGGACACCACAGGGGTGGCAACCCACCCATCTTCTTTCCTCCCATCATGGGCGGAAGCCGCCGCAGTGGCGGCTTTGGAGGCTTTGGCGGAGGGGGTGGCTTCGGCGGTTTCGGTGGCGGCGGTGGCGGCAGCTTTGGCGGAGGAGGCGCCGGCGGGAGCTGGTAGGCAGCATTCCGGGTAATCATCATGAAGCAGCAGTTGATCACTGTTCTGGGCCCCACGGCCAGTGGCAAAACCCCCTTTGCCGTGAACCTGGCAGCAGCGTTGAACGGAGAGATCGTGAGCGGCGACTCACGTCAGCTCTACCGTCGCATGGACATCGGCACCGGGAAGGATCTGGGTGAATACACCCTGGAAGGGGTCACCATTCCCCATCACCTGATCGATATACGGGAACCGGGCGAAAAATATACGTTGTACAATTATCAACAGGACTTCCACGCGGCATACGAGGATATCTGCAACCGCGGGAAGAGAGCCATTCTCTGTGGCGGCACAGGCCTCTACATTGAATCGGTACTTAAGGGATACCATCTACCCGACGTGCCTGCCAATCCAGAACTGAGAAATCGACTGGAGAGAAAGACGCTTGACGAGCTGACTGAGATCCTGCGCAATTACGGACCATTGCACAACACCACCGATACCGACACAAAGAAACGAGCCATACGTGCCATCGAGATTGCCGACTACCGGTCTCTTCTGGATCAGTCCGAAACAGCTTATCCTCCGCTTGAAAGCACCATCCTCGGTTTGAAGATTGACCGTGAGTTGAGGCGTGACAAGATAAGCCGCAGGCTGAAAGCACGCCTTCATGAGGGAATGATAGAAGAGGTGAGGCAACTGCTTGCCGAAGGAGTAGCGGCGCAGGATCTGATCTATTATGGGCTTGAATACAAGTATGTAACCTTGCATGTTACAGGTGCTCTTGCCTACGAGGAGATGTTCCGTCAGCTGGAGATAGCCATCCATCAGTTTGCCAAGCGACAGATGACCTGGTTCAGGGGAATGGAACGCCGTGGCTTCACCATCCATTGGATTGATGCATCCCTGCCCATGGAAGAAAAGCAGGCCCAGGCAATTTCTTTCATCACAATGTAAGGGATTCGGTTAAAAAACGCTATTTTTGTCACCCAAAGAGTGGTGTTTCTTCCGGCAACATGCGCCCGGTGCCCACTATAAATCCAAAAAGAGAGTAACAGAGATGATCAAAGGAAACTTTCCCACAACGCAATTCGAATCGTTCGAGACACCGTTTTACTACTACGATATGGCGCTGTTGCGCGAAACACTCAACACCATCAGACAAGAGACTGCCGGCAAGCCGTTTCACATACACTATGCCATCAAAGCCAACGCCAATGAGGAGATACTGAAACTCATCGCCTCCTATGGATTCGGTGCCGACTGCGTGAGTGGCAACGAGATTCTGCGGGCACTGGAGTGTGGCTTCCCTGCCCATAGAATCGCCTTTGCAGGTGTAGGCAAAACCGACCGCGAGATCCGGATTGGACTCGAAAATGATATCTTTTGTTTCAATGTGGAGTCTATGGCCGAGCTGGAGGTGCTCAACGAGCTGGCTGCCGAGATGGGCAAGCAAGCACCTGTAGCCCTGCGCATCAATCCCAATGTGGATGCGCACACGCATCAATACATCACTACGGGGCTCAATGAGAACAAGTTCGGCATCAATGAACAGGATCTGCCAACACTGTTGCGGATGATTGCCGATGGAGGTCATATCAACCTGATCGGCATGCACTTCCACATCGGATCACAAATAACCGATCTCTCCTCCTTCGAAGATCTCTGCGTGAAGGCTCTGGAGCTGCGTGAATGGTTCCACACGCAAGGTGTCACCCTGCCGGTGATCAATGTGGGTGGTGGCTTGGGCATCAACTATCACCATCCGAATCACTGTCCCATAGCCGACTTTGAGTCGTACTTCAGACTCTTCGAGAAATACCTCAAACTGGAAGAGGGACAGACCCTCCATTTTGAGCTGGGTCGCTCGGTGGTGGCCCCCTGCGGCTCTCTGATCACCAGAGTGATTTATGTGAAAGAGGGGATACAAAAGAAGTTCCTGATTGTGGATGCCGGCATGACGGAATTGATTCGTCCGGCACTCTATCAGGCATTCCATCATATCGAAAACATCAGTTCCGAAAAACCATACACCTCCTATGATGTGGTAGGTCCTGTCTGTGAGTCGAGCGATGTCTTTGTTCGGGATTTTATGCTGAACGAATCAAAACGTGGTGATCTGATTGCCATCCGTTCGGCGGGAGCGTATGGAGAGACAATGGCATCAAACTACAATCTCCGGGAGCTGCCTGCCTCCCGCTACTCAGACAACATTTAAACGTTATCACATGGATCATATCTACCTGCTTGTTTCAGGGCTTTCTCTTACAGAGTTGATCCTGGGGGGAGCACTACTGTTCTTCTTCCTGCTTCAGGTACTCTTCTATCTTCTGGTTTACAATAGTCCCTACCGGCATCATAAAAAACAACAGTCTGCATCATTGCAGGATGATGAGCTGCCACCCATCTCGGTAATCATCCCCTCAAAAAACAACTCTGAGGAGTTGGCAAAGAACCTGCCGTACATCATGGAGCAGGATTATCCCAACTTCGAAGTGGTTGTTGTCAACAGCGGCTCCACAGATGAGACTGACATGGTTCTGAAAGCTGCCGCCTTAAAGTATCCGCATCTCTACCACACCTATGTTCCGGATGAAGCAGAAAGTGTTAATGAGAAAAAGTTGGCGCTCACCATAGGCATCAAAGCAGCAAAGCATGAGCATCTACTCTTTACCGAAGCATATTGCAAGCCCTGTACACCCAACTGGATCAGAGAGCATGGCAACGCATTTGCACAAAACATGGACATCATACTGGGATTCAGCCGGCTGACCATTGGCAAAAAGGCAGGAATGCGGGGTTTCATACGGTATGATAACTTCATGCACCACATTAAATTCCTCTCCATGGCATTGTTGAAGAAACCATATATGGGTATCGGACGCAATCTGGCCTACCGCAAGGAGCTCTTTTTCCGGCACAAGGGATTCTCATCCATCCTCCACATTGACGGTGGGGAAGATGATCTTTACATCAACCGTATTGCTCCCGGTGTCAGGACTGGTGTTGTTCTCTCACCTGAGAGCATGACCGAAGCACACGGTATCGACAGCTTCTTCACCTGGCGTTCACTGAAATCGAAATATCTCTATACCAAACAGTACTATCGCGGGGTGGCCCCTCGTATCCTAAGTATGGAGAGCTTCACCCGCTATGCATTCTACCTGCTCTTCACCTCAGCGGTTGTCATGGGCCTCATCACCGGTTCCCTACTACTCACCGGTACGGCACTGCTGCTCTTCCTGCTTCGCTACGGGATTCAGCTATGGGTGATCAATAGAGCAAGTAAGCTGGTTGATAACACCCGCTACCACATCAACCTGTTGCTGTACGATCTGTTCCATCCATTCAACAATTTCCGTTTCAGGCGTTATGCCAACAAGAGAACCAGATATAGACGATAAGAAAATCGCAGGTGCAGGTAATGCCATCTTGTCAGTATTGCCGAGAGAAAGATTCACTGCCGTGCGGTTAAATCGGGTTAATCGGATAATCTTTCAGTTAAAAGTGTTAAAAGCCATGCTGACATCACTTTTTCTGTACAGTTTTTGTCTTACATTTGCTGGTATGAGAAACAACCATAAACTTCAAACCCAACAATATGAATAAAAGTAATACAAAAAACGTGATTGCAATCTTATTGGTTGCTATTCTGAGTTCAGTCATTACCCTGTTTGGGTATCACACAATCATTGTAAAGGGAGAGAAAAAACTAACAGGATCTACAGTAAATCCCACCACCGAAGAGATGGGAGTACTGGCCGAATCATTCAACCAGGATAAGAACGTTGTATTCACCAGTCTTACCACAGCGGAGGGATATCCTGATTTCACTGAAGCAGCTTCCCGCTCTGTTGACGGCGTGGTGCATGTGAAGACCAAGACCATCAGCCAGCAACAGTATATCAACCCGTTCGATTTCTTCTTCGGCTTTGGAGATCGTATGCCATCACAGCCCCGCGAGCAGGTGGGCTTCGGCTCCGGGGTAATCATCTCGAAGGATGGATTCATCATCACCAACAACCATGTGGTGGAGAATGCCACCGAAGTATCGGTCACGCTGAACGACAACCGCGAGTTCACAGCCAAGGTGGTGGGTGCCGACCGTCAAAGTGATATCGCATTGCTTAAAATTGAAGGAGATGACTTCCCCTACCTCACCTTCGGCAATTCAGACGCTTTGCAGGTGGGTGAATGGGTGCTCGCCGTAGGCAACCCCTTCAACCTTACCTCTACCGTCACGGCAGGTATCGTGAGCGCCAAGAACAGAGGCAACGTGATGGGCGGTGGTCTCGGCATCCAGTCGTTCATCCAGATAGATGCAGCTGTCAACCCCGGCAATAGCGGTGGTGCGCTGGTCAACACGCGCGGTGAGCTTGTGGGGATCAATACCGCCATCTATTCACAGACAGGCAACTTTGCAGGCTATGCTTTCGCTGTTCCCATCTCCATCGCCGGGAAAATTGCAGCGGACCTGAAAGAATTTGGCACAGTACAGCGCGCACTGTTGGGCATCCAGGTTCCCAACATAGAAAACATCCGCCGTGAGAATCCTGACAGGGCACGTGAGCTATCACAAATTAAAGGGGTAATGGTGGAGGATTTCTCCGACAGAAGCGCCGCTAAGGCTGCCGGCATCCAGAAAGGTGACATCCTGACTGCCATCAACAATATACCTATCCGCAACTTCGCAGAACTGCAGAGCCAGCTGAACCGCTATCGCCCGGGAGACAAGATCAGTGTGACGGTAGATCGCAATGGCAACAACCGCAACTTCAACGTAGAACTGAAAAACGACGAGGGAAGCACCGAGATCACCCGTAAAACTGACGCTGTAGTTTCACTGGGAGCCACTTTCAAACCATTGAGCGATGAACGGAAACGTGCACTGGGCATCTCCAGCGGTATTGAAGTGGAAGCTGTGGATAGCAAAGGTCTGTTCCGCAAGGAGGGCATCAACAAGGGATTCATCGTCATGCGCATGAACAATCAACCGGTGAACAGTCAGGAAGATGTGGCTACAATAGTTGCAGCCACCAGTACCCGAGAAGACAAAGTGGTGCTGGTAGCCGGATTCTATCCCAATGGCAGGACACAATATATCGCCATTGACCTCTCTGGAGAATGACCCTTAGTTAAGGAAGGTTAATCATTCACATTTCAGTAACAAAAAGGAACCAAATAACGTTTCTATAGCAAAGGAATTAGGCTTCGAGGCCAGATTCCTTTGCTATATGTTTGGTTACGGGGAGAGTTATAGGCCATCATTGCGTTTTTTTTTGTACTTTTGTGCCCCCAATTGTACTTTGAACAGAATATACAGTAGAATCGAAATATTGAGATGAGACAACTAAAAATTACAAAATCGATCACCAATCGTGAAAGCGCTTCACTCGACAAATACCTTCAGGAGATTGGCCGTGAGGATCTGATTACCGTGGAGGAAGAGGTGGAATTGGCACAGGCGATCAAGAAAGGTGACCGGCAGGCTTTGGAAAAACTCACCAGGGCAAACCTGCGCTTTGTGGTATCGGTGGCCAAACAGTACCAGAACCAAGGGCTCAGTTTGCCTGACTTGATCAACGAAGGGAACCTGGGATTGATCAAGGCTGCCGAGAAATTTGACGAAACACGGGGATTCAAGTTTATCAGTTACGCCGTTTGGTGGATCCGCCAGTCTATTCTTCAGGCCCTTGCCGAACAGTCGCGTATCGTACGGTTACCGCTCAATCAGGTTGGTTCACTCAATAAGATCAGCAAGGCCTTTCAGAAATTTGAGCAGGAGAACGAACGGCGCCCCTCAGCCGAGGAACTGGCAATAGAGTTGGATCTGACAGTAGATAAGGTAACCGATTCGTTGAAGGTGTCGGGAAGACACATCTCAATGGATGCCCCCTTTGTGGAGGGTGAAGACAACAGTCTGCTGGATGTACTTGTCAACGACGATGCCCCCATAGCAGATCGCACCCTGATCAACGAATCACTGCAGAAGGAGATTGACCGTGCCCTCTCCACCCTTACCGAGCGGGAAAGTGACATCATCAAGATGTTCTTCGGCATCGGATGTCAGGAGATGACACTTGAAGAGATCGGCGACAAGTTCCAGCTCACGCGAGAGCGTGTGCGTCAGATCAAGGAGAAAGCAATCCGCAGGTTGCGGCAGGATTCGCGCAGCAAACTGTTAAAAAGCTACCTGGGATAAAAAAAGGCCACATAGCCATATAAAAGTGACAAAAGTGTGGATTATTGCCTTTCAGAATCCCATTTCCGCATAAAAAATCAAAAATTAAGTTTAAATAAATTTTAAGTTTTATATTTGTAGATTGAAGTTTAACTGTTTCGTTGGAAACAATAAAAGGATTCATTCAGAGAAACGTTGCAGTTGGAGCAACTTTCAACGAACAATTTTATAACAGAGATGTTATAGGAGAATCAGAGATCGGGGTACTGAAATCAGTACAACCGTTAAAAAACTAAGAATATCGAGTTATTTAAAACGCAAATTGTTTAATTAGATTGTAAATTTATGAAAAAGTTTAGTTTACTTTTATTTTCTGCACTTGTTGCTTTCAGCATCGGTGCACAGGAAGTACAAAATGTTTCTGAGGGTACTGTATACCTGAAGAACAAAGGTAGTGACAACTGGTATATGGGTATCGGCGGTGGAACAAACATCTATCTGACTTCTGGTGAATCAGATGCAGATGCCGGCCTTGGTGATCGTATGGGCTGGAACGGACAGTTGGAAATCGGACGATGGAATTCACCTAACTGGGGTGCTCGCTTGGTAATCGACGGTGGTCACATCAAGCATGTTGCTACCGGACTCGATCCCGAACAAAACTGGTTGGGTGGTCATGTGGACCTGATGTACAACATCATCAACGCATGGGGCAGCTACAACCCCGACCGCGTATACAGTCTGATACCTTATGTTGGTGTCGGTTACATGTACGGCCTGAATGAAGATTGGAAGAAACCCAATCCTGATGGAGACCTGTTCAAAAATCAGAATCAATCTTTGACCTACAATGCTGGTTTGATCAACAATTTCCAGTTGTCAAAGAGTGTAGCTCTTTTCCTTGAACTGGGAGTAAGAATTGTACAGGAATCATTTGACGGCAGTGGAGTGGTAGGAAATCGTGAATACGACGGTATGCTTACCGGTGTTGCCGGTCTGAAGTTTGGTCTGGGTGGCAAACAGGATTTCACTCCTGCCGAGCTGATGGACTACAACCTGATCAACGACCTGAACAGCCAGATCAACAGACTGCGTGCCGAAAACGAAGAGCTGAGACTCAGACCCGAGTCTTGCCCCGAGTGCCCGGAAGTAGAACCCACCATTGTAAACGAAGCAGTTTATGTTCCGAACGTAGTGTTCTTCCGCATCAACTCTGCCAAGATCGACAAGGGTCAGCAGATCAGCGTACACAACACTGCTGAGTACATGAAGGCCAATCCCGATGCCAAGGTGAACATCGTAGCTTATGCTGATGCTCAGACCGGAACACCGGAATACAACTTCGCACTCTCAGAAAAACGTGCAAGAGCCGTTGCCGATGCATTGACCAACGACTATGGCATCAACAGCGACCGCATCGCTATCGACTGGAAGGGTGACACCGAACAGCCTTATGCAGAAAACGACTGGAACCGTGTTGCTATCTTCTTTGTAGA